>Ga0082212_10010560_pt1 | contig 11806 bp, 9 predicted proteins | sample TergutNt197P3_FD_71548 | JGI IMG/M metagenome (GOLD analysis project Ga0082212, IMG submission 71548) | Neocapritermes taracua P3 segment gut microbial communities from Petit-Saut dam, French Guiana - Nt197 P3 | ecosystem: Host-associated > Arthropoda: Insects > Digestive system > Gut ... | reverse complement strand
CCACAAAGCTGCCCAGCAGCACATGCCGGTAAATGGGCATGAAGTGGAACAGCGTATCCCAGAACCAGCGCTTGCCCTTGAGCAGGCGTATTTCGCTGGCGCGTTTGTCGAGTTTGGCTTCCAAGCGGGCATAGATGGCGTAGCCCATGTACTCCGCCGCCAGCGCTTCCTTGGTCACCCTGCGCGTTTCGGTTTCGTTTTCCGGGAAAACCAGTTCCGCATGGGTTGCGTCCATGCCCACGAGCAGGCAGGACTTGTCTTTACGCAAGAGCAGGATGCAGGGCAGGTTCAGGCCGGATATGTCGTCAAGGGACGGGCGGTACAGGGTCTTGCAGTGCAGGCCGAACGCGCGGGCCGCCCGCAGGCAGGCCGAAGGGTGCAGGCTTTGGCCGGGTTCCACCTGCGGCAGCGTCGCGGTAAGCTTGTCCACGGAGACGGACCTGCCCAGGAGCTTAAACAGGTGAACGATAGTCAGAATGAGTGGCGGCGCCAGCACCACGTCGGCCGGATCAGGCAGTTCGGCAAGCTGGGCCGTGAGGACGTCAAGCTCGTCCGTCTGGGGGGCGGGCGAGCCGATGGGTATTTCGTCCAAGGACGGCGTTTGTTGCTGAGGCGTGGGCGGCTGTTGCGGCGGCTGTTGCAATGGCGGCTGGCGTTGCTCTGCCGCCGCGCTGTCGGTCAGCGCGCCGTAAGGAGACGGGGCTGTGACGGGCGGCGTGCTGTAAGAGGACGCCGCCGCGCTGTCGGTCAGCGTGCCGTAAGAAGACGGGGCTGTGACGGGCGGCGCGCTGTCCCGCAGTACGCCGGCAATGGCGGCCTCAACGGCAGGCGTAGCTGCGTCGGGAGTCTTGCCGGGAGCGGCGGCATTATCGGCGTCAATGAGCGCGCCGCGATCTGTATTCGTATTGGATGCAGACACAGAAAATCCTCTTGTGGGCACAGTGGAAAAGATTTCTGGATTGAGTATACTGGGCGCGCAATGGTATGTTGACGGCAGGAGAAGACGGAGTTTGCTGCCGTAATTGTTCCAGTCATAGCACGCAACAAGAACGATTTCAAGTTTTCAGCCTTTCCCGTCGGCCATGATTTTTAAAAATTGTCAAAAATTGACATGAAGCGCATCATTCTACTCCTTGCATTTTTTTGTCTTGCGCCCCGGCTTTGTCCAGGGCAGGAAGCGCCCGCAAGCACGCCGGATGCGCAGCCGTGCTTTCGGGAACCGCGTATGGACCCGCGCTGGCATCCCCTGATCGCCCGCCTGGTTGCTGACGGGATGGACAAGGAGCGCATGGCGCAGTTGTTTTCCGATCCGCCCCTGCCGTGGTCGCCCGTTTTCATGGCCGCTAAGGTCCAGGAGCTTTACGGATCCCGTCTGGGCGCCGGCGCACAGGTCAAGGCAATGCCGGGCCAGGACGCGCCCCTGCCTCACGACTACATGCCGCCGACAAGCAGCGGAGTTGCAGGAGCGAAGGCTCTGCTCACGGAACACGCGCCGCTTTTGGCGGAAGTGCATAAGCGCTATGGAACACCGCCTGCGCTCATCGCCGCCGTACTCCTGCTGGAAAGCAACATGGGACATGAACTCGGAGCAAGGCTTGCCTTCCACGCCCTTGCGAGCATGGCCGCTACCGCTACGCCGGAACAGGCGCTACAGGGGCTTGAAAGCTACAAGGATCCCCAGCCGGCCCTCAGAAAAGAAATGGCAAAAAGCATCCGCGATCGTTCCGCCTGGGCCTATAAAGAACTGTGCGCCTTGATCCGTTATTGCGAAACCAGCGGCATTGACATACTGCGCGTGCCCGGCTCCGTCTATGGCGCCATTGGCCTGTGCCAGTTCATGCCCGGCAATATCAGCGCGTACGGCGTGGACAGCGACAATAAAGGCATCGTTGACCTGTTCGCCCTGCCGGACGCCGCGCACAGTATAGGCAACTTTCTCAAGGCGCACGGTTTTTCTGAAAAGCTCCCCATAAAAAAGCAACTGGAAGTCCTGCTTCGGTATAACAACTCTGGCAGCTACGCCGCGCTTGTGCTCGGCATGTCCTACCAATTGGCGGGCAGGCGGGCGCCCGCGGAACTGCGCATCTTCGCCGTCGGAGGCCCCAGGAAGGCATGGTGGCCGAAAACACGCCCGGCATACAGGCTGCCGCCCTTGGGTTCGTACAGAATCCAGTAAGGCCTATCCCGCGTACTTCCGCAGCTTTGCGTGCAGCGTTTTCCGCGTGATGCCGAGCCGGCGGGCGGCTTCGCTCTTGTTGCCGTCCGCGGCTTCCAGCGCGGCCATGACGGCTAGGCGTTCCATGTCCTCTAGGGTCGCGCCGGGCGGAAGACCGTCCGTCGCGGCGTTCTCTGTCTGCCCGGACACGAGTGCGGGCGGCAGATCCCGTTCCCCCACGTATTCTCCGGCCAGCAGCACCACCGCTCGTTCCACGGCGTTCTCCAGCTCACGTACGTTGCCGGGCCAGGCATGCGCGGCCAGCCGCCGCATGGCGGCCGGGGTGAAGGTTTTTACCTGCTTGCGGTTTTTTTCCGCGAATTTTTTAAGGAAAACCCCGGCCAGCAGGGGAATATCCTCCGGGCGCTCGCGCAGGGGCGGCAGGTGCAATGTTACCACATTCAGACGGTAAAACAAATCTTGGCGGAAGCGTCCCTGCTCCACGTCGCGGGCCAAATCCCGGTGCGTGGCTCCCAGAATGCGCACATCCACCCTGATGGTGTGATCGCTTCCCACCGGCTGTATTTCCCGTTCCTGAAGGACCCGCAGCAGCCTGGACTGCATAGCCGCCGATATTTCGCCGACTTCATCCAGAAAAATCGTGCCCTTGTCCGCGCTTTGGAAGCGTCCTTTGCGGCGGCCTTCGGCCCCGGTGAAGGCTCCCTTCTCATGGCCGAACAGTTCCGATTCCAGCAGGTTTTCGGCCAGCGCGGCGCAGTTTATGGCGATAAAGGGTCCCTTGCGGCGCTGGCTGTTGTTGTGGATGGCTTTGGCAATCAACTCCTTGCCCGTGCCGGATTCGCCCGTGATCAGCACTGTGGCTTCCGAGGGCGCGACAGCCGCCAGGTTTTGCATCACCTGCCGCATGGCCGGGCTTTGACTGATAATGCCGCCGGTATCTAGGGTCGCGGCCAGCGTCTCGTGCAGAGCCCTGTTCTCATGCCGCAGCGAGGCATGATCCAAGGCGCGCTCCATGGCTTGCCGCAAGTCGTCGAAGTCCAGCGGCTTGGTCAGGTAGTCGTACGCGCCGGATTTGATGGCTTCCACCGCTGTTCGTACATCGGAATAGGCCGTCATGATCAGAATGGGCAGAGCCGGCTGCTGCGCCTTGATTTCCCTCAGCGCCTCCAGTCCGGAAATGCCGGTCATGCGCACGTCCATGAGCACAAGGTCAAAGGACTGCGAACGGCACAAGGCCAGCGCGGTCTCGCCGTCCTGCGCGCCTTCCAGGCGATAGCCCCAGTCCGCCAGCAGCGTCAGCAGCATGCCGCGGTGCCCCGCGTCGTCATCCACAACCAAGATTGTGTTTTTCGGCAGTTTTGACATCTTTGTTCCTTATTCCGCCGCCGATAGGTACAGGAAAAACGCGCTCCCTTTGCCGGGCTCGCTTTCCACGCGGATTTCACCGCCGTGCTGTTCCACAATGCGGTGGACGATGGCGAGGCCGAGCCCGGTACCCGACGCTCTGCCGGTGACGTAGGGATCGAAGATGGCGGGAAGCGCTTCCGGCTCGATCCCCTTGCCGGTATCCGCGATGCGCAGCAGAATTTTGCCCGTGGCCTGATCGCGGCAGGCCGAGATGTTCAGCGCGCCGCCCGTGTCCATGGCCTGAATGGCGTTGAGGAAGAGGTTCAGCAGGGCTTGGGTGAGGCTATCCGCATCCGCTGCGATCAGGGGCAGATCCGGCGCGGGAGCTATGCGCACCGCGATGTCCTTGTTTGCGGCATCCGAAGCGCACAGGCTCAGGGCGTGCTCAAGAACGGGCGCGAGCGCTGTCGGCGCAAGGCGGATGCCGTCCGGCCGGGCGAATTCCAGCAGCCCGGAGACCACGCGGTTGAGGCGATCCACTTCCTGGATAAGCATGTTCGCGGCATCAGCGTCGTTTTCCTTTTCCATCCTGCCCAGCAAAAAAGTGGCAAAGCCCTTGATGGAACTGAGCGGGTTGCGAATTTCATGGGCTACGCCCGCCGCCAGGTTGCCCAGCGCGTTCAGGCGCTCGCTGCGCCGCAACTGCTGTTGCAAGTCCGCGGCAAAGGCCTCGGCATCCTGGAGCAGGCGGCGCGAAACGCGGGAGCTGTGCGCCCAGAACAGGGAGACAAAGGCGCCGAACGCCACGAAGGCCACCAACAGGGAACTCAGCACCGTGCTGCGAAACTCGGATTCCAAGGCTTCTTCATAGGGCCGCGCGTCCAGCCCGGCGAAAATAACGCGTCCTTCCGCCAGCGCCGGGTCAGCGGCGGGCTTGTCCGCATGTTGTCCAAGCCCACGGCGACCGAAGGAGCTGCCGGGGATGGGCGAAAATATTTTATACACTTCGAAAATGCGCGCATCGCCCGGGCCGTCCACAATATGCCACTGGGGGCTGTCGGACGCGTCCAGCGCGGCGATGCTCTCCGGGTCGGCGAAGTGCGCGATGTTTTCCGCCGGTTCGCTGTGGGCCAGAATGTTGCCCGCGCCGTCGGTCACAGCCATGTAGACAATGCCGGGCTGTTTGGCGGTTTCCTCAAGCAGAAGCTGCAGATAGGGATTGCCCGCCCGCATGGCCATACGCGTGCGGGTTCCCGCCTCCAGCGCCCAGATAAGCGCGGCGGCCCTGTCCGTAAGGTGGCGCGCCATCCGCTCTTTTTCCTGGCGGGTATTGTGCGCCGCCATGGTCAGGACGGCAAGGCCGAGAATCAGCGCCGCGCCCATAAGAAACCAGGGGGAAAAACGCAAGATGTGGCGGTACGGCACGTTCACGCGTTTCATGCTGCCGTCTCAAAGCTCAGCCGGCCCAGTCCAGCAGACGCCCTTGCAGCCACACGATGGCGTCAATCTCGTCACCCTCTTTCGGCACATATTGCTTGCACGCGCGGGCGGGCGCGTAGATCGGCAGATCCAGGGGCTGCGGCGTATCAAGCCCGAAGGCCAGGTGCAGGATATACACCTTTTCTCCGCTCAGTTCGGTCTCTTCCATGGAAAGTATGGGAGCGCGCAACTGGTACACCGTGTACTGCGGAGACGGCAACAGCACGCGGGCGCCGCGCAGGGAAAGCTTCAAGGGCGGCACATCCAGGCGCGTTTTGTCCGGATTTTCCTCCAGCCACGTTTCCGCCCAGGCCTGGAAATGCGGTCCGTCGGTAATGGTCATGTCGTCCAGCAGCGCCTTGCGCACTCCGTAGGCCAGGCCCGCCAGCAGGAAAGTATGGCGTACGCCCGGGGTCATCAGCGCTGCGCGATCCCTGAAATAGAAAGGCGTATAGAACCACAGCGGACGCGCATCCTCATTCCGGCAGGCGGCCACATGCGCTTCCACGCCGTTGGGCCAAGGGTGCAGGTCTTCCGTGGTCATGTCGTTGGGCGCTCCCTCCAAAAGCGGCGTTGCCGTGGCGGGCGTCAGTTTGCCGCCTTCCTCGCCCCGTACGACGACAGCCGCTCGGATGGGGCTTTCCTGCGGCCAGGCTATGAGCGCATATTCCTGATCGCGATCTTTGCTTTGCCAGGCTGGACGGGTGCCGCCTTCCGCCAGCACGGTGCCGACCACCTGCGGCATGAGTGCCGCCGGGTTCGCAAGCAATGCGGCCCAGGGGTCGCCCAAACCTTCAATATGCTCTCGCGGCAGGTCCATCGGATCGTTTGCGTGCTTTTCGGACATATGAAGCTCCACAATCCCAGGGTATGCGTTAGTGCCTGTCCCGGCCGCCACGATCACCGCGCCCGCGCCCGCGATCACCGCCTTCGCGGCGGGGGGGGCGGGCGGTGTCTTCAGGCTTCCATTCGACGCCTTCGGCCTCGAGCAGCACCGCCTTGCGGCTGGCGCGGATGCGGTCGCCGCTGATTTCGATGACCTTGACTTCCATATCCTCGCCGAGGCGGGCGATATCGGAAGCCTGCGCCACGCGGCTCACGTCAAGCTGCGAAATATGCACCAGCGCTTCCACATTGGGCATGATTTCCACAATCGCGCCGATTTCAAGCACCTTACGCACCTTGCCCATGTAGTTTTTGCCGAGATCGGGCCGTTGATCGTAGTAGCCCACCATCTCTCTGGCCTGATTGAGCGCCTCGAGGGTGGGGGCGAAGAGCGATATGCGCCCGCTGTCCTCAATGTCAATGGAAGCGCCGGTCGCGGCGGTGATGGCCTTGATGTTCTTGCCGCCGGGACCGATGATCAGACGGATGATTTCCGGGTTCACGAACATTTCCGCATGCTGCGGCGCGTAGCGGGAAAGCTCGGGCCGCGGGGTCGCGAGCGCCTTGTGCATTTCGCCGAGGATGTGCAGGCGCGCTTCCTTGGCTTGGGCCATGGCGCGGGCCATCACTTCCGTGGTGATGCCCGTGATTTTGATGTCCATCTGCACACCGGTCACGCCTTCAGCCGTACCCGCGATCTTGAAGTCCATGTCACCGAGGGCGTCTTCATCGCCGAGGATGTCGGTCAGGACGATAAAATGCTCTCCTTCCTTAATCAGTCCCATGGCCACCCCGGCAACGGGCTGGCTGACGGGCACGCCCGCGTCCATCAGCGCAAGCGATGCGCCGCTGACAGCGGCCATGGAGGACGAACCGTTGGACTCCATGGTTTCCGCCACCACGCGCACGGTAAAGGGAAAATCGCCGTCCAGGGGCAGGATGGGACGGATGGATTTTTCCGCCAGCGCGCCGTGGCCGATTTCACGGCGGGAAACGCGCACAGCCTTGACCTCTCCTACGGAGAACGGCGGGAAGTTATAATGCAGCATGAATTTTTTCGTCACATCGCCGACCAGGGAATCCATGCGCTGTTCGTCGGAGGAGGATCCGAGCGTGGTGATCACCAGCGACTTGGTTTCCCCGCGCGCGAAGAGCGCCGAACCGTGGGCGCGCGGCAGCACGCCCATTTCGATGAGGATGGGCCGTACGGTTTTCATGTCGCGTCCGTCAATGCGCACGCCTTCTTCCACAATGCGTTTGCGGACAAGCGTCTTTTCCAGGGCGTCCAGCATGTCGCCCACGCCGCTAAGGCCGGGATGTTCGGCAAAGGCCGCGTCTTCCGCGATGCTTCGCATGACGTGCTGTTTCACCTTTTTGCGGGCTTCCCGGCGTTCCAGCTTCTCGGCGATGCGCAGGGCGGCGGGCAACGCGGCCTGTTCGGCCAGTTCTCTCACGCGCGCTTCCAGGGCCGGATCGGAAGCGGGCGGGGTGAAGCCCATCTTCGGCTTGCCGGCCAGACGGCATAGTTCTTCCTGTGCCGCAAGGAGCGGCCGGATTTCGCGCTGGCCCCAGTCCAGGGCTTCGATGATCACGGATTCCGGCAGAAACGCGGCTTCCCCTTCCACCATGACCACGGCATCCTTGGAGGCCGCGAACAAAATGTTCAAATCGCTCGTTTCCAGTTCCTTCATGGAAGGATTGAACACGAAGTTGCCGTTGACGCGCCCGATGCGGCCGCCCGCCACCGGCCCTTCAAAGGGCAGGGGGGAAAGCATGATGCAGGCCGAAGCGCCGGTCAGGGCCAGAATGTCGGATTCGTTTTCCTGGTCCGCGGAAATGACGTTGGCAAGCACCTGCACGTCTTCTTTCAGCCCCTTGGGAAAGAGCGGACGGATGGGACGGTCGATGAGGCGCGAGACAAGGGTCTCGCGTTCGGATGGGCGGCCGATTTCGCGCCGGAAAAAGCTCCCGGGAATACGCCCGGCGGCGTACATTTTTTCGGAGTATTCCACCGTCAGCGGGAAAAAGCCCTTGTCCTGCTCCAGGGGCTGGGAACATACGGTCACCAGGGCCACTGTGCCGCCGCACTGTACCCATACCGCGCCGAGCGCCTGGTTGGCCATCCGGCCCGTTTCAAGCATGACTTCCTTGCCGCCTACCGTGGTTGTGACACGGATAGGATTAAAAACGCTTTTCATTAGCTATCCTCGCTATGCGTTATTTACGCAGGCCGAGCTTCTCGATGAGCGCGCGGTAGCGCTGAACATCTGTTTTTTTCAGGTAGTTCAGCAGTTTTCTGCGTTGGCCCACAAGCTTGAGCAGTCCGGTGCGGGAGTGGAAGTCTTTTTTGTGGGTTTTGAAATGGCCGGTCAAGCCGTCAATGCGGCTTGTGAGCAGCGCGATTTGCACTTCTGGAGACCCGGTGTCTCCTTCATGGCGCGCGTGCGCGTCTATGACGGATTTTTTCTGTTCCGCGTCCATCACCACAGCGATATCCTCCAAAGGGACAGGGTTAATGCCAAAGCCCCCGCAACACGCCCCAGACGGGGATGCCGTCCGCAAAACACGCTTGGGCCAGGGCCAGGGGATTTTTGTCCGGGTCTTGCAGCAGGGCGTGAGTTCCCGGCTGAAACGGCACGTCCGCCATACGCCTTGCGTCATGGGGCAGAGACGCGCCGTGGCGCGTCCGGGCGGCTTCTTCGGCTGTCAACTCAATGAGCGGCCAGCTTGGAAGCGCCCGCGCGACAGGCAGGATCCATTCAAAAAGCCTCTCCGGCTCGGCACGGAGCGCGTCCAGCGAACAGGCCGCGTCCAGACCGAAGGGGTGGCTGTACTCCCGAGTCAGTTCCGTGAGCACGGCTCCGCAGCCAAGTCGCATCCCCAAGCTGTGGGCCAGGGAGCGTATATAGGCGCCGGAACTGCAAGCGACCCGGAAGCGCACGTGCGGAAGATCCACTTCCAGAAGTTCCGCGCGCGAAATTTCAATCTCTTTCGTCTTTAAGGGAGTCATCTTACCAGCGCGGGCCAATTTATACAAGGGCCGCCCCTGATGTTTCGCCGCGGAGAAGGGCGGCACAGGCTGCGTCGAATGGCCGCGCCAGGCCTGTATTTCCGCGAGCACCTCCCCGCCGCTGACGTGTTCCCAGGTATTTTCCTCCAGCACCTGCCCTTCCGCGTCCCAGGTGTCCGTTACCCGGCCGAGGCGCAGACAGCCCGAATAGACTTTGCCGCCGCCTTCCATCAGGTAGTTCGAGATCTTGGTGGCATGCCCGAGCAGCACCAGCAGCACGCCGCTTGCCATGGGATCCAGCGTGCCCGCGTGCCCGATTTTTTTTTGCCCCATGCGCTTGAGCACGGTCAGGCAGCGCGCCGAACTCGGCCCCTTCGGCTTGTCCAGCACCAGAACGCCGTGCGCTTGCGGCAGCCGGAGAAGTGTTTCCATCATGCTCCGAACATATCGCGCGCAGCCGCGATCACCTTTTCCAGCGCCCCGTCCACAGGCTCATGCAGGGTCGCGGCCGCGGCGTTTTTATGCCCGCCGCCGCCGAAACGCACAGCCAGCGCGCGCGCTTCCCCTCCGCCGTAGGATCGTGCGCTCAGCTTGCAGCGATCCGGCGCTTCTTCCCGGATCGTCGCGGCAAGCTTCGAGCCCTTGTGGCGGCGCAAAAGCTCGACAAAGCCTTCCAGATCGTCGGTAGCGGCCCCGCAGGCATCCATGTCTTCCCGGCGGACTGCGCACAGAATCAGGCGTCCGTCGAAGCGGCTTTCCACTTTGCCCAAAAGGCGTCCCCACAAGGCGCTTCTGGCGAGGCTCCACTGTGTATCCATTTGTTCGCGCAATCCCGCGAAATCCAGCCCCTTGTCCAACAGTTCCGCCATCAGGCGGAACACCCCGGCGCTGGTATTGCCGAAGGCGAAGGAGCCGGTGTCGGACACCAGGGAAAGGCACAGCCCTTCCGCAAGTCCGCCGGAAAGCGGCAGGCCCGCGGCGCGCGCCACTTCGGCGACCATCTGCCCCGTGGCCGCCATGTCCGGGTCCACCCAGTTCCCCTGTGAGCCGAAATGCGGATTCTCCAGGTGGTGGTCCAGGTTGATGGAGGGCAGCGTTTCAAGGAGCCGCGCCAGATCCGGCCCCAGGCGCTGCGCTTCGCCGCAATCGAGCGCCACGAGCAGTTCCGGCGCAAAGGACAGTTCTTCCAGGGAAGAGAGCAGCGGCTGCGGCAGCCTGACCCAGGCATAGCTTGCCGGCAGGCCCGACATGTTATACAGCGCAAAGCGCTTGCCAAGCCCGTGCAACAGCCAGCCCGCGGCGGCCGTGGCCCCTATGGCGTCGCCGTCCGGACCGGCGTGCGCCGCCACAAGGATATTGTCGCGTTCGCGCAGCATGGCCGCTATTTCGGCCGCCTTTGCGTCTGTCTTCCGCTCTTCGTTCATTCCGTCACAAAAAATTCCAAATCGCTGTACACCATTTCCTCCGGGCAGGCCGCTTCCATCATCAGCAGGCATTTGTCCATGCGGCTGCGCAAGTGTCCTTCCTCATTGGAAAGCGACACGACGGCCAGGCGCAGGCGCGTCAGGCTCTCGTGCGTTCCGGCTTCGGCCACGGCCACGTTGAACTGGTTGCGCACCTTTTGCTTGATGCTGTTCGTCACGCGGCGTTTGCCCTTGAGGCTGTCATTGCCGTGAAGGGCGAATTCCACTGTCAGTACGGCGATATGCATGACGTTTTACGGCGCTGCTCCGCGCTACAGCGTGGCCGCCTCTTCAACAATTTCGAAGGCTTCAATGATGTCGCCCACTTTAATGTCGTTGAAGTTCTCCAGGCCGACGCCGCATTCATAGCCTTTGAGCACTTCGCGCACATCATCCTTGAAGCGCCGCAGCGAGGAGATTTTGCCGGTGTATACCACCACGCCGTCGCGCAGCAGGCGCACGCCCGCGTTGCGCACGATCTTCCCGTCAGCGACATGGCTGCCCGCGATGACGCCGGCTTTGGGCACACTGAAGGTCTGGCGCACTTCCACCTGGCCGAGGTAGACCTCGCGCTGCACGGGCGCAAGCAGCCCCTGCATGGCGCTTTTGATGTCCTCGGCCAGCTTGTAGATGATGTCGTAAAAGCGGATATCCACGTTTTCGCGTTCCGCCACTTCCTTGATCTTGGCCGTGGGCCGCACGTTGAAGCCGATGACGATCGCCTGGGAGGCCGAAGCCAGCAGGATGTCGGATTCGGAGATAGCCCCCGCGCCGCCGTGGATGACGCTGATGCGCACCTTGTCCGTGCTTTGCTTGTTCAGGGCCTCGACAATGGCTTCAAGCGAACCCTGCACATCGGCCTTGACCAGCAGGTTGAGCGTGAGGGTTTCATGGTCGCCGGCGCGGCGCGACAGGAAGGTTTCGAGCGTGACCTTGGATTCCTTGGCCAGATCGCGCTCACGTTGCTTGACGGCGCGGGCGTCGGCGATGCGGCGGGCCAGTTTTTCATCCGCCACGCACACAAATTCCTCACCCGCTTCAGGCACGCCTTCAAAACCTTGCACTTCCACTGGAATGGACGGGCCGGCCTCCTTGACCTTTTTGCCCTGATCGTTGAACAGGGCGCGTACGCGGCCGGAGAATACGCCGCATACGAAGTTGTCGCCCTGGCGCAGGGCGCCTTCCTGGATCAGCACGGTCGCCACAGGCCCGCGCCCCTTGTCCAGTTTGGCTTCCACGATGCGGCCGCGCGCGGCCTTGTCGGGATTGGCCTTCAGTTCCATGATTTCCGCCTGCAAGGCGATGAGTTCCAGCAGTTCATCCAGACCCTGGCGGGTTTTGGCGGATACGTGCGCCGCCACGGTATCGCCGCCCCAGGACTCGGCCTGCAGGCCGAGTTCGGCCAGTTCGCGCAGGACGCGATCGGGATCGGCCGCCGGTTTGTCA
>Ga0082212_10010559_pt1 | contig 11806 bp, 23 predicted proteins | sample TergutNt197P3_FD_71548 | JGI IMG/M metagenome (GOLD analysis project Ga0082212, IMG submission 71548) | Neocapritermes taracua P3 segment gut microbial communities from Petit-Saut dam, French Guiana - Nt197 P3 | ecosystem: Host-associated > Arthropoda: Insects > Digestive system > Gut ... | reverse complement strand
GGATATAGTTTCGAACCCGTTCCGCGGGTGCCGAAGTTTGGAACCTGCGGTTCTTCGTGCATCGACTGTCCAATACCGTGCCCCACAAAATCCCTCACCACCGAAAAACCTGCCGCTTCTACCAGCGTCTGTACCGCGTTTGAAATATCTCCAACCCGGTTTCCGGGCTGGGCCGCTTCAATCCCGGCATAAAGCGACTTCTCCGTGATATCCACAAGCCTGGCTGACACAGGGTCGATATTCCCTACGGCAAAGGTTTTCGCCGCGTCGCCGTAATACCCATCTTTGACGACCCCGAAGTCGATGCTTAATATATCCCCATCCTGGATGATCCGTTTTTTCGACGGAATCCCGTGAACCACTCCGTCATTCAAAGAGGTGCACAAATGCGCCGGGTATCCCATATACCCTTTGAAAGCGCTTTTAACACCGCACCGCCGGATATATTCGTCCGCAAACTCCTCAAGTTCCCCGGTTGACGCCCCTGGCCGGATCATCAAGGCTACTTCTTCAAAGAACTTTGCAACCACGGCGCCCGCGCGCCGCATCGCCTCTATCTCTTGAGGCGATTTGATCAGAATCACCGAGTTACCTCAAGATCTCGACGATACGCCCGTAAATCTCGTCGACATCCCCTGAAGCCATGACTTTTCGCACTTTCCCGGTATTGCCATAATACTCAAGCAACGGCGCGGTCGATTCTTCGTAGCTGTCGAGCCGTTTCTGGATGGTTTCCTCTTTGTCGTCGTCACGCTGGATAAGGCTTGATCCGCATTTGTCGCACTTGCCCTCGGCCTTCGAAGGAACAAACTTCAAGTGATACATTGCGCCGCAAGAAACGCAAGTGCGGCGTCCGCATAAGCGTTCCGTAATCTCACCGCGGTCCACATCAAGCATCAGGATAAAATGGATCTGTTCCCTGGCAACCGCGTCAAGCGCCACCGCTTGAGGAATCGTGCGCGGAAAACCGTCCAGAATAAACCCTTTTTCGCAATCCGGCTCGGCAAGTCGCTCCTTCACAATACCGACAACGATGTCGTCGGGGACAAGTTCGCCGGCGTCCATAACGGATTTGGCTTTCAGGCCAAGCTCGGTGCCGTTTTTGATCGCGGATCTCAACATGTCTCCTGTTGAGATCTGAGGAATGGAAAACTGCACGGCAAGCTTTTTTGCCTGAGTGCCTTTTCCCGCTCCAGGAAGGCCCAGCAGGATAACACCTTTACTCATCCTACCCTCTCCTCCCCTTCATCTTTCCTTTTTTAAGGAATCCTTCGTAATGACGGGTGATCAAGTGGGATTCGATCTGCTGAATCGTGTCCAATGCCACGCCGACCACAATCAGAAGCCCCGTGCCGCCGAAATAGAAGGGGACGTTGAATTTGGATATAAGGATACTTGGCAAAACACAGATCGCGGAGACATAGATTGCCCCGCCAAGCGTAATCCTGGTGAGGATCTTGTCGATGTACTCCGCTGTTTTCTTGCCCGGTCGGATGCCCGGCACGAATCCGCCTTGCTTTTTCATGTTATCCGCTACGTCCACCGGGTTGAACGTAACAGCGGTGTAGAAATAGCAGAAAAAGATGATGAACGCGACGTAAAAAATCTCGTACATCAATCTGCCAGGCGCAAGCGCGTTTGAAATCGCCTGGGTGATCGGATGAACTATAAATTTGGCAATCGTCGCGGGAAACAGCAGGATCGAGGAAGCAAAGATCGCGGGAATAACGCCGGCGGTGTTTACCTTCAACGGCAGGTGTGTGCTCTGTCCCCCGTAGACCCGCCGCCCGACAACCCGACGCGCGTATTGAACCGGAATACGGCGGTGCGCGCGTTCAAAATAGATGATTATCGCAACGACAGATACCATAAGCACAAGAATCAAAAGCGCCAAAAAGATGTTCATCTCGCCTGTGCGAACCAGCAAAAGCGTACGGGTGAGACCGCTTGGGAAGCGGGCCACGATACCCGTAAAAATGATAAGGGAGATGCCGTTGCCGATACCGCGTTCGGTGATCTGCTCGCCAAGCCACATCAGAAACGCCGTGCCGGAGGTCAGCGTCAGCACTGTCATGATACGAAACGCCCAACCCGGATTATAAACAACCGATCCGACTCCCGCCTGGATGCTTTCTAGCCCCACGGCTATACCAAAACCCTGAATTATGGACAGCAGAACTGTTCCATACCGGGTGTATTGCGTTATCTTGCGTCTTCCAAGCTCGCCTTCTTTCGAAAGCTTTTCGAGCTGCGGGATGACAACTGTCAGCAGTTGCAAAATGATCGAGGCGCTGATGTACGGCATGATACCCAGGGTGAAAATGGAGAACCGGTCAAGTGCGCCGCCGGAGAACATGTCGATCATTCCAAACAGAGTTCCAGCCTGAGCGTCAAATATCGACTTCAACGCAAGCGTGTTGATCCCAGGTGTTGGAACATGTATCCCGATACGATATACGATGAGCAGAAGGCCGGTGACCAAAATCCTGCGCTTCAGCTCGGGAACGCGCGCTATATTTTGAAATCCGCCAATCAAGGAATCAGGCCTCCACAGTCCCGCCCGCGGCCTGTACTTTTTCAATAGCCGCTTTACTGGCGCGATCGACTTTCACTATGAGCTTCCGATCGACATTGCCCTCGCCTAAAAGCTTGATCCCGGCTGATGAACGTTTTACCAACCCCGCGCTGTAAAACGCTTCGGCGTCAACCACCGAGTCCGCCGGGAACCGATTAAGATCTTTAACGTTAACCACCGACAGTTCTTCACGGAAAATGTTTTTAAACCCGCGCTTGGGCAAACGCCTCTGCATCGGCATCTGGCCGCCTTCGTACCCCGGACGTATTCCGCCGCCGCTGCGAGCCTTCAAACCTTTATGCCCTTTTCCGGAGGTCTGCCCCAAGCCGGACCCCTGGCCGCGGCCAACGCGTTTTCTACAGGTTTTCGCCCCTTTCGCAGGACGCAGCTCCGATAGCTTCATTTCGTATCCCCCACCTCTTCCATGTGGACGAGAAACTTTATCTTTTCAACCATTCCACGAATTTCCGGCGTGTCCTTCCGGACGACCGCGCGGTTCAGTCGCGTAAGCCCGAGGCCACGGACCACTCTCCGCTGATGCTCGGACCTGCCGCTTAACCCCTTTATCAAAGTTATGCGAAGTTCTCCGCTCATGCCATCGCCTCTTCTTCCTTCGGTCCCCGGACAAGAGCAATCTGTTCGCCGCTCCTGAGTTGGGCAAGACCTTCGATGGCCGCCTTCACCAGATTATGCGGGTTGTTGCTTCCCAGTGACTTTGTAAGGATATTCGATATGCCGCAGGATTCCACCACGGCGCGAACTCCGCCTCCGGCGATAACCCCGGTTCCTGGAGAGGCAGGACGAATCACCACCCGGCTGGCGCCATATTCCCCCAATACCTCGTGAGGTATCGTCCCATCCACAAGGGGGATATGGATCATGCTCCGTTTGGCGTTTTGGACCGCTTTCCTTATCGCGTCGGGAACTTCGTTGGCTTTTCCAAGCCCTGTCCCAACATGGCCGTTGCCGTCGCCTACGACAACTACCGCGCTGAAGGAAAAACGCCGACCGCCCTTCACAACTTTGGCGACACGACTTATATGCACCACCCGGTCCTTAAGATCCAGCCCTTCGGCATTCACTCTTTTCAAGCCTTCCTCCCCATGCTCTCGTAAAAGTGTTCTTTTATTCTTTTAGAATTCGAGCCCGGACTCTCTTGCGCCTTCAGCCAGCGCCTTGACGCGGCCATGGTACAGAAAACCGTTCCGGTCGAACACTACACGGCGAATATTCTTCTCTTGCGCCTTCTTGCCGATCAACTGGCCGACCTTTTTCGCGGCATCGCTTTTGTCGAGCTCATTTACCTCGGTCCGAATCTCCGGAGAGAGAGTGGACGCCGCAATAATTGTGGAGCCGGTTGAATCGACTACCAACTGTGCATATATGTGCTTCGCGCTGCGAAAAACCGACAGGCGCGGACGTTCTTCAGTGCCGAATATCCGTTTCCGGATCCGGTTCTTCCGGTTCTGTCTTGCGCTCTCACGCTGATTATTTTGGCTCATGGCGTTACGATCCCCGTCTCAAAGGTTAAGCTTATAGGTTATTTTACTTGCCTGCCGCCTTGCCGACCTTCTTGATCAGGCGCTCACCGCGGTAGCGGATTCCCTTGTTCTTGTAAGCGTCGGGTTTGCGCAACATCCTAATCCTGGCGGCGGTCTGTCCCAGCAGTTCCTTATCCATGCCGGTCAGCTTGATAACCGTGTTCGCCTCGACTTCAGCGGCGATTCCATCGGGCAACGCGAAAACAACCGGATGGGAATATCCCAGCATCATGTGAATGCTGCCGGACTTCACTTCGGCCTTGTAACCGACTCCGACGATTTCGAGAATTCGGGAAAAACCATCCCCGACGCCCAAAACCATGTTCGACAAAATAGTCCGATACATGCCGTACAGATTTACAGCTCCCTCGTCGAGCAGCTTCACCCGGGCTTCCGTCCCTGTCACTTCGACTGCGACCTTATCGGGAATAGGTCGGGAGAGGGTTCCTCTTTTGCCGGTAACCTTCAACTCGCCGTCCCCCACTTCGACCTTCACGCCAGCGGGAATGGCCACCGCCTTCTTGCCGATTCGAGACATCTTCATGTTCCTCCGTAAAAAACCTTAGATCCTGGCTACCACAGCTCGCAGAGAAGCTCTCCGCCTATGGAAAGCTTTCTCGCCTTCTCGCCGGTCATTACGCCTTTCGAAGTGGAGACGATAGCGATGCCGAAGCCGTTTTTCACGACCGGAATATCGTCTTTCCCCACATAAATCCGACGGCCCGGCCGGCTTATCCGCCGCATCCCCTTGATGACATGGCTCGCATCGGGGGACGGCTTGAGAGCGATCCTGATCCGGCTTATGTTTTGTTCGGCAACCATGCGATACCCTTTGATGAATCCTTCATCTTTCAAAATCTGGACGATGCTCTGGATAACGCCGCTCGCCGGAACCTCTAATTGGTCGGTACGGGACATCTGCGCGTTCCGCAGGCGCGACAGGAGATTCGCAATATGATCGTTGATGGCCATTAGTCTCCCCCTACCAGCTCGCCTTGGTCACGCCAGGGAGCTCGCCCTTAAGGGCCAGGTCTCTCAGGCAGATCCGGCATAACTGGAACTTGCGGTAAAAAGCGCGCGGTCTTCCGCAACGCGGACACCGGTTATAGCTGCGGACTTTGAACTTCGGTGTCCGTTTCGCCTTCGCGATGAGCGATTTCTTCGCCAAGTTCTATTCTCCTCTCTCTATCGCCTAAGGGATCACGCCCGGAACGGCATTCCAAGGAGCCTCAAAAGCTCCAGTCCCTCTTCGTCGGTCTTTGCTGTGGTAACTATGGTGATATTCATCCCCCGGATCTTGTCGATCTTGTCGTAGTTGATCTCCGGGAAGATGATCTGTTCCTTGATCCCCATCGTGTAGTTGCCGCGCCCATCGAACCCTTTGGGGGAAACCCCACGAAAGTCGCGCACTCGCGGCAGCGCGATTGCGAGCAGCTTGTCAAGAAAGTAGTACATGCGGTCGCGCCGAAGCGTAACCATGGCGCCGATAGGCACGCCTTCGCGAAGCTTGAAGTTCGCAATACTCTTGCGCGCCTTGGTGACAACCGCCTTTTGCCCCGTAATCACGCCGAGTTCCTGGGCGGCAACCTCGATCACCTTGATATTCTCGATCGCGTCCCCAAGCCCCATATTCACGATGACTTTGACAAGCTTGGGCACCTCCATAATATTGCGGTACCCAAATTTCTCCTTCAGCTTGGGAACAACTTCCTTTTTGTACATATCCCGCATTCTCGGCATTTCCGCTCACCCCCATCCGCCGGTCATAGGCGGAGGAATTCCTTTAAGATCTATTACTTCTTCTTTGCCGCCAGGATGTCGCCGCAATGCTTGCAAGCGCGGCTTTTATTGCCGTCGGCTTCGATCCGGTTGGCAATTCTTGTCGGTTTATTGCAATTGTCGCACATGATCATCACGTTAGAGGAGGCTATCGCCGCTTCCTTCTCCACGATCCCGCCTTGTGGATGCGTTTTTCCCGGCTTGAGATGCCTCTTCACCATGTTGATCTTTTCAACGACGATCTTTTCGTTTTCCCTGTCGACCTTCAGCACACGCCCGACTTTGCCTTTTTCCTTGCCTGTGACTACTTTGACGATATCGTTTTTACGGATCTGCATCTTTTTCGCCGTCTCCATCTCTGGCTCCCTGCTCACAGCACTTCCGGCGCCAGTGAAATGATCTTCATGAACTTTTTGGCGCGCAGCTCGCGGGCCACCGGTCCGAAGATACGGGTACCCACCGGCTCCCCCTGCGGGTTAATGAGTACAGCGGAGTTCTGGTCGAAGCGGAGGTAGCTGCCGTCGGCACGGCCGACTTCCTTGACAGTACGAACAACCACCGCCTTGAATACATCCCCTTTTTTCACTTTGCCGTGCGGGATCGCCTCTTTGACGCTGACGACGATTATATCCCCCACGTTAGCGTACCGACGCTTGCTTCCGCCGAGCACCTTGATACAACAAAGACGCTTTGCGCCGGAATTATCGGCGGCGTCCAGCATTGTCTGCATCTGGATCATGGCGTTTCCACTCCGCTACGTAATTGTCCGATCACCGCACAACGGGCCGGTCGATCAGCTTGTTTACGCGCCACCTCTTGTCTTTGCTGGTGGGGCGCGTTTCGACGATCTCGACGCGGTCGCCGATCTGGTATTCATTCTTCTCGTCGTGCGCCTTGATGTTATTGCGGCGCTTTACATATTTTTTATATACGGGATGCGGGACCAACCGTTCGATCCGGATGACGACAGTCTTGTCCATCTTGTCGCTGATGACCACGCCAATTTTCCGTTTCCGGATCCCGCGGATATCAATCGATTCCTTCGCCGTCATGTCAGTTAGCCTTCCCTTCCTTCTTCGCGTTCAGGAACGTGATCACGCGCGCAAGATCTTTCCGCCGGTTCCGGATCAGCATCTTGTTGTCCAAAGCGGACGCGCTCCGCTTCATCTTCAGACGAAAGATCTCGTCCCGGATTTCGTTTTCTTTCTGCTTGAGCTCTTCCGGCGAAAGTTCACACACTTCCTTTTTATTCATCGCCTCATGCCTCTCTGGCCAGGAATTTCGTCTGGATCGGGAGCTTATGTTCAGCCAGGCGGAACGCTTCCCGTGCGGTAACCTCGTCCACGCCCTCGATCTCATAGAGAACGCGGCCGGGACGTACCACGCAAACCCATTCTTCCGGCGCTCCTTTTCCCTTGCCCATACGGGTTTCCGCGGGCTTCTTGGTAATCGGCTTGTCGGGGAAGATGCGTATCCAGATCTTTCCTCCGCGCTTGACGAAACGGGTCATAGCAACACGCGCCGCTTCGATCTGACGCGAGGTAACCCAGCCGGCGGAGGCAGCCTTAACGCCAAAGTCGCCGAAATTAAGGGTGTTGCCGGCCTGCGCCGCCCCGCGGCGACGGCCCTTCATCGATTTACGGTATTTCACCCGTTTAGGGGCCAGCATGATCCGGATTCTCCTATTCGTTGATGGCAGGGGCGGAAGCAGCCGCCTGCGGCAAAATTTCACCCTTGTAGATCCAAACCTTGACTCCGATGATCCCGTAGGTGGTGCGCGCCTCGGCAAGACCGTAATCTATGTCGGCCCGGAGCGTGTGGAGGGGAACCCGCCCCTCGCGATACCACTCGGTGCGCGACATTTCGGCGCCACCCAGACGCCCGGAAACCTGGATTTTGATTCCCTTGGCTCCGAGTTTTATAGAAGAGAGAACCGTCTTTTTCATCGCGCGCCGAAACGCTATGCGGCGCTCTATCTGCATAGCCACATTCTCCGCCGTAAGCTGCGCGTCGGTCTCGGGACGCCGGATCTCGATAATGTTGATCGAGAGATCCTTGGTCGTGAACTTCTGTAGATCCTTCTTAAGGTTTTCGATCTCCGCGCCCTTTTTCCCTATTACAATCCCCGGACGCGCCGTCGAGATGAGGATATTGATCCTGTTGCTACGACGCTCAATCTCGATGGAAGAGACTCCTGCATGGCTCAGGCGGCTCTTGACGTATTTGCGAATACGCAAGTCCTCCTGGAGACGGGATGCGTATTCCTTCTCGGAATACCAGCGCGACTTCCAGGTTCTGATGATCCCAAGCCGAAAACCGTAAGGATTCGTCTTCTGTCCCAATCTAATCCTCCTCGAAGGATCCGCCTGACGGATCAGGCTTCATCCACAACAATAGTTATATGACTTGTACGCCTTCTGTATCTGTTCGCGCGTCCCATCGGCGCGGGGCGGAGTCTTTTTTGGGAAGCCCCGACATTTACAAAGGCGCTTTTCACGTACAGCATATCGATGTCGATAACACCGGTCTGCTCGGCGTTTGCAACAGCCGATTCAAGAACCTTCTTGACCGTTACGGCGGAGGCCTTCTTCGCAAGAGAAAGGATCGTCCGGGCATCGGAGATTTTCTTCCCGCGTATCAGATCCACCACCAAACGCGCCTTTCTCGGGGAAACGCGCATGAATTTCGCGGTAGCGGTTGCTTCCATCCCGTACTCTCCTTCTTCCTGACTCTTACTTTTTAACCTTGGCCTTGCGGTCGCCAGAGTGTCCGTGGAACGTCCTGGTTGGAGAGAACTCTCCCATCTTGTGTCCCACCATATTCTCTGTGACGAAGACCGGCATGAACTTCTTGCCGTTGTGCACGGCAAACGTGTATCCCACCATATCAGGGGTGATGGTCGACCGGCGGGACCAGGTCTTGATGACTTTCTTGTCGCCGGTTTCCACAGCCTTGCGGATTTTCCTTACAAGGCCTTCTTCCACGTACGGTCCCTTTTTAACGGATCGCGCCACGTCCTTGCCCCTTTTCCTTTATTTTCCGCGCCGTTTAACAATAAACTTATCGGTATTCGGGTTTTTCCGGGTCCGATAACCCTTGGTCGGCTTGCCCCACGGAGTACATGGATGACGGCCACCGGAGGCGCGGCCTTCGCCGCCGCCCAGCGGGTGGTCAACCGGGTTCATCGCCACACCGCGCACGGTCGGCCGGATTCCTTTCCAGCGGTTGCGACCGGCTTTACCCAAAGCCATCTTCTCGTGCTCCATGTTTCCGACCTGCCCCACGGTAGCCATGCACTCGCTGAACACGAGCCGCACTTCCCCCGAAGTCAGACGGAGATGGGCGTATCGCCCCTCCTTGGCCAGAATCTGGATAACCGCGCCGGCGGAACGCGCAAGCTGGCCGCCTTTGCCGACTTTGAGCTCTACATTGTGAACGAGCGTGCCAACAGGAATGTTTTTGATCTGCAACGCATTCCCCGGCTTGATGTCGGCACCGGGACCGGACATTACGGTATCGCCCACAGAAAGACCGTTGGGAGCAAGAATGTATCTCTTCTCGCCGTCAGCGTAGCTCAAAAGCGCGATTCGGGCGGAACGGTTGGGATCGTATTCCAGCGCTACTACTTTAGCGGGAATATCATGCTTGTTCCGCTTGAAATCAATGATCCTGTATTTGCGCTTGTGCCCGCCGCCACGATGCCACGCGGTGATCTCGCCGAGGTTGTTCCTTCCGCCTGAACTCTTGAGGCTTTCCGTGAGGCTGCGCTCGGGCTTTTTCTTCGTGAGGTCCTCGTTGGTGAGGCCCATCATGCCCCTGCGGCCAGGAGACGTCGGTTTATAGTTTCGAATGCCCATAAATCATACTCCTTCGAAAAATTCGATCTTGTCGCCCTCTTTCAGGGTGACGATCGCCTTTTTCCATCCTGGGCGAAGACCTACGGTGCGGCCACGCCGTTTTGACTTGCCAGGCATGTTCATGGTGCGAACGTCGGTCACCTTGACCTTGAAACTCTTTTCGACCGCGTCCGCCACTTCGTTTTTGTTTGCCCGGGAATCGACCACAAACAGCACGGTGTTCGCCGCGCCTTTCAGAAAAGTCGATTTCTCCGTGATCAAAGGTCTCTTTAAAACGTCGCAGAGGTTCATTTCCCAAGCACCTCGTTGATTTTATCGAGCGCGGTCCGCGTCAGAACCAGTTGGTCGTACGACAAAATGTCGTAAACATTGAGGCCCGCCACCGGAAGCGTTTTGAACTTTCTGAGGTTCCTCGAGCCAAGGATGAGGTTTTCAGCGCCGCCTTCGATAACTATAAGAGCGCTGGTAAGCCCAAGGGCGGAGGCCACTTTCAGAAACTCTTTCGTCTTTGGCGCGGGCAGGGACAGATCGTCCACCAGAACAATCTGGTTTTCCTTTGCCCTGGAAGTAAGAGCTCCGCGCAAGGCGGCCTTCATCTCTTTGCGATTCACCTTTATTTCGTAACTGCGGGGGTGCGGACCAAACACGGTGCCGCCGCCGGGTATAAGCGGAGAACGGGTCGTTCCCATACGGGCGCGGCCTGTACCCTTCTGACGGAACGGCTTCTTTCCGCCGCCGGATACATCGCGGCGGGTCTTGGTTTGGTGTGTGCCGGCGCGACGAGCGGCAAGCTGGGCGATCACAACGTGATGCAACAGATGAGGCTTTACCTCAACGCCAAACACGTTGTCGGGAAGCTCCACCGACCCGGCCGTATTCCGCTCCCTGTCGAATATTTCAATGGTGGCCATTTCGTATGCTCCTCAAAAGCCCTTAATTGCCATTCTTCTTCACGGCCCGGCGGACATAAACCAGGCTATTCTTCGCTCCCGGAACAGCGCCGCGGACAAGCAACAGATTTTTTTCAGGCTGGACGCCAACAACCCGCAGATTAAGGGTGGTAACGCGCTCGTTTCCGTAGTGGCCACCCATTTTCATGTTCTTTATGACGCGGGACGGGTAGGCGGACGCGCCGATCGACCCGGGAGCCCTGTGGAACATGGAGCCGTGCGTGGCCCGACCGCCGCGGAAACTCCACCGCTTCACGACACCGGCAAACCCGCGCCCTTTCGTGTGGCCCGTAACATCGACCACATCGCCTTCTTTGAATATATCGACTTTGATCTCGGAACCGACTTCCATAGGATCGTTTCCGTCAAGCCTGATCTCCTGGAGAACCTTGAACAAACCTTTTCCAGCCTTCTGGAAATGCCCCAGCATCGGCTTGCCGGCATGCCTGGCGTCCATCTGCAAAAACCCGATCTGTACCGCGTCGTACCCATCGCTTTGCGCCGTCTTGCGCTGAATCACGGTGCAAGGTCCGGCTTCGATTACGGTAACGGGGACGACCTTCCCTTCTGTATCGAACAACTGGGTCATGCCCAGTTTCTTTCCCAATATCCCGGTTGTCATCTTCGGCACCTGCTTCCGTTCTCGGTCGTTTTCTCCGGTCCGCTACAGCTTGATCTCTACTTCCACGCCCGCCGGCAGATCAAGCTTCATCAAAGCGTCGATCGTCGCCCCTGGAGGCTCATGAATATCGAGCAGCCTTTTATGCGTGCGGATCTCGAACTGCTCGCGGCTCTTTTTATCTACATGCGGCGAGCGGTTCACTGTGAACCGTTGTATCTGCGTAGGAAGTGGGATCGGTCCCGCAACCTTTGCCCCTGTTTGCCTGGCTTTTTCTACAATTTCGCTTGTAGCCTTATCCAACAACTTGTAATCGAAGGCTTTCAGGCGGATACGTATTTTCTGGTGCTCAATCGCCACGTCAATACCCCCTGTTGTTTCAGCCGCTACTCTATGATTTCCGCCACGACGCCCGCGCCAACGGTGCGGCCGCCTTCGCGGATCGCGAAACGAAGCTCTTTCTCCATTGCTATCGGAGTAATCAA
>Ga0082212_10010558_pt1 | contig 11806 bp, 10 predicted proteins | sample TergutNt197P3_FD_71548 | JGI IMG/M metagenome (GOLD analysis project Ga0082212, IMG submission 71548) | Neocapritermes taracua P3 segment gut microbial communities from Petit-Saut dam, French Guiana - Nt197 P3 | ecosystem: Host-associated > Arthropoda: Insects > Digestive system > Gut ... | reverse complement strand
CGAAGAGAGAGTCGCGACCGATGCAAGCATAGCGCCGCAAGCGGCGCATTGGGCATGACCGAACGAGCGAAGATTTCAGCGACTAGCTATAATCAAGCGAAGAGAGAGTCGCGACCGATGCAAACATAGCGCCGCAAGCGGCGCATTGGGCATGACCGAACGAGCGAAGATTTCAGCAGAGATGCTATAATCAAGCGGAGAGAGACCTGCAAAGGAGAATACCGGTGGGGAAAATAATAGCCGTTGCGAATCAGAAAGGCGGAGTCGGTAAGACTACGACTTGCGTCAACCTTTGCGCCGCGCTCGCGGAGCGCAAAGTCCGCGTGCTGCTGTGCGACATGGACCCGCAAAGTAACGCGACGTCCGGGCTGGGCGTTGATAAAAACAGAGATGTATCAAACATATATAATGTGCTTATCGAAGGCGTCGACGCTGCCGAAGTGATAATGAAAACGCCGTACGGCGACCTGTTACCGTCCAACAGGATACTCTCGGGCGCGGGGATCGAGCTTGTGACTATGCAGGGGCGCGAGTTTATCCTTAAAAATGTCCTTGCGGGCGTCCGCGCTGATTATGACTACATACTGGTGGACTGCCCGCCGTCGCTTGAAATGCTGACGTTGAATTCGCTGTGCGCGGCGGATACCGTGCTTATCCCCGTCCAGTGCGAGTATTTTGCCCTTGAAGGGCTGTCGGATTTGATGTCGACGATCCGAATGATCAAAAAATCGTTCAACCCCGCACTTGAAATCGAGGGCGTCCTTCTTACTATGTACGACTCGCGGACGAACTTTTCGTCACAAGTCGCAGCGGAGATAAAAAAATTCTTCAAGCAGAAAGTCTACAATGTGGCGATCCCGCGAAATGTGCGCCTTGCGGAAGCCCCGAGCCACGGTAAACCGGTGCTGCAGTATGACAGACCCTCACGCGGCGCTATAGCGTATCTGGAACTGGCGAAGGAGTTTGTTAAGAGATGACAGAGTTGAAACAGCTTGAATAATAAGGCAATTCTCATATTATTGGCGCGGGAAGCAGCGCGGGAAGTGAGGATGCAATATGAAGCAAAAAGGGCTTGGAACCGGGCTCGGCGCGTTGTTCGGCGACGCTGCGCTCGACAGGGTGGCGGTAGATTTTGAATACCTTCCGCTCCAGCGGATCGAGCCGCGCCAGGAGCAGCCGCGCACTGTTTTTGAGCAGGCTAAGATCGATGAGCTGGCCGATTCCATACGAGAGCACGGCGTCCTTTCCCCGCTAATGGTACGAAGTATGGATGGCGGCTATTACCAAATAATCGCCGGAGAACGCAGATGGCGGGCGGCGCGGGTCGCCGGGCTTGACGAGGTGCCGGTACGCATAGTCGTTGCGGATGATAAACGGGCGCTTGAGCTAGCTATGGTCGAGAACCTGCAGCGCGAAGATTTAAGCCCCATCGAGGAAGCGCGGGGCTACAGGGCGCTGATGGAAGAGTTCGACATGACGCAGGAAGACGTCGCGCAAAGGGTGAGCAGGTCGAGGCCTTCGGTGGCAAACGCGCTGCGCCTGCTTACTTTACCGGCGGAGCTTATGGAGCTTGTCCTGCGCGGAGAGCTTTCTGCCGGAAGCGCGAGGGCGCTGCTTGCGCTCAGAAGCGACGATATGATGCGTTCGGCGGCGCGGACTGTAGTCAGCAACGGAATGAGCGTACGCGAGGTCGAAGCTCTCGTTAAAAAGCTCGACCGGGAAAAGTCGAAGCGCTCAAAACAGCGCGGCGGAACGGAAGTAGACTACATTCTGGAAGCTCAAAATCAGCTTACGGCGGCGCTTGGGCGCCGCGTGACAATAAAGCAGGGCCGGGGGAAAGGCCTCAGCCAAGGCCCGGGCAGGATAGAAATAGAGTACTATGATCAGGACGATTTTAATGCGCTTTACGATATGCTTACTGATAATATGCGGGGAGACAGAGAAGGCTAAACGGTTAATAATAATGCAGAATACAGTTTTCGGGGGATTTGCTCAAACCGGTTTTGTGTGTTTTGCAGAGAGGTATATTTTATGATTGATATCAAGCTTATTCGCGAGACGCCCGACGTTGTAAAACAACGGCTTTTAAGAAAGGGCGCGGATTGCTCTGCGGAAATAGAACGCATTGTTGAACTGGACGCGCGGCGACGTACGACGATCGCAGCAAACGAGGCCGATAAAGCCGAGCAGAACAGGGTCACAAAGCAAATCCCGCAGATAAAAAAGGAAGGCGGCGACACGGCGGAGATATTCGCGCTTATGAACTCTTTAAAGGAGAAGATACGCGAGGCGGACGCTGAACTGCGAGAGGTCGAAGACGAACTAAACGACCTGCTGCTCAGGTTGCCGAACCCTCCTGACGACGACCTTTCCCCCGGCGGCAAGGAAAACAACGAACCTCTGCGGTACTACGGGGAGCCGCACGTTTTCGATTTCGAACCAAAAAACCACATGGAACTCTGCGCCAATTTGGGCCTTATCGATTATCAGCGCGGTACAAAGCTTGCCGGCAGTGGATTTTGGATATATCGCGGCCTCGGGGCGCGGCTTGAATGGGCGCTTCTGAACTACTTCATCGACACGCACATAGCTGATGGGTATGAGCTTGTGCTCGTCCCGCATATGCTGGAATACCAGTGCGGTTTGACTGCGGGACAGTTCCCGAAATTCGCCGATGAAGTGTATAAAATCGCAAACCCGACGGACGACAGGATCCACTATATGCTCCCGACGGCAGAAGCGGCGCTCGTTTCGCTCCACCGTGACGAGATATTGGCGGAGGCGGAGCTGCCGAAGAAATACATATCATATACGCCGTGTTTCCGGCGAGAGGCGGGTACTTACGGCTCCGACGAGCGCGGAATGGTGCGCGGCCACCAGTTCAACAAGGTCGAAATGGTGCAGTTCACCACGCCGGAAGGCTCGGAGGCTGCGTTCGACGAGCTCGTAGGAAAGGCCGAAGCGCTCGTCGCCGGATTAGGTTTCCATTTCAGGACGGTCAAGCTCGCTGCCGGTGATTGCTCAGCGGCGATGGCGCGGACATACGATATTGAAATACAAATACCGTCGATGGACGGCTATAAAGAGGTTTCTTCCGTATCCAACGCGCGCTGTTATCAGGCGCGGCGCGGCGCGATGCGGTTTAAGCGCGGCGATACGGGGAAAATAGAGTTCATGCATACGCTGAACGGTTCGGGGCTCGCGACTTCGCGGGTTTTGCCGGCGCTTGTGGAGCAAAACCAGCAAAAAGACGGCAGCATCGTCGTACCTGAAGTACTGCGCAAATACCTCGGCGGGTTGGAAGTGATTGCGCCGGAAAAGCATGATTGATCACCCCGAACGGAAAAACATCCGGCTGACTAACCATGATTATTCAACCGCAGGATATTATTTCATCACGATATGCACGAAAGACCGACGAATGGCGTTAGGATCTGTCATACCCAATGTAGGGGCGATTATTAATCGCCCGTCTTCGGGGGTTGAATTATCAGAATATGGAAAAATCGCCGAGGCTGCTATAATAGAGATTCCCATACATTATCAAGACGTTACAGTCGACAAATATGTAATCATGCCCAATCATATACATTTGATTCTAGTGATAACGCGCGGGCGATTGGTAATCGCCCCTACAAATGTGTCCGTAATAATACAGCAACTAAAACGATATATTTCAAAGCAAATCGGTTACTCAATATGGCAGAAATCATACTATGACCACATAATCCGTGATGAGGCGGATTATATGGCAATATGGCGATACATTGACGATAATCCTGCGAAATGGCAGGAAGACGAGTATTTTCAATGATATTAAGGGTTAGTAAAAAATGCAAAATAAAACGGCTGACTTTAAATTAAAAGGTAGGAGCTAAAGAAGATGAAGAAATTTTTCGCGGAATTCAAGGCATTTGCGGTAAAAGGCAACATGATCGATATGGCTGTCGGTATTATCGTCGGCGGCGCGTTCACGGCGGTGATAACTGCGATCGTCACTCACATTGTAACGCCGCTGATTGGCATCCTTATAGGTGTAGACTTTAAAAGCTGGGAGATCGATTTACCGAAGCTTTACGGCAATGCGGAGCCCGGAACACTTGGTATCGGGCTGTTTCTCAATAGTATTATAAGTTTTGTTATTATCGCGTTTACTGTTTTCGTGTTTGTAAAAGCCCTGAACAAGTTCCGCCAAAAAAGGACAGAGGAAAAGCCGCCGGAGCCGACGAAGCAGGAGCAGTTGCTGGCGGAGATACGCGATATACTGAAAGAGCAAAAGGGCGTGTGAAGATTTCGGCGGATGCCCCTCTGACTGTTACTGTTCAAGGGCGACAAAATATTAGGGTTGACTTCAACACTTAAATATAGCATACTGATAGCTGCACAGAAAACAGTATATATCGAGATTTAGCAGAGATTTGAAAGTAACAAACAGTGAAATAATAACTGCTGTGACGCGCGGCGCGGAAGAAATGGGTATAGTACTTCCGCGCGGCGTCAGTGCGGCGTTTGCGTCGTATTACGATTTGCTCGAGAAGCGCGGCAGGGACGTCAACCTCACCTCTATATCAGGGGAGGAGGACGTTGCGCGTCTGCATTTCCTCGATTCGCTTGCCTTGCTTAATGTACATGGATTCAAAAACGCGCGGGTGATCGACGTCGGCAGCGGCGCCGGGTTTCCTGGCGTGCCACTGAAACTAGCCGAGCCGTCGATCGACCTGACACTTCTGGACGCGACAGGGAAACGGGTAGCGTTTTTATCGGAATTATGCGCTGAGTTGGAGATAGATGCAAAATGTATCCACGCCAGGGCCGAAGAGTCCGCGCAAACAGCGGACATGCGCGAGCGCTATGACGTCGCGGCGTCGCGCGCCGTAGCGCGGCTGAACGTTCTATGCGAGTTATGCCTGCCGTTTGTCCGCGTCGGAGGTGTGTTTATCGCGATGAAGGGCGTCGATTCAGATGAGGAAATCACCGAGGCAAACGGCGCGATAGCGGCGCTGGGCGCGCAATTGCAGGACTGCATCGACTACACTATGCCGGGTACGGATGTGACCCACCGGGCTGTGCTTATCTGTAAAACGGCAAAAACGCCGGAGAAATACCCGCGGAGATTTGCGCGGATGCAAAAGGATCCGTTGTAGTACCATGCGGAATGGAAAGCGTCTACTCAGCGCCTCACCGGCGCCGAATATAGAAATGGATTCTAAATGAACAAAACACTCTTTATATCAGACCTTGACGGGACTTTGCTGAACAAAGACGCCGAATTATCGAAGTACGCCAAAAAAGCGCTGAACTCTATGATTTCGGACGGCATGTGTTTCTCAGTCGCCACGGCGCGGACGCTTGCTTCCGCTGGCGTGATACTGGCTGATTTGGATTTGCGAATCCCAGTCATCCTGATGAACGGCGTATTGATCTATGATATCAAGCGGCAAAGCTATGTCCAAGTCAAAACGCTTCCTTCTGCAACAGTGGCGGCGGTGATCGATATCTTAGAGAAATCTGACGCTACGGGATTTATGTATGAACTTAATGACGGGAAGCTCAAAACATATTATGAATCACTGGAGCAAAAGCCACTTCGCGATTTTGCCGAGGAGCGGATGACCTTATACAATAAACCGTTCTATCACACAGACAGGTTTTCCGATGTATCACCGGAGCATATCATTTACTTCGCTTTGCTTGATACACAAGAACGGCTTCTGCCTGTGCATACTGCGCTTCAAACAATGGACGGTTTCAGTACGGCTTTTTATAAAGACAACTACAGCCCTGACCTGTGGTATTTGGAATTATTCAGCACTGAAGCCTCAAAACGGAACGCTGTGAGCTATCTCAGGGGAGCGCATGGATATGAGCGAGTCGTCGGGTTCGGTGATAACACCAACGATATCCCGATGTTTGAGGCTTGCGACGTCCGGGTAGCCGTTGAAAATGCGACGCCCGAGGTAAAAGCGGCCGCCGACCACGTCTGCGCGGCGAACAGCGCAGACGGCGTGGTGAAATGGCTGGAGGAGCATTATCATGCAAATCAATATTAGTGAGGCTCAACCAAGCGACTATCATGCGATTGGCGAGCTCATCAAAAACGAGCTGGGATATCCGCAAATAGACGTCGAAAAACTCTTTGTAAGGCTCGATAAAATGAACGCAGACGATACCCATATGACTGTCGTTGCAGAGTTCGACGGAGAAATCGTGGGCTTTATCGGTACTCACAGAGGGCTTGCATATAATGTTGAAACAGAGTATTTACAGATTTTCGCGATGGCTGTACGAAAAGAACTGCAAAGTAAAGGCATAGGTGCACAACTAATAAAATGGGCGGAAGATTACGCGATTGAGAACAATATGGAAAGAATAATTTTGACGAGCCGGCTCCATAGGGTCGAAGCGCACGCTTTTTATGAAGGAAACGGTTTTACAAAGAAATCCTACGGCTTCATGAAGGAGTTTAGATAACAGATACGATTTCAGAAATGTTTCACGTGAAACAATATATAGTATCGCGGCACCGGATATAAACAGAGCGACCACAAGATTTGTTTCACGTGAAACAATTGACATAAGGAGCATTTTATGCTGTCATTAACTAAATCGCTGCTGGATGAGCCGGACTTCAGACGGCTCATAGCGGGGATCGACGCCGGGGCGTGCCCTGCCGTCGTTTCGGGCTTGTCGGAGATACACCGCGCCCATGCGGCGGCGGCTGTCAGGGCTGCCACTATGCGCCCGATCGCTGTGATATGCGCTGACGAGGACGAAGCCGCGCGCCTGGCGCGGGATATCGCGGCGCTGACAATGGAACAGGCGCTGACGCTCGGGATGAGGGAGTTCACTTTTCGCAGCGCTGAGGTCGTTTCACGTCAGCTCGAGCAGCACAGGATAGCGACGCTGAACGCAATGACAGAGAATAAAGCGCCGATCGTTGTTATGACTGTCAGCGGAGCGCTCCAGCGGACGATCCCGCCGGCTCTAATCAGAGAAGCGGCGTTTACGCTGAAACTCGGCGGGATACACGACATCAACGAAATCGCTGAAAGGCTTGTGCTGTGCGGCTACAGCCGCAGCGAGCAAGTTGAGGGAGCAGGGCAGTTCGCCCTTCGCGGCGGTATACTCGACTTCTTCTCCCCCGCCCATGACGAACCTGTGCGATGCGAATTTTTCGGCGATGAGATAGACTCTATGGGCTTTTTCGACGTTTCATCCCAGCGACGGACGGAAAAACTCGACGCCGCGACAGTAACTCCTGTAGCGGAAACACTGCCGACATTCTACAAGGGAACGGGCGGAGCCGGGCCGGACGGGCTGGCTGCCGAGCTTTCAGATCACATAACGCGCCTCGAAAAACGCAGGACGACAAACCCGGCGCTGATAAAGAATATAACCGCCGATATCGAAAGGCTCAAAGAGAGGCGGAGCTTCCCGGTTGCCGACAGATATATGGAGCTCATATATCCGATGGCGACAGCTCTTGATTATCTCCACGAGGATACGGTGATATTAATTTTTGAACCGCTGCGCGTAAAAGAAAAGGTCGAGGGTTTCCTGAAACTGCTCGCTGAAGACAGCCTGGCCATGCTCGAGTCGGGGATACTTGAAAGCAGCCTTGTCAGGTTCTCGGACGATTGGGAAGGGCTGATCTATCGCATAGAAGCATTCCCGGTCATCTTTGCGGACAGCTTTACGGGCAGCAGATACCCGCTGCGACCGAGGTCGCTTCTAAGCATCGGCGCAAAACGGCTCCCGTCTTACGGCGGCAGCATGGAGACAGCCGCGTCAGACATAGAATATTATAACAAGTCCGGATTTAAGACCGTCATACTTTGCATAGACAAGCGCCGGGCGGGAGCGCTCCGGGAGTATCTTGAGGAACGCGGCATTGTAACTGCGCTTGACTACGGCCTTCAGGAATTACCAAATAATGGTAATTGCGTTTTATCGATCGGCGAGCTTTCGGCAGGGATGGAATACCCCGGTATCAAGCTCGCCGTTATTACGGAGGGGCAGATAATAGCCCAGCCTGCTACGCGCCGAGCCAGAAAAACCAGAAAAGACAAATCGAACAGGGAGCGGCTCCAAAGCTTTGCGGACTTGTCGCCGGGGGACCTGGTCGTTCACGACCAGCACGGGATAGGCAGGTTTGTAGGGTTTATCAAGATGCCGGTCGACGGGGTGCAGAAGGACTATATAAAAATAGCCTACGCCGGCACTGACAGCCTTTATGTCCCGGCAACGCAGCTCGACCTGGTCGCTAAATATATCGGCGGCGGCGTCGATGTGAACGACGAGGACGGCACGCCTCGCGGGATAAAACTGTCCAAACTGGGCGGCGCGGACTGGTCAAAAATAAAATCGCGTGCAAAGTCAGCCGCGAAGGAGATGGCGCGCGAGCTCATAAAGCTGTATGCCGCGCGCCAGCGTCTTAAAGGCAATGCGTTTCCGCCGGATACGCTCTGGCAGACTGAGTTTGAAGAAAAATTCGGCTATCAGGAAACTGACGACCAACTGAAATGCGTAGAAGAAATCAAAGCTGACATGGAAAAACCGGTGCCGATGGACCGGCTGCTGTGCGGCGACGTCGGGTACGGCAAGACTGAGGTCGCGCTGCGGGCGGCGATGAAATGCGTACTCGGCGGGTATCAGGCGGCGATACTTGTGCCGACGACGGTGCTTGCCCAGCAGCACTACGTCACAACCGTACGCAGATTCGCCGGGTATCCTGTGAATATTGAGGTTTTGAGCCGGTTTAGAAGCCAGATGGAGATAAGAAAAACATTACGCGACATGGAGGCCGGCAGCATCGACCTGGTTATCGGCACGCACAGGCTTTTGCAAAAAGATATAAGTTTCAAGAAACTCGGCCTGCTTGTGGTAGACGAGGAGCAGAGGTTCGGCGTTTCGCATAAAGAGCGGCTGAAGGAAATGTCTAAACAGGTCGACGTCCTGACGCTGTCCGCTACGCCGATACCGCGCACTATGAACATGGCGCTTTCGGGTATACGCGATATGTCGACGATAGAGGAACCGCCGCACAGCCGCCGGCCGGTGCAGACATATGTACTTGAGCATGACTGGGGCATACTTTGCGACGCGATCCGCCGTGAGATCGCGCGCGGCGGCCAGGTATACTACCTCCACAACAGGATCGAGAATATCGAGCGCGTCACGGCGCGTCTCGCCGACATGCTCGAGGGCGTGAGCCTCGCAGTCGCGCATGGCCAAATGGACGAGGACCAGTTAAGCGACGTGATGGAAAGGATGGTTGCAGGCGACATACAGGTATTAGTTTGCACGACCATCATCGAGTCCGGTATCGACATAGCAAACGTCAATACACTAATAGTAGAGGACGCCGATAAACTCGGCCTTGCGCAGCTCCACCAGATCCGCGGTCGCGTCGGCAGGTCGCCGCGGCGCGCCTACGCGTACCTGACATTCAGACGGGGAAAAGCGCTTTCGGAGGTCGCCGAAAAGAGGCTCAGCGCGATAAGGGAGTTCGCGGAGTTCAACTCCGGGTTCAAAATAGCTATGCGCGACCTCGAGATAAGGGGCGCGGGGAGCCTGCTGGGCGCCGAGCAGTCCGGACATATGCTGAGCGTCGGCTATGATATGTACCTGAAGCTGCTTGAGGAAGCTGTTTTAGAGGAAAAGGGCGAGAAACCGCCGGCGAAAGCGGAATGCCTTGCGGACCTGAACGTATCGGCCGGTATACCGGAGAAATACGTCCCGTCCGGGCAGCAGAGGATGGATATTTACAGGAGAATCGCGCTGATACGTACAGAGGAGGATCATGACGACATGATCGCCGAGCTTGTCGACAGGTACGGCGACCCTCCGCAGCAGGTGATCACACTGACTTCGATAGCGATGCTGCGCAGCGAAGCCGCAAAAGCGGGGATAACGGAGCTTTCGCAAAACGAGGGCTGGCTGAGGCTGAAACTTTCGAAGTTCAATATGGAGGGCGTGTCTAAGCTTTACGCGATGCCTGAGTATTCAGGCCGTGTAAAAGTCCTCGCCGGAACAAGCCCTGCAATCGCGCTAAAACTAAAGGGCTCCGCCGTCGTCGACGAAGCCGTCAGATTTGTCAGGGCTTACGCAATCGCGAACTAAAAGTAAAGTTCAAGCCCGACCGGACTGCGGCGGCGGCGGGCAGTCGGGCTTCACTCCGTCTTGTGCTCAGTCGCCGCGCCGGTTCCAATGCTGTGCCATCGCTTTATGCCTACCCCGGCATGTGCTAATGGCCGACTGCGGCGAAACACGCCGTCCCGGCGCGGTGATTACACTGCGGCGGAGTGAAAGCTAAGCTGCCCTTGAAAAGTATAAACAATCAATGAACAAGGACAGGTTTCAATTGCAATACTTCGACGGCTGGGTTATAGTAAGCACCGGACTTGTAAACGAAAAACGGCGATGAGCAGTTCCCGAATCCGCTCTTTTGCCGTCACGGAGGGTCAGAATGAAGTTAAAGAAGATACCGGCGATGATAATGTGCGCTATAATGCTCATTACAGTGTTTGCAGGCTGCAAAAAGGAAGATGGAGACGCCCCGCCGGAAGAAGCGCCGCCATCGGTATTGGAGCCTTTTCCGGATGAACCTGATGAAAACGCCGGTACAGAAGCGCACAGCCACGACATCGACTATGACGCGGCTTTCGCGGCTTTCGCGCCTGATACGATCATGATGGTCATCGGCGATTATAATGTAACATGGGATGAACTGTTTTTCTATTTACGCGGAAATATCAACGGCATACTCCAGTACGGGGAAATACACGATTGGAACGGTATCGTTTACGAGGACTACAGTTATGCCGACCTTGTGCTCAATTACGCCGGTGAGACTGCCGTGACCTATAAAGCAGTGGAATACGGCGCAGCCATGTATGGCGCGACTCTGGGTGCGGACGTTATAAATAAGATGAATGAAGAATTTGAATCTACGGCGGAAATGCTCGGCGGCGAGGAAGCGTTCCTTGATATGCTTTGGGAAATGGACGGTATCAGCAGCCGCGGGTTGTACGAGTATCTGGTAAAAATCGGCCCGTTGGCAAATGCTATTTTCAACGTGATTTACGGTGAGAACGGGGAATTATTAGCTGACGAGGAGGTCGCGTTGTACACGGTACATGACGGGTACCTTATGGCAAAGCATATTTTGCGTATGAAGACCGATGAAGAGGAAGACCCCGCGCTGGCAGACGCTGAAGAAATACTGGAACGGCTTGAAAGCTACGACGGAGATGATTTCGCATCGTTTTTTGATGAGTTGATGTGGGAACTCTCTGAAGACAGCGGCGCGCTGGAGCTTTTCCCAAACGGGTACCTGTTCCAGTACGGAGATATGGTCCCGGAGTTCTATGACGCGTGCGGCGCCCTTGAGATAGGGGCGTTCAGCAGTATTGTCGAGACGACGTACGGTTATCATATTATCTACAGACTGCCGATCGATTTCGACGATATCCCTATTTACTACTTCCAGCAGCTAATGTATGGGGAGATATCCCAGGAAGAATGCGAATCGATGAAGCTCCGGAATATCGCGGCGCTTGGAATGTTTGATACGGAGCTTTACGGGTGGATGGACGACCTCGTTATCGAATATACCTCCGCGTATGAGTCGATGGACTTCTCGAAAATCTTTGATTTAGGGGAAAACTGATGGGCTGCCTCAGCAGCCCAAGGGGTTAGTACCTTGCGGACAAAGAAAGCTAATAAAAAACACGAATTTCTTTGTCCGTAGTGAGGTGCTCGCCGCGTTTGCGCGGCGCGTGAGCAAGCAGTAAGTAATCTGGTT
>Ga0082212_10007589_pt1 | contig 11806 bp, 16 predicted proteins | sample TergutNt197P3_FD_71548 | JGI IMG/M metagenome (GOLD analysis project Ga0082212, IMG submission 71548) | Neocapritermes taracua P3 segment gut microbial communities from Petit-Saut dam, French Guiana - Nt197 P3 | ecosystem: Host-associated > Arthropoda: Insects > Digestive system > Gut ... | reverse complement strand
GCCATGATCGCGCGGCGTTATACATCGGCATAACGCCGCGCGGTTATGGCCACAGTCATTGCCTTTCCGTGTATGTTCTTGTCCTCTCTCGTTCAAAAAAACTACAGTATTCATCATAACAATATCCGGTGAGTTTCTCTCTTTCATTATATCTACGAAAATGGTAACATTTATCACAGTCTTTGAGAGCTACGAAAAAACTGGCAAACCCTGTTGCTTCATAATGCCCTTTTGGGCATTTATCGAAGTTACTGCCGCCCGCCGCTTCCGCGAGTTCGTCATCGGTGAGTTCACCGGTTTTGGCTTTGAGGTGTTCTGAGAGCATCGCCCGTTCCTCCGCTGTTGGTTCAATGCCGGATTCCGCGAGGAAAGCGTCTAATTCCTGCTCGGTCTTGACTGTTTGCAGTTTCTCCCTCTGTTCAGGGGTGAGGTTCTCGATTTTTTCTTGGATTGTCATGGTAATCCGCTCCTTTTTAAATTGTAGATAAAAATCCATGTGTAACTCTGCGGTTGAAATAGCGGCAAGTAATCCAATAGCCGAAACTTGAATCTTCAGTACTGCTATATTCGCATCTTTCAGGGAAACAATCCCAGCTGTTCCCCAATATATTTGCAAAACCCGTTGCTTCATAATGCCCTTTGGGGCATTTATCGAAGTTCTTGCCGCCCGCCGCCGCTTCGAGTTCGTCGTCCGTGAGTTCGCCGTTTTTCGCTTTAAGGTGCTGCGAAAGCGTCGCCCGTTCCTCCGTTGTTGTTTCCAACTTGGCTTCGGCGAGGAAAGCGTCCAATTCCTGTTCGGTTTTGACAGTTTGCAGTTTCGCCCTCTGTTCAGGGGTGAGGTTCTCGATTTTTTCTTGGATTGTCATGGTAATCTGCTCCTTTTTTTTATGTTGATTTTATTTCCACTTTCAGTTTGAGGGTTTTTCCGTTGTATATTTTCTTTCCATCGTGCGGTCGAAAAAAAAGCATTTTTCGTTATAAACAGAGTAGGTTTTGCCAAAGGCCTTAAAGCCTCCTGCCCAAGCGCTCCTTTGAAACAACGGACATACATTCACTTCGCAGCTTGCGGGCGTTCCAAAAATATTCGCAATGCCCGTTAATTCAAAGTGTCCATGAGGAACGCACTTGATTCCGGTCAAATTGCCGCCGCCCGCCGCCGCTTCGAGTTCGTCATCGGTGAGTTCGCCGTTTTTCGCTTTGAGGTGTTCCGAAAGTATCGCCCGTTCCTCCGCTGTCGGCTCTATGCCGGATTCGGCAAGAAAAGCGTCCAGTTCCCGCTCTGTTTTAACCGTGCTGAGTTTCTCCCTTTGTTCGGAGGTGAGGGTTTCGAGTTTTTCTTGGATAGTCATGGTTTTTACTCCTTTTTTTTGTTTGGTTTTTATGAAAGTTTTTTTATCACCGATTCGATCTTTTCCCGATACCCGCTCTTAAAAATACCGCAAGCGTATAAGTCTTTGGCGTATATATCCGTGTCGAACATCAGAGCGGACGCGCGGCAGCCGCCGCCGCAGAAATACTTTTGATCACACGCCGCGCACTCGGGGTTTTTCGCCAAGTATTGTTCAAGCCTTGTATCTATGAAATCCATGTAGAAAGAATCGGATAACCCTTTGCCCAAACCGTTCAATATGCCGGGGAATTTATCCTGCACGGACATGGACGATAACGCCATACAGGGCAGAATCTTCCCATCGGCGGCGATATACATTACCTGTCTGGCATGGCCGCAGATCGGGACGCGGTTCATTTTTTCCGTACCGTCAAGCCTTTCTAACGTTATATGGTAATCTTCGGGTTTGCTGCCTTTGCGCGCGTGGAAGAATCCGCCGAGCATAAGGGTCAGCGGCGCGCCGTCTTCGTAAAACTTAGGGATATACTCCAAATAGAGTTCATACAGTTCTTCCATCGCAAGTGATTTTGCCTCGCCGAATTTTTCCCATGTTTCGGTTTCCGCCACGGGGTTGGTCTTTACGCTTCCGCAGCCGAGCGAAACCAAATAATTTATGCTTTCGCGCAAAAGATGCTTGTTCCCCTGATGCAGGCATAACTCCGCGCTTGTGTCAAAGCCTCTGTCCCGGCACAGCTTAAACGCCCGCGCAACGTCATTTTCCGCGCCGTCCATCCCGCGCAGCCAGTTATGCCAGCCGTCCACGCCGTCGTAACTGAAGCTGAAATCGGGTTTAATCCGCCGCCGTTCAAGGGCGTCAAGCGTTTCTTCCGTAACCAGCCGCCCATTGGAATAAATCGTTTCGATGTTGATACCGTATGCAACCATGCGGTCAACCAGTTCCCAAAAATCGTGCCTGACCAGCGCTTCGCCGCCTGTCAGGGTTACGTTTGCGATACCGCATTCGTATAATTGGTCGATAATGTTCAGGCACTGTTCATGGGTCAGTTCGCCGTATTTCGCGTCGGGCGCCGCCATATAACAGTGACGGCATTTATAGTTGCACCTGCCTGTGACTGACCAATGCGCCGTTTTTATGTAGCGTGACGGACACACGCGGTATTTTTGGTACGCCGCCAAGCCGTCGCCTTTTTCGCAGGGGACGACTGCGCCGTTTTCTATTAGCTTTTCAATAATCTCTTTATGGGCGGGAAGAAGAAGCGGGCTGTTCGCGTCCATATTCCCGTCGCAGAAAGAGATGGCGCGGAAGGTCAGTTCGTCGATGAACTGCGTGTTTCCGGTTTCTATATCCTGCACGGCGTAGGGCAAACGCTCCCAGCCGCGCAAAACAAAACGCTCGTTTAATTTGTAAACCATCAGTCCGCTCCCTCTAACGATACATGACCGTTGTTAAGCCCAATCTACAACTCCTGCTACGACACAAACCAAACATTTTCCTTTGCTGCACTTTTTTCCGCCGCCGCCTACAACGCAAGCGCAGGTGATTTTGCCTGTGTTGCACTCATCGTCGCCTGTATGAGTTCCGCCGCCGCCTATAGGACATCCGCACATTCTCTCCCAACAAGGGGTATAGTGCTGAGGACCTGCACCCATCATCCCGCCTGCCACCGCATTCATTTCGTCGTCGCTAAGTTCCGTCCCCGCTTGCGGTTTCGGCAGGGTTTCCGCGTAAGCGGCGAGTTCATCAGTCGTGAAGTCGTAACCCTCGGCTTTCGCAAAGGCGAGTATGGCCGCCGTCGCCGCCGCTTGGTCGGGCTGTTCGCCGAACGTTTCCGTCAGCTTCGCCGCGCGTTCTTTCATGCCCGCGTCGTTTGCCAGCGCCTTGTAAAATAGCTTTACCTTTTCCATGATTTTCCTCCTCGTAACGATAAACGTTAATTATTGCTCCCAATCTACGGCTCCGGCTAAGACGCAAACCAAACATTTTCTTTTGCCGCATTTTGCTCCGCCGCCGCCCAAAACGCAAGCGCAGGTGTGTTTGCCTGTGGTACACCCATTGCTCATACAGTCGCCCGTATGAACTCCGCCGCCGCCCAAAACACAAATACACTTGCCATCCCAGCAATAGGAAGTGTTTGCTGCCCAATCCAATTCCCCGCCCGCAACCGCGTTCAGCTCATCGTCGGTCAGTTCCGTTGCCGCTTGCGGTTTCGGCAAAACTTCCGCGTAAGCGGCGAGTTCCTCCGCTGTGAAGTCGTAACCCTCGGCTTTCGCAAAGGCGATGACGGCGTTGTTTACCGCCGCTTTGTCGGGTTGTTCGCCGAACGTTTCCGTCAGCTTCGCCGCGCGTTCTTTCATGCCCGCGTCGTTTGCCAACGCTTCGTAAAATTGCTTTACCTTTTCCATTATATGTCCCTCCTATAACGATAAAAGTTATTTGCCAATCCAATCTACAATTCCGCCTACGACACAAACCAAACACTTTCCTTTGCTGCACTTTGCTCCTCCGCCGCCCAAAACGCAAGCGCAGGTGATTTTGCCTGTTTTGCAACCATAAAAGCTGTCATGCGTCCCGCCTCCGCCTACTACACAAAAACACAGCTCATCCCAACAACGAGTTAGGTATCCTTCAGCCCCGCCTGCCACCGCGTTCAGCTCGTCGTCGGTCAGCTCCGTCCCCGCTTGCGGTTTTGGCAGGGTTTCCGCGTAAGCGGCGAGTTCCTCCGCCGTGAAGTCGTAGCCCTCGGCTTTCGCAAAGGCGAGTATCGCCGCCGTTGCCGCCGCCTTGTCGGGCTGTTCGCCGCCTGTTTCAGCCAGCTTGGCCGCGCGTTCTTTCATGCCGGCGTCGTTTGCCAGCGCCTCGTAAAATTGTTTTACCTTTTCCATGTTTTTTTCTCCTTTGCTGCTAATGTTCCCAGTCTACAACTCCCACTACGGGACAAACCAAACATTTCCCTTTGCTGCACTTTGCTCCTCCGCCGCCTATAACGCAAGCGCAGGTGTAACCGCCTGTGCTGCACCCCGGAGAGGCGTTATAAGTATTGCTGCCGGTATGCTTTCCGCTTCCAGCTACCGTACAGTAACACCAGCCATCCCAGCAACGGCTATAGTTTGGTCCTGACGCACCCCCACCCGCCACCGCGTTCATCTCGTCGTCGGTCAGTTCTGTCGCCCCTTGCGGCTTTGGCAGGGCTTCCGCGTAAGCGGCGAGTTCCTCGGCCGTGAAGTCGTACCCCTCGGCTTTCGCAAAGGCGAGTATCGCCGCCGTTGCCGCCGCTTTGTCGGGCTGTTCGCCGCCTGCTTCACTTAGTTTCGCCGCGCGTTCCTTCATGCCCGCGTCGTCTGCCAATGCCTCGTAGAATTGTTTTACCTTTTCCATGTTTTTTCTCCTTTTATTTTTTTTGTTGTTTCCTTGCCTGTTCTTCCGGGTCGCCCGCCGCCGCCACAAAAATCAATTCGTCGTCGGTCAATTCCGTATGCCTGAACAACCGCTGCCGCAAGTCCTCTTTGGCGCGTTCGGGGACTTTCACCTCCCGGAACATCAGCGGCAGAACACGGTTCAATTTTTCATCATTCATATCTTCCATCACCGCCTTCTGTTTGTTTATACACACGAATTGTTAAAAAGGGACGCTGTTTCCCAAAAATATTTTTAAGTTTTCCAAGGCGCGCTTGTGCAGCTTCTTTGCGCCGTCCTCTGACACACCCAACGCCGCGCCGATTGTCTTAAACGGCTGTTCTAAATAATACCGCCGATAGACCGCTTCATACTGGCGTTCCGGCAAGTCCGCCAGTGCCTTTTGCAGTCCGGCGTATTCCTCGCAGGTGATTAAGTCGCCCAATAAGTCCGTGCCATCGGGAAAGGATTCGTCCAGTTCCTCGCGGTGGATTTTGAAAGCGGCGCGGTAATGGTTTTTTAGGGTATTCGCCGCAATGGTAAAGATATAGGTAGAGAATTTGGCAAGCGCGGGATTGTATGGATTGGCGAACGCCTTGAAAAACACGTCCGACGTCAAATCCTCTGCGGCGTGTGAATCGTTTACACGCCGCGCTATATAGACGTAAATTTTGTCGTAGTATTCGTCATACAACCGCTCGAAGTCCATAAACAATCCACCCCCATCGCATTTGCGGTCTACCGGCAAATTTATTCGATGTGCAAAATTCCCGTGAACCCTGTCATATCAAACACTTCCATGATTTCAGCCGATACGTTCACAAGGGTCTGCTTGCCGTCCTTGGCTTTTGCCGTCTTTTCGCCCATCAGCAGAACGCGCAGCCCCGCCGACGACACATAGGCAAGTTCGGCAAAGTCCAGTTCGATGTGCTTGGCGTTGTCAAATTCCGGGATAAGAGCTTCCTGTAACTGCGGCGCGGTTGTGGTGTCTAATCTGCCGGACAAAGCGAAGGTGGTCTTGTCACCGTTTTGGGTTTTGTTGATCGTCATAATCGTTTCTCCTTCTCGTTTATTGGCTTTCCAGCCATGATAATAATTCTTCCGTAGACATGGTAAACTCAACCGTCGTCACCGCGTCTTTGCGTATAAGAAACTCGCTGAGTCCGTATTTCCCGCTGTCCGCCGCCCAATCGTAGGTATAACCGAGCCGCGTCCACGGGTACGCCGAATCGAAATATGACCAAATGATATTGCTGTCAAACCATGTCTTGTACTCTGCGCCCGGTTCTTCTACGAAGGCCGCCGCGCCCACGGTATCGGACAATCTCCACGCATAGCCCGGACGGATGATATCGTCAGTATTCGTCCATAACGCGCTGAAATGCGTGTAGGTGCGCCCTTCCGGCAAGCCGATAAGCTGCTTGAAACGAAGCTCCCAATCGGTCACGCCGGATTTGTTGTCCTTGTACCACTTGATAATCTCTTTGTCGGTAAACGTCCATACCGCGCCGTAGGTCAGGGTGTATTCCTCTCCCGCGACATAGCTGTCCGGGTAGGAATGATATGTCAGCATCAGCACGCGCCCATCCTCATCCCATGAACACATAGTGCTGTCTTTGGTGATTGCGATCAGCGGCAGAATGTCATCGTCCTCAATGACCATCGCGTCTATAACCGCAGCCTTGTAAAGTTCGGCGTTTGTGAGTGTGCTTGCGCCGCCGCCGTTATCGCCGCTTGGCGTTTGTTTTGTACATGCGGTCACGCTTGTGATCGTCATCATCAGAATCAGCAGAAGCGCCAACCAACGTGTGCGATTGGTAAATGATTTCATAAACTTGTCCTCCATAAATTTGATTTGCCGGTGTTAATTCGGCTTGACAGCTTTTTTGATTAGCAGGATATTCTTGCCGTCCTCGTGCCGGTATTCCACCGCGTCCATTATATTCTTCACCATGAAGATGCCGAGGCCGCCGATTTCCCGTTCCTCCGCGCAGGAGGTAATGTCAGGGGCGTCTCTTGCCAATGGATTATAGGGCTTACCTTTATCCTCGAACTCAATCGCCACCTCATCCCCAACTGTAACGCGAATTTCCGCGCCGCCTGTTTCTGGGGTATAGGCGTAATGCGCGATGTTGACGAATATTTCCTCAACAGCGATGGCAATTTGCGTTTGCGCTTTCATGGGACAATCTACAGTTTCCAGTTGTTCGCGAACAAATTGCAAAACGGCGTCAAGGTTTTCAGTTTTTGCCTCAATCAGCAATTCTCTCATGGCGCGCCTCCCATAATTTTCAAAATCAGCAGGGTGATGTCGTCGGCCTGCTCCGCTCCATTTGCGAACATATCAATTTCCGCTTTGATATGCGCGATAAGCTCGTTCAGAGAGGCGTCCTTATGCCGGTTTACGGTTTCTCTCAAGCGCGGGTCAGAAAACAACTCCTTTTGCGGGTTGACGGCTTCGGTCACGCCGTCTGTGTACAGGCAGAGCGTATCGCCCTCGTTCAGCGTGATTTCCTCCTGCCTGTACACCATGCCCTCCATACCCGCGAGGACAAAGCCGGGTTTGGCGGAGAGCCATTCATAATCGCCGCCCGCCCTCTTAATCAGCGGCGGGTTGTGTCCGGCGTTGACGTAGGTAAACGTACCGCTTTGCATATCCCAAACACCCATGAACGCCGTGACAAACATCTGCGCTTCGTTGTTCTCGCACAAAAGCTCATTCACAGTTTCAAAGACTTCCTTCGGGCTTTTGCCGATTTGCGCGTTGTTTTTTATCAGCGTCTTGGCGATCACCATAAACAGCGCGGCGGGTACGCCTTTACCGGAAACGTCGGCGATGACCACCGCCAGTTGATACTCCCCGATCAAGAAGAAGTCGTAGAAATCGCCGCCGACCTCTTTCGCGGGCAGCATATATCCATAAATATCAAATTCGTCACGGTCGGGAAACGCGGGGAAGATGCAGGGAAGCATACTTGCCTGTATCTGCGTAGCCACCGATAATTCCGCGCCGATGCGTTCTTTCTCGGCGTGTTCGCGTGAGTACGCTTCAATGGATTCTTTCAAGTCAGCAGTCATTTTGTTGAATGTCCGCGCAAGTAAGCCTAACTCGTCTTTGGTATTTATGCTTATGCTAACTTCAAGATTGCCGAGTTCAAGCTGTGATACCTCGGTTGTAAGACGCTTCAGGGGTTTACCTATAAATTTCGAGATAAGATAAAACGCAAAACACAGCATAACAAGCGACGAAATGCCGATAATCAGCGAAAAGCGGTTATTTTGCTGTTCCACTTCTGCAAAGATTTCACGCGCGGGAATTTGGACGGACAGCAGCCAGCCGTTATCCATCATGCGGTTGAATGACAGATATTCCGTACCGTTATGCACAAACGAATCGGCGCGAATATCCCACGGCAGAACGTCAAGTGACATTCCCGCGCCGTTCAAAGCATGGGTGTTGGAAATGATGTAGTCCTGTTTGGGAACGCACAGCAGGACATGACTTCCCGCTGTCGGTTTAATAGCCGAAAGGTCTGCGATAACCTCGTCAATCAGCCAGTCTACCGTAGACATTGCGATTAGCTTGCCGTTGTCATCGAAAACACCCGCGCCCGCCGTCGTCATCAGCGCGTATGAGCCGGTGTCGTCAATATACGGGCGCGTCCAAGCCACCCGATATGGTTCGGTCACAGAACCGGCTATGTCGGTATACCAGCTTTGGGTGTGATAATCGTATTCGTCAATAAAGAACGTATCGTCCAGCCGGACTTCGCCGCGCTCCTTATCGTAGAAAGCGTAAACGCCCTCACGGTATGTATCCGCGTTGTAGGCATAGGGCGCGAACCAAAACCCGCCGCCTATCGCTTTAGGGAAACTGCGGAAAAGCTCTAACGCCAGCGTTTCGCCCAAAACCTTTGACTGCGCCTCGTAGGTAAGCTGTCCCGCCGTGACAAAGTCGATGGCGGCGCGTTCCATTTCGGCTATGGTTTTATTGACTTTTTCGGTTTCAAACCCCACTGTTTTCTCAATGCCCTCAAGACGCAGGCGTTTATAATTCTCCGTGGTGAACGCCGAATACGCGGCAAACGCCATTCCCAGCAGAGCGAGAAAAGCCAGCACGATTACAAGTATTTTAATTCTGATAGAAATAGCGTCCGCCTCCTTTTGACATTGGATTTCAGATTTGCTCCAGCAATTTAACCAAAAATTCGCACATCCTGTAAAACGACGGAATATTCAACCTCTCGTCCGGGCTGTGAACGTCAAACATATCCGGCCCGATGGAAATAAACTCGCAGTCCGGCATTTTAACGGCGAACACGGCGCACTCTAACCCCGCGTGTATGGCTATGACTTCAACCTCTTTGCCGAAAACGTCTTTGTAAAGAGCGACCATCTTGTCGCGCATCGGCGAATCTTCTTTGTATTCCCACGGCGGGGACAGGCTGTCTAAAGTGTATTCCGCGCCAAGTTCATCCGCCAATTCTTTCATCTGAGCAAGCAGTTCGTCCTGCTCCGCTAAATTGGAACTTCTCGGCATATTGAGCAGTATAACCGTGTTTCCATTCGTTTGGATTACACCCAAATTGTTGGATGTTTGCACAAGACCTTCGATATATTCGCTCATGGAGTATACGCCGTTCGGAACGCGCGTGATTCCGTCTGTTACTGTTTCAGCGGAAGGAACCGTCATCACGACATCCGGTGTTTCGGTCTTTTCGAGGGTTATTTTTAAGTTACTTTCGTTGGGGAACATCGCCTTAAAACCACTTTCGGTGTCCTCGACGGCTAATGTTATCGTATTTAACTTATCTTCTGGAAACACCACAACCGCCGTGCTTTCGCGTGGGATAGCGTTTCTTGCCGTGCCGCCGTTTATAGCCGCGATTTGACAGTCCAGCGTTGACAGTTGCCCAAGTAATTGTCCCATCAATATATTTGCGTTGGCGCGGTTTTTGTCTATTTCCGCGCCTGAGTGTCCGCCTGTCAAACCACTTATTTTAATGGTGTACGCGACAGTTCCGTCAGGCACGGCTTCGTATTCCACCGATATGGTATATGTAACATAATTCGCGCTTGCGCTGCTAACCGTAAACGCCCACTCTTCTTCCGAATCCAAGTTAATAAAACGCTTGCCTTTTAACAGGGACGTATCGAAGGCATCCGCCCCGCCCATATCCGTTTCCTCGCGGGTGGTTATAACAGCCTCAATCGGAGGATGGGAAAGAGTTTTGTCATCCAGAATCGCCAGTATCATAGCCACACCCACGCCGTTGTCCGCGCCTAACGTCGTGCCGTCAGCCGTCAGCCAGTCGCCATCAATGATTGGTATAACCGGGTCTTTGGTAAAATCGTGTACCGCATCGCTGTTTTTCTCGCAGACCATATCCATGTGCGCTTGCAAAATAATAGGCGGCTCGTTTTCACGGCCTTTCGAGCCGGACTTTCTGATAAGTACGTTAAGAGCTGCATCCTGTATCACTTCAAGCCCGTTTGCTTCGGCAAAGGCCACAAGATAGTCGCTGACTTCCTGCTCGTTATCCGAACCGCGCGGGATTTTCAGTAATTCCAGTAAATGTCCGTATGCTCTTTCGGCAAAAGCGTCAGCGTCGTTCGCATCTTTTGTATCTTTCGCGCAGGACACAGCGGTGAAAAGCAATACCGCCGCCATAAATAAAACAATTATTTTCTTCATTACACAAGTTCCTCCTAAGCCTCTTTTAACACGCAGCTGTTTTGCTTGCCGTTACCGTCGCGCGCAAAATACGGGCATCCGTCGCAAGTTTGCGAATATCCGGCGAACAGGGGTATGATGTTTGCCGGGCATCCGACGACTGGGGAAGCGCCGGCGCTTAGTGCATCCAGTTCCCTGTCGGGGATTTCCTCAATCAGCCCGGCAATCTCAGAAAAACTTTCATCATACAGCGGCAGATTATATGTTTTCGCTAACTTTGAGAGCCTTACGGCGCGGTTTGCTAACCGGGCACATTCGAGCTGTGTATTTCGTTTCTTTTTAGCGAAAAGTTTCTTGAAAATAAAAACGCCCCCTTTCGCGTCTGTTTGCCGATTGCTTTTATATTAGCAAACAGAATGTCGAAAGAGAGCGAAGGTTAATGAAAAGTTACTTTCGCGCGAATATTTATAAAATGGTCAGGCAGTATCCCTCGCCGCGCGAGGTCTCAATGAGGATACCGTCCGTCGATTCGGACAGCTTTTTCTTTATTCTTGACATCAGAACCTTGAAGGCTGAAGCGTTGTCGTTCAGCGGTTGTCCCCACGCTTTTTCATAGAGGTACTCCGCTGTCAGTGTTTTGCCCTCGTTTTGCGCGAGAATAAGAAGCAGGGCAAACTCCTTTTGCGTCAACAGTAAATCCTTGCCGCTGTATGAAGCCTGATGGCTCAACAGGTCGAATCGCAGCAAACCGATGGCGATGTTTTCGTTGACGGTACGCGCGCGGCGCAGAAGCGCGTCTACCCGCGCAAGAAACACATTTAAGAAATACGGCTTGGAAAGGTAGTCGTCCGCGCCGACCGACAGCCCGTTTACGACGTCGTCCGAATCGCCTTTCGCCGTAAGCATCAATACAGGGACGTTGGAAACCAAGCGGAGTTCCCTGAGTAAGTCAAGCCCCGAACCGTCCGGCAGCATGATGTCCAGCACAGCGGCGTCAAAACCATTTTCGGCGATAACAGAACGGGCCTGCGCAAGAGTTTTCGCGGACAAAACCGACGCGCCGCGCGATTTCAAAGCGGTCGTGTTATTGCGCATGACTTCTGGGTTATCCTCTACCAGTAATATTGTTTTTCCGGTCATATTTCATCCTCCGCAGTTGCGGGAAACACAAGCGTAACCGTTGTGCCTTCCCCGACTTTACTTTCTATCGCAACCTCGCCGTCATGCGCTTCTACGACGCTTTTCACAAGGGCAAGACCCAATCCCGTACCGGAACCGCCCGTCACGCCGCGCTCGAAAACCCGCGGCAAAAGCTCAGGCGGTATACCCGAACCGGTATCGCTTACGGTCAGGGTATATTTGCCGTTATTTTCTTTCCATTGCACAT
>Ga0082212_10010557_pt1 | contig 11808 bp, 12 predicted proteins | sample TergutNt197P3_FD_71548 | JGI IMG/M metagenome (GOLD analysis project Ga0082212, IMG submission 71548) | Neocapritermes taracua P3 segment gut microbial communities from Petit-Saut dam, French Guiana - Nt197 P3 | ecosystem: Host-associated > Arthropoda: Insects > Digestive system > Gut ... | reverse complement strand
GGAAAAATTTCTTCGGGCGAAGAAGCCGCAGAATGTAAAAACGCACTCGAAAAACAGGTCTTAAACGCGGGATATAAAATTGTTGTTGCGGTTGGGAATGTAAAAAATTAGGAATATCCCCATTTAATCCCGACACGTACGGCGATTCGATTTATGGTCATAATACATTAAAAATTGGGAGTAATCATTTTCACGGAAAAATGCCTAAAAGATATGTTGCTTGTGATAAAATAAAAGTTTATTTGGAGGGATAGAAAAATGCTTGCTTTTCACATAATTATATTTTTTTCATTAATATATTTTTTATTAACATCCTTTCCATTCTGAAGCAGCATTACTTTGGAAAGCGGGGATATTGTTTTCTTATCCGGCATAATATATATATATTATACTTTTTATTATTATATTGGCAAGATATAGCAGGATAAATTATAATTAAGTGCTGATTATAAGAAAGTGAGGAATTTTTTGAAAATTAAACCTGTTGAGGATGACGAGACATTCCTTCATACCCTAACACGCGACTTCCAATATTATGCTTTGGAAGAGGTATAAAATGTAAGAAAGTAAAATAACATATTATTAATGAACTAATTAAATTACTTATGAAAGAAAACATTTTTGAACTGACAAATGAAGAGTTGAAGGCTATTGCCAATAATCTTCAGGAAAAAATTGAACTTGGTCTTGAAAAAGACAGTACAGAAATTTTGTGCATCCCAACCTACATTAACCCGAAAGACGAGCTGGAAGCTGGGCGGGTACTGGCGCTTGACTGGGGCGGAACAAATTTTAGGGCTGCTATCGTAGAACTGATTCCAGGCAAAGAACCGGTTATTGTTGAAACGAAGAAAAAACTGCTGTCAGCAAAAGAGGTCATCGGTTTTAGTAAAGACGATCTGTTTGAGGAGATGGCCAAAGTGATAGGTAGCTTAGAAAACTTGGACAACCAGGTTACACGTATCGGATATTGTTTTTCATATCCTGCCGAATGTTCAACTGATGGCGATGCCACACTCATTCGATGGACGAAGAATATTGAGATACATGACTTAGTAGGTGGATTAGTCGGAAAATTACTGATGGATTATTTAAATAATCATCCTTCAATCCCAACAACATTTACGGATATAAAAGTGATCAACGATACGGTCGCCTGTCTTTTTGCCGGATTGGCTGATGTCGGAAAAGACGCCTATATCGGGCTTATCGTGGGTACAGGAACCAATATGGCCGGCCTGATGCATACGAATAAGATCGCTAAATTGAACTATAAAGGTCGTGGATTGATGCCGGTCAATTTGGAATCGGGTAATTTTAATCCTCCCTACCTGACTGTTATCGACGGATTGGTGGATGCGATGTCGAACAACAAAGGCAGTCAGCGTTTCGAGAAAGCCATCTCCGGCGGATATATCGGCGAAATTTTCAAAACCGTCTTCAGCGACAAGAAAATCAAATATGATTTTGACGGTGAAAACCTGTCGAAAATAATGAATAACCCGCAAGACCATCCGGAAGATTATGTAAATGTAGCTACATGGCTATTTGCCCGGTCGGCCAAGTTGGTTGCCGCATCGCTTGTCGGATTGATTCAGGTATTATTATCGCACGATTCAACAATAAAGAATGTCTGTCTGGCCGCCGATGGCAGCGTTTTCTGGCTGAGCAGTAAAGATTACAACCAGCAAGTTGCCGACCAGATGAAAGCTTTATTGCCTGCAGATGTCTCTGTTTCCATTACCGAATTGAACGAACCTAACCTGATAGGATCAGCTATTGCTGCTATGTCGTAAAGGATGTTCGGTGTAGCGTCCTTGCTTCTCCGTTGCAACCAATTACCATCTGAAGGCGTCGTCATCCATCCATAAGCCGTTGATTTTTAACGTCTGCTCGATGATGTCGCGGGCGACGCCATCGCCGCCGTTAAATGGCGAGATATACTTGGCTAATTGTTTTATCTCGGGCGCTGCATCTGTCGGAGCGACCGGTAGTCCTACTTTTTTCATCACTTCGTAATCGGGGATGTCGTCTCCGCAGTACATGACATTATTGTCTTTCAGGCGCGTCTTTTTTAGAAAATCTTTATAATCGTCTAATTTACAGTAACTTCCTGCGTAGATATATTTAACCCCCAGCATTTCATAGCGTGTAATGACGTCTTTTGAAAAGCCTCCTGTAATGATGCCGACTTCAAAACCTTTTTTTACTGCGAACTGTATGGCGTAACCATCTTTCACATTGGATGAACGCATCAACTCGCCGCCGGCAAGTACTAAAACTTTTGTTGATGACAGAACACCATCTACATCGAACACAAAAGCTTTGATTTTCTTTAGATCATAATTTATCATGAGTTACAAGTTATTACAAATACACCGGCAAAGGTTAAAAAAAAATTAAATAAGTTTCGCTTTAAAGAAAGAAACCGTTCTTCTCCAGGCAAGTTTAGCAGCTTCAGCATTATAACGTTCAGGATTTGAATCATTATTAAATGCATGGCTGGCGCCTTCGTAGATAAATATCTGATATTCTTTATTTTGTTTTTTCAGTTCATCCTCAAATGCGGCTATTCCGGCGTTTATTCCCGGATCATTTCCTGCATAATGCGCCATAATAGGGGCTTTTATTTTAGCTACATCATCTTTTGCAGGCTGGCGTCCATAGTAAGGGACTGCTGCATCAAGTTCAGGCGAATTTACTGCTACCTGATTCGTCATAGCGCCACCCCAACAAAATCCTGTACAACCTACTTTTCCTGTTGTCAACGGATGCGTTTTGAGGTATTTCACTGCAGCTACCATGTTGTTTATTGTATCGTCATTATTCAGGTTCCTAATCCTTTCGGCGGCGGCAGCCTGATCGTTTTCAGGGGTGCCGCCGGCAGGCGTAAGCGCATCGGGCGCTAATGCAAGAAACCCTTCTTTTGCAAATCGTCGGGCTACATCTTGTATATGCGGTTGCAAACCACGGTTTTCATGAATCACTACAATAGCCGGAAATTTTCCACCCGTTTTCGGGTGAGCCATAAATGCTTTGATCTCCATTTTTGGGGCTTGATAATTCACAAATTGAGTTTCAGGTTCTTCACTGGCTTGATGAAGCTCGGCGCTATCGGAAGCCTTTAAGATAGGTAGAAGCGCGAAAGCCGCAGCAGAACTCCCTGTTACCAGCGTCAGTTTTTTTATGAAAGAACGGCGATTGATTTTGCCTTCTTTATAATCAGCGAATAGTTTAGTCAAATCATGCTCCATAACATATTAAATTTTTAAATAAGAAATTATTTTTCGTGCAAATATAATACTTTTTATGACAAGCTTCACCCTTTGGAAGAAAAACTTTCAATTTTCAATTCTATGACCGCTTCCGGCTTTGCTCCAACTGCATGTTGACGGACATCGCCCCCGCATGTTTTTGCGCATTATTCACTAACTCTCTGGCGCAACAGTAAAGGGAATACTCCTCATCTATCGGCTTCGCAGGTCTTGCCCGCTTATTAAGAGGTTTTCCGTTCCTCTTTCCATATCTTGCCTACCGGCTCACTTCGGCATCAAATGTCCTCTGGAACTTGCGCTGGTCGGAATCCAACCGTTCTGATTGCTTGCTTGCACTATGCTTGGAGGCTTTACAACCCCACGCGGCAAATATGAATGCCATTACAATAAAAATAAAAAAAACTCTTTTCATTTTCATCTCCCTTGTTTGTTTTGTATTATTAATTTGGCATATCTACAATTCCCAGTTACTGCCGCCGTCGCTTTCCAACAACGTTTTGCCCTCCTCAATGTCCAATACTTTCATCTTTAAACGGCGCATGCTTCCAACTCCCGATATCTCGACTGTTATCATGGCGTTAGCGCCGACCCGTTTTCCGATGCTCAACATCGTTTCGTCACTCACCATTCCGGAGTACTGCATATTCAATTCATTTTCTATTCGTTGTATGTTTTCACGATCAACGATTGTGATGCCTCCGTTCTGCCTGAACGCTGCTCCCATGCCTTCTATCACTCTGCTTGCCAAATCGCCCTCACTGCCGCCTTTGTTGTGGAAAAACATCCTTGTTCCTTCCGGCAAATGTTTCATCGCCTCGCTCGAAGCATATCGGATGACCCGCTCCATCGGTCTATCTGCCTCTATGTATTGTTGTACCCTCTCCCTGTCGCTTATAATTTTTCTCAGTCGGGTAACCTCAGCTCTAGCGTCTTGATTTCCGGTTTCACGTTCGGCTAACTGCATTAATTTTATCGCTGCGGGGATGTCGCCAAGCGCTTCCTGCATGATACTTGCATTGTATATGGCAGAGAAGGATTCGTATTCTTCGTAGATTCCCATATACATATTATAGGCAATCTTGTAATTTTTCCCTTTTACCTGATCCGACGCAATCTTCATTCTATTGTTCAAATCCTTGCCTTGTGTTTTGTCTCCCATCAGCGTACGCGATTCATTGACGGTATATGGCGCCAGGTTTTTAGCGATTCCTGCAAGTACGTTGGTCTGCCGCAGCATTTCGCGTACAGAATTAAGCCCGTCGCGGCTGCTGTTCGAGTCGCCACGGCTTCCGTTTTTTGTTTCTTTGCCGATCACAATTCCGTCGCGAGCCTGTTCGAGTGAATAGCTTATCTCAAGTTTCACCTCCCGTGTGAAGGTGATTACTCCCTTAGTAGATGTGGACGAGCCGTCTTTGCTTTCAACGTTCAGGATTTTACCGGTAAGCAACACATCAACATGGTTTGCCAAATTCTCTCCTCTGCGGCGCAAATCCTCCACCTGAGAGGCAGATATCACCGTGAAATGCCCCGTCTCGCTTATCCGATTGACAGCTTCGTCCGTGAGGTAATTAGCGAGATCGTATTGCTGGCTGGTGTAATTGTTTTCAAACGGCATTACTGCGATACGTTTCATGCCTTCGGTGTTCCAGTTTGGCAGATGCTGCACCGCAATCTGTACCCTTGCTTTAAAGAGTTGCGCCTGTATCGACTGTAATAAAAACAGCGCAATTAATGAAATGATAATTCTGTTCATAAAGATAATAATTTTTAAAAAGTCCCTATTAATTTTCTATCCATGGTTTTAATTTTTCCGAGATGGTCTTGACTGCTTCCGTCATGGCTTTTCGTGCAGCTCTTTCCTGCGAAGTGTCGCCGGCCCTTTGAGCAATCTCGTCGCTATACACAACCTTTTTTTTGTGTAGGTCGTAAAGTTCCACTTGCGTGTCGGCATAGCAAAACACAAAGTTATTGTTGGTATTCGCATGTCTGGTCGAAACATTGATGTTAAGTTTGAAGTCGGCTTTTGAAGCATTATCAATGAAACTGCAACCGCTTTTTGCCAATTCTGCTTTCAGTTGGTTTGCAACGATATTTACTTTTGTGTCGAATAAGTATTCATTGCTTACCAAATACACGAATACGGCCTGCGCTAATTGCGCCTGCATTTGCACAAGACGACTGTGCAGGGCTTCGGTTCGCGGTTGCTGCAACTCTTCGGATGTGACATTGATGTCAATCGCCGTGAGCAAATCTTGCGCTATACGCACTCGTGCAAGCAACTGAATAGCAGTCTCGCACTGTCCGCGGGCTTTCGCTTTCTCGCCCGACGCTTCCAAATCCCGCGCCGTTTGCAGCAAACCCTCAGCCTGTGTGAGATGCATGGTAAGGTTGCTCTTGTGGTAACCTGCCAATTCCTCTCGGCTGACATAAACAAAAGCATGTATGACGCCGCTTTCGGGATCATGGTACGGCTGTTCGGAATGGATACCTGCTATCTCTACTTCGGTAGCGGTTTGCACTTCTGCTGTAAAAACGGCATTGAAGCGTTCATCCGTACTGACGGTATGCGACGCTGCCCGGCTTTTTACCGTCACGCGGATACTTTCAGAGAGTAATCCGCGCGCATCTTGCAACAATCGGATTTTGGCGTCTTCCACCGTTTCGTGCTGCTGTACATTCCCCTCAATATATCCTGTGAAAAAGTTTTTTTGCGGATAATTAACTTCCCGTTCCGAAACTCGTGTCCAGTCAGGTTTCATTTGCCCGTGTAGAGCAAATGAAACCATGACCATTAACCAACTCAACCAGATTGTTTTCGACATATTTATCAGTTTTTTTCAATCTTTCTTGTTTCTTCATCGAATATCTTACGAAACTGATGCTGGTCGTAATCCAGCCGAAGCTTTTCGTCCCTTATAACCCGCTCGTTTATACTGTTCAACATGTCTTCTTTGCTCATTTCTACTACAATGTAGTACCTGTACCCGCCGTCTCTTTCTTTAAATACTTTTTCATCCATAATGCGAACATCATTGAGCGTTTGGTTAACCACTTCGCGTCTCATACCTTCGAACTTGCTTGCAAATTCCTGTCGGTCGCCCAATGTCCGTTGATTCGTGTATTCTTCCTGTACCGACTTCATGGCCGACTCAATAGCGCTGGCTAATTCTGCTTTTGCATTGAGCAATGCAATTCTTTTTGCTGTTGACAAATCGGGACTTCTACCGTTGTCAGTAGCGCGGAAATAGTTGGCATCCGTCCTATACTGCCTGCCCGAAAACGGAACTTCAATTTCCATAGAGCCGGCTTGTGCCGAAGGCAGTCCTTTCCTAGACTTGCAACTCGAAAATGCAAATATTAACGAAACTGTTAATATTGACGTAATCACCTTTTTCATATATAATTCTAACATTTTTATATCCCTGATTCGTGTCGGGCGCAACTTTTAAATTTTTATTTTGTAAATGAATTTTATATAATGGATTTCGTTCTACAAGGTGAATAACACATTCATTAAAGGTTTTTACTGTACTAAAGCCAACTTGAGATGACTTTAATCTTGCCGTACCGTTTGCAGGTACTATATAAGTTTTGAAGTCTCGCAACAATCGCTGCTTATCACTTAGTAATTGTTTGTACAGTAAACTCCAATCCTCGGCTGACACTTTTTCATTTCTTTCATCAACGTAATTATTACATACGGCAAAAGTAAACCCAATAGCAATAGAAAACATTACTGTGGTAGTGCCAAACACTTTAACTAAATTTTTCAATAAAACTATAAATACGCTTTTCATTTGTTGTATTTTTTTAAAAATTCTATATTATTAAAATATTCAATATGGAAGCACAACACGGAAACCAAAACTGTTATCACGAGATTCCGGAGTGGCTTCTCCTCGATAATAAACACGGCAGCCATCCACGTCATGTTTCCAACTACCGCCCCGTAATACGCGGTGAACGCCCGATTCAGGTCCCTTCGGATTAGTCTGATCTGAAGATGTATAACTGCCAAACCAGTCATTGCACCATTCCCACACATTCCCACTCATATCGTGAATACCCAACTGGTTGGGTGCTTTTGTTCCCACAGGTTGTGTACTGAAGCTGATACTGACGCTAGCAGGAAACCAAGCTACTTCCCAAGGATTGTTGCTCCCGCTGAAATTGAGAAAATACCCTCTTCCTCGAGCTGCATATTCCCATTCTGCTTCCGTTGGCAATCGATAGTTTTTGCCTGTGAGTTGATTTAATCTGGATATGTATTCCTGTGCATCATACCAGTTAACCTGCTCAACCGGATAGTTATTGCCTTTTTTAAATGCAGAAGGATTATTGCCCATCACATATTCCCATTGCCCTTGCGTTACCTCATACTTTCCAATCTTGAAACTGCTGAGAGTTACCCTGTGTATGGGCTTGGCGTCATAAAACGAACTTAGTTCATCGTGTTCACCCATGAAAAATGATCCTCCTTCCACAAATACCATTTCTGGTTCGTATGGCATAACTCCATATATCTCATTAAAAGCATGATAAATATCCTCTTTTGCAGAACTTTCCCAACGATCCGCTTCGTATGAAAGCAAACCTAACATACTTGAAAAACAGCCCCAATAATCCACACCACATTTGGCAAGACCTAAATAATCATTCAACATAAAGATGTCATTGATAAATTGCGGCGTTTTCCACAAATCAAATACTTCACCGAATTCTGCAATAGCGCTCCCGCAATTCAGTACTGCTCCCAGTATATTTGCCGTTGCAATAGACATTCCACATCCTACTGCGCTAACAGCAAGATTTGCACCTTTTACCGCCCCTTTTGCTACGACTTTAGCTATCTCTAAAATCAGTGACTTAGTGCTGATCTCCGGATTCCATGACTGTGATTGTTCTCCGGATTTTAAACTGTTTTTATATTCATCCCAGGATATGTCAGTTTCAATATTTTCATACAGGTTTCTACCGCCTTCTTTTGTTATAACTACTGCGCTAAATCTTTTCCCCTCATATTTTCCTAATACAACAGTAAAGTCGTCTGACAGGATATTTTTAGGCAATCCTGTTTCATCAAAGTTGACAACTAATTCCACCTTGCTTTTGTTTCCATCATATATTGAAAGTCGTTCCGGAATATTCGAATCGTCATCTCTAATCTTATAGAAATATCCGAAGCCATCCAAACCTAAAATCGCAAAGTCAATTTTGTCCCCAACATGCTCGATTGCTATATATTCAGGTAATTCGGATGTGTCATTATCATCTTCAATTTTATTATTACAGCCCGTTATTGCAACAGATACTGCAAGGGTTGTGATTATTATACTGTTTAAAATAAATCTTTCCATTTTTATATTTTTTATATTTCATCTTCATACCGGTAGAAAATCTATCCGGCTAAATATTTTATTCAACTACAAAAACGGAACAAACCCATGCACGAATAGTTCTATCTGTCAGATTTTGTGCTTCGCCGTTTTTCCACAATTTAGGCTGTTCTATATCACTATGTATGCTTCCATCTACTCCTGCAACATACACATTATTATCAGATACACAAACGGAAACTGCCCTTGCCCAACCTGATACAGTAGCAAGATTTTGCGCTACGCCGTTTTTCCAAAGTACGGCATCAGGACCAGCTTTTCCCGCCACATACACATCGCTACCGTATGCAAAAACAGAGTTGGCTATTGACCAACTTGTTACAACCGCAAGATTTTGCACTATGCCGTTTTTCCAAAGTACGGCATCGCCACCGTCATTTCCTCCTGCCACATACACATCGTTACCGGAAACAAAAACGGAATTAGCATCAGTTCCGTCAGTGAGGTTTTGTGCTTCGCCATTTTTCCAAAGTTTGGCAACAACATTGATTACACCACTCTCACCACCATCTTCAGTTTCACTCCCAGCCACATATACATCATTGCCTGATACGAAAACAGAATAAGCTCGTTCATCACGAGTCCCGTCTGTGAGACTTTGCGCTTTTCCGTTTTTCCAAAGTGTGGCAACATCGTATCCTGATATGTTACTAACATATCCCGCTACATACACATCGTTGCCAGTAACGAAAACTGAAAAAACATCTTTATCACGCGTACCGTCAGTAAGATATTGTATTATACCATTTTTCCAAAGTACTGCATCACTGCCAACCATTCCTGCCACATACACATCGCTGCCGGATACAAAAATGGAATTAGCATGCATAAATCTATCAGTTCCATCAGTGAGAGATTTCGCCACTCCGTTTTTCCATACTGTGGCAAAACTGGCTTGATATGAATCGGTAATAGTACCTGCCACATATACATCGCCTTTTTGAGGTTTCCAAAAATTAGGATCTTCTGTTGGTTCTGGCAATTCATTATTACAGCTCATAGCTGTAACTGCAAATAGCGCTGTGAAAATCAAATAATTTAAAACTATTTTTTTCATTTTGAAGTCCCTGATACGTGTCGGGTGCAACTTTTTTTAATTAATGATTCCATATTCAATTATCTTTATTCTACTACAAAAACAGAATAAGCGCATGCATGGGGATATTCGTAAGTTAGATTTTGCTCTACGCCATTTTTCCAAAGTTTAGCAACATCTCCATTGGAAACTGACCACCCGACTCCGGCTACATACACATCACCTCCAGATACATAAACGGATAATGCAATACCATCGCCAAAATACTGTGCTACGCCATTTTTCCATAGTGTAGCAACAGAACCCTCATGCCCAGTCACATACACATCATTGCTGTAAATAAAAACGGAATAAGTTTCTGACAAACGCATCCCGTCAGTAAGATATTGCGCTATACCGTTTTTCCATAGTTTGGCAACAGAATGACCTTGTTCGGAATATTCGCGTCCAGTTACATACACATCGCTGCCATATACGAAAACTGATTCATATTCATTTGACGAATCTGTTCCGTTTGTGAAATATTGCACTTCACCATTCTTCCAAAGTGTTGCAACATGGTTTCCTTGTACATTATCAGCTAATCCTGCCACGTACACATTGTTACCGGATACAAAAACAGAGTTAGCCATTGACCAGCAAGTCTCGTCCGTAAGAAACTGAATCGTACCATTCTTCCAAAGTGTTGCAACATAGGATCCTTGTGTGTTTTCAACAAATCCTGCCACAAATGCATCGCTGCCAGATACATAAACAGAATTAGCTACTGCCTCACGAGTTCCGTCTGTGAGAGATTGCTCTACTCCATTTTTCCAAAGAATTGGGATAATGTCTCCTTGTGTGTTTTCAATATTTCCTGTTACATAAACATTGCTACCTGATATGAAAACGTTAACAGTACTTGTTGACTCTGAACCACATATTCTATCAGAAAGATATTGTGGAACACCATTTTTCCAAACAGTTGCAACAGGATGTCCTTGTGAATTGTAAACTAATCCTGCCACATACACATCGCCTTTTTGCGGTTTCCAAAAGTTTGAGTCTTCTGGCGATTCTGATATTTCATTGTTACAGCTAATAGATATTGCTGATGCAAAAAAAGCTGCTAAAATTAAAAAATTCAAAACTACTTTTTTCATTTTATTAACCCTCATACGTGTCGAGCGCAACTTCTAATTTTTTATGGTTTAGCATCTATCGCTTCGTATGGACTATCATATTTAAAAGGTACTACCACAGTTCCATTCATGGTGATAGCTCCCCATTTGCCATTTTGACAAACAGCGATCGTCCCTTCAAAAAATGCCAAAGATCCGTCATATTCAGATAAACCTATATTATCGTATTTCAAAGGAATTACTTCTTTCCCGGTTTTATCAATAAATCCGTATTTGCCGATACCGTACTCGCCAATTCTAACCGCTGCATACCCTTCTGAAAAATCGCTGATTTCATCGTACTTGAACGGAATAATCTCTCTGCCTTTCTTATCAATCAGTCCCGACTTGCCTATGCTTACCACATACCCTTCCGAGAAAGCGCTAATATGGTCGTACTTAAATGGAATTATTACCGTGCCTGACTTGTCTATTAATCCGTATTTTTCGTTGATCCTCACTGCTGCTAACCCTTCAAAAAAATTTAGTACATCGTCATATTTTAAAGGTACAACTTCTTTCCCTGTTTTATCAATATATCCGTATTTACCTTTTCCAAAATCACCGATTCGTACCACAGCCAACCCTTCATGAAAAGATTGTGCGAAGTCATATTTCAAAGGGACTACTTCTCTGCCCGTCTTATCTACAAAACCCCATTTGCCTCCGTATATGTCGTACTCGCATCCCAAGCTAACACCGATACTTACCACAACTAATCCTTCTTCGGAAAAATAACTTTCGTCACTGTATAAATTCCATTCGGAAATGTAGTCATACTTCAAAGGAATAACCACTTTTCCGGTTTTATCAATAAAACCCTTTTTGTATTCGCCTGCGCAACCGCCCGGACCGGAATATATTCCAACTCCTGCCAGCCCGTCTTGAAAACCCCAGGCGACATCGTATTGGCAGGGAATCACCATAGCGCCGGTTTTGCT
>Ga0082212_10010556_pt1 | contig 11808 bp, 11 predicted proteins | sample TergutNt197P3_FD_71548 | JGI IMG/M metagenome (GOLD analysis project Ga0082212, IMG submission 71548) | Neocapritermes taracua P3 segment gut microbial communities from Petit-Saut dam, French Guiana - Nt197 P3 | ecosystem: Host-associated > Arthropoda: Insects > Digestive system > Gut ... | reverse complement strand
CGGTCAACTCTCCGACGCTGTGACCAGCGGTCAGATCAATAGTGTTTTCCAGATCGCTGTCGCCGAAAAGCGAACGCGCGGCACATAGACCGCCAGCTACGAGCAGCGGTTGGGCAAGCTGAGTAGCTTTGATGGTTTCGGCATCAGCTTGGGTTCCATAGTCTAAAAGAGCGATTCCAGAAACCGCACTAAGCCATTGCAGATACTCTTTGTTTGATTCTGACTCCAACCACGCTGAAAGAAATCCCGACGTCTGCGCGCCCTGACCTGGCGCCACTACTACAAGCACGCATTAACTCTGTCGTGCTTGTAGCCTGATTTACAGCTTTATCAAGACGAAACCCGAGCGCAGGCTTTGTAGAAAACCTACAAACGACGCTGCTGTGCGGGCGTTGCAAACTTGTCAGCTTTGTAGTTTTCCCAGACTGATCGCTAATCGGAAGGCGTATCCATCACGCGGTTCGACCGGCGACATTGAGGTGATCTCCTGGATTCGCTTCAATCGGTAGCGCACAGTGTTGGGGTGGATGAATAGGGTGCGAGCAGCGGCTTCAATCGACCCGCCGTTGTTTAGGTATTCAACCACTGTCGCTACCAGCTCTGCACCTGCTGCAACTAATGGTTTGTAGAGAGTCTCAACCAGGATGCTGCGGGCATTTGCGTCCCCTGCTAGGACGCGCTCTGGAAGCAGTGCTGCGGCGGGCACCAGCCGTGGGGCGTCGCTCCAGGCTTTTGCCGCGCCCAGTCCAGACATTGCATCGGCTGCGCTGCGGGAGGCTTCTTCCAGATTGGAGACTTTCGGGCCGATCACAACATTTCCAGTGCCGAATTCGTCTAGGCAATCACGCAGCAGCGTTTGCGGGTTCGCCAGCATTTCACAGGTGCCGCCGATTATTACTACTAGACGTTGCCCTTGCTGAGAGGCGAGGACTTCGGCACCGGCTTTCGTCAACAGCTTGCGGATGCGTTCGATTGCGACTATCGGTTCTGCTGGAGCGGTTCCGATCACTACGGTCATTTCTTCTGGAGTAGTCCAGCCCAAGGTTGAGGCTTGTGACATCAGTGCGATTCCGGCTTTGCCGCGGATTACTGCGTCAACTACCAGCGACTCTAAACGCGCGTCCCATGCGCCTCTGGTTTCTGCTGCTCTGGCATAGGTCTGTGCCGCTGCGAAAGCTATCTCGCGAGCGTAGTGCAGTAATGCTAGCTGGAGCGGGGCTTGGTAGGCAGGCTCGAAGGTTGTTATTTCTTTTTCGAGCGCGTCAACAGTGGAACGCACCAGATCAACGGTCTGTTCCAGGCTGATCTTGCGAGTTAGCGCGGGTGGGGCTGCGGAAAAAACGTGGGTTGGTGCCCCAGAGTCGCCTGCTGCTTGGAACCAGTCGATTAGGCCAGTGATGCCTGCCTGGGCGACCGCTGAAATCCAAGACCGGTTCTCAGCATCCAAAGTGGTAATCCAGGGGTTATCTGCGGCGATTTTGGTCTGGGCTGCTGTGATCAGGGTACCTAAACGCGCCTTCATTGCAGCGGCGATAGTAGTTCTGACCTTCTCGCGCGGCCACCAGTTGTCCACTGAATCTCCATTTCCATCTCGAAGACAGCAACAGGTTACGCCAGTTTAGCTTCAAGATTTGTGCAGCTAGCCTTTTTTACGAAGTCAGCAGGTCGTTTTTTCAGATAACAGCGAAAAATTGCGCTACTTTTGGTCATGCATTTTTCTATGCAACAGTTTTCTGGCAGGCTTTTCTATGTGAGCACCGAAGGGTTGACACGCCAAAGCGGAGTGGCCGCGATGGGGCTTGTCTCTGGTCAGATAGTTCAAGAACTTGGTTGGGACGAAGATGTCGATGAAGATCTTCGTTCATTGCTTATGGATGAGATCGAATCCGATCTTATCTACGAAGCGGTGGAAGCAGTTGATGCAGTGTTGCTGTGGTGGCGCTACGAGGACGGTGATCTCACCGATGGCCTTGTCGATGCGTTGACTGATTTGGGTGAGAAGGGCTTCATTTGGTTGCTGACTCCCAAACTCGGAAACGATGGCTACATTGATGCCGCCGATATTTCCGAAGCTGCACTGGCCGCAGGACTGGCGCTTGCAAATCCGGCTTCAGTTTCGCAAAGGTGGCATGCGCATAAACTGGGTCGTCCTAAAGGCTCCCGACGCTGAGAAATTGTCGGGTTTTCCGAACGCGGGTTTTTGCTTGTCTGCTTGTTGGCATAAGATTGCTGCACGTTCGGGCGCATAGCTCAGTTGGTTAGAGCGCTTCCCTTACAAGGAAGAGGCCGGCGGTTCGAGTCCGTTTGCGCCCACAAGCGAATGAGGCGAGTGAAACGAAAGCTAGCTTGTGTTTCCGAGCCGATTGAAGCTTGTGATAGGCAGCGAAGCTGCCGAACACATGATTAAGTGTTGACGAAGTGCGAAGCAGCGCAGAAACACGGTCTCCAACTGGTTGAGTGCTGATCCATGCTCGGTGTATCGATCCTGCGACTGCGCGCAGAAGACAACGGGTGACCACCTAAGGGCGGTACGCCCATTCGATTTTGACGATCATGTCTGAAGAAGTTGTGACTTCGACAAAGGTCAACCAATCGTCCTTAGCGTCGATAGCGGGGAGCATCATGAGTTTGAAAGTGTCATAGCTAACCAACTTGTTGACCAAATTGTCGTCAGGCAGGTAGTAGGCGCTGCTATCAGTTGTGGTGAACCATCGCAGTTCGGGATTGACGTTGCGGATATATCCTGCTTCTTGTGTCATTAGCTCCGCATCTTCGGCTGAAATACCAGGGAAATCCTGCATGTACATCTCCACTGCCGCTTCGCCAGTCAGCCAGTCCACAAACTCAAAGGCCAAATTTGTTTTGTTAGCTGCCCCGTCATTCCAATCCGAGATAAACGCATATGAGCTTTCAGTGGACTGCGGGGCTGAGGTGTCAGTAGCAGTAGGTGTCCCAGGGGTCGACGTTTGGGTAGTCGACGGCGGCGCTATCACTGAGGTCGAGGCCGGGTTTTCAACTCTGCTGGTTGTAGGCGTGGGGTCGTCGTAGTTCGGTGAGCTTGTTTTACTCCAGCCGAGTGCTAAATCCAATAACAATGCGGCTATTGCGGCGACGGCTACCACCATCGAAATGATCGTTATGACTTTTGCTTGCGAAGGCCAATTCTTCATTGCAATCATCTCCCAGCTTTTCCTCGGTTGTGCTGTCGTTACCTATGCCAAGGCTGCCACGGCAATATGTAGCATCCAGTCTCTACCCAATCCGTTGCCCGCTGCAATGTTTGGCGGAAATTTGCCTGCTAGCTGTTAGCAGCAACCCCGATCTCAAGAGGCAGAATTCCCGCATGCTGGCGGCAGTATAGAATTTTTAAGTGAACAAGGTAGAAATGACAGCCGTGCCAGTATCCGTGTTGGGGTTGCAGGATGCAGGTGAAATTCTGACGTTACAACGTGCCGCCTACATAGAACAGGCAGTGGCACATAACGATTTCAGGTTACCGCCGCTGGTTCAAACCTTGGATGAATTGCGGGTCGAGCTTGCCGACCCGGATGTGGTTGCATTGGGAATCAGAGAAAATGGACGGCTGCTGGGGGCAGTTCGGCTGCATCGGCTGGGAACCGATGCAGAAGTTGGACGCTTGATGGTGGTTCCTGACCGGCAAGGTGAAGGTCTCGGTACTCGATTGCTGCGCGAAACCGAAACTGTGTTTCCCCATGCGCGTTCCTTGCGGCTATTCACCGGCGAATACAGCACTGCGAATATCCGCCTTTACATACGCTTGGGCTACCGTGAAACCGAACGAACCTCGGCTGGCGACTATCAGTTGGTTCACTTCGTTAAGACGCTCCAGCAATAGGACTGACTGTGGTTTTTCAGCAGATACCTTGCCCCTCGCGTAGCTCGCTGCTGCCAAGAATGAGCTCAAAGACACGCTCTGGGCTAGAGTAGTCGATTGTGATTGTCCAAGAGCTGCAAGCAGAGTCGAACCGGTTACAAACCGTCCTGAATTCGATTCTTGCAGTTCTCGACCCTTCCGCAAAGCAAGCTCAGATCAAAAAACTTGAAGAAATCGTTGCCAGCCCCACACTTTGGGACGACCCAGAAAACGCTCGGACAGTCACGTCACAACTGTCTCGGCTGCAAGCCGAAGTGGAAAAGCTCAACGGGTTGAGCAACCGCACGGCTGATTTGGACGTGCTGATAGAACTAGCCGAAGCCGAAAACGACGCAGAAACGTTGGTCGAAGCCGAGCATGAATTTCGAGCGCTTGCCGCTGACATTGAGGCTTTGGAAATCCGGACGCTGTTATCGGGTGAATATGACGAGCGCGACGCGCTGGTCTCTATCCGCTCTGAAGCAGGCGGGGTCGATGCTGCCGACTGGGCGGCGATGTTGCTGCGCATGTATTTGCGCTGGGCGGAACGTCACGGCTATACGACCGAGGTGTATGACATCTCATATGCCGAAGAAGCCGGAATCAAATCAGCGACGTTTGCAGTCAAAGAACCATTCGCGTACGGGATGCTTTCCATCGAACAAGGCACCCACCGACTGATACGAATATCCCCGTTCGACAATCAGGGGCGACGGCACACGTCATTTGCAGGCGTAGATGTGCTGCCGGTGACCGAGGAGACCGACAACATCGAAATCCCCGATTCTGACATACGAATTGATGTGTTTCGTTCTTCCGGCCCTGGCGGTCAAAGCGTTAACACCACCGACTCGGCCGTGCGTATCACACATCTACCTACCGGATTGGTGGTTTCCTGCCAGAACGAAAAGTCACAACTCCAGAACAAAGTTGCAGCAATGGCCGTATTGCAGTCTCGGTTGCTAGAGAAGGCACGTGCCGAAAAAGAAGCCGAAATGAAAGGGCTGCTTAGCGACGGCAACTCCTGGGGATCGCAGATTCGTAACTATGTCCTTCACCCTTTCCAAATGGTCAAAGATGTTCGCAGTGGACACGAAGTTGGCAATGCGGAAACGGTGCTGAACGGCGAAATAGATGCCTTCCTTGATGCGGGTATCCGTTGGCGCAGGCAGAGCGGCTTGCGTTAAGTAGTACACTAGTCCGGAAGTGAGAACCAGGGTAAAAGCAGACTGCACGGCGTTGCATTTTCCTTTTCCCCTAGTCAATGAACTAAACTTCGCGGCGAGTCGGCCTGAGAAATCTCAGGAAACTTCCCCGTTGTCTACCGGCAAGTGAAAAAGACTGTGATTAGATTTGACGATGTTTCAAAGGTGTACCCCGGGCAGAAGCGCCCTGCGCTGAGCCATGTAAATGTCGAAATAGACAAAGGCGAGTTCGCCTTTCTTGTTGGCCCCTCCGGCTCCGGCAAGTCAACCTTCATGCGGCTCATCCTGCGCGAATACCTGCCCTCATCGGGGCATCTGTACGTGGCTGGGAAAGATCTCACTCGAATGCATTCCTGGAAGGTTCCTGCGCTGCGGCGGCGGATAGGAACGGTGTTCCAAGACTTCCGACTGCTCCCTGGCAAAACTGTGCATGAAAACGTGGCTTTCGCACTGCAAGTAATCGGGAAACCAAAATCACTAATCAAGAAAGTAGTTCCCGAAACTCTGGAATTGGTCGATCTGGCTGGCAAGGGAGATCGGCTTCCCGAAGAACTTTCCGGCGGCGAGCAGCAACGGGTAGCAATTGCGAGAGCTTTCGTGAATCGTCCCCAGATTCTCATAGCAGACGAGCCCACCGGTAACCTTGACCCCGCAACCAGCGTCGGCATCATGAAATTGTTGGATCGAATCAATAAAGCAAATACCACCATCATCATGGCAACCCCCGACGCCAACATCGTCGATCAAATGCGCAAGCGGGTGATCGAACTGGTCAGCGGCGAAGTCGTGCGAGACCAAGTTAAGGGTGTATATGGCTACGGCCAGTCTTGGGACTACACCGGCCCGATACATGGCACAGGTCGGAGGCGATAATGCGTCATATGTTTGCCGAGGCATTTTCTGGAATCCGACGTAATGCATCTATGACGCTAGCTGTCGTCATAACGATGTGGGTTTCATTGGCTCTGTTCGGTGCCGGGCTGCTGGCTGCCGACCAGGTCGAACTGACCAAAGGCCGTTGGTACGAAAAAATTGAGATCAGCGTCTTCCTTTGCATAAAGACTTCTAAGAGTCCGAACTGCGAGCAGGGCGAAGAAGCGACGCAGGCTCAAAAAAATGAAATTCGACGCACCCTGGAAGAAAACCCAGAGGTTGAGACGGTTTATTACGAGTCCAAAGCAGCGGCATATCAAGATTTTCGGGAGTACTACCCAAACGCACAGGTTCTGGCCATCATGACTGAAGAAGACATGCAGGACTCGTTTCGTGTCAAACTCAAAGACCCAGAGCAATATCAAGGGGTTGTTTCCGCCGTCGCCCATATGAAGGGGGTTCAGGCAGTAGAGGATATGCGGAAATTCCTTGATTCGATCTTCGCTTGGTTGAACATGGCGCGCTGGGCGACCATCGGGGCAGCCCTAGTGCTACTCGTTGCTGCAACCCTTCAGATCGGTAACACGATTCGGATGGCGGCGTTCAATCGCAGACGCGAATTAGGGATTATGCGGTTAGTGGGAGCTTCAAATTGGTTCATTCTGCTTCCCTTCCTCTTGGAAGCGGTCATTTCCGCGTTGATCGGGGCGTTACTGGCTTGTGCGACGTTGGTTGCGGTGGTGCAGTTCGTAATCAGGGGTAAAGCCCAGGTAGAGATAGGCGGCGATTGGATTGATTTATCGCATGTGCAATCTGCATCATTGGTTATGGTACTGGTTGCCGTGGCGCTGTCTGTAGTGCCTACTGTGGTTGCGACGCATCGGTATCTGAGAGTATGAGCAGAGGAGATGTATGCGAGGCCAAGGCTTAGCGCGGGTAGGTGTTGTTGTCATAACAACGCTGGCTCTAGGCTTTGCGAGTTTGCCCTTCAGTTCAGCCGACGACTTGAAAGATGCCCGTGACAAAGTCCGTAAAGAATTGGTCAGCGCTTCTACCCAGATAAAGGCTGGCGAAGCGGAAGTAAAGCGAGCAACTTCGGCTCTCCTTGATTCACAGGCGCAACTTGCCAGTGCCCAATCGGATCTGGCTAACCTGAAGCGAAAACTTTCTGACGCGCAGGCAGTCCAGGCAAGGATCGCCGCAGAACTGAAGAAAGCTAAAGCTGCCCTGACGATCGCTATACAGCAAGTTGCCGAGGCTAGCGAGGCGGTTGATGCGCAAAAAGAACTGATAAAGGTGGCGGCACTTGCCGAATATCAGCGCCATAATGATCTTGTCGGGTTTGAGTTGATTTTTACTGCGGAAACTGCCGGTGAGATCGCCAATAAGTTGCAATGGTCGGACACGATTTTCAACGCGACTTCAGCCACTTTGATCAAGCTGGAAGCATCACAAGCCAATCTCGCCGCGAAGCGGAAGTCGTTGACCGTCGCAGAGCAAGAAGTCGCGACTCGCAATGAAGAAGCAAAGGCACAAGTCTCCAAGATTAACGATCTGACTGCGAAAGCATCTGCTCAAACTGCCAGGGTTGCTCGGCTGGTTCAAGAAAATCAGCGTGCTCAGACCGCTGCGCAGAGCGAATTGGAAGCCAGCAAAGCTGAATATAAGCAACTGCAAAATAAAGAAGCTGAGATCATCAAGAAGATCGCAGCGCAGGCAGCCAAGGATGCCAAGAATGGCGTAAAGATGACGGCTTCTGGGTTCATCTATCCGGTGAACGCCAAAGCTGGCTCTCCTTTTGGGATGCGCTACCACCCGATCTTGCATTATTACCGGATGCACTGGGGCACTGACTTTGGGGCTGCATGTGGTGCGCCGCTGTTTGCAATGGCCGACGGTCAGGTAACCTCGACGATTCCCACGGCTTCCTCTAATGGCTTGGGAAACTACACGGTCATCAGTTACGGTCTCTACAAAGGAAAGCCGATCTCATCTGGGTATGCGCATCAGTCAAAGATCGTTGTCAAAGTCGGTCAATTCGTTAAGCAAGGGCAGATCGTGGGATATGTAGGTACGACTGGTCTTTCGACTGAATGCCACCTGCACCTACAGATGTACTACGACGGAGCTAGAGTCAACCCAATGCAATTCCTCAAATAGGAACCAGTCGCATAGACTGTTCTGCTCATAGAGGAGTTATCATGCCCAGGCCGAGCGGAAAAATTCTGGTGGCGCGAAACAAAAAAGCGCACCATGATTACAATCTGCATGAGCGTTTTGAGGCAGGTCTGGTGCTCACTGGCACTGAAGTGAAATCGCTGCGGGCAGGGCGGGCATCTTTGGTAGATGCGTTCGTTAGTGTCGACGATCAAGAAGTTTGGATGCGAAACGCAAACATTCCCGAATACAGTTTCGGAACTTGGCGCAAAAGTCATGAATCGCGTCGGGTTCGTAAACTCCTGTTGCATAAGAAGGAGATAGCGAAGCTACGGCGCGAAACCGAAGCCTCTGGCAAAACGATTGTGCCACTGTCTATCTATTTCTTGGACGGTTATGCGAAGGTCGAAATCGCTATTGCCACCGGAAAGAAAGATTGGGACAAGCGCCAAACGCTCGCAAAACGTGATGCCGACCGCGAGGCTCAGCGCGCCTTGTCGGCGCGTAACCGAGGCCGTTAAGAACTAGTTCACAGCTAACACACTGAGGTAATCTAAACCAGTCACGAAGGAGGACACATGTGGAATGATCTACAAACTGACGCGTACGAGGGCATGCTGAGCGAAACCGTGACTATCCCTGGCGCGAACGATGAACGGGTTAATGCCTATTTCTCCCGCCCGCTAGGTTCTGGCCCATATCCGGCTATCGTCTTGATTCCTCATATGCCAGGCTGGGATGAGCTCAACCGCGAGATTGCGCGCAGATTCAGCCAGCACGGTTTCCTCACTATCTGCCCTGATATCTACCAAAGTTTCGGACATGGAACGCCTTGGGAGGTGGCGCAAACAGCGAATGCTGCCGGAGGGGTTCCAGATCAGGTAGTAATGGCAGAATGCGAAAGTGCGCTGAGCTATCTGACATCGCTGCCGTATTCCAACGGGCGTGTGGGTGTCATCGGAATGTGTTCCGGTGGACGACATGCATTTCTTGCAGCTTGTAGAGGTAAAGGCTTTGCTGCCGCTGTCGATTTATGGGGTGGCTGCGTCGTTATGGACAAGTCGAGTTTGACTCCGGCACGTCCAGTTGCTCCGATTGATCTGACCAGTGAATTAAGTTGTCCACTGCTGGGCATCTTTGGAAACGATGATCAGTATCCGACTCCTGAAGAAGTTGATCTACATGAGGAGGAGTTACGTAAACATGGCAAGGATTACACCTTCCATCGCTACGACAGGGCTGGCCACGCTTTTTGGAATTACGCGAGCGACTCATATCGCCCTGCGCAGGCGATAGATTCCTGGAATAAAGTGTTGGCCTTCTTCAACGAGCAGCTGCAAAAAACATCCTGATGCCAGCGGCGGTATCGCATTCGGGAAGACCCTTCTCGGTGATGGCGAAACCTGTCGGCTCGCGCTGTAATCTGCGTTGTAGCTATTGCTACTACTTGCCGACTCCGCATTTGGGTTCGCATCGGATGAGTGATGAGACGTTGGAACGTTTCATCGCCAGTTACATCAACGCCAGCCCTAGCTCGCAAGTTAGTTTTGTTTGGCATGGCGGTGAGCCGACGTTGGCTGGTCTGGATTTCTTCCGCCGCGCAGTTGAGTTGCAAAAACAGCAGCTGCCGAAAGGTTGGACCTGCTGGAATAACCTGCAAACTAACGGTGTCCTCCTAGATGACGACTGGTGCGCATTTTTGGCTGCGGAGCGTTTTGATGTCGGATTGAGCATTGACGGCACTGCGTTAATCCATGATAAATATCGACCCGATGCTCTAGGCGGCGGTAGCTACCAAGACGCGGCAGCTGCGGTTCGTCGGTTACAGGCTCACCGAGTGCAGCCGGATTTATTGTGTACCGTAACTTCTTCCGCGGCGGCTGAACCGCTGGCGGTATATCGCAGTTTACGGAGTTTTGGCACTGGCTGGATTCAGTTCATCCCTATCGTGAGTCAACATGAAGCCCAGGTGCCGACACCGGGGTGCGTCAGTGGCGTTGAATATGGCAGCTTTTTGTGTGACATCTTCGATGAATGGGTGCTCAACGACCTGGGACGCTTGGATGTGCAACTATTTGCTGAAACCAGCCGTATCCTGGCTGGCGGCGAAGCCGGATTGTGTTGGATGGCTCCAACTTGTGGCAGGGCGTTGGTGCTCGAAGCCGATGGAGGTGTCTACTCCTGCGATCACTACGTGCGTGGTGAATACCTGTTGGGCAATATCGCCGATATGCCGTTGGGGGAGCTGGCTGATTCGCCGGTGCAACTGCATTTTGGTGAAGAAAAGCGTGCCAGTCTGCCCAGCAAGTGTCTGTCCTGCCAATGGCTGCGATTCTGTAACGGCGGTTGTCCCAAAGACAGGTTGCCCGATGAACCATCGGTTGGAGTAAATCAGCTCTGTGACGGATTAGCAAAATTCTTTTCCCATGCCATTCCAGCATTGAAGTTTGTTGCCTCACAGGCCAACAGCGGGGTCGCCCCTGCCGAAATCATGGCCAACTTGCGAGCACACGCCATGACCGTTTGGCAAGGCGTTGGCCGCAATGACCCCTGTGTGTGTGGCAGCACCCGCAAGGCCAAGAACTGCTGCTGGACAAAACGACCCTGATAGCCTCCGAGCAGCTGGTTCGGATTGCCGCAAAACCAGGAGAACTGTCCGTTTTGACAATCGGGGAAAATAGGGGCAGTATTAGTGCCCGCTTCTGCAAACCGCAGGGGCAAAAAATCTCGATTTGACTCGACCATTTCAAACGGGTAGAGTTGGACGATGTTGCCCCAAGTGGCGGTGAAAGCCAAAACTAGGTGTGCACCCGAACCTTGAGAACTCAATAGCGTGTTTAAAAGTCAATGCACAATATAAATGCACTTTCATAAGTGCGATCAACCCGTCCCAGGGTGTTTTTCTAGCATTTTGGAACGGTTCCTTTGATTATTGAGCAGATTCAGCAATGAGTCTGCGTCAGTGTCAAATTTGAAGTTGACGACAAATAGGGCCTTACAGCCCGCGTCGAAATTTTTCAACGGAGAGTTTGATCCTGGCTCAGGACGAACGCTGGCGGCGTGCTTAACACATGCAAGTCGAACGGTAAGGCTCTTCGGAGTACACGAGTGGCGAACGGGTGAGTAACACGTGAGCAACCTACCCTTGACATCGGGATAACAGTTGGAAACAGCTGCTAATACCGGATATGACCTCTTTGGACATCCTTAGAGGTGGAAAGCTCCGACGGTCAAGGATGGGCTCGCGGCCTATCAGCTTGTTGGTGAGGTAACGGCTCACCAAGGCTATGACGGGTAGCCGGCCTGAGAGGGCGACCGGCCACACTGGGACTGAGATACGGCCCAGACTCCTACGGGAGGCAGCAGTGGGGAATATTGCACAATGGGCGCAAGCCTGATGCAGCAACGCCGCGTGCGGGATGACGGCCTTCGGGTTGTAAACCGCTTTCAGCAGGGACGAAGCGCAAGTGACGGTACCTGCAAAAGAAGCACCGGCTAACTACGTGCCAGCAGCCGCGGTGATACGTAGGGTGCGAGCGTTGTCCGGAATTATTGGGCGTAAAGAGCTTGTAGGCGGTCCGCTGCGTCGGAAGTGAAAACTCGGGGCTTAACTCCGAGCCTGCTTTCGATACGGGTGGACTTGAGGAATGTAGGGGAGAATGGAATTCCCGGTGGAGCGGTGGACTGCGCAGATATCGG
>Ga0082212_10010555_pt1 | contig 11809 bp, 10 predicted proteins | sample TergutNt197P3_FD_71548 | JGI IMG/M metagenome (GOLD analysis project Ga0082212, IMG submission 71548) | Neocapritermes taracua P3 segment gut microbial communities from Petit-Saut dam, French Guiana - Nt197 P3 | ecosystem: Host-associated > Arthropoda: Insects > Digestive system > Gut ... | reverse complement strand
GGCTTTCGACTCAAGAGCGGGTTAGTTTACAGCAGGTTTTGTAGCCGTCAATAGCCGCCTGGAAAAAATCTTGAAGTTTTTTCACAACTCGTACCGCTCGATGACTCTCACTACCCTGATTGAAACAATACCTGCTGTTCTTCTTGCGGATTATTTTCTGGTGAATACCAAGGGTTTTTATTCTACTTCGGCGGTTCTAGTGAAACCGGATTTACAGAGTCTCCCTTCTTTACCGTAAAAGTTTCCTTTACCGGACTGCTACCGACCTCCAAGGAAAGCGTCGTTTTGCCGGAATTGGAAAATTCCTCCGCGATCAGAGAGCGGCTCCCTGTAATGGGGTCGCCGTACTCATCATTTTTACCCGTTGGGACAATTTCCGTCTTCCGAACAACAACCTTGTATTTTCCGGCGGGAGCACCGGCAAAGTCGCCATTTGTATAGATCGTTGCGACACCGGACGCATTCGCTGTCCCGGAAATCGACCACTGGCGAAGTTCGGCATCTTCAGGCACAAGTGAAACCATGGCTTTATCCACTGGTGATCCATCATCATACTGAATCGTGAGGACACAACCTTTTAAAGCGGGCATCCCCGGCGGACGCTTTGGACCTCCACAACCGATCATCAAGGTAACGCAAAGCAGCAAAGGTAACAGAAGTAATGTTTTTTTCATTTTATTAAGAGTTAGGGTAGGTTGCCACACCGGGTGGCAATAGGAAAGTAACAATGTCCCCCTCTCCCGCTGAGAGGGGATATTTTTCTCGGCTATCGCCAACGCACTCGCCCAGCGACCAGGTGCCTGCCGATTTACAGAGTTCCGAGGCTTTCGCTGCCGTTTATGTTACCATATGAGCCCCAAATACCGAATCGGGTACGGCCGGTGTATTGCCACCCGGGATTGTCTTGAAAAGGATCCGTGGGAAACCCGGCGGTGATGGCATTGACCGTATCGGAGACAAACTGTCCTGATGCGTCGCCCAAGACAACGTTCACACCGCCCGTATGGTTACTGGTCACGGAAACAACACCCATGCCATCTTCACCATTACTGCCGTTACTGCCGCAAGTGGGGGAATTCGGCGGGAGAATCGTATGAAACCCCACGTAGGAATTGCCGTTTCCGTCCGCCCAGCGGGACCCTGTCCTCGCAGTTCCCAAATCCGAGCCGTCTTTGTAGTCGCCGCCAGGACCTCTTGAATCGCGACACTGCCCCAAGGCATCATTCCCGGTCTCGTGCAGGATGTTGGAAACCCGTACGGTCCCGCCCTTCACCATACTAATTGCTCCCACACTTGATGCGGCGACTCCCTCGCTGATCATCAGGATGTTGGTGGTACCCTTTCCACTGAGACTGCCCATCGACCTTTCACCCCAGTGCGAGCTGACGAAAAATTCCATGCGGTTGCCAGGTCCCCCGTTGGGCGAGGGTTGCGGAGCGTCACCGCGAAGAGCGCGATAATTGTTCATTCCCACGCCACCTGTTACGAAACGCTTGCCATCCGACGGACAAATGAGTGCGTTATGGGTTATGTTGAAAGTAAAACCGCTAGGGTCAGTCTGCGTACCGGCGACATTGAATGCCGGGTAACTCGCATTACTAATAAATTGTTCGACATAGTTTTGGACGCCCGCATAGTAACCCGTTTGTTCAATGTAAGGGAGAATCGCAACCGTCCACGCAAGGCGTTGAAGTGAACGATCTCCGTGTCCGTTTGCCCCCGTTGTGTTAATCTCGACCCGATTTTGATTATAACCTTTGAAGAGAGTATCACCCCTGTATGCGGGAAAACGCTTGTTCGCGTCATTGAACGTATGCATCGCCAGACCAAGCTGCTTTAAATTGTTGGCGCACTGCATCCGTCGGGCGGCTTCACGTGCTGCCTGAACGGCAGGTAAAAGAAGCGCAATCAAAATACCAATGATTGCAATGACGACCAGAAGTTCAACGAGGGTAAAAGCTCTTACATTCCCCCCCCCCCATTTTAACAAAATTACGTTTTGACATGACAATATAACCTTTCCCATAGAGTAAAAAACTGCCGATTTTGCCGAACGGCGAAAATGACATTAACACAATTGAAACATATCTCACTTATATTATATCGCAATAGCATCGGAAATGCAACCATTTCCAAGAAAAAGTATCCTTATAACGGTAACAAATAGGCGGTTTTTCCTTAGCAAAAAAGTACAATTTCCACCCGTTGACGGTATAGCACGCAGATAGCGCAGATTTGTTATGATTTGCGCGAATCACTCAGCCTCCTTACAAAACGTCGTGATAACGCAACTCGCAACTCTTGTTGTTTCGCGTACAAGAATCTCTGTTTCGTGTGCCGGAATTGTGCTTTGCGTACAAGAATCACTGTTTTGAGTGCCGGAATTAATGTTTCGCGTTCAGGAATCATTGTTTCGTTGTTTCGTATTAAAAAATCGTTGTTTCGTATGGAATAAATCTGCGTTATCTGCGTGCTTCATCTCCCGGCATAATCCCTCTACACGTTCCATGTTGTTTGGCCTGTGTACCGACTATTGTTTGATTCGGAGTACCGACTGTTGTTTTTTCGGAGTACCGATTCTATCGATTGTGTTGTTTGCAAGCCGGTAAACGCGAAAACCACAAAAAAATGCCGTGATCTCTGCTCGAAGCACCGACTTAATATGTCCGTCGATAGACATAATATGTCCGTCGATGCACTTATTTATGTCCGTCGATATACATAATATGTCCTTCGATACACATAATATGTCCGTCGATACACTTATTTATGTCCTTCGATAGACATAATATGTCCTTCGATACACATAATATGTTCGTCGACACACATAATATGTCCGTCGATACACTCAAAATCACGGCACGATCGACGAAATCGTCGGCGAAATCGGCAGAATAGTCGCGCCAGTGGCATAATTGTCGGCGCAATCGGCATATTTGCGGTTAATTTGCAAAATGTAAGGGAACGTTAGGTAATATGTCAAGTGATGGTATGGGCAAGTACGATAAAACAAGTAAGAGGGTCAAGTTGCGAGCGACGCATCCCGGGCGGTTAATTTGCAAAATGTAAGGGAACGTTAGGTAATATGTCAAGTGATGGTATGGGCAAGTACGATAAAACAGGTAAGAGGGTCAAGTTGCGAGCGACGCATCCCGGTAGGGATGCATCGCTCGGTAGCACTATTGTTTGGCCGGAGTACCGGCTGAAAGCGCGCCTGCGCGTTGCAACTAAAAATTAACAAACACAATGATACCGTAAACGGGTGGAAATTGTACATTTTTGCTAAGGAAAAACCGCCAATTTGTTACCGTTTTAAGTATAGTGATTTCAATGATGCGATGATTTATGGTACTTTGAATCTATCGTGTAAGACAAACTGTAATTATGGTCAAGAAAAACATTCTCATCATCGAAGACGAAGCGGATATGCGCGAGATGGTTCGACTGCGTCTGGAAAAGGAAGGCTTTGATGTTCTCACAGCCGATTACGGTGAAAGCGGTTTGGCTGCGGCACTGGAACACCGCCCGGATTTGATCCTGCTCGACCTCATGTTGCCCGTGATGAGCGGTCTGGAGGTACTCCGTCAAATCAAAGTCGATCGTACCGTCGCTCACACGGCGATTCTCATCGTCAGTGCCCGGGAGGAAGAAAGCGACATCATCATCGGACTGGAACTGGGTGCCGACGATTATGTGACCAAACCGTTCAATATCGCCGTTTTGCTGGCCAGGATCAAAGCCCTTTTACGGCGTTCCGTATCGTCGGAAGAAACGGAGGAAAAACAGCTTGACGCCGGACCGCTGCATGTTGATATGACGGGATACCATGCCACGCTGGACGGCAAACCGCTGTTGCTGACAAAAACGGAACTTCTGATATTGTACGAACTGATCCGTGCGAAAAGCCGCGTGTTGACCCGGAATCAATTGGTCGAACGCGCCGTCGGCGATACCTTTGTCGCCGACCGCACGATTGACGTTCACATGGCATCGCTCCGCAACAAACTGGGCGACTCCCGCAACTTGATCGAAACCGTCCGCGGCGTAGGATACCGATTTCAAGAAACAGTACAAAAATAATGACGTCAAATTGCCAAGTGAATGAGTCATTCACTCACCGTAAAAAGAGGCAGTTGTTTTTATACTGTTCCCAAGGGTAAAAATGCAATGAAACGCTGGAGTTTTTTTACCACTTTGCTTGTCAGCAATTTAGTGCTGGTCGTAGCCGTTTTGCTCGTCGGTTTTTTTATAACATTCAGCAAAGTCGATCATGGTGCAAAGCAGTTGACCGATACGTTTCAGATGCAACTTTTGGCCATGGTCGTGCATGACCTCGATGAGTTTTGGCCTTCCGTGGAATCGCGGATTCCCCAGCATTGTTCTGTTTTTAAGCTTCAGCCGAAATGTCGGCTGACGGTGATCGACCGACAAGGCCGCATACTCGGCGATTCGGAATACTTGGCGGAAGAGACGGAGCCGTACAACACACAGAAACATCCTGAAATGATCGAAGCTCTGGCCGGCCATCCGGGCCAATCCGTCCGCATCAGTGAAATAAAACACGTGAATTACCGCTATATCGCCGAGCCGGTTTGGCATGACGGCGAGGTTGTTGCCGCCGTTCGGGTTGCGTTTCCGACCTCGGACACCAAGAATTGCCGCCGTCTTATCTTACGCGACTTCTTATACGGTTACGCATTCACGCTTTGTGTTGCCGTAGTGTTTTCGGCGTTGCTCAGTTGGATATGGAGGCATCCGCTCAAACAAATCAGCCACATCGTACGCAACATCACAAAAGGCGACCTGGGGGATTTTCCACCCGTTGCCGGTTCACTGGATATTACGGAACTGGCGGAAAACATTGATAAGATGCGAAGAAAGGTTGTTTCCCAACAAGCGACAATAACACGGCTGCAAGAACAGACCCTGTTGGCTCTGCATCATATACCGAAATCCGTTATCGCACTCAACGATGAGGACGATGTTATGTATTTCAATGAGTCGGCTCAAAAGCTCTTCCGGCTTGAATCACTGGACCACCCCCGGCCCGTCCGGCAATTGATCCGCCACCCAAAGATACTCGATTATTATTTTCGGGAAAGCAAACGATTGCGTCCCGCTTCCACCGACAGGACGGTCGAACGTTTGGAAATGGAATTATGGGATGACGTGTATGTGTTGGAATTGGATGTGTACGTGATTCTCGGCAGTTCCGGTGCCGATGAAATCACAACCCTGCTTGTCATCAGCGATGTGACGGAACAACTCCGAACCCATCGGATGAAAATCGATTTCGTGGCCAACGCGTCTCATGAATTGCGTACTCCGCTGGCCACAATCCGTGTCGCACTGGACAACCTCATCGACGGTGTTTATGATGACGCCGAATCGCTGCAAACCGTACTCCAGGTACTCAACCGGCACGTGGCACGGTTGGAGGCACTGACCGAAGACCTGCTCTCGTTGTACCGCGTCGCGGATAAATTGACTGTGCCGGAACCGGAACGCACAACCATTGGCGAGCAGCAACTCTGGCTCGACGAACTGTTCCGCAAAAAAGCGGAGGGTTGCGGAATCTCGCTGTCTTTTAGCCCGGACGAAAGTTTGTCGCCGTTTCTCACGGACAACATGCGACTCAGTCTGATTTTGCAGAACCTCGTCGATAACGCGATCAAGTTCACAAACGAAGGCGGCAAAGTCATTGTCCGTTTTGCCCGGGAAGGCGATTCCCAACTCGTGATCACCTGCACCGACACGGGATGCGGCATCGCCCCACACGAACAGGATCGCGCGTTCGAGCGGTTTTATCAGTCGAATGCATCGCGTTCCGGCGACAGTCGCGTCCGTGGCACAGGGCTGGGACTGGCCATCGTCAAACACGCCGTTGAGCGTCTGAACGGCACGATCACACTGGCCAGTCGTCTGGGGTTCGGCACGACGATTACCGTTCGCATCCCGGTCGAATTCGAGTAGGTTTTAGGTAGGGCAGTCACGCCGTGACCACAGCAATCCGATCACTCAGTTTCCAGTTGTCTTATCGTATTGCACACTTGCCAAAACTCGATAAAACCGCTATGATAGACTGCGTAGAGGGTAAAGGGAAACCTCTTCTTCCCTTTTACCTCATATCCCTCTGCGCTCAAAAAGGTGGGCGGGACGGTCGCGCGGGCAGGCATGTCAATGATTTGCCCGGGAGGAAAGTCCGGGCTTCGCAGGACGCGATGGTGGGTAACGCCCACCGGTCGCAAGACCAGGGCAAGTGCAACAGAAAGCAAACCGCCTAAGCCCGTTCGCTAGTCGGACGGGCCGGTAAGGGTGAAACGGTGAGGTAAGAGCTCACCGGCGGGTCGGGTGACCGATCCGGCCAGGTAAACCCCATCGGAAGCAAGGCCAAACAGAAACGAATCCGACGCACGGTTGCCGACATTGTTGGGCCGGCCCCGTTTTTGATATGGGGCGGCAAGATCATGTGACGGAGCGGGCTTGTCCGGTTCGCTGAAGTTTCGGGTCGGCCGCTTGAGGCGTCGGAGCAATCCGGCGTCCAGATGAATGACCGTCGCTTTGTTATCGGTCCGCCGAAGGCAAAGAACAGAACCCGGCTTACATGCCCACCTTTTTGAACGCAGAATGCTGAACGCTGAGATGATTGCGAGAGGGATTTCATGCCAAAGGCCGTCATATTATTTTCGAGCGGGTTGGACAGTCTGGTCACGGCGTTGTCGCTCCGGCGGCTGGGTATTGAGGTGATCGCGCTGAATATCGTCACGCCGCTTCACGATGTGTCGTCGTCGGCAATCGCACACGCCGAGACTTTTGGGCTACCTTTGCTTGTGCGGTGGGTTGACAAGAGTTACGCCGATTTGATCGCGCATCCCCGGTGGGGATACGGTTCGGCGGTCAATCCCTGCATCGACTGTCGTGTGGCCATGTTGAAAATCGCCCGACAGGTCATGCAGGAAGAGAACGCCGATTTTATTGCGACAGGCGAAGTGGTCGGTCAGCGTCCGAACAGCCAAAAAATGCACCAGCTCGCATTGATTGCGAAAGAAGCCGGCGTGACCGATTGTCTCGTCAGGCCACTTTCCGCAAGGGCAATGACCCCAAGCCGTGTTGAATGGGACGGGCTGCTCGACCGTGAGCAATTGTACGCTTTTACCGGACGCGGACGCAAGGGACTCATGCAGTTGGCTGATGAACTCGGCGTGCGCGAGATTCCGCAACCGGCGTCGGGTTGTATGCTTTGTGAAAAGACCTTCGCCCCGCGTGTGCGCGACCTGTTGCGGCATAATCCGAAACCGACAAATTGGCATTTTGAGGTGCTGCAGTTCGGTCGCGTCGTGCGAATTGACCACAACGCCCAATGTGTGGTTGCCAGAAATATCGACGATTGCCGAAACTTGGTGCGATTGTTCGAGCAAAACGACCGACCGTGTGCGGCCCTGCTTGAGCCCGACAATTTTACCGGCCCTGCGACGCTTTTGATCGGCGACAATTTTACTGAACAACACGTTCGCATCGCCGGAGGCCAACTGTTGCGGTTTTCCAACCCGAACCGATACGAACCAAACAACGCCTTCGTGCGATTCCGTGATGCTACACGCGACGAACGCCGACAAATTTTCCCCGATGCGAACGCTAGGGAATACAGACAGTATTAATCGCAGAGTGCAAGGTAGGGCGGTCACGCCGTGACCGCCGCCATCGACAGAAGGACAACCATGCCATTAACCAGGGAAGCTGTCAGACAAAACGCAACCACCTTTGCCGAGCGGTGGCATGAGGCGGAGAATGAAAAGTCCGACGGCCAGATGTTCATGCGGGCGTTTTTGGCCGTGTTCGGCATCGAAGCGGAAAACGTCGGCACCTTTGAGGAACGCGCCTTGCGCCGTGAGGGTAAACGAGGGTTCGCAGACTATCTTTGGCCGGGAACTCTTGCCATTGAAATGAAGTCGAAGGGCAAAGACCTCGACGAGGCCTATCAGCAATTGGAAGGTTACGTCCTGAGTCTCACGACGGAGAAAATGCCCGGCCTGCTCATGGTCAGCGATTTTGAAAACATCGTGCTCACCCACCGCACGTCGGGTAAAAAAACGTCGTTCAAAACGCAGGATTTATGCGATTACATTGATCATTTTCACGAACTGGCCGGCATCGAACGGCATTACGAAATCGACGAGCAGTTCGAGGTCAACGTTCAGGCCGCCGAAAAAATGGCGAATCTTTATGATGCGTTGCAAGCGTCCAGGTATGACGGTCACGAGTTGGAAGTGTATCTTGTGCGGCTGTTGTTTTGTCTTTTCGCCGAGGACACTGGCATTTTTCCGCAGGATTACTTTCTCAGTTTCGTCAAAAATTCCAAAGAAGACGGCAGTGACCTGGCCGGCCGCATGATGGAACTGTTCGACCTTCTCAACATGTCCGAGGCTGATCGGGCCAAAGCCACGCTGCTTTCCGACGACATGAAGTCGTTTGCCTACATCGACGGTGGCTTGTTCAAAGACCGACTCCGCTTTGCCCGATTTAACGCCAAAATGCGGCTGACTCTGATCAACTGCTGCGAGTTCGATTGGAGCAAAATTTCACCCGCCATTTTCGGCGCGATGTTCCAGGGCGTGATGAACAAAAAACTTCGGCGTGAGTTGGGGACGCATTATACGAGCGAAGAAAACATACTGAAAGTGGTGAATCTGCTGTTCATGGATCAACTGCGGTCGGAATTGAAACGGGCGCGAACCGACGATAAGCGGCTCGACATCTTTCACGACAAGATCGCAACGTTGAAATTTCTTGATCCGGCGTGTGGTTGCGGCAATTTTCTGATGATGGCGTATCGCGAATTGCGACAATTGGAAATTGATATCTTACGCCTCAAGAAATCGCGCATGAAAAGAGTGGGACAACGGGTGCTCGATATTTCCATGCTGCTGAAAGTCAACGTTGAACAGTTTTACGGCATCGAGATCGAAGATTTTCCCTGCGAAGTCGCTCGCGTGGGGTTGTGGCTGATGGATCATCTGATGAATCGCATTGCCACGAAGGAATTGGGGCAGTATTTTGTGCGACTGCCACTCACGCAGAGTGCGACCATTATTCACGGCAACGCTCTGCGAATCGATTGGGAAAGCATAGTGCCGAAAGGGGAGTTGTCGTATATCATCAGCAACCCGCCGTATGTGGGGTATTCCTTTCAAAAACCGCGACAGAAAGAAGATATTCTGTCGATTTATCTTGATGCCAATGGTAAGCCGCTCAAGACCGCCGGGAAGATTGATTACGTGGCAGCATGGTATTACAAAGCGTCTCACATGATGGTCGGAACGCAAATTTGTACTGCTTATGTTTCAACCAATTCCATCACGCAAGGGGAACAAGTTGCTTCCATTTGGAAACCGCTATTTGAGATGTTTGGCATCCACATTGATTTTGCGTACAGGAGATTCAAGTGGACGAATGAGGCCAAAGGCAAAGCGGCAGTGCATTGTGTGATTATTGGTTTCAGTGTGGAACACCACGGAAACAAGGTGATTTTTGATGGTGAGGAAAAAATCCCGGCCTCAAATATTAGTCCCTATCTTATTGATGCGTCGAATATTTTCATCGAGAGCCGAACATCGGCTTTGTGCGATGTTCCCGCAATGGTATATGGGAATAAACCGACTGACGGAGGACATTTGTTTATTAGTGGAGATGAATATGTGGATTTTATCACAAAAGAACCACAAGCAAAAAAGTATATCAAGAGAATATATGGTGCCGAAGAGTACATTAATAATCTTGATCGTTTTTGTTTGTGGCTTGTTGACGTGGAACCTTCAGAATTGAGGAAATTGCCGCTTGTCATGGAGCGGATAGAAAAAGTCAAGCAATTTAGACTTTCAAGCCCCAAAAAGGCAACGCAAGTAAGTGCGGCAACACCGACTTTGTTCCAGGAAATACGTCAACCCAAATCGACATACATTCTTGTACCACGGGTATCATCTGAACGACGGCAATATATTCCCATTGGTTTTGTGCCGTCAGAAGTAATCGCCAGTGACGCTACGCAAATCATTCCCGATGCCACCCTTTACCATTTTGGGATAATCACTTCAAACGTTCACATGGCATGGATGCGACAGGTTTGTGGACGGCTCGAAATTGATTACCGCTACTCCAAGAACATCGTTTACAACAATTTCCCCTGGCCGGAGGTGACCGATACGCAGAAGGCCAACATTGAAACACTGGCACAGGCCGTATTGGACGCGAGAGAAAAATTCCCCGACAGCAGTCTCGCGGATTTGTATGACCCGTTGACGATGCCGCCGGAACTGCTCAAAGCTCACCGTTCGCTTGATACGGCGGTGATGAAACTGTACAATTTCAAGAGCAAAGACATCACCGAAGCCGAAATCGTGGCGAAGCTGATGACACGGTATCAGGGGTTGGTAAAATGACCAGCTTGCATCCCGTCGTGACAAGATATTTGTACCAGAAATGATGTTTTTCGACCCGGAATTGTTGTTTTTTATGCCACTAGCGTAACAAATCTGTCAAAAAGAGATGTCCACGGGATAAACGTCAAGCAAAAAAGAATCAACGTTAAGCGATTCTGGATGAACGTCAAGCAAAAAAGAATCAGCGTTAAGCAAAAAAGAATCAACGTTAAGCGATTCTGGATGAACGTCAAGCAAAAAAGAATCAGCGTTAAGCAAATCTGGATCAACGTTAAGCAAAAAAGAATCAACGTTAAGCAAATTTAGATGAACGTTAAGCAAAAAAGAATCAGCGTTAAGCAAATTTAGATCAACGTTAAGCAAAAAAGAATCGACGTTTATTCCGTCGCGATCAATTTTTTGTATAATTGTACCATGTTTCATCAAAAAACCACCGCAAATTCAAAAAAAACGGTATAGAATGAAACGCAATCCGTTAGGATTGCATCTTTCGGTAGAAAACGCGCCCCCATAAAAACCACTGCATTCCGTCAGGAATGCAACCCACACACAGCGAGGACGCATTTCTAATCGTGGCGGCGTTGATGGAGAGGTATCAACAATTGACGACACCGCCGACGATTATTCCCGAGTCGCCAAGTGTGAAAAAGACACGCAAGCGAAGTCCATGATGAATGGGACGATAACACGCAGTACATTGAAAGCCAACACATGCAACTTTCCTGGGACGAGATTTACGATCGTGCGGTGGCGTTTTCAAAACGGTGGCTGGGGACGCATCGGGAGAAGGCGGACGCGCAGCCATTTGTGACGGAGTTTCTCGGCGTGTTCGGCGTCGATGATCCCGTGAAAGTCGGTGAGCGCGAAAAGCCCGTGAAGATTTCCGGATCACATGATAAATATATCGACTACTTCTGGCGTGAGCAAATCGCCATTGAAATGAAGTCGCGTGGAAAGGACCTTGGTAGCGCGTACAAGCAACTCAAAGCGTACATGGATCGCATTCCCGCCGAGGACGTGCCGGATTTGTGGATGGTGTGCGACTTTGAAACCGTACAACTATGGCGGCGTTCGACGAGCGAAAAGTTTTCGTTCAAGCTCAAAGATTTTCGCAAGCACATCAAACGGTTCGCCAACATCGCAGGTTACGCAACCGAACGCATTCTGGACGACCAGATCGAGGTCAACGTTCAGGCCGCCGAAAAAATGGCGAAATTGCACGACGCCCTCCAGTCGCTCGGTTACGAAGGTCACGATCTCGAAGTGTATCTTGTGCGGTTGCTGTTTTGTTTATTTGCGGAAGACACCGGCATCTTTCCGCAGGACAGCCTGCTGCATTACGTGATCAACTCGAAGCACGACGGCAGCGATTT
>Ga0082212_10010554_pt1 | contig 11809 bp, 11 predicted proteins | sample TergutNt197P3_FD_71548 | JGI IMG/M metagenome (GOLD analysis project Ga0082212, IMG submission 71548) | Neocapritermes taracua P3 segment gut microbial communities from Petit-Saut dam, French Guiana - Nt197 P3 | ecosystem: Host-associated > Arthropoda: Insects > Digestive system > Gut ... | reverse complement strand
TGGGTTTTCCAAGGGGCCCCCCCTTTGGCACACGACTTTCGCAGAAAGTCTAGTGTGTTATGCCTGTCCTCCGACTGGCGGGAAAATCCGCGACGCCGCCATATGGGCGGTGCGGATTTGAGCGACAGGAAACCGGGGTGGGATTTTCGAGCGGTCAGCGAGAAATTCACGGCGCGTTTTCATAAGGATGGCGGGCATACAACCCCCGTATATCGTCCATAGTTACAGCTTAGGATGCATGGTCATTACAATCACGAAACGCAGAAAACCGAGAGATAGATATAATAATCTCTGAAAGCAACTTTTTGAAGATAATCCACTTAATCAATTAGTCAGAGTCAATAACATCTACACGCTGCAGCTCCATTGAAGCTTTAAACATTCCTCGTACTGCATGCGTAGCGTACCTTTTTCCTTTTTGCGGATCTATCAATCCCTCGCACTCTGCACCCCAAGTAGTCATACCTGTGTGATACTTTATCTTTACTCTCGTCGGTTTGTCAAAATGAATCTCTGCAATCTCGCCAGTACGTCCTTCCCACAACGGCTTCCCTTCTGAAAAAACGGTTACTGCTTGCTTACCTGTGACGGTTTGAGATATAACCGTCATCTTTATTCTCACCGTTCCGTCAGGTCTGCTTTCTGCAATAGGGAAAGCACATTTTGGGCATGAAGCAGCTTTATCTGATACTTCAGTTCCGCATTCTGGACAGTTTATAAGGGCCATTTTACAATCTCCTCTTTGCTATTACAATTTCAATTGGTTAATCGGCACTAATGCAGAAAGCATAGATATGTTACACATAATAACAAAAAACTTAAAAAATTTCAATAATACTGCTTGACATTTACTGCAAAGATAAATCTGGTGCATAGCTTGACGGAGAAAACACACTATGATACTATTTAATAGACACTACCTCAGACAAAAGGAGACTAAATATGAAAAAGAATGTACTATCTCTCACACTTGCGTTTGCGATGTTTATAATATTAGTACCAACCATTCCGAAAGCCTCAGCGGCATCGCAACCGGAGAATGCTGTCAGAACTGTAGCGACTGGAATACTCATGTCTGAACGGCATTTTTTAGCGGTTCGTTCGGACAATACCCTGTGGGCGTGGGGTAATAACTCACATGGACAACTTGGTGACGGCACAACCACTGACCGGACATCTTCCAATCCTGTTAAGGTGATGGACAATGTTAAGTTTGTAGCTGCTGAACAAGGGTTTTCCATGGCTATTACTACTGACGGTGTGCTGTGGTCTTGGGGAGCCAACACCTACGGTAGACTTGGTGACGGAACGGTGACAAATCGCCATTCTCCGGTAAGAGTTATGGACAATGTTACTTATGTTGCTCTCGGGAGAGACTATGCTTTTGCAATTAAAAGCGACGGTGGGCTATATTCTTGGGGCGAGAACATAGGCGGCTCATTAGGTAATGGTGGACCATATTATGGTGGAACTAATCAACATTCACCAGTCAAAATAATGGATAATGTAATTAATGTTGGTACTGGCATCAATGTTGTGAACTGGGCAGTAAAAAGTGACAACAGCCTTTGGGTTTGGGGCAGTATGTTTGATTCAACAATAGAAACATTTGCCAATGTGAGGACAAGCTCTACACCAACTAAAATAGCCAGTAGCAATGTAGCTGCTATGGAAATGATTATCATGGGGCGTGCGTTATTTTTATTGAGACCGAGTGGGGATTTACATGGTCTTGGAAATAACGAAGACGGTGAGTTGGGTAACGGAACGGGCATTAACAGCGACGAGCTTGTATGGATAACGAATGATGTTGCTTCTGTGGCGTCTTCTGGGGGCTTACATGATAATGTTTTTATTATTAGACGCGACAATAGCCTATGGGGTTGGGGTGGCAATTACGGTTTGTGTTCTTTTAAGCGTGACCTGTCTTCTGATGGCATAGCCTATACACCTATGAAACTTATGGACGGAGTTTTGCATATTATAGACGGAAGATTTTTACTTAAAACTGATGGAACATTTTGGGATTATGGATCTTTTGGTGAACCTACACTTCTTATGAGCGATATTGCAGTTCCGCGTCAGCCGACCCCACTTGACAGTGCAAGCTCATGGGCGCGCGATGGAATTACCGACGCGCTTTCAAACGGTTTTGTTCCGACCGATATACAGGGCAGTTACACCAATGTAATAACCCGCGCCGAGTTCTGCCGGATGGCGGTCAACTGGCTTGAATACCGGCTTGGAAAGGGCATTGACGCTATAGTAGCCGAAAATGGTGACACCGCCAAAACGGGACATACTTTCAGCGACACGAATGACCCCGCAATATTGGCTGCTTATCGGCTCGGCATCACAAGTGGTACGTCTGCGCCAATGGATGGAAAGCCCGGCACATTCAATCCGAATGGTCAATTCTCTCGTGAACAGGCGGCAACAATGATACGAAATACCTGTAGAGCGGCCGGGATGGATGTTAGCGATGTTGCATCGGCAGGGTTTGAGGATATTGGGAGTGCGTCAAGCTGGGCTGCAGATGGCATTAACTACGTTCGTAATGCTGGGATTATGGGTGGAACAAGTACAACTCCTCTATTATTCAGTCCGCAAAGTAATTACACACGGGAGCAAAGCATAATAACTTTTAACAATATCAAGTGAATTAATCTTTCATATTAAACCAATATTTGCCGGGAACGAGTCTGCACTCTATCCCGGCATTTCTGTATTCTTACTCTCTCGCCAACAAGCCCAGTACCAACTGCTCAAACAGCTCCGCGCTCCTGTCGTCTAGCTGAGTGCGGCTGCTGCGGTCAAGTCCGAGACGTCGAAAAAGACGAATCGTACCGCCTTTCAGATATGCTCAATAAGTTCGATTTGGATTCTGAAAATGTTTCCCGCCGCAGCTATACCAAAACTGAAGATGAGTACTTGAATTCTGAGCAAGCCCTTGGCGCCCTTGAATCCGCCATCGAAGACTTGGAGTTTGCATATGAAGGAAGGTTTTGACCACGGCAATAACATATCGATCCCCCTACCGCTGTTGAAAAACCTTATTGTCCTACTTGAGTATTGGGACGTTTCTTTGCTCGACCGTGCCGTCCGCGATGACTACTGGGGAGCTCTTTGGGCGCTAAAGATCAAGCTGCTTAAACTGGACGTCCGCGAGGCATATGCTAGAATTATCCATGCTCCAAATGAGGATGCCAGGCATTTAGCGCGCATTGAATTTCTTCAGCTCAAGAACACTTTAGTCGCTGCCGTGGATGACCCCGGTTTCTCGTACCTCGTTATTGATTGACGTGCCTTTGCTTATTGCAGATGCGCCAGTGTCCGCACTGACGCATCTGCTTTGCTCTCAATAATGGCTTTTCCGGTATCTTTTTCGGTCATGGCTTGCTCATCTTCTCCGGTCATGCTGCGTGGTCAATTCTCGGCTATATAGCGCGGTCGGCAACATCAGGTAATTGAACTTTGAAAAATGAGTAATGACGGAGGTCGCGACACTGCATGGTAACGAAAAAGGATCACGGCATGGTAATGTCAAAGAACGAGATCGAGTTTTTCGCCCGGCTACTTCTTCTTGAAATACAGAAGTATTTTGAGAGTGAATCCGGTATACAGGAGTTTGAGGAATGGAAAGTAAAACAAGCGAAAGCCGGAAAGGAGAATGGGTAGCTTAATCAGGCGGGCAACACCCAACACAGGATGCTGCCCGCCATTTTTCATTGAACTCTTGATTTTTATCGCAATCTCGTAATACGTCCGCAATGGGGGCATTTGCATGGATTAGTCAATGGTATAACTTTTCTTCCGCATGCGCATCGATAATATTTATATTTTATCTGCATAATTAGTACTCACAACTAGGAGCGCTCCTTTCCAGCTTGCATTTTTCTCTTGCCAAAAACACGGAATTCGCTTATAGTAATAGTTGAAGTGGAGGCATGAGCAGGGTGTAACCAAGCTTGTGTTCCCTCTATTAGATGAGGGTGGTGGCTTTCGTGGAGTCACCGCCCTACTTTTTACCAGCCTTTGGTTTGGTCTGGGCTAATGCGCTTCCTGCAACAGATTTTGTTTTTGCGCTAGTGCGTCCGCTGCTTAGAAGACTGGATGCTTTGCTTGCTACACGGTGTGATGTCTGTTTGGGGTTTGTCTTAACCACTTTACGCTACCTCCTTTCGTTGGTATATCAATCCAGATGGGTGGGTAGATAATATATGCTGAATCAAGCTATTACTAGCTCGATGAGCATTTAGCAGGGCGTTACAGGTTGAATATCTCCGATATGTCTTTATACTCGTTTTTGATAAGTGTTTTCCATTTCTGTGTTTCGTTCGGTTCGGAAATCTCGTTTTTGGAATAAACGAGCAATACTCGCACAAGTCTTGCGCTGTTGTCCACGATCAGTATGCAACGATTCCCTGACGCTTTAGGCGACATCTGAGTTCCATCGACAGCGAAATCAAGCTTTACTAACTGATAAACCTCCGATGTAGTAATAAGATCGGCACGACTATATAGAAGCATGTTGTCAATTCGCTCACAGGCATCATTTATTGCCAGTTCAGTAGGAGGCCATTTCTCTTTGTATGCTTTTCGGAACTTCTTGATGTAATGCCTTTCGGTGAAGGGTTCAAACTCAACATTATATCTTAACTGGTCCATAAACATTCTCTGGCTCTTCCTGAGTGATCAGGCTGTACGGAATAATTTCCCCGTCTCTGCATATTTGCCATGGTAACTGGCGATGGGTAAAATCTACAATTTCATCAGTAGGTTTGCCTTTCCAACATCGGCCTATTGTTTCAATGAGATTAAGTTCTTGATCAGATAGCCTGTTATTAGGAGCTTCATCCTCGACTAACGAGTAAAGGATTGCATTGCCCTTAGGTTCCCTGATTATTGTTCCTGCTTCTTCTAACTCATCCAGCGCACGAAAATAAACGTCTGCAACGGGACCCCGAGGAAGCTTGCGATATGTCATCCCCGACAATGGAGATGAGTTGCGGTAGTACCAAATAAAGTCAGACAGATACACTAATTTCGCAAGTTTCGTTTTTGTAATTTTTTGATCGCTGTCAGCACCATGCTTGATGGAGTTGAGGATTATTTGCTTGTATTTCTCCGTTGATGTAATTACATCGAAAAACAATGAATCCTCGCTGCTAACTCCATAGATGTCGTTTAGCCCTATACACAGCATGGATGACAATGCCTTTGCCTGGCTTATTGTAAGCTCTTTTTTTCCAGATTCTATATTAACATAAGTAGGGCGGCTTACCCCTAGCGCACGAGCTACTTGCTCTTGCGAGTAACCACGCAATGAACGCGCTTTCTCAATATTGCTTGATATACTGGCACTCACGATTGCAACCCCTTTCTGTGAATTTGTATAGCAATTCTATCACAGTTATTTGGCACTGTCAACGCGAAATGTAAATATTGTTTACATCGTCGTATAAATAATTGGCATTCTCTTGACTCAGAAGTAAAGTACTATCCCAACGGTGCTCCCTACCTTAAAAAGTTTGCCTTTGGAACGTGGCGGGTCACCACACGCTTCCTATCCGGATACATTGTTTGTTGGCAAGTGTTTCGGAATCGTAGTAAAAATGTAAACATGCACATAAAGGCGGCGATATGGTTGTTGTGACCATACCGTCGCTCTGCTGTGTTGCTAATCAGCCTCCTTTGAGATTTCTTAACTTTCCATTATTCGAACTCAACTGATGACTCTAAGGCTTCTTTCATGGTTATACTTTTAAATGTATTCAGATTAGAGCTGCAAGTAAAGCATGAAAAACTATAGCCTGTCTGCACCAATCAAACAGCGCGTTAAACCGTCTAATATGCAGATAAGTGGTGATTACTCGTGACCGATGATGATTTTATTGAACGCCTCTCTTCCATGCGGGAGACGATGTACCGCGTCAGTTGCGCACAACTGCAGAGGCCATGCGACCGTGACGACGCAGTACAGGAAGCCTTGCTAAAGGCATGGCGCAATCGACATAAGTTGCGCAACGATCAATATATGCAGACATGGGTCACCCGCATCCTGATCAATGAGTGTCATAATATCCAACGCAAGCAAAAATGGGAAAACGCGTCCGGTGAGTTACCTGAGCAAACAGTAAAACCCGACTCCGACGTAGAATCACGCATTGCGTTATCTGATGCGCTTTTCCGGCTAGACGACAAGCTCCGGCTGCCTATAGTGCTTCATTACATTGAAGGATTCAATACGCAAGAAATCGCAAAGATCCTCGGCATCCCGAAAGGCACCGTTCTATGGCGTCTGTCTAAGGCGCGAAAAGAGCTGGGCGTGATGCTTAAACCGGAAGTAACTAAAGACAATGAGCGATCTTTTGACATGGAGGGATAGGTACTATGGATAACGAAAACGAGTTCCCGGAAGTATTCGGCTCGTCTGACGAGAGATTCAGAAAAAATTATGACAACACTTTGGCAAAGCTGAGGGCAGAAGATACCAACAACAAACGTCATCATTGGAGAATGATTTCAGTCATCGTAGTAGTGTGTATGATAGCTATGACCGGCGCTGCGTACGCCGCTTCGCAAATAAACCTTCATGTTTTGGGTTTTGTGGACGATGTTGACATCGGTGCGGCATGGAAACTTGTAACCGCCCCTGAGGATTATTACGAAAGCGAAGGCGTTGCATTATCAAGGGGGATTTACCGTTACGATTTACAAAATGAGAAATACCTAAGATTTGATTCAAATACAGCACAGGCGCTATCCGAGATTCTTTCAGGCAATGTATTCACGGCGGATGGGAATCGATTTGACTTACTCGTCATTGACCCGCAGACAGGCGAGTATTATGCTGACGACAGAGGTAATACCTTATACGACAAATCCGGGGCGGAGCTTGCGGAGATAAGTTATTACAGCATAATACAAAGCGAACCTCTGCGTTTGGAGACCAGAACGATTGATGACGTCAACAGTCAGCGCGAGGCTGAACTGGAGGGACAGTACGGTATCAAGATCACGTTTGACTATACGGAGGCTGCCGGGCTATTGGGCGCGAATTTCAGGCTTCCGGCCGTATACACTGAGTATTTGGAACCTCCGGAGTATAGGCTGCAGGGGTTGCCATACACTGCAGATGGCGTTGAATTTGGCCCTGACGACAGGTTGGCAGTTTATGTAACGATAAAAGGCGATCCCGGGTTGTATTTCTTTGCAGAGAAAGTGCAGGGCGAAGGTATGTCGCCTGAGGACTGGCATGCTCCCGGCTCGATAATCGAAGAATGCCAACTTGCGGATAATACGGTATATAGAATTACAATCGATGGGCTGATACGTTATACATGGGAATACGACGGACTGGTTTACATGATTTTTCAAGATACCGCCAATCCTACTGAGTTTACAGATGAGCAATTTCAAGAGATAATACTGAGCATGATTCAATAGATTGCCTTTTATGACGGACTTGTGTTATTATGAAAAAGCCGCAGCGATAATAACGGCATTTGTCATGAAAGGATCTGAATATATGCTTACACCTAAGCAAAACGTGCTTGAGACACTGAAGAGAGACGGAAAACCCGACAGACTTGTTAACCAGTTCAAACCATTCGTACACATTACGACGGACCCGTGCGGACGCTTTACGCGCGGCAATCGTGTAAAAGGTACAATTTCCAAGGATCGCTGGGGTACAACCTTCAACTGGCCGGCAGACCAGTTTGCCGGTATGCCGCATGTCACGGACGACGACAAGGTTCTGCCGGATATCACAAACTGGCGCGAATACGTGAATGTACCTGATCTTGCCGCTAACTGCACAGATTGGGCGGATGCGCTGGCTTCTGCGGACTGCGTCAACAGGGACGAGCAAATGGTAATGGGCTTCATGGGGACAGGTTGCTTTGAACAGATGCACTATTTAATGGGCTTTGAGGATACGCTTGCCAATCTGATGATCGAGCCTGAGTGCATGGACGAACTGGCTGAGGTTATAGGGGAATACCGCTACACTTACGCCAAACTTCTTACAGACAACCTGAAACCGGACCTGATCCTGTCTCACGACGACTGGGGCAGTAAGGAAACGCTGTTTATGAACCCCGGTCTATGGAGACGCTTCTTTAAACCTTACTACGAAAAAATCTACGGATATATGCATGAGCACAGCGTCATCGTCATGCACCACGCTGACTCATATCTCGAACCGATCGTCGAAGATCTTGTAGACATCGGCATAGATATCTGGCAGGGAGTCCTTCCTACAAATAATATCCGGAAAATCCAAAAAGAGCTTGACGGCCGCATGACGCTGATGGGCGGGATCGATTCTGTGATCGACAGGCCGGATTCCACTGAGGCTGAGATCCGCGCGGAGGTCAGGCGCGCATGCTGCGAGTACGGGCCGGGAGGGCATTTCATCCCATCGCTCACTTATGGGGGAGCCGGCAGTATCTACCCGCACGTCGATCCTATAGTGGCGGATGAGATTGACAAGTACAACATAGAGACTTATGGAATCTGCTGAGTGTTCCATAAGAATGTAAGGAATACAAGGAAAACCCGGCGCTTTACCTGAACAAAAGTACAGGAGAGCGCCGGGTTATCATGTCATGCGCAAATTACTAAATCATACATTATCATAACTCGAGATATGAGTCGGCGTACAGCGTATTGTTCCTGATTATGTCGCAGGAACGGATCGTTTCCATAAGCCTAAGGTCGCCGGGATTGGCGATCGCGGAGGTCAAGCCGCAATACATGGCCATAGCAACCATGGCGCTGTCCATGATCGGGCGTATATGCCCCGGCATCATGTTGGATATGTTTGACAAACCGCCGCTGGAGTTAAGGCCCATGTCGCTAAGCATCCTGATAAATTCAAGAACCTCCATCTGTTTGTCCTGCATTCCTTTAATGACCAGAAACAGCGGGTCGAACCAGAGATCCTCAGGATCCATGCCGAGCGACATTCCGCGCTCGAGCAGTTCCTGACAATGGGCCATGCGCTCATCATTGTCGGCAGAGATACCGGTTTTAGAGCAGAGCGCGATACATATTGCGCCGTTAGCCGCTGCAAGGTCTATGTTTTCAATCCTGTCGCCGGCGTCTGCGGAGTTGACTATGGGTTTCCCCTTGGAACTGTTATATACGGAAATTCCGGCTTCTATCGCTTTCCTGTTTGCTGTGTCAAGGCATAAAGGCACATTATCGCAGTTTTCCTGTATAAGCTCCACTGCCCATTTCATCAACTCCTCGCCGTCTTTTTCAGCGGGTCCGATGTTGACGTCAAGGTATGTCGCGCCTTGAGCGATCTGATCCTTTGCCCGCTTGAGTATAGGTTCAGAATCCCTTACTTCCATTGCTTTTCTAATTGACGGTGATATGCAGTGGATACGTTCCCCGATGACAATGAATCTTCCCATAAAAATTATTCCTTTCCTTTCCCGGGATTTTAGTCCGATGCGGTGGCGTGTAAAAGATCCTTCGCATAGCCTCTGAAGAAGGCATTTCTCAGGAAGACAACAGAGTTGAGTTAACCAGCGTTCACAAAGAGACTTTCGTACTATAACATCCTTAAGCGCTAAACTCCTTGAAAAATTTTACCAGCTCTATAGCTTCGTTCGGGGCGACGACTACCTTCCATCCCGGCAGTTTCTCTTCTATTTCACCTTTTAGTACTGCTACTTTCCCGGGAATAACCAGCGTACGGCTCTTTATCTTGTTTTCTATGTCAAACTCAGCGAAAAACTTCGCGATCGATGAAGCCGAGAATTTCCCCGCGGCCCATGACGTCAGCACTGAGTAGCCGCCGGCGTCTGAGATAAGAAGGTTAAGCGGCACGCCGGAGCGTTCCAGTTCACCGGAGACGACGAAATATGTCAACGCAAAGTCCACCGTCGTACAGCATACAGCGTTTTCATCAGCGCCGTTTATCGGATAGATACCCGGTTCGACTTTCATAGGCTTCTGCGGGTCTGTATATATATTCTGCCTGAGGCCGAAAAGCGGAAGGGCTTGAGGGTAACTCATATTTTCCATAACGATTATCGACCCGTACTTCATTATGAATAAAGACGCAAGGGCAGTCTGCATATATTCGTTCCCGGGGGCAAGGTCGCCGACGTTGACAAGCGACGGATAGCCGAATGTCCTGTTGTTGCCTTTAAGCGCCGCCCTTCTTATTTGCACCGCGCCGGCAAAGGCGTCCGCGACTGAGACGCAGCCGACGTCGAGAACAAGGTTCTTGTTCCCAAGCTGCTCGAGCACTGCAGTCGTATCGTATAACTCGTCAAGATTACCTCCTGAAACACCCAGGACAACGCTGAACTCTGCGGCGAGTTCGTTCATAGCCGAAAAGTTGACAGGATTGGCGCCTTTGAGCAGAGGTTTCGAAGCCGCGCATAATTCCAGCGCCGCTCGCGCCGCGTCGGGGTCGTCGCAGTCGAGTATGAGCGCGCGGCCGGTTTCAAGAGCCTTTTTTACAAGCGCTATGTAACTTCCCTTGTCCCCGTCATACTTTAGATTCAAAAGCTCAATATGCATGCGCTCGCCTAACCTGTCATAGTCTACCATTTTGATTTCCGATAGCTTTTCATCACAGCAATCGGCGCAAATACTTACGGCAAAGAGATTCTTCGACACGAATGATTTATCGTGCCGGAAAAGGACAGTTTCGCCGCCGAGAGGCAGGCAGCCGCCTTCGCCCAGCGCCAGTTTCTTCATTGGGGGCGCTGTCGCGTCGCCGAGCTGCGTTAGCGCGTCCTCGCTCATATGCGGGCATTTTTCGATAGCTACTGCTCCCTGCGCTACTTTCATCGCGAAAGCCATACATGTCGGGTTGCCGCAGTCTTTGCAGTTTGTTTTTGGCGTAAGCTTGAATATATCGAGTCCCTTTAGTGCCATTACTAAATCATTCCTCCTCTTTTGCCTGAATGAGCGCTTTTATAAGCCCTGCTACTGTCGCGACTGATTCCGGGTGGCGGAGAATAACTGCGTTTGAGCCCGCTGCAAGGCAGGCGGCCGCCGTTGCGATCTCCATGTTAATACCGCGAACTTCCGCGGAGCCCCACTCCGGGTAGTCCTCTTCGTCGGCGACAGACTCCTTGACCGTCCATGTTTCTGCATAGACAGGGGTGATGATCGGCATTTGCAGCATGGCGTCGTCCTGCGCGAGCGCGGCGGATTTGACCCTGTCAATGGTAGAGGCGACATACTCAAAGCCATAGCCTGCGGCGGCGGCGCCCAGGTTCATAGCCATGTTCTCTGTTTTTACGCCCAACTGGCTGACCAGTATATTCAGCTGCTTAGCAAGATTGATGTCAACTGCCGACTCCGCGCCGACTTTTTGCGCGTAGGCAAGCCCCGCGGCGGCGGCTATGCTCTTATAGTTTTCCTCGCGCGCCGACAGAATAAGGATATTCTTGCCCGTGACGGCTTCAGCGACTTTTTCGAATACCTTCGCGTCTTTATCAATATTCTTGCATCCCTCGACCGCGACCGGTATGTCTACAGCATCAACGATCTCCTTAACAAGCGCCGCGCAGTCTTCAGGCGATCTGTCTCCTTTGTCAGGATGCGCCCCTTCAAGGGCAATTACGAGAAAATCAGCTCCGGGCATTTCGGCTGCTTTTTTCGCAACGCCGGTAAGCGTATCCGCGCCGTCATAATAAGCCTCTATTCCTGCAACTCCCTTGTAGTATCCGGAATCGGATATCGCGACTCCGATTTTCGGACAGTTGTCGACAGGCGCGTCAAATGTATAAAACGGCAATACATTTTCCCCGCCTAGAGTTACCCCGTTTTC
>Ga0082212_10010553_pt1 | contig 11810 bp, 10 predicted proteins | sample TergutNt197P3_FD_71548 | JGI IMG/M metagenome (GOLD analysis project Ga0082212, IMG submission 71548) | Neocapritermes taracua P3 segment gut microbial communities from Petit-Saut dam, French Guiana - Nt197 P3 | ecosystem: Host-associated > Arthropoda: Insects > Digestive system > Gut ... | reverse complement strand
GAACATATTGTAGAGTTTAATAGTTTAATAAATGACAATTTTGAATTTCAAAATAGTATAGAACCCGTATTATCTCATACTATAAGGATAGATGGCGAGGGAATTGAAAAGGATACTTTTTATATAGCGTCTAGTAGGACAGTATATACCGAGTGTGGTCCAATAGTTATCCCAAGTAATGTTAGCGGTACAGATACAACGGTAATATATAGTAAAGGGATTTGTTTTAATGATTTGACGCATATAATACTTCAGGGTTCTGGTTCTGGAGCAAGATGGAGTATATTAAGGAATGGTATTTATGTTTCTGATACTACTCGCAATGACAGTTCTTATTTTCCTATAGATCCTATTAACGATACTACCCTTAAGAATGTTGATACATTTATTGTGAGATTAGTAATTAACGGCGATACGATTTATTTTAAATTTCCTTTCGGCAAAATTCCGCTTAGAGGTTATTTTGGTAAGAATGCACAACATTTGGGTATGTTGGGTGGCAGTTCGGGAGTAACAGGAGTCGTAGATACCAATTTGCAGTCAATTTCGTTGCCTCCAGAGTTATTAAATTCAGGATGCATAGAAATATTGGGTGTTAATGCGTCATTATTTATAAACCAACCAAGTATAGTTAATGGCAATTTAGTTTTTAAGGTGGATCCCGATAAGATATGTGAATGTAATCCTATGACTATAATATTAAAAAATATTTGCGATACTCTTTGCGGAAAAGATAGTATTATATTTAGTCTTCAGGGCGTTAAATTATCATTAAATAAGAAAATTACGTGTGATAGTCTTGTTTGCAGTTTGCGTAATTGTGGTAAAACTACAAATTTAAGTTGCATAGGATATAAACTTTTTAATAGTGCTGGTAGTAGTATGTCTGATAGTATTATTTATGGATATAAACAATTTGGAATAACTGAAGCGGGTAGTTATAAGGTAATATGTTACAATATTTTAACAGAGGCGGTATTAGATAGTATAGAGTTTGAAGTAGAGGAGGATGATTTAGAATTGAAATTACCTTTTGAAATAGTATCATTAGGATTATTAAAAAGTTATTTTGAATCAGGAAATTGTAAGTATACAATAGAATTAAGAATTCGTGCTGATAATTTAGATAATAGTTTTTCGCTTGATAGTATTTTAAAGAATTATAATTTTAAGTTATCATATTTAAATGGCGATTCTTCGTATTTAATAGACCAGCATCCTTCTTATGATAGTACTTGGGATTGGAAAGATTCACTTAATTCACAGCTTTATTACTTCCGAAAACTATTCTTTATAACTATAGAATGTGGTGAAGATGGAAATAATGTAGAATTTGCAGATTTAGAAATATTTTTATCTGGGGAGCAAGTATTATGTGATGATAAAAGAAAGAGTATTGATTTGCCGAGTTGTTGTAGTTCTAATGATTGTAATAATTGTTTACTTCTTTCGGTTTCGCCTGAACCTGAAATGATGTATGCGCACGAACCATATAAAAGACAAATAAAAATAAACATAGATCCCGCATGTGGTGATAAAAAGATAGTAGCAATAGAAACTTTATACTTGCTTGATAATACGACTTCAAGTTCTTCGGTTAATCATCAAGATAGTTGGTCTATATCAGTTAAACCTAAATGTACAGGCGGTAAGTTAGATACGGCAAGATATCATATTTGTGTAACTTTTGATGATAATTCAAAATGTTGCGAGAAGGTAGAGTTTGAATATAGATGTTGGGAATATATTAAACTTACAGATATAATATCCGACCCCATTGTTTCAACATCTGCTTTAGCAGCTTACGTATTAGATAGCGTCGCCGTTCAGGTGCCGCCGTTAGATTTACATATAGATTTTTATGATAATGCTAATAATTTTATCTTTAATATATGTAATAGACCTATATATGTTACAAATTTAGAAGATAGTGTTATTTTTGATATAACAGGTTATCCTTGTGGAGATTATTATGCTGTTTTTGAAATAGCGGATGAAACAGCGGTAGTTCCGTTCACGATAGGTATAATATCTTCGGCGATGGTTACACCAAATCCTACATCAGGACTTGCAGATGTAAATTATGTATTAAATTGTTTGCCTACTTTACCGATGCGCATTAGTGTTAAGAACATAGCGACAGGAGCCGAATTAATGCTGTTATATAATGATGTTTTGCTATCATTAGAAGGATCTATTCCGATAGATGTTACACCGCTAATAACTGGTGAATATCTTTTAGTGATAGAAATAAACGATGAAGTACTGCAAATTCCTATTACAACAGGAATTACTATAATTAAAGATGGTAATTAAAACAAATATTTAAAACAACAATTAAGCAGGATAAATTATCCTGCTTTTTTTATCTTGCACTGTATATCGCACTGTATATATTTTCATTTTATTACATTAATTAATTTAATTAAGTTTTATTATTATAAAATAGTTTTGTAAGCAAATTTTTAATATTAATTCTGTTTTTATTTTACTTAAAAAAAGTAAAAACTATATTTATTCTATCATTTTGGATATTTTGTTAAAATTTTTAACAAAAATTCTGTTTTTTAAAGTAATTTTTTGATGTTTCTATAACTTTTTTAATAAAAACTGAATAATTTTGACACTTTCTATACATATTTTCAAGAAAATTAAACAATACTCACAAAAATTATACACTTATTCATACATAACTGTTTATAGAATGCGTATAATTAGTGCTTTTTTAGAATATTTAACATATATATTCTATTTTTTCAGTATAAAAAAGATTATTAAATTCTATAATTTGAACTTTTTATTTATACATAATTAAATTTTATACTTTTCCTCGGGCAAGAGTGTTTTCTCTAATAAAACAACGACATCATATATATATTCTATACAAGGTTTGTTTTTTATATTAGGATACACACCATCGGCTATTCCACGTAGTTCTTTACAAACTAAACTTCCATTTTCTTTTCTAAATTCTTCTGCTATTTCATTAATTGTTTTATATAATTTTTTCTTTGTATCATTATCTTTTGTATCAACAGTTCCCATATATATTCCTAAAACTAATGACATAGCAGTAATAACTCCACACACTTCTCTTAGCCCTGATATACCTAAACCCAATGGCTGAGTCAATTTTATTGCTGTAACTTCATCAATATCCAGTATATCTGAAAAAGTTAGGAATACTGTTTGGGCACAATTATATCCTTGTTTTTTTAATAATTTTGCTTTTTCTACTCTATTTATTGTAAATTTAATCTCTTCCATAATTTTATACATTAATTTTTAGTATTTCAATAATTTATAAAAATAATTCTTTATTATCGTCATCAATAGCATAATTAAAATACTCGCGACATTTATTAGTAACTATCCTGCCTCGAGGAGTTCGCATCATAAATCCCTGTTGAATTAGGAATGGTTCATAAACCTCTTCTATTGTTCCTGTATCTTCACCAACAGCGGTAGCAATAGTAGATAATCCAACAGGTCCACCATTAAATTTCTCTATAATATTAATCAATATTTTCTTATCCATTTCATCCAATCCATAACTATCTACTTTTAATGCTTGAAGAGCAAGTTCTGCAATTTTTTTATCTATTTTGCCATCACCTTTTACTTGGGCATAATCACGAGTGCGATTTAGGATACGATTAGCAATTCTTGGGGTGCCACGACTACGTGAGGCAATCTCATAAGCACCTTCGTCATTAATATTAACATTTAATATCTTTGCTGAACGCAATACCACAATCATCAAATCTTCAGGTGAATAATAATCTAATCTTTCATTAATGCCGAACCGACTACGCAGCGGTGCTGTAAGCAGACCTGTCCGAGTAGTAGCACCGACAAGAGTAAAATGTGGGAGTTTTAGTTGTAATGTTCTTGCCGAAGGTCCAGCATCAATCATTATATCCAAATGAAAATCTTCCATTGCAGAATACAAATACTCTTCAACATTAGTGGAAAGGCGATGTATTTCATCAATAAATAAGATGTCGCCTTCATTAAGATTAGTCAAAATTCCTGCAAGGTCAGCAGGTTTTTCTAAAGCAGGACCAGATGTTTTGCTAATGCCTGATTTCATTTCTTTAGCAATTATCAAACTTAAAGTTGTCTTGCCAAGTCCCGGTGGACCTGTTAATAGTATATGGTCTATTGATTCATTACGTTTTTTAGCAGCCGCAATCCATATATTTAGATTATCAACAATTTCTTTTTGTCCTATAAACTCATTAAATGAATTAGGACGTAGATTTGTATCTATATCGTCTTTATTTTTTTCTGAATTAATTATATCGGAAGCCCTTTCCATAATATTATTTATTTAATAATCTAAAATTAATATATTTGGATTTACAAATTATTTACCTCTAAATTCTTTATCTACTACCGTTATATATTTAGGATAAGATAGTGGAATGTTCGCAATAGAAACGGAAGGTTTTATATTTAATTTCAAACGCGATGACGAACCATTGACCCCACCAATAGCCATTGCTAAATTAATTATATCATCATATCCTTTATTGCCAAAGAATTTCATTAAATCCAATCCTACTCCGACACCAATTGTTTCAGTTCTACCTCCCGAAGGAATTGTAACGGGAGTATTAACTCTACCATTAATTGTCTCTTTGTCGTCAATAAAAAGTATCCAATCAAAATTACTAATTACAGCATCTAACGTAGAGTTACTATTTACATTTTTAGTATTTGGATTTTGTGCAAGAACGTTAAGAGTAAAATTAGTTGGCATAGACCTATTTTTTACTGCTTGAGTGAGTAAAAAGACATCGGCAACTGATACATCAGTAATAGATTTTTTATTAGAAATATTTACATTATTTAATGTAAAATTATTTACTGCTCCTAATTTAAATTGTATATTTTGCAAATCAGAAAGGGTATTAAAAATAGAATTAAGAATGCTACACCCCGCAATAACAAAAGACATAGCAATAATTAATAAAATGTTTTTTAAAAAAGCATTTTTTTTTATTACTATTGCTTCTTTTTGTCGTTTATGCGAATGTTTAATTAATTTTATAATATTCATATTTATAACTTACTATTTTTATCTTATATAACTATATGCAAAAATACAAACATATATTTTTTTGAATTTATTGCTATAATTTAAGTTTTTTTTATTTTATCAACAGTAATAACTCTAAAAGTGTTTGAATTTATTGTTATTCTTATATTATGGCTTTTATTAAATACATAGTAGTTTTTACCAATTTTTTCGATACAATTTTCGTCACTTTTTTCAACAATACCTAATATAAACTTCTCAATTTGTTCTTTTGAAAAATTTGTATTAAGTTTTTTATTTATTCTTTCATAAACAAGTTCTGTATAACAAATTCGCATTTTTATGAATATTCATAATAGTATTTTTTATAACTATATCAAACGATTACACAACCTAATATTAAAGTAATTATAAAAGGCATATAAACGTTTATAAATATAAAAAAAATTATTATTACGCCGCTATTCTTCTAACAGAAACTTTTTCTGCTAAATATAAACTTCCAAATAATAAGCCCGAATATAATATAGAACTCATTAGTGTGTTACGGAAAAATGGTATTGCCATCAAATAGCAAGTTTTCAAACCTTCAATGCTATATCCATACCAACCTGCACACCACACAGCAAAGTTAGTAATAATAAAGAAAATTATAGCACCTAAAATAGAATTACCTAAAACTCCTATTACAGAAAGTTTTTTCATATTAATTCCAAGTCCTACAACAAGTCCGAAACTTAAATACACTGCCAACATAGTTGAGTGCATTCCTAATACGATGTCGCTGATAAACATTGCTGCTATTGGAATTATTAGGGCTATTTTTCTGTTAGCAAATATCACACCCGAAAATAAAGCAACGGACATTATAGGAGAAAAATTTGCTGGTAATGATAAAAATCTTGATAACACTGAAAGTAAAATCAATGCTATTCCGATGATAAATTTAATATCAACTTTGTTTTTCATAATATATTTATTATTAATTATTTTATAAAATACAAATATAAGTTTTTTTTTTCTAATTTCCAAATATAAGTTTTTTCTAATCTACAAATGCTTTTATGTACAACTATGTTAAATAAAAAAAATACACGATTTTATATAAAGTTATATATTTTTTTATAACTTTATGCAACCGGCAACTCTTTCTATCATTAAATATTGTAGTTCTGTTTTAATATATGATAATTTTTCAAAAAAATATATATATATTTGCATATTATAATTATTTTTTAATTATGGAATATAAAGATTATTATAAAATACTTGGTGTCTCTAAAACTGCCACACAAGATGAAATCAAAAAATCATATAGAAAATTAGCAAAAAAATATCATCCCGATTCTAATAAAGATAAAGAAGCCGAAAATAAATTTAAAGAAATATCAGAAGCATATAATGTTCTCGTCGATAAAGATAAAAAGGCAAAATACGATAATGTAGGAAACTCTTATAGCAAATTTAGAACTACGGGGGGGAATAATAACGACTTTTGGGATGAATGGTTAAAAACTAATACAAAAAATACTTCTTATACTCAAAAAAAACCAAATAATACTGCAAGAGATTTCTTTAATCAAGGCGGTGGTATGTCTGACTTCTTTGAAAGAATTTTCGGCACAACTTCAACAAAAGGAACTAATTTTAATACAACAAAAAAACCAAAATTAAAACCTCAAAAAGGAAAAAATATTGAAACAGAAATTATTTTAACATTGCAGGAAGCATTTACGGGAGTTACTAAAATAGTTAATATTAACGGCGAAAGGATAGATGTAAAGTTCAAAGAAGGTATAGTTGATGGACATAGTCAGAAGATTAGTACAAAAGGATACCCATCAAGTAATGGGGGGAAAAATGGAGACCTTATTATTAATGTTAAAATTGCAAATGACAATAAAATAGAAAGAAAAGGTAATGATTTATATACAAAAGTTAATTGCGATTTATATACAGCAATACTTGGTGGTAGTGTAGTTGCGACTACTTTTTTCGGCAGTTTTAATATGAAAATACCTCCCGTCACTCCTAACGAAAAAGTATTTAAATTATCTAACCAAGGTATGCCTATTTACAATACAAAAGAAAAAGGTGATTTATATGTCACTCTATCTGTAATTCTTCCACAAAATATAACAGACGAAGAAAAAGAACATTTTACTATATTAAAAGGATTAAAACAATAATTGGTTAAATTATTTTTTAAATTATAACTTTTAGTGATTATATACAGCATAACACCATTACCAACACGCTCATCTTTTATTTTTTATATATTGGTTAGTCCCTACTTCATCAAGAAAACTACTTTCTTCCCTATTTAGTTCTTTTTGATATTCTTCTATTTTTTTTTCTTTTAATTTCACAACAACTTTTTCTTCTTTCATTGCTTCATTTAATCGGTCTCTTCTATGGCTTTCTATTTCTAATAGTTTTATTTTTTCATTTTCTTTTTTTTGTATTTGGAAATTAATATTGTTAACATAATCTTTCACTGCTTGCATATCTGCTGCCTTTGTTGTAATTTGTGGACAAGAAATAAAATCTTTTTTTACTTCATTTAATGTTTCTATTTCATTTTCTTTTTCGTATCTACTGCGAACAACAATATTTAAAGAATTTTTTGATTCTTCTACTTTTTTTGTTTTAATTTTTAATATAGGTTCTAATTTAAATTTAAACTTCTTAGGCATATAGATTATTTAGGTTAAAATAGTATTATTTCTAATCAAACAAATTTTTCTTTTAATTTATTGGCAACGTAACTATTAACAAAATAACTTAAATTTTCTTTATAAATTGCTATTTCTTTAACGACTGTAGAACTTAAGTAAGTATATTTTTCATCAGGAAGCATAAAAATTGTATCTACATTATTTCTAATTTTACGATTAGTTAATGCAATTTGGAATTCATAATCAAAATCACTAACAGCCCGTAAACCGCGAATAATAGTAGTTGCATTATGTTTTTCAGCAATATTTACAATTAATTCATCAGTTACAATAATATCAATATTATTCAAATGAATCAGTGATTGCTTTATCATATCCAATCTTTCTTCAGCGTTAAAAAGAGTTTTTTTTTGAAAATTAATACCAATAACGACAATAATTTTATCGAATATTTTAGCGGAACGTTCAATAATATCAATGTGTCCCAAAGTTATTGGGTCAAAAGTTCCGGGGTATATTGCTATTTTTTTCATATCTTTTATTAAAATTACATTACAAAAATAATAATAATTAATGATACAAATTACATAATTATTTTATCTTGCTTGTTTTGCATAGAGAAAACGAGATAGAAAACAACATATATAACTAACAATACTACCTAATTCATTCTTTCTACTAATCTTACGCCATCAATATTTTCTATATCAGTGACAATATCTTTTATAAAACAATTGTTGCAAATCTTAAATCTTATATTAATTTTAATCATTCCATTTATACAATCGCAATCTATATTATATATTTGGTTGTTTTTATAATTTTTTTTATTTAAATCTGGAACCTGATTTTTATAATTAGCATAATGAATATTATTAATTATTTTATCTATAATTTCATTATTTTCATTGGCTGTTATCAATAATTGTGAATAAAAATCTCTGTCGTTAAAATATTCCCAATCTAATAAAACTATATCTTTTTGATGTATATTAAGTATTTTTTTGTGTTTTTGACAATGACTATTATGGACTTCTATTCTATTGTAAAATACTTTTATTCCAAAAATAGAATCACCTGGCAGTGGATTACAACATTCAGAAAATATAAACTCCTTATCTTTATAAGAATCAAGATGTAAAAAAGTTTCTAACATATTAGGTCGCGAATTATAAACTTTATCAATAATATTAATTGTCATATTAGACATTATTACAGAGTAAATAGCATCTAAATTTAATACGCCGCTGCCTATTGCAATATAAAAATCTGCTGCATCGTCAAAATTATATTTTTTTAATATATCAGTAAAATCTTCTTCGTTAATTTCAAAATTATATTTAGCATTTTTATCTTTCCATAATTGTTCGCCACGTTCTAATGCAGCATTAGATTCTTTTTTAAAATACTCAATAAGTTTAGTAGTTGCTTCCGATGTTATAACATATTCTAACCATATTTTTTCGGGTTTCTGTTTATTAGATGTCACTACTTCTACTCTATCGCCACTATTAAGTATATGACTAACAGGACAAAACTTACCATTTACTTTGGCACCAAGACACTGAAACCCTATATCAGTATGTATATTAAAAGCAAAATCCAGAACTGTTGCACCACTTGGTAGTTCTCTAAACTCGTCTTGGTGAGTAAAGACATATATTTTATCTGCTAACCGACTTTGTAATATTAATGATAACAATTTGTTAGAATCTTCTTTGCCAACTTTCTCAAATATATGTTTGACTTTATCTAGCCATTTTTGCATTTGTGTATCTTCTAAAATAGTTAGCCCATTAACAGAATTTTTATATCTAAAATGTGCTGCTATACCTTCTTCTGATGCCTGATGCATTTGTGATGTTCTTATTTGAACTTCTACTATTTTATCACCTGGTCCCGCTACTGCTGTATGCAACGAACTATATCCATTAGGTTTCGGAGACGATATATAATCTTTAAATGTTTCGGGAATCGGGCTATATAAACTTCCTACTATACCATATACATAATTGCAAAAAAAAGGATTGTCTGTATCAAGTATTATTCGTATTGCAAAAATATCATAGAGTTCTTTAACAGACTTCTGTCTTATTAATGTTTTATTATAAATAGAATAAATATTTTTTGCTCTGCCATCTATTCTATACTTTACATTATAATGTTTTAATAATGTTTCTTCTTCTAATCTACGGACTATTGGCTCTTTAAATTTATTTACATATTCTGTTCTACTTTGGTGAGTGCCTTTTATAGTATCTTCTATTTCCTTATATGTATAAGGGTTCAAATATTTAAATGAAATGTCCTCTAATTCAAATTTTATTCTTGTTAATCCAAAACGATTAGCAAAAGGAGTATATATATCTAATGTTTCCTGCGAAAACTTTAATTGACTTTCTTTTGATATGTATTGTAAAGTTCGCATATTATCTAATCTATCTGCTAATTTTACTAATATTATTCGTATATCTGTAAATAATGTTAATAGTAATTTGCGATAATTATCTAATTGGTCAGGTCTATCTATATGTTGGCTTTCTACGAACTTTATTCTTGTGATACCATCTACTATTGATGCTATATTCTGCCCGAATGCAAACTTTATGTCTTCATAAGTATAAATGTCGCTTTCATCTAATACATTATGTAGCAAAGCCGCTATTACTGATTCTAAATCCAATGGTATTTCGTCTAAAAGAATATAAGCAACAGCAAGAGGATGCGTATAATATTTTAATCCATTCTTTCTATATTTACCTGTGTGGGCAAGAATACAATAATTAAAAGCAAGATGCAATAATTTTTCATCAAAATCAGAAAAACTATTTTTACATCTATTTAGTAGTTTCTCATAATCAACTTTTTCATCTTCGCCGAGAATATAGTTCATCGTTATGAATAATTTATTAATCTATTTTTACAAAAATAATGTTTTTTCGTGATTATATGCAACATTATACACATATCGTGTGACTTATTTATTTATGAACATATATTTAAAAATGGAAATATTTCTGTGAAAAAGTGCAATATTTTCTTTATTTTATGAAAAATAAAACTTATTTTTGTATTTTTAATAATTAAAAACAGGAGTGTATAATGTTAATAATATTATTAATAATAATTATTTTAAACATTGTTTTATATAATCCGGATACGTTTGATTACTATTACCTTGACCCCCAAAAAATGGGGTTGGGTCTGTTTCATTATTTTACTAATGGCCCTTCATTTTTGGATTTCCAATCAATGAAATCATACTCGCATAAAGAAACTGTAGTTCAGCCGGAACCATGGGATTCGTGGAAAAAAGGATGGTTGTCATTAATAAAAAGTGGTGAAAGTAAAAATATAACAATAACTTATAATAATTTTGAAACTATGCCTGCAGGTACATACAGGATGTCATTTGCATTTCCGGGAATAGATCTTGTAAAATCACAAAAGGAATTAGTACTTAAAGATGGACGAGTCTGGATGGGAGGTGCTTATGTGGATAAAGAAGTGATAGTTCAAATATGAATGAATGAAAAGGAGCTTATAGAAAAATGTAAGTCAGGTGATAAATCCGCTTACAAAAAGCTTTATGAGACCTATTCAAAATATGCGATGAGCATTTGTTTCCGCTACGTCGGCGACGAAATGCTTGCGGAGGATGTTTTGCATGATGGGTTCGTTAAGGTCTTTGTATCTATTCAGTCCTTTCAATATAGGGAAGAAGGTTCTTTGAAAGCTTGGTTGAGCCGTATTTTTTTTACAGAATCGTTGATTTTTTTAAAGAAAAACAAAATTTGGAGTATGACTACATCTATCGAGGATTATGATTTTCCGGAAGAAGAACCTGATATTTCTTTTTTGGAAACTATTCCAAGGGAGGTTGTGATGCAATATATTTCAAGTTTGTCTGTCGGTTATCGGATTGTATTCAATATGTATATGTTGGAGAACATTCCGCATAAAGAAATCGGGAAACAATTGGGGATAACGGAAGAAGCTTCCCGCTCACGTTTATCACGTGCAAAAACTATATTAATAAAGCAATTACAGGATTTTATTTTGAAAAATTCCCGCATTGACGGCCGGCG
>Ga0082212_10010552_pt1 | contig 11810 bp, 1 predicted proteins | sample TergutNt197P3_FD_71548 | JGI IMG/M metagenome (GOLD analysis project Ga0082212, IMG submission 71548) | Neocapritermes taracua P3 segment gut microbial communities from Petit-Saut dam, French Guiana - Nt197 P3 | ecosystem: Host-associated > Arthropoda: Insects > Digestive system > Gut ... | reverse complement strand
TATAAGTTTGAAGAAATGGAAAATTCTAAAATTTTTTCTGCGCTAAATAACGACTCTGAGGTGATAAGTAATGGTGTGCATCTATTGGTTAACTTTGCTACCTGTATTGTAATGTTGGTTACCTGCTTTATATACTTGGGGGCATTGGATTTACTGGCGATGCTGTTATCAATTATTGTTATTGTTATCGCTTCATTGCTATTTTTGAAGCAATCCCAAGCTGCAGAGAAATACTTCGAAAAGAATAGGGATTATCAAAATATTTTCTTTAAGAATATAACTGATTTGGTAACCGGATTTAAGGAATTATATATTAATTTTGCTAAGCGCAATGAGTTTCATTATGAGATCAAGAAAAACAGTGCGGTTTATCGGGATACCCGTATTTCAGCAGACAATAAATTTGTAGGTGTAACTGTTTTTGGAGGTATATTATACTTAATGGTAATCGGAGTTGTTGTTTTTATTTTTCCGTATCTATTCAGTAATTTTAGCAATAATACCATGCGGGACTATGTAGTTGTTTATCTTTTCATGGGTAATATTATTAATATGCAAATATATGAAGTTAATCAAATCTTTAGAATACTTGTTAGCTGGAGAAGAATCAATAGCTTTAATAGAGAGATTTCAGATTATGATATTGATTTTAAGGAAGTTTTATTAACAGAAAATAGAAAAGAAATATTATTGGAGATGAAAGATATTGTATTTACATATAAAAACAGAGATTCAGAAAACTTTTCAGTAGGTCCGATAGATTATACTTTTAATTCGGGCGAAATCATATTTATTACAGGGGGAAACGGAAGCGGGAAGTCGACTTTCGCAAAATTGATTTCCGGCTTATACTTGCCGGATGAAGGTAACGTCACTATGAATGGCGAGAGTATCCATCATAGAGATTTGAGTAATTATTTCACTACTGTATATAGTGATTTTCATATTTTTGATAAGGTATTTGGGGTCGACTGTAAGAAAAAAGAAGCGGAAATTGAAAAGTATTTAAAGCTGCTTCGAATTGAGGATAAGGTCAGCATTAAAGATGGGGTATTCAGCACTTTAAAGCTTTCAACAGGCCAGAAAAAGAGACTGGCATTATTGATCAGCTATCTTGAGGATAAGCCCATTTTTTTATTTGATGAGTGGACCGCCAATCTAGACCCGGAGTTTAGGGAGTTCTTTTACAATGTATTACTGCCGGGGCTTAAAGAACAAAATAAACTTGTAATTGCCATTACTCATGATGACCGTTATTTTAAACATGCAGACAAAATCATAAAAATGGATGCAGGCAGGATTGTTGCAAATATTGATGAAATGCTGACAAAACAGGAAGCGCTTGCGCTTTGATAAGATTATGCAAGTGTTGAGATCGTGGCGTTTATTAAATTCAAAACGACTGAAAGGAGGGCACTATGAGCAGAAAAATACTTGTTTTATATCTAGCAATAACACTAGCTTTTATGACAGCTTGCAGTGGCATGATCAATGTTGTTTACGGATATGACGAATATATTGCTACCGGAGTTAGAATAACTAACAAAGGCAATTATTTTGATGTTGTGCTGGACTACACAACCGGCATTTCCCCTTGGAAAATGGGAAGTAATTACGCCAGAGCCATATTAGAAATGGTGCCTGATTATGAAGAGTTGGTTGATTCTTATATATCACAAACAATAACACAATATAACTATCCTTATATCGCTTTCAGGGTTGAGGATATTTGGCCTCAAGTTCCTGAAAACTATAGAATGGAAATAGAAGGTATGGCAGAACAATTTTCCGGTGGAGATAATGATCTGCGTGGGGATAATAAAATATCAAAGAATGAGTTTATGTTATTTAACCTTTTTCCTGATGTATATAGATGGACACAGTGCAGTTTTGTATCAGTATTTGGTGATTACTCAGATACCGGTAAAAATATTACTGCTAGAAATCTTGATTGGTATGGGGGAGATTCAAACCAGCTTCCCCAAATGCAAGCTGTAATTACAATTAAGTATCCGGATAGACAAATTTGCATGATAGGCTACATGGGCTATTTTGGTGTTCTAACAGCTTTCAATGACGACAAAGTATATGCTGCCATACTTGATTCGTCAAGCGGCGAACCTTATGATTCTACCGGGAGGCGAAGTTATCCATTGGATCTGAGATATGCTTTAGAAAACAATTCAACGATTGAAGGTGTAGCGGAATTCATGATGAGTTTTGAAAGAAATTATACATTTAATCATCTTGTTAGCCTTGCCGATCCGGATAAAAGTGTAGTTTTAGAGAATAATTTCAGCGGCTTAGGAGCAGACATGAGCCGCGTAAAAAGAGCGATAAGGTACAGTGATTCTCAGTTAAATAAAAATATTGAATGGGGTATCGATAATTCTATTGCAGCTGTAAATTCATTTGTTCTACTAGGAAATGCTGATAACCACACAACAGAAAGTTTTAATGTAGGGCGATGGAAAACGATCCGTGATCAACTGCAAAAGAAAGGCGAAACAGTTACGGTTGAGGAGCTTAAAGAAGTTATTACATACAAAGAAGGCAAATTAAAGCCTCTCAGTGAAACTAGTTTTCCATATAACAGATTGACAATTCAATCAATTGTATTTGAGCCTGATACATTTGGGCTTCAAGTATACTTTAGACCGAAAGACAGTATAGCAAACCCTGATATCCCCATATTTGAAAGCATTAAAGCCTTTGAATAGTTATTTTCAAAAGGAGTCTGATTAAATATGCTAAACTATGGATCTTTAGTAAGTTTACTGATTGAGAGAAAAGATGAAAATGAAAAAGGGATCAGGTTTGTTTTGGATAATGACGAGGAACGCTTTGTTTCCTATAAGGATTTATTTCATATCTCGGTAAGCCTACTCTACAATTTGCAGCAATTTGGTTTCAAAAAAGGTGATGAAGTTGTATTTCAGATAGAGGACAATCAGCTGTTCATATATGCATTTTGGGCCTGCATATTTGGTGGTTTTATTCCTGTCCCGGTAACCGCGGGAATTAACGATGAAAACAGATCAAAGCTTGTAAAAATATGGAACCTGCTCAATAATCCTAAATTAATTACAAGCCATGAATTTGCTGAAAAAAATAAAACTATTTCGGAGTTATGCAAAACCAAGGATAAGCTGGTATTTGTTGAGGATATGTTAAATAGTGACGCCCATGGAGAAATATCAGAGGCTGATCTTTTAGACATTGCGCTTATTCAGTTTTCTTCGGGCTCGACAGGCGAACCCAAAGGAGTCATTGTAACTCATAAAAATATACTGATCAATCTAAGCGCAGCTCTAAAGCGGCTGAAAATAAATTCGGGTGATGTGAGCCTAAACTGGATGCCCTTAACTCATGATATGGGACTAATAGGAGCGCATATAAAATCAGTTTTGGCAAATATAAATCAGCTCAATATCAGCACCTCATCTTTTGTTATGCAACCAAGCTTATGGCTAGAGAAGGCAAGCGAACATAAAGTCAGCATCCTATATTCCCCTAATTTTGGTTATAAGCATTTATTAAAGTTCTACAAAGAGGATGTTAGCAAAACATGGGATTTATCCAGTGTTAGAGTGATCCTCAACGGCGCTGAGCCTATTTCCAGTGAATTATGTGATGAATTTTTGGCTAAAATGGCGCAATACAATCTAAATAGAAACGCTATGCTTCCGGTTTATGGACTGGCTGAGGGAACAATTGCGGTCACAATCCCGGAAATCTGCGATGAGTTAAAAACTTATTATTTAAATAGAAAACATTTAAAGGTTGCAGATAGCATAATATCTGAAAGAAAAGAGAGTAATGAGTCAGTATCTTTTGTAGGTGTAGGCTATGCGGTTGACAATTGTGCAATTAAGATATTTGACGAAAATAATCTTGATTTAAAAGAAAATAGAATCGGATATATAAATATCAAAGGAGAGAGCGTTACAAGCGGATATTATAATAATGCCAAAGCTACAAATGAAGCTATTTCAAGTGAAAAATGGCTTAATACCGGAGATTTAGGATTCATTGCCAATAACAGATTAGTAGTTACAGGCAGAGCCAAGGATATAATTTTTTACGCAGGTCAAAACTTCTATGCTCATGATGTTGAAAGGGTGGCGGAAAACTTAACAGGCATAGAGCTTGGCAATGTTGCCGCGATAGGGTTGTTTAATCAAGAAAAAAAATGTGATGAACTTATAGTGTTTGTTCGTTTTAAGAAGAAGTTGGAGGATTTTGTTCAGCTGGTCTTTGCCGTCAAAACGGAAATAAACCTCAAAATGGGTATAGAAGTGTCTGAGGTTATTCCAATAAGGCGCATACCAAAAACTACCAGCGGAAAGGTTCAAAGGTATAAATTACGCGAATCGTATTCAGAAGGTGATTTTAATAATATTGTTCAAATGTTAAATACCTTTTTTGCTAAAGAGCAGGAAAATAAGATAATTGTCCTTCCCCAAAACGTTATAGAAGAGCGGCTTTTAGAAATGTGGAAGGAAATATTAAACCTAGATAAAATTAGCATTACCGACAAATTTTTCTCACTTGGAGGGGATTCATTAAAGATTACTCAGTTAATATCCCGCATGCAAGACTCTTTTGGAGTTGAAATACGGCAAGCTTTATTTTTTAATAACCCGACTATTGGGGAAATCGCTAAGATAATAGAAAATGCAGAAGAATTGAATTTTAATAATAGAATAATTCGTGGCAAAGCTCAAGATAGCTGTCTTTCTTTTTCTCAGCAAAGGCTATGGTTCCTCTATGAATTAGATAAAGAAGCTTCCCAATATAATCTTTATAAAGCTTTTAAGCTGCAGGGTAATTTAAATATTGACTTATTGATGATAAGTCTCAATAAGATTATCAGGAGGCATGGAATTTTGCAAGCCTCATTTTGCGAAGAAGAAGGACAACCTATTCAGATAATTAATAGAGAATTGCATATAGATATTCCATTAGTAAATTTAATGGATCTGCCGGAAAAACAAAGAGAGAAAAAAGCGCTAAAGATTGCTGAAGAAGAAGCTGCTAAACCATTTAGGCTTGAAGAAGCCCCGCTTTTACGCGGCCTTTTATTCAAGATTGAAGAATACCAATTTATTTTTATCTTAGTTGCGCATCATATTATATTTGATGGATGGTCTTTTCAAGTGTTAATCAAAGAGCTTGTATTCTTCTATGAAAACCCTTTAGCTGAAATTAGTATATTAGGGCCTTGTATACAGTATTCAGATTATTCATTATGGCAGAATCAAAAACTTTCAAAGGGTGAATTTAATGAACAGCTGGATTACTGGAAAAAACAGTTAAGAGGTGAAATAAGTCCTCTTAATCTTCCTTTTGCTAGGAAGAGGCTGCCAATTACCTCTTATCGGGGATCTAAATTTATAGATATACTCCATAATCATATTACAAAGCCTTTACAGGAATTAGCTGTAAAAGAAAATGCTACTCTTTTTATGATATTATTAACTGCATTTAAGGCCCTTCTATATAGGTATACAAAACAAAATGATATCATTGTCGGTAGCCCTATCGCCAATCGCAATAAAAAGGAAATTGAAAGTATAATAGGCTTTTTTACAAACAATTTAGTTTTGCGAACCAATGTTTCTGGGGAAAAAAGCTTTAGAGAGCTTATATCTGAAATTAAAAAGATAGCCTTGGAAGCTTATGAAAATCAAGATGTGCCATTTGGAAAATTGGTTGAGGAGCTGCGCATTGAACGCGACCTTAGCCGTAATCCGTTATTCCAGGTGTTTTTTAGTTTGCAAAATATTCCTTCCTCCGACCCTGAGTTTTCTGATCTGGATGTTTCCGATCTAGAGCTTGATATTGGAACATCAAGGTTCGACTTATCTCTTGATATAAGACCGGCAGGAGAATCATTGATCCTGGAATTTGAATATAATACAGATTTATTCGAGGTTGAGACGATTTCCCGTATATCTGGCCATTATAAGCAGTTATTAGAAGAAGTCATAGCCAATTCATCCGGAATAATAGACGAATATAATATTATTCCTAAACAGGAAAAGGCTATGATGTTAAAGCATTGGAACGATACGGATATTAAATTCAAAAACTCTGAATTAAACTGGTTAAAGCTTTTTGAGTACAGGGCAAAACGAACCCCAGATGCAATCGCGGTAATAGGAAGCGCAAATCAGATGACATATGGGGAACTAAATCAGGCATCAAATCAACTGGCAAATTATTTGATTTCATTGGGAGTAAAAGAAGAGGTTGTTGTTGGTATATATCTCGAGCGTACGCCATTGATGCTTGTTGCTCTTCTGGCAATACATAAGGCAAATGGAGCTTATTTGCCTCTGGATCCCGCTTTTCCTAAAGAGCGGCTTCGTTATATGCTGGAAAATTCAAAGGCTAGCATAGTTTTAACGGAAAATCTGCTAATTGATACACTTCCGGCAAACAGGGTCGATCTTATTTGTGTTGACAAGGAAATAAATAAAATAGGGCAATTTAGCAGGGAAAACCCGGAACTTCCCGGCGATCCAAGAAATTTGGCATATGTTTTATTTACCTCAGGCTCTACAGGCAATCCCAAAGGGGTGCAAATAGAGCAGCGCTCGCTTATGAATTTTCTCTTATCAATGACAGAAAATTTAGGGCACACAGAAAAAGACTCATTACTGGCAATAACCACATTGTCTTTTGATATTTCAGGTCTGGAATTACTTATGCCATTAATAAATGGAGCCAAAGTTGTTCTTGCAAGTAGAGAAGAGTCAACTGACGCTATAATGCTTAATCAGCTGATTAGCGATTATGATATAACCATTATGCAGGCAACGCCGGCTACTTGGAAGCTTTTGCTTGAATCTGGCTGGACTGGAAAAAAAGACCTGGCTATTCTTTGCGGTGGTGAGACTTGGTCTTTAAATCTGGCAGAAAACTTAACTAATAAATGTAAGTGCTTATGGAATGTATATGGCCCTACCGAGACTACTATATGGTCTACCATGCTAAAAATTGATCCGCTAAAAGCTATATCAATAGGAAAGCCAATCGCCAATACAAAGCTATATGTCCTTGATAATAAAATGAATCCGGTTCCCATTGGGGTATCCGGTGAATTATATATAGGCGGCGAAGGTGTTGCCCGCGGTTATCTAGGAGAAATGGATTTAACAAATGAAAAATTTGTGCCGGATATTTTTGCAGACAACAAAAACTCAAAATTATTTAAAACCGGAGATATGGTTAAGTACTTACCCGATGGTAATGTGGTATTTATTGACCGTATGGACTTTCAGGTAAAAATCAGGGGGTATAGAATTGAGCTGGGGGAAATTGAATCTATTTTATTAAAGCATAGAAGTATATCTGAATGTGTTGTTATTACAAAAGAAATATTGCCGGGAGATTTGTCGCTGATAGCTTATATAATATTAAATGTTCACAATTCTGAATTTGTGATTGGCGACTTACGGGAATATCTTAAAGAAAAACTTCCGGCTTATATGATACCGTCTCATTTTATTGTCAAAGAGCGATTCCCTCTAACATCAAATGGGAAAATAGATAGAAAATCTTTACAAAACCTAGAAGTACAGGTAAAATCAATAGACGCAAACTATATAGCCCCATCGAAGGAAATGGAAAAGCGGGTATTGGAAATATGGCAGGATACATTGAAGCTTGAAATAATAGGTATAGATGATAATTTCTTTGATATTGGAGGACACTCTTTACTGCTTTCACAGGTAAGAAGTAAGATTGTGGATTCACTGAATGAAAACATTTCGATGCTGGATTTGTTTAAATATCCCACTGTCAGATCTTTAGCAAAGTTTATCGAAGATGGGGGAACAAATAATCTAAAACAACCGGATATAGCTAAAAATAGAATAAATCTAAATAATAATCAAGAAATAGCGGTTATAGGTCTTAGCGGAAGATTTCCCGGGGCAAAAGATATCAATCAATTTTGGGAAAACATTTGTAATGGCGTTGAATCTATTTCAATGCTTACAGATGCTGAAGCTCTGGAAGCTGGAGTTAGATGTGAATTGTTGGAAAGCTCCAAATACGTTAAGGCATGGGGAGTATTAGAAGATATTGAAAAATTTGACGCTAATTTTTTTGGCTATAATCCAAGAGAAGCAGAGCTATTGGATCCCCAGCAGAGGATTTTTTTGGAAGAAGCATGGAGAGCACTGGAAAACGCAGGTTATGATAGCCAAAAGTATGTAGGCTCAGTTGGTGTATATGCAAGCGTTGGCGTGAATTTGTATAGGGAAATTATCCATAGCTCTAATAATTCGGACGATTTGGCAAATGACTACCAGATAATGATAAGCAACGATAAGGATTTTCTTGCTACTCGTGTTGCTTATAAATTGAATCTTGAGGGGCCGGCAGTAACGGTGCAAACCGCCTGCTCATCATCGCTTGTTGCTGTACATATGGCTTCCCAAAGCCTGAATAGATTTGAGTGCGATATGGTACTTGCCGGAGGTGTAAGCATAAGGCTCCCGCAAAAGAAGGGGTATTTATATCAGGAAGGGATGATATTATCCCCTGATGGGCATTGCAGGGCCTTTGCTGAAGATGCGAAAGGTACTGTCGGAGGCAATGGAGCAGGGGTCGTTGTCCTTAAGAGAATGAAAGATGCCATTGCCGACGGCGATAATATAATTGCTGTTATTAAGGGAACAGCTATTAATAATGATGGGGGACTTAAAGTTGGCTATACTGCTCCCAGGATAGATGGCCAGGCAGCAGTTATAAATCAGGCTATCAGCCACGCGAATATATTACCTGAAAGTATTTCATATATAGAGGCTCATGGAACAGGTACGCCCTTTGGTGACCCTATAGAGATTGCGGCATTAAATAAAGTGTTTAATACTGATTCAGGTAAAAAACATTGCAAAATAGGTTCCGTTAAGACAAATATTGGCCATTTAGACGCAGCCAGCGGCATAGCAGGCCTGATAAAAACTATTTTATCCTTATACAATAAAAAACTGCCCCCAAGTTTACATTTTAATAAGCCGAACCCTAAAATAGAATTCGAGAATGGACCATTCTCCGTAAACACAACACTTCTTGATTGGGAAAGTGGCACGGATTTATTAAGAGCCGGTGTAAGCTCATTTGGTATAGGAGGGACTAATGCCCATGTGATATTAGAGGAGGCGCCTGTTTTACCAAGCGATGACCCCTGTGGTGAATACCTGCTGGTATTATCAGCAAAGACTCAAAGTGAACTTGAAATAATAATAAAAAATCTTGCGGATTTCTTGAAGGTCAACCCATCGGTTAATATAGCAGACGTAGCATATACATTGCAGGTTGGCAGAAGAAGCCTGGATAAAAAGAAATATTTTATCTGTTCTTGTGTTGATGATGCCATTGCTGTTCTTACTGACGACAACTTTACAAAACCTGCCGAGATAAAAGAACATCTTCTAGAGAAATTAGGGCAAATGTGGATTAATGGCGAGGATGTTGATTGGGACGGACTTTATAGAGGGAGCATAAGGCGGCGTGTAGCCCTGCCGGTATATCCATTTAACGGTCAAAAATATTGGATCAAAGCGCAGGATAAAAACAATTTAAAGTCGCCCGAAAAGGCGGATATATCAGAATGGTTCTATACCCCAATCTGGAAGCAAGCAGCAAAAGATAAGCAATTACTCGATGTGATGAGTATTATTGAGCAAGAGACGATTTTTATAATTAGAGATAAGAATGATTTTAGCCATTATATAATTGACCGGATCAAAGGACTGAATGGGAAAGTCATATTAGCCCAAGTAGGAGAGGACTACTCAGTCGATGCATATGGCATATATACATTTGACCCCAAAGATCCCAATCACTACAAAGAAATGATGAAAAGCGTGGCAAGCAGCAAACCCAAAAAGATTGTAAATATGCTTGGAATAACTCTGACGGTTGAAGAAAGCAGTACTGATATAGGGGAAAGATTGTTTTTTAGTATGCTGTATTTGGCGCAAGCTATAGGGAAAGTCACTTGGGGGTCGGATATAGAAATAAAAATACTGTTAAATGATTCGGTTAAGTTGTATGGAGAGAAATACTATAGTCCTCAAAAGGCGCTTTCCATAGGGCCATGCAGAGTTATACCCATAGAATATCCGAATCTAAAATGCGGTATTGTAGATATTGTTATCCCTGATTGCAATGATGAAATAAATGAATTTAAAGACAAGATTATTACGGAACTATATTCGGAAATTGAGAATAACTTGGTTGCATATCGCGGGGATATAAAATTTATCCAGGATTATGAAAATATCAGATTAGACGATAGCCTTAAATCCACTATTAAGCTAAAAAATGATGGGGTTTATTTAATAGTTGGCGGCACAGGCGGGATCGGGCTAGCATTATCCGAGGTTATTGTCAATGAAGTTAACGCGAACCTGGTTCTAATCTCCAAACAAAGCCTGCCATCGCAAGAAAAATGGGATGAATGGTCCTTAACCTTCGGTGATCATAATGAAATTTCTCTTATAATAAAAAGAATAAAATCCTTTATTGCGGCAGGTTCACAAGTCAAGGTTATTAATGCAGATATCACAAACCCAGAAGAGCTCCGTGTAGTGCGAGAAACAGTCATCAAAGATTTTGGCAAAATAGATGGAATAATACATGCCGCAGGATATCCCGGCGGAGGCATGATACAGCTTAAAAACTATGATATGGTACAAAAGGTGTTTGAGCCGAAAGTCGCGGGTACGATTGCTTTATTCGCTGCTTTTAAAAATATCAGTTTTGATTTTTTTATAGTATGCTCTTCGTTGAATGCTATAACAGGTGGATTCGGGCAAGTTGATTACTGTGCCGCAAATGCCTTTCAGGATGCATTTATGCAGGCTAATGATTCCAGGGGTGAAAGGCGCTTTGTATCTATTAATTGGGATAGGTGGCCGGGTATTGGCATGGCTTCGTCCGCAAAATTGCAGATGAAAAGCGAAAGTATCCATCCCCTTTTAGGTAAGTGTATTATAAACACAGAAGAGGAAATTGTATTTTTATCTGAGATCAGCCCGGAAAAAAACTGGGTTCTGTCAGAACATTTAGTCTTAGGCGTACCTATTATTGCGGGAACAACTTATCTGGAAATGGCCAGAGCCGCTTTTGTTGAACTAAAAGGTATCGAATCAATTCAGATGAGTGATGTGCTTTTTTTAACTCCCTTGGCTGTGAAAATCGGTGAAGAACGTCAGGTTTGTACTATTATCAAAAACAAAGGTACTATATATGATTTTATTATAATAAGCAAGCCTAAAAATGACAGCATATCCTGGACCGAGCATGTTCGTGGAGGAATTTACCAAAATGAAGATTTCGATATAAGCAAAACAGATATAAAAGATATATTAGGCAATAATTCATTGAAGCCAATGGTAATCCCTAACAAAATAGCTGAGACTGATTTTATTACTTTTGGCGACCGGTGGAATTGCTTAACCAGTATATATTCAGGTGAGCATGAAGTGATTGTCAAGGTAGAACTCCCTGCCAAGTATATATCAGAACTTCAACTGTATAAATTGCATCCAGCTTTAGTTGATGTTATTACAGGTTCTTGCCGATTGATTGCAGAGGGAAACTATCTTCCGTTTTCGTATGGAAAAATTAAGGTAAAAAATAATTTAAGTAATAAGCTTTTTGGGCATTTAAAATTTAAAAATACCTTAGATACAGGCAGTGAAGTAATAACAATTGATGTTGATATCGTTGATGAAAATGCTCAGCTCCTTGTCGAAATAAGTGATTTTTCAATGAAGCTGGTTTCA
>Ga0082212_10010551_pt1 | contig 11810 bp, 11 predicted proteins | sample TergutNt197P3_FD_71548 | JGI IMG/M metagenome (GOLD analysis project Ga0082212, IMG submission 71548) | Neocapritermes taracua P3 segment gut microbial communities from Petit-Saut dam, French Guiana - Nt197 P3 | ecosystem: Host-associated > Arthropoda: Insects > Digestive system > Gut ... | reverse complement strand
CATAATATTCAGTTTACCAGATAATTCTTCAATCCTATTATGCGCGTGAGGCTGGACTCATTTTCTGCGTGACGGTGGACCCGTCATGCGCGTGCGCGTGGCCCTTTTCACGCGAAATATTCATTTACGGGGGGATTTAGATGAATATCCTCCCTTTATGTGGAAATAGGAGAAAGATATGCTGGTATTGATCACATACGACGTTAGCACCCAAACTGCCGAAGGTAAAAAGCGTTTACGGCAGGTTGCAAAGCAATGCGTTAACTATGGACAGCGCGTTCAAAATTCTGTTTTTGAGTGTGTGCTTGATGCTACCCAATGTGCCAAGGTTAAAAGCCAGCTGCTTAAAATTATTGATGTTGAAGAAGATAGTCTGCGGTTTTATTACTTGGGCAATAACTATAAGAATAGAGTAGAGCATCTTGGAACAAAGCCGTCTTTTTCTGTTGAGGACACGTTGATCCTATAAGGTGCGAACGGTAAGCACTCGGCAAAACCATAGTATTTTCGCACCGTTTTAGAGGTTGAAAAACAAAAACTATCTAAGATTACAGGGTTTTTTGGTATTTGCTTTTGACATCAGATGATGTATTTAGCGTTTATTCAGCTAATCTCATCAAAATGTCGTAGTCGCTCCCTATGCGGGAGCGTGGATTGAAATGTTGGTACAATATGCTACAATAAGAGTGTAAAGAGTCGCTCCCTATGCGGGAGCGTGGATTGAAATACTACCTTACCTCTTGGCTTACCGACAGGCTGTTTATGTCGCTCCCTATGCGGGAGCGTGGATTGAAATGCTCTTGCAAGGGCGTTTCGCAATGCGGGTAATGGTAGTCGCTCCCTATGCGGGAGCGTGGATTGAAATAAGCCAAAACCCCTTAAACATCATTTAATCCTCGGTCGCTCCCTATGCGGGAGCGTGGATTGAAATAAAATATCCGGGTTTTGGTTAGTGCCGCGTACCACGTCGCTCCCTATGCGGGAGCGTGGATTGAAATATAAAAGGCCTGTTACAAGACGTTAATGTAGCTTTGTCGCTCCCTATGCGGGAGCGTGGATTGAAATAACCGCACCACGCGTGTTGCCAAAAGCAATTACAACGTCGCTCCCTATGCGGGAGCGTGGATTGAAATAATAAAAGAACAGGTTTTGAGATGGTAAACAAAAGTCGCTCCCTATGCGGGAGCGTGGATTGAAATGCCAGTATACCGTCCAGCCACAAGAACGGCTTATGTCGCTCCCTATGCGGGAGCGTGGATTGAAATTCTATTTCCTTGCGTCGTACTGGCGAAATTGAAAGGTCGCTCCCTATGCGGGAGCGTGGATTGAAATGTCGTCCCAGTATTCATCCGCGCCAACCTTGCGGTCGCTCCCTATGCGGGAGCGTGGATTGAAATATAACAAGTGCGCCCGCACTGTTCAAGGCGTTTCAAGTCGCTCCCTATGCGGGAGCGTGGATTGAAATACAGATTGCTACCCAAAGATCGGAGAACCTGTGGAGGGTCGCTCCCTATGCGGGAGCGTGGATTGAAATGTAGTCATAATATTGTATACACTTCGCGTTTTCGTCGCTCCCTATGCGGGAGCGTGGATTGAAATGCCGGCCGTGACCAAAGGTTGCGAGGCCGCCATAAGTCGCTCCCTATGCGGGAGCGTGGATTGAAATATCTGTCGCCTAGACGATAAGGCGGAAGCCGATGATGTCGCTCCCTATGCGGGAGCGTGGATTGAAATACCAATACCCCCGCCGAACAGCACATTGCCGTCACGTCGCTCCCTATGCGGGAGCGTGGATTGAAATATAAGCGCGGCGGCTACAAAATATCACTAGGCCGTCGCTCCCTATGCGGGAGCGTGGATTGAAATGTCCAACCGGTACCCAGACAGAATTTGCAGTTAGTCGCTCCCTATGCGGGAGCGTGGATTGAAATTGCATTGATCCTCTGGCAGCTATGCTGCAAAAAGAGTCGCTCCCTATGCGGGAGCGTGGATTGAAATAATCTTTGTGCCACACAATGCAAAAACCGTTGCGTCGCTCCCTATGCGGGAGCGTGGATTGAAATTCTTCGCCGTATATCCCGCCTCTTTGAGCCGTATATAGTCGCTCCCTATGCGGGAGCGTGGATTGAAATACTAATACCATAACGGCTGTTTTGGTGGCGTTTTTGTCGCTCCCTATGCGGGAGCGTGGATTGAAATTTTTCCGTCCGCATAGACGGATTTGTTGCCAGATCGTCGCTCCCTATGCGGGAGCGTGGATTGAAATTATTCGCAAATGGTTGGCCATGTTGTACCGTAACAAGTCGCTCCCTATGCGGGAGCGTGGATTGAAATGCTGTTCGGCCAGGGCGCTTGACAAAGCATCTTCGCGTCGCTCCCTATGCGGGAGCGTGGATTGAAATTTCAAGATACCCTCCACGTAGCTGACCTTAACAGCTTGTCGCTCCCTATGCGGGAGCGTGGATTGAAATTTTGTTGCCCCGGCGAGCTGGAAGATTTGTATGGTCGCTCCCTATGCGGGAGCGTGGATTGAAATAAATCCCGGTGGCGTGGGTTACGCTGATTTGCCGGTCGCTCCCTATGCGGGAGCGTGGATTGAAATAGAAAAATATAATCAGACCTATGAGGAAAAGCATAGGTCGCTCCCTATGCGGGAGCGTGGATTGAAATCCAAAATACCGGGGCGCTTATCGAAATAATCGTTAGTCGCTCCCTATGCGGGAGCGTGGATTGAAATGCTAATGAATACGGTGTGCGGGGCAGGGCGGCCCGTGTCGCTCCCTATGCGGGAGCGTGGATTGAAATCCAAATAATGTTATCTGGTACAGTTCGCGAGGTCTGTCGCTCCCTATGCGGGAGCGTGGATTGAAATTCATGCTCATACCCCCAGTATCTCCTTTCGCCGCCGGTCGCTCCCTATGCGGGAGCGTGGATTGAAATAAGATGTTGATAGGCGTCGTCTATCTTCTGTGGAGTCGCTCCCTATGCGGGAGCGTGGATTGAAATGCACAAAAGAGCGGTCAAAAGTATAATCGCCAAGTCGCTCCCTATGCGGGAGCGTGGATTGAAATATTGTTTGGATTTAGATGAGATACACATGTACCGTCGTCGCTCCCTATGCGGGAGCGTGGATTGAAATGTTTCTGCCGGGCGCTGCCATAACCGTGCCCATTTGTCGCTCCCTATGCGGGAGCGTGGATTGAAATCTGCCCTGCCAAATCCTCGAAGGCGTTGGCTCTTGGGTCGCTCCCTATGCGGGAGCGTGGATTGAAATCTGCCACTGCTTGCTTAAGCTTAACATAGTAGCAGTCGCTCCCTATGCGGGAGCGTGGATTGAAATTTCACTGTTTTCGCCTCCTTCGGTTTGCGCATATTGTCGCTCCCTATGCGGGAGCGTGGATTGAAATTGTCAGCCCTATATTTGCTTTGCAGGCAATCATATGCGCATCCGCGTGGTGAGAAAATATCTGGATGCTGTACTAAACTCTTGTTTTCTACTTTTTGATTTTGTCAAATTGTCGAATCTCTGCTCCATTATTCCGTGAAACATTGAATGTTTCACGGAATAATGAGACACTGCATCTTGTGGTTACATACTACATATTGTAGTAGCCGTGAAACATTGAATGTTTCACGGCTACTATGCCTACCTTTTCAGCACACATTCCAAATTGCCGTCTTCCTCAAGAAAAACGGCATCCAGTTCGCAATCTTCCAGTTCGATTGCAGTCGCATGATCATAATAGACGCAGGTTCCGCAGGAGGCGCTTACCTTTCGCGGCACAGGCGCCAGCTTTGCGGCGACGCCCTGCTTTTTTAATGCCTGAAAATACAAGGTCGCCCCAAAATGACTGTGAAAGGTGGCAATGTATTTGTTCATTTATTCACCGTAATATGGAGATGATATCCATCGTCTTCCTCTATAGTATGCACCACACAGCCTGCGTTTTTGGCGTATGCTTCGCAATTGGCCACGGTGGTTTTGCTGTCGGCAAGCAGGGTGATCTCCTTTTCGCCGGGCAGGACCGCTTTTAGCATAAGCAATGGTTCCGGGCAGGATATACCGCGAGCATCTATAGTTTTCAATTTAAATTCCCCCTTATGCGGTCTTTGACCGCAAGATATCAGAAGTGAAATGACAGAGTCCTCACGGAGTTTGGTCGGTTGTTGTTACAGCTTGGGCTGCTTGGTATTATGGATAGCTATGGCCAGTACCGCTATAACTGCTACCGTAAAGCCGATCTTTCCGTTGGCCGTTACTCCGGCGGCGGATGAGGCCATTTTGAAATTGTGGGCAAAGGCCGCTCCCGCCGTCATGCCGAAAACCGCCATAACGGAATCGCTGTTGCCGCTGCCCGCCAGGATCAGTTGGCGAAAGGGGCAGCCGCCCAGTAAAATAGAGCCCAAACCTACCAGAGCCATGGCGAGGAAGTTCCATAACCCATCCGTATGGGCTATAGGCTGAGCGTCAAAGCCCAATTTAAAGCTACCGGTGATCATATTCCCCACTATACCAACGAGGATCAGGGCTATAAAAGCAGCCAGCATGGAGAAATTTTTAAACAACACCGAATCGCGAATGCCCGCCACAAAGCATAAGCGGGAAGCAAAGCCCACCGCGCCCATGATAAGCCCCGCAATCAGAGCCGCCAGGAGCGGGGCGTGCATGCTGCCCGGGCCTTCCGTTGACAAGGTCAGCACCGAGGGAACGACAAGTAGCAGGCCCAGAAGTATCAAGGCAATAAGCGGTGGGGCGAAGCCGTCTGTTTTGGCTACATCATAGTTGCGTTTGAGCGTATATCCTTTATTGAGGAAGAACACCCCGCCCAAGATTCCGGCGCCAAAGCCCATCAGACCAACGAGCGCGTTCAGATCCCCGCCGGCTATCCGTAGCACCATTCTTAAGGGGCAGCCCAGAAAAATCAAAGCGCCGATCATTACGCAAAAACCGAGTATAAAGCGGGTTGTGGGTGCGGAACCGCCCTTAGGGGCAAACTCCCTCTTACCAAGGGAGAATATGGCAGCCCCCAAAATTATGCCGATAATCTCAGGCCTAACATACTGTACCGGGGCGGCGCTGTGCAAGCCGAGAGCCCCGGCGGTGTCCCGCAGAAAGCAGGCAATGCAAAAGCCCATATTAGCGGGGTTGCCCAGTTGCGCCAGTATGATGGCTATAATAGCTGTAAGTGCGCCCACCAAGGGCATTTTTATTTTTTGCAGCATACAGTCACACTCCTTGTAAAAAATAAACTCAAGGAAAAGCGTCTTTAACCTTGCTGGCCTTTGCTGTGCAAAGCCTCAGCAAAGGCACTAGCTAAAGCGTCGTCGCGCTTTTCATCACACTCTGTTATCTGACTTCTGACATCTTGCGGGCAAAGCTCGCAGTAAAAGTGTAACAAGCAAAAATACATATTGCAATATCATTTATTAATGATTATAATAAAACCTATAAGAATATTTGATAAGGAGCGGCTATGAAAAAAGTATACGCGGATAACAGTTCCACATCTTTCCCCAAAGCGCCGGGGGTCGCGGATGCCGTCAAAGATTTTCTGGACAATGTCGGTTGCAATGTGAATCGCGGCGCTTATTCCGCCGCTTATGATACAGCCCTGGATGTATTGGAAACGCGTAAATTGCTCGCGGATCTGTTTAAAGCCGCTAGCCCTCAGGAAGTGATTCTCACCCCCGGCGCAACATTTTCTTTGAATATGCTTTTACAGGGATATTTACAGGAGGGCGACCATATAATCACCACTTCTATGGAACATAACGCCGTAATGCGGCCCTTGCACGCCCTCAAAAAAAAAGGAGTCTCCTACGACGTCGCGCCTTGCGCTGCGGACGGTTCCTTGTGGGCGGATGATATCATCCCCCGTATCAACAGGCATACCAAGGCTGTGGTGATGCTGCACGCTTCCAATGTGTGCGGCACGGTGTTGCCGCTAGAAGACATAAGCGAAATCTGCCGCAAGCATGATCTTAAACTGATTCTGGATGCGGCGCAAACTGCGGGCGTACTGGATATTGACGCTCGATGCGTCGACGCTCTGATCTTCTCCGGGCATAAGGGGCTTTTAGCCGCACAGGGCATAGGCGGTTTTGTGATCAAAAAGGAGTTTGCCGCCGAGATCACGCCGCTTATTTGCGGCGGCACGGGCAGCCTTTCCCACGAAATAGAGCAGCCGGATTTTCTGCCGGATAAATTTGAAGCGGGCACCCCGAACATCCCCGGGATAATCGGCTTGAAAAAGGCACTCGAATACCTGAAGCTGATGGGGATAGAAAGCATTCGCGAGCGGGAAATGAAACTCACCGCCGCCTTTATTGACAGGATGAGCGGTCTGGGCGGCGTTAGGGTGATCGGCAAAGAGGACACTGTCGGCAGGGTGGCGGTGGTTTCGCTGGATTTTAAGGATACAGATAATGCCGCCGTAGCCGCCTGCCTCGACAGTAAATATGGGATAATGACACGTTGCGGCTTGCATTGCGCCCCACTCGCCCACCAAACACTCGGCACATATCCGCAGGGAACTGTGCGCTTTTCCTTCGGGCATCTCAACACATTCGATGAGGTGGAATACATCGCGCGCTCTGTCAAAGAAATCTTGAAAAACGGAGCGAATTATGGATTTTAAGCAGCTTGAAGCATTTGTTAAGGTGATTGAAATGGCCAGTTTTTCCAAGGCGGCGGAAGAGTTGTATATTTCCCAGCCTTCTGTGAGCAATTATATTACCTCGCTGGAAAAAGAGCTGGGGACACTGCTTATCAACCGCTCCACCAAAGTTTTGTCCGCCACCCCGGCGGGGGAACGCTTCCTGGATAAGGCCAGAGAAATGCTTTCGCTTAAGCGCGAAACTGCCGAAATGCTGCAAAATCTCTCCGGGGATATCAGCGGAGATATCCGCATTTTTGCCTCGTCCGCGCCCTGCCAGTATATATTGCCGCCCTTGCTGGCGGGTTTTCGCAAGCTGTATTCCAATATCTCTTTTACCATGCGTCAAGCCGCTACCGCGGAGGTCGTGCGGGGAGTTGCGGAGCATAAGGCGGATATCGGCTTTGCCGGCAGCGTATGGGCTGATAAAAGATGCTCTTTTCATGAATTGGCAGATGAAAAACTGGTTTTTATTGCCCCATGGGATGATTCGTATTCCGCGACAATAAAATACGCTCTGGAAGAGCTTCTTTATACCGGCAATTTTATAGCGCGGGAAGCCGGTTCCGGTACGCGCCTGCAGTATGAGAAGTATTTCGCCGATAACGGCGTTGATCTCAATAAGGTCAAAACCTGCGCCAGCATGGACAGTACTTTTAGCATCATCAACGCGGTGATGAACGGGCTGGGTATCTCGATCGTTTCGGAATTATCGGTGCGCCATCTGATTGAACAAAAAATGATTATGCAGATACTTCTCTCTACTTCATTGCCCAAAAGAAGTATCTACACTGTTTTAAACAAAAATATCGTTCATACCCATCTGGTCGAGCTGTTTATGACCTACATCAGGTCACATGCTCCTGCTTAACACTATTCTTCTCCATACAGTCAGTGTGATCAGAGCCGCCAGCAACAGCAGGCTAAAGCCGGTATAGAAGCCGTATCGCAAAGCCGCGCCCGTACCGGCGCCCAAAAGCGGCCATAGCGTTATACCTACAATGCTCCCGGCCATGCTATAGGCGGAAAGCACCACCGCCCGGCTGGCGCCACCGGTGCGTTGATTCTTAAGCACCAACTCACAGGGACGATACCCCTGCGCTGCCAGGCGTAGCAGCGGCAATAACACGATCAGGGCTAAGGCGCTTTGGGTAAAGCACAGCATGGCCCCCGAAACTAAGGCCATCAGCCAACATGCCGCCACTGCCCGACCGGCGCCTTTTTCGGCCAGCCTTACGCTCAACAAGCTGCCCGCCATTCCCACCAGGTTTAAGCTCAAATTCAGCACACCATACCAACTCTGCGCGATCCCCGCCCCCTGATAGGCTGGGGAAGAAAAAAATACGGTGAGTGTATTTTCCACCTCGTATAGCACAGCGCCGCAAATCACAAACAGCAAAAAAGGGCGGTTTTGCCCTAATACTTGCCCCAAGGCCCGCAATTGCTGTCTTAAAGGCAGCATGTCTTGAGGCTCCGCTTCTACTTGCGGAAGCCATAGCCGTAAGATGAAACCAACACTCACACAAAGCAGGGTTAACAAAGCCAGCATCCTGTAACCCAAGGGCAGAATAAGCGAAAAACCGGCTCCTGTCGCTGCCACCGCCATAAAGGGAGCCGCGTTATAGCGGCCCAGCGCCTTGTGATACTCCCCGGGTTCCGCCAGACGGCTTAAATAAGCCGCGTCGCAGCCGGAAAACCCGCTGACAGCTGCGGCTAGCACACAACGCTGAGCTAAAAACATACCAAAGCCGTTAGCCCGCCAAAACAGCGTTGCCGCCAGCACATTTAAGGCCCCTGTCGCCAGCAGCGTGTTTTTATAACCAAAACGGGCCGTAAAAAACCCCCAGGGCATTTCCAACAGCAGCGCCACCGCAAAAAAGGCGCTTTCAATAAGGGTGATCTGAAACAGCGTCACTCCGAATTCCATTCTGTAGAGGCTAGCCACCGGCGCATAAAAATAGAGCGCTTCCAAAAAGGCGATAGCATAAAACAGCCATATCGCCCTTTTTGATGAACGATTCATATTGATTCTCCTGAAAACTATCCCCCGATTCTATTCATCCGCCGCAGCTGCGCGCCCCAGGCTTCGTGTCGGGGCGGTTTTTTGCTTACGGCTTGCTCTATCAGGCGCGCCAGTTCCGCGTCTGCCGCGCCGGCGCGTAAGGGCAACAGCAGATCCGCGTGCAAATCGCTGTGCAGGCAGGGGTAGAGCAAGCCGTCCGCGGTTAGGCGCAGGCGGTTGCAGCTTTGGCAGAAATGCCCGCTTATCGCATCGATAAAGCCAATGCTGCCTGCGAATCCGTCAATGGTGAAGACCGCCGCCGGGCCGTTGCCTTGCAGTTCCTCGTAAGGTATAAGCTCCCCCAGCGAGGCTAATTTCTGCTTGGCTGCTGAGATGGGTAAAAAGTTTTTTTCGCTCCACAGGCTATCCACGCCCACCGGCATAAATTCTATAAAGCGCACCGACAGCGGCCACTTCTCAGCCAGACGCGCCAGATCTGTTATTTCGCAGTCATTTAAACCGCGCATCAGCACACAATTGACCTTCACAGGGTGAAACCCGGCCTTAAGCGCCGCTTCAATGCCGTCCAGCGTATCCTGTAATCGCCCGCCCCGGGTGATGTGGGCGAAGCGCTCCTCATCCAGGGTGTCCAGACTGATGTTCAAGCGCCCCACGCCATGTTCTTTCAGTTGGCAAGCCAGCCGGGGCAGCAGTTGGCCGTTGGTGGTAAGGGCGATATCCTTAAACTCCAGTTTCGTAAGGGCCGCCAACAGCGGCAGCAACTGACGGCTAATCAGCGGTTCGCCGCCGGTTATGCGCAGCTTATCCACTCCGAAAGCGCGGAAGACGCTAAGCAGGCGCCGCATTTCTTCCACGCGCAGCAAAGCTTCGTGCCCCTTATCCGGCAGCCCATCTTCAGGCATACAGTAGCGGCAGCGCAGATTGCATTTATCGGTGATAGAAAGGCGTAAATAACTGATCCCTCGCCCATGGGAGTACAGTTTTGGCATGGATTCTCCTAAAAAGGCAATTAATTATGCATAATCAATGATATACCACTTAAAAGCATCCCAGTTGGCAGCCGAAAATTTTGACGCCAAGTTCATTGGCGGCTTCGCCGACCAGAGCATAGGGCAAATTGATCTCCTCGGCCAGGGCGCGGGCCGCTTCACAGCTTATGCGTCCCGCCGGGGCTGCCTCTCGCAAGGCCAACATCATCTTCTCCCGCTCCTCAATAAGCATAGTATCCATCCTCCTAAACATTATTTTATAATGTGTCTCTTGATTCTTCCTTTACTTAAAGCGCGGATATCGTTAACACTAATGAAGGTGGCTTCGTATTCTTTTAGTAAGCTCAATGTAGCGTTTAAATCCTTTCTTTGTACTTTAAGGTCTAACATTTGCTTTTGCCCATCCTTGCCCCTACAGTCAAATTCGGTAATGCCATAGCCTTTAATACGCAAATCCTGCGTTATTATCCGGGCGGTTTCCGTGTCGGTTATTATTTGAATTTCAGAAAGCCCCAAAGCCAGCTTGTCTTCCAGCAATAAACCGAGAAAAATGCCGCAGGTATAAGCCAGCACATATGCGACGCCTTTTAAAGGATCGCTGTATAGTTGGGTCAAAACGGTTGAGGCAACAAATAACCAGATCGTTATCTCTAAGGCGGCTAAGGCAGTGGCCACAGCTTTCATGCCGCGTACAGCCAATACCGCTCTAATAGTAGAGATAGTAACTTCCAGCAGCTTGGCGAAAAAAATTGCGAAGTATACCAGGACAGACATTTTTAGCAAAACTCCTTTTTACGAAAAATGATGGATGATAAGCGATAAATGATAAATATTAAAGGCGCCTTTTCTCGGCAAAAAATATTTATCATTCACTATTTATCATTCATCATTCTTCATTCTTCATTGCCGCGTTAGCGGCACTTGTTGGTGACGCGTAGGGGATTCGAACCCCTGGATGCCAGCGTGAAAGGCTGGTGAGTTAAGCCGCTTCTCCAACGCGCCCTCTGGTGCTTGCGCTACAAAAGAAGTGGTGGCGGTGACTGGATTTGAACCAGTGACGCCCCGGGTATGAGCCGAGTGCTCTGACCAACTGAGCTACACCGCCACAGAAAAAACGTTCACTTGCTAATTATGCCAAAAAGCCCGCAGGCTGTCAAGAGGCAAGTGGCAAAAAAATCTAAAATACTTGATAAACTATATAGTTGTTAGCATATATATTTAAATATAGTATTGACATATCTATCTATATATGTTAGTATGTATATGCTTTATTATATATGTACCTGTATATAGTTATTTTGAGGAGAACTACATGACAGCCTCTCTACCCATGGTGCGTTTATGCTTGGATAATCTATTGGCGGATCGGGGGATCTCCCGTTACGAACTGGCCAAGCGCACCGGCGTTACCTATCCGACCATAGATAGCTATTACAAAAATAAAGTGCTGCGCTACGACTCCGAAGTGCTGCTAAAAATTTGCCTGGCCCTGGGCTGCGAAATCGGAGACCTTGTACAGATAACCCGCGATCTTTAGCGGCATAGGGTGAAAAAGTGGTTTTAAGCAACTCGTTATTCTTAACTCGCAACTTATAATAAAGGGGTGTCTATGCCTACTTCTCTGATACAAACCGTAAATGTATGCAAGCGCTATAAAAATGGCGTCACCGCTTTACAGGATGTCACGCTCAATGTCTCTCCCGGCGAATTTGTGTTTTTGACCGGCAAGAGCGGCGCCGGAAAAAGCACCCTGATACGCCTGCTTTTTCGGGAGGAATTGCCCAGCAGCGGCCAGATATTGATCTCCGGCCGCAGCATCCACCGCCTGTCCAAGCGCGATATCATCCGACTGCGCCGTAACACCGGGGTGATCTTTCAGGATTTTAGGCTGATGGAGCGCAACAATGTCTTCGATAACGTGGCTTTTGCCCTAAAAGCGGTGGAACGCCCTTGGCGGGAGATAAAGAGCCGCGTGCCGCAGGTGCTCGCCCGCGTGGGTCTTATCGGCCGGGAAAAGGAGAATGTTATGCACCTTTCCGGCGGCGAACAGCAGCGGGTGGCGGTGGCCCGGGCTATCGTCAACAATCCCTTGATCGTGTTCGCGGATGAGCCCACCGGCGACCTGGATCCGAACACCTCCGA
>Ga0082212_10010550_pt1 | contig 11811 bp, 10 predicted proteins | sample TergutNt197P3_FD_71548 | JGI IMG/M metagenome (GOLD analysis project Ga0082212, IMG submission 71548) | Neocapritermes taracua P3 segment gut microbial communities from Petit-Saut dam, French Guiana - Nt197 P3 | ecosystem: Host-associated > Arthropoda: Insects > Digestive system > Gut ... | reverse complement strand
CCACACCGCCACCCACCTTTTGCACCAGGCGCTGCGGACGGTGCTGGGCAATCATATCGCCCAGAAGGGGAGCAATATTACCGCCGAGCGGATGCGCTTCGACTTTGCCCATCCCGCGCCCATGAGCGCCGAGGAACTCAAAAAGGTCGAGGCAATCGTCAACGAGCAAATTCAAAAGGACCTGCCCGTTTCAATGGAAGTGACCTCCCTTGACGCGGCAATGGCTGCCGGCGCAATCGCCCTGTTCGGCGAAAAATATGAGTCCCAGGTAAGGGTCTACACCATCGGTGCGGCGGATGCTTTTTTCTCGAAAGAAGTCTGCGGCGGCCCGCACACGGAGCGCACCGGCAGCCTGGGGAAATTTACCATACAAAAAGAGCAGTCCTCTTCGGCTGGTGTAAGAAGAATACGGGCGGTGCTTGCATAGGGTGATGGAGAACAGGATACTTTTATTGTTACCCGCTTATCATTTGTTTTGTTATATAGTATACTACCTGGTAGAATAGGGGCATATATGAAACGAACAGTATTCGTAGTCTGTTGTATTGTTTTTCTGGCTGGCCTGGGGTTTGCCCAGGCGGATCTGCAGCCTGCGGCTATCGTCAATTTGACAAGGAGCGAACCCATAACGGTCAAGCAGTACCGGACCGAAGTTGAGCGCATGGAACAAGGCACCGGGCGAACCCTGAATGCACAGCAGCGGCGCGAAGTTTTGGACGCGATGATTAACGAAAGGCTGGCAATTCAGGCGGCGGAAAGAGACAGGATAACTGTTTCCGATAACGAGGTAAACCAGCAGGTCAATCAGCTTAAGGCCCAGATGGTTCAGGTTATTGGGCGGCAGCCCACAGACGCGGAATTTGCCGCCGCAATCAAGAGCCAGACCGGCCTTGAAATGCCGGCGTACCGGGATTATGTACGGCGGCAGTTGATTATGCAGAAGTACCTGATGACAAAAAAGCAGAGCAATTTTGAAAGTATTCGGGTTCCCACTGCGGAGGACATTGCCAGCACCTTTAATTTGACAAAGGCCCAGTTTGTCCGGCCTGAAACAGTGCGGTTTTCGATGATTCAGGTGCCTTTTGGTGCAGATGCCGCCGCCAAAACCAGAGCCAGGGAGCTGGCCGACAGGCTGTCAAGGGAAATCGGCGGTAACCCTTCCAAATTCGACGAAGTGGTTCTGCGCGCCCAGGCGGCGAATTCCGGTTATACGGCAGGGGACGCCGGCTACCTTCCCCGGAACATGGAAGCTGCGCAGATTGTAGGACAGGAATTCATCAACACCGCATTTGGCCTGAAACAGAGTGAGGTTTCAAGGGTAATGGAAGGCCAGGTTGGCTACCAGATCATCAAGGTAACCGAGACCTATATCATGAAGAATCTTGAGCTGGATGATATTTTTCAGCTGGGAAGCCGCATAACAGTGCGGGACTATATCGGTAACACCTTGCTGCAGGAGCGGCAAATGGCAGTGCTTGCCCAGGCAACCGAGGAACTGGTTGCCGAGTTAAGGGCGGGCAGGACATTTCAGGTATTTGAAAGAAATCTGACCTGGTAAGGGGATGGGGTGGCGTCTCGCAGAAAAGGCCGTATTCTCGCGTTTCAGGCCCTGTACTGCTGGGAATCAACGCATATTCCCGTAGGCGAGTTAATGACGTTTTCATGGCTGGATCCCGGGAAACGTGAAAGTCTCGACGAGAGCATTGCCGTTTTTTCACGCCTGTTGATTGCCGGTACTGTTGAAAATGTCAAAACCATTGATACAATGATCAGGGATCATCTGCAGCACTGGGATATTTCGCGCCTGAACCGGGTAGATCTTGCAATCATCAGAATGAGCGTTTATTCGCTGATGTACCAGAGCGAGATTTCCCCCTCCATTATAATTGATGAGGCCATCGGTATTTCAAAGGAATTCGGGACAGATGATTCATTCCGTTTTATAAACGGGGTTCTGGACAGCATTCGCTGTACACTCATGGCGGCAAGGGAGGCTGCTGTACCGCAATGAAAAAAAATTCTCCGGTTAAAAACCCGCCGGACAAAAGTTCACCGCCGCCTCCGGCAGCTTTACTGCGGACAACCGTTTTTTCGGGGCTTATGCTGGTGGTGCTTCTCGGTGTTTTGCTTGTTGTGATTTATTTGACAGGCCGTGTTATTTCTGCGGAACAGGAAAATAGATTCCATCGGCTCCTTGTCGAATATGATTACAAATACCGGCAGACAGTGGAATCGGGGCAGCATACAGTGCTGCGCCAGGAACTTGACAGCCTTGACCATGAGCTGGGGCGGCTGGAAAAAAGGGCAGAAGGCGTTGAGTCCTGGCTCTCGATTCTCAAGCGCCGCAGGCGTCTGGCACAGATTGATTCTCTCTACAGGCACAGTTATCTGCAGTCATCCCGGCAGGCCGCGCTTGCCTTTCCCCATTCTGCCCCGATTGCCGCTGTAGCCGCCGCCGCCCTTGTTCATGAAGCCGCCATAACCAGTGAAGGGGAGAAGCAGCTCCGCTCTATGCTCAAACTGTTTTCCGACTCCCGTTATGACTCCATTCGCCTGAGTCTGCATATATTGCTTGGTGATTTCAGAAATCCCCTTACCGCCTGTGCCGCCATGCTGGAGGAAACGGATTATCCCCTTGATTTACCTCACGATATTGCGGGATGGGAAAATTCGCAGGCAATTCTTACCGACATGGCAATTCTGAAAATTCTTGCCGGTGATATTCCCGGCGCCGCCGTCAATATTCAGGCCGCGCTGGGTGCATTTCCCTCGCCCCAGTTTATTCGTCTGGCCGCCGAATATTTCTACGATTTTGGAGATCTTCTGCGTTCTGCGGAATTGTTCTCCATGCTGAGGGATGAGGCGGCCTTAAGCCGGCAGGCGGACGCGCTGTGGCTTGCCGGATATGCCGGCAGTGCCCGTAACATCTGGTCAATGCTGGTGCCGGCGGCAGCGCTGGACGGCGGAACGGAAGAAACTGCGGCGAAGGCAGGTGCCGTGGCATCAGTAGATGTAGCGTCAGTAGACGCTTTGTACAACAGGGCGCTATACAACCTTGCCCTGACTGCGCCGGAACGGGAGGAAGCGATCCCCTTGTTTGAACGCCTCACAATGCGCCCTCATGATCCCTGCCGTGATTTTGGCCTTATCCGCTACAGCCGCCTCCTGGATGCGCCTCAGGCGGCGGCGGTTCTGAACGGGGAACGGGAAGCTGCCGGCCGGAGATCCGCCGATCCTCTGAACACTCTCATCGATCTGGAAATTCTCAAACGGCGGTCGGAAACTGAGGAAGTCGGACGTATTGTCGCCGAAACATGGATGCTTTTGGAACGTTACCCCAAAGCCGAAGACCTGTACCGATGGGGGGCGTGGTATTTTGATCTCCAGCGTCATTACGATGAATGCGACATATTGCTGAAAACCGCCGCAAAGCATAATTTTGCCGGACAGTGGCTTGCCGTCCACAGCGCGCTGTCACATATCCGTGTCGGCAATGCCGAAGGAGCGGAAGGTGCGCTTGTCCCGATTATGGGCGAAAATGCTCCCTGGGAGGCGGACGCTAACCTTGGCCGTATCCTTGAAGGGCGTCGTGCACTGGTACGGGCAGTTGCAAATTACGAAAAGGCGTTTGATTCCCTCATGGAAAGCGCGCCCCTTCCGGACGGCCATCAGGATATTGCCTCCCGAATCCAGTTCCGCATTGCCCACTGTCTGAACTCCCTGGGCAGGCCGGAAGACAGCCGCCGGGCGCTGGAATATGCCCTCGAACTTAACCCCGATAATCTTCGGGCGCGGCTGGAACTGGGGCGTCTGTGAAAACCAGCCGGGTTACCCCGCTATCCATTGACCCAAAAGACCGTTTTTTGTATAGTTGAAACACAAAAAAAATCATGCATTTGGAGGAAAAAAAATGAAGGTAAAACCTTTGGCAGACCGTGTCCTGGTGAAGCTGGAGAAAAATGAGGCAAAGACCGCCGGAGGGATAATCATCCCCGATACAGCCCAGGAAAAAACCCAGGAAGGCGTAGTGCTTGAAGTGGGACCGGGTACAGAAAAAGAGAAGATCACTGTAAAAAAAGGCGACAAGGTAATATACGACAAATACGCCGGATCTCAGATCAAAATCAACGGGGAAGAATGCCTCATTCTCAAAAACGCTGACATTATAGCCGTAGTGGAATAACTGCCGGAATTGAGGCGGCGCAGCTCAACGGTTGCGCCGTTCATCCTCGGATTTGCAATCAATACACATCAGAGCATGGGGTATCGCTTCCAGCCGTTTCTGGGGGATACGTCTTTCGCATTTTATGCAGATGCCGTATTTTCCCTGTTTTATCCGGGTAAGGGCGGAGTCTATCAGCCTGAGACGATTGATCTCCTGTGAGCCAAGGGCTTCAATCATTCTCCTGTCTATGTCATCAGACGCGACATCCGCAAGATCTTTTGGATCCAGCCCTTCGACTATTTCCTTGAAATCGTTGTTATTGGCTATGAGGTTATCAACTATTTCAGACTTCTGCTCCAGAAGGATACGTTCCATCTTTTCGGTAAAGGCCTGCAAATCCTTTGGTACAGCCGCCCGCCGGGGTTTCCCTTTTCCCGCTGTGCCTGCGGCTTTGCCGGCTGTCTTGCCTGGAGCCTTGCTCTGGGCTTTGGGTCTGGCCTGCGTGCCAACCGCTTTTTTGGCCGTCTTGCCGGCAGTCTTTCCCGCTGTTTTACCCATAGTTTTACCTGCTGCCTTGCCGTCTTTTTTTTGTTTCACACTCTTTTTTTCAACTGCCATTATCATCATCTCCTTATTGATAATAATTGGGGGTACAATGCCGCAAGTTTTTGATTTTGTCAATAGGGTATTGTACCTTAATACCCCTTTATCTTCTTGCCGAAAAGCATATTCTGGTAACAGCGCAGACAGCCGGGGAACATCCCGCCCTCGCAGGCGTGGATCGTTTTCCGGAATTTATTGGCGCGATCTCCGTTATATATTTCCCTGAATGGCTGTTGGGTGATGTTGCCAAGGATGTAGTCGGGATAATCGGCACAGAAATGTACGTCACCGTTGTAATTAACATTTGCCTGACACCAGGGGACTATGCAGTGGTTCCTCACCGGAGTTTCCAGTTCCGCATAATAGGTATGGGTTTTTTCGGGGTTTAGTGTCGGAACGGTAATTATCGGGTGGCCGTAATTTTTGTTTTGAATGTCCTGCAAAATTTCGTAGAACTTCTGTGCGTCAATGCCTTCATTGTAGCCGGTATTGTAACCTTCAAGGCAGTCAATGTCGGTGTCAAGTTTTTCCCGCATAAAACGGCGCTGGGTGGCGACGATATTGTCGTTGGTGTATGTACCCAGGTTGATCATATGAAGTTCGATGTCGTACTCCCGGCTTGCCTCGGCGAGATTGGCAAGATCAAGGTAATTGCGGTTGGTTACTACGGTAACAAGCCCCAAAACAGGATACTTCGATTTCTGTTTCTGTTTTTCCCGGTTGATTGCCTTGAAACCGGCGATAACCTTGTCATATGCACCCTTGCCCCGCAGCGAATCGTTCACATCACGGAATGCGTCCAGTGAAACAAAGATTGTGCTCCATTTGTCCCGTACTATCTCTTCGGCATGACGCTCCATCAGCGTCCCGTTGGTGTTAACGCTCACATACAGGCCCTTCTGCAACATATACCGTACAAGGGGAAAAAGGTCGGGATACAGAAACGGTTCGCCGCCCCATATATACGTTACCGGGCGCTGCGGGGCTATTTCATCAATGAATTGTTTCCACTGTTCCAAAGGAAGTGTCTTTTTGGTTTCCTCGGCGGCGCAGTCTTTCATTATTCCCTTGTCGCCGTACTGTCCGCACATGACACAGCGGAGGTTGCATGCAGGGGTAAGCTTGAAGTATATCAGGGCGAGGTTTTTGAAGTGATTGTAATTATAATCATGTTTTGGCAACAGGCGGGTTTTTCCCGTTTTGAAAAATCCGTAGAACATTTTTGCGGATAGACTGAACTCTTTGCTAAACAAGAGCGGTAAAACATCAATATTTTCTTTCATTATCTACCATACTATCAGTTTTTCCCTGCCAGGGGAAGATGAACAGCAGCGTCCGGCCTGTTTCCAATTGTTTGCCTGAATCTCAGAATTTCCCAGCGGAGTTTTTTTGCTTTTTTTGCCAAAAACCGGTCGGGGTTTACCGCTGTCGGTTTTCCGCAGAATTCCAGCAGGGGCAGGTCTGTATAGGAGTCCGAGTAGAAACAGACCTCATCAGCCGGCACCTTGTTTTCTTCAAGCCACGCCTGCACCGCGGTTTTCTTTTTACCGCCAAAAAGGCTGCTCCCGATTATTTTGCCGGTTGTCCTGCCGCCTGAAAATTCCAGTACGCTGGCTATGGAACTTTCAACGGAAAAGAATCGTTCCAGCGGGCGAACTAAAATATCAAGGGTAGATGTGGCAAAAACAACCCGCTCTCCCCGTGCAGCCGCATCACCGATAAGCCCAGCCGCGCCGAAAAAAATATTGGGTTTTATACGCTTTTCAAAACAGCTTTGCGCCGCCTGTTCAAGGGTATTTTGTTCAATACCCGCAAGGTGTTTGACGGCATCTTCGATAAAATCCATATTGGGCTGTCCAAGTTTGTACCTTAGCCATTCTATGGGAAGGCGGCGTATCTGCCGGAAACGGATAATCTTCCTCTCCAGCGCTTCAAGCAGAAAATACCAGGCGCTGTTTTTTCTGATAATGGTATTGTCAACATCAAAAATATGTATCATCTAACTCAGGAACTCCAGGTATTTACTTTCCCGTTCGGCCTGTTCTGCATAGACGCCCCTCATATTTTCAGGCAAAAGACGCGCCATCTGTCCCATTACTTCGTCCATTATTTCTTCCCGTTGTTTCCGGTCGGGGCTGCCGTCAAACCGTATCTTGAAAGCCTCTCCAGCCCGGAAATGAAACGGGGTTCTGCGGAAACGGCGGATATTTTCCCATATACGCTCTCCGCCGTGATGAGCTACCGGCAGTATCGGTACATCCATGTCAAGGGAAAGCTGAACAATCCCCGCCTTCCCCCTGCCCAAAATGCCGTTTTTACTCCGTGTCCCCTCCGGCGCAATAATTACATAAAAACCTTTTTCAATGGCATCAACAATCGTTCAAACAGCCGCATATCTTCAGTAATAATTTCTGCCGTGGCATACATTTCCTGGTGAAATAGAAATTCTCTGCCGTATGTTGTCATCAGTCCGTTTGGGAAATGGACTTCCAGCGTATATGAATCTCCCGATGGAACCACAGAGATATTACTAACCATGCCATACACGATACCATATTCTGCATCAGGAAAGTTCAGAAAACGCACATTGACTGTCTGACCCTGTTTTACCTTGCCCGAACCGGCAATAGGCAACTGCGCTTTGCCGACCAATTGTCCAGAGGCTTCAGGAATGATGGTAAACACTGTTTCTCCAGCAACAATGTTCTGATTCACAGTCCATATTTTGCCGACGTCAACCGTACCGTCAACCGGCGTTTTCAGAACGTAAGCCATCTCCCAAGTGTTGAAAGCATTCAGCAGATTATCCAGCCCGGTTTTTACTTCTGCCTGTAACTGACCATGTCTTTCTGATTCCTGCAATTGCAGACCAAGAATTGACTGTCGCAAATTTTCAATGTTTATCAGGACATTGTCTAATGCTATCCGCGAAGATTCGAGACTGTACCGGCTTTGCAAAAAAACGCTTGTAGCCGCATCGTGTTCCGTTTCTGAATTAAGTCTTTGTGCGTATAGAGTGGAATCGCGCATGTATTGTCTATGTGCCAACACAAACTGCAGTTGTACAATTTCGTGTTGTCTTAAAATATTTTGATAATATTGCTGCTGTTGAACGATTTGTTTTTCAACGGCAGTAATCTGTTGCGAATACTGGCTCAGATCGACAAACAAGCGATAACTGCCTGCCGATCGGATAAACCCTGAATAAGGGCTCTGTATGTCGCCAAGTTCGTATTTTTGGTTTAATTCGTCGGATGGGAGAAGGAAAACACCATTGCTGATCATTTCCTGCCACATAGTTAATTGTTGTTTGAGTTTGGTAATGTCATTAATGTTTGCCGGATTTTCTATCACAGCAAGGTAGTCGAATGCTTTAACTGGCTGTTTGTCTGTAACCAATAATTGTGTTATTTTGCCGTTTACGCGGGCATTCACAAGCACAGGCGGATTATGCGAAGTCACAATCAGCGGCGCTTCAATGATGTCAGGGTATTTGTAAAACCAACTCCCGATAAGTAATACTATCAATATTATGAACAGCACTGTAATACCGACTCGTAATATCCATGGCGGAACCCACCCAAGCACTTCCTGTACCTCCTCGCTACGAAGTTCTGGAAGCCTTTTGCGGTCAAGAACATTTTTAAAAAATTGATTATTGTCTGTCATCTTTTAGTTCATATCTTCTAACACCCAAGCTCCAACTGGTTTTTCACCAACTCATAATAAATACTGCGTAGTTCAGTCAATTCTTCGTGCGTACCCTGTTCGGCTACTTTTCCCTTGTCTAATACCACGATGTTATCGGCATTACGAACTGTACTCAAACGGTGTGCCACAACGACCACAGTTTTCCCATGGTAAAACTTTTCAAGATGTTCCATGATTTCTTGTTCGTTCTTTGCGTCAAGCGCATTGGTGGCTTCATCAAAGAAAATAAATTCAGGATTGTGATACACCGCACGAGCAATCAGTATGCGTTGCCGTTGTCCATGGCTGATGCCGTTACCTTCCATCCCTATTTTGGTATTGTAACCCAGTGGCAGCTCTTCGATAAACTCCTCAATATTAGCAGTTTTTACTGCTTCAATAAGTCGTTCTTTGTCAACCATGTCCTCTCCCACAGCGATATTGTTGGCAATGGTATCCGAAAAGATAAAACCGTCCTGAAGCACCGCCGCTGTTCTGGCACGCCACGCATGTGGGTTGATGTTTTGAAGACCTGTTTCCCCTATTTTGATTGTTCCTTTGTTCGGCTGGTAAAAGCCGAGCATAAGCTTTATAAGCGTGGTTTTTCCGCTACCGCTGGCGCCTACGATGGCTGTTACACGATTGTGCGGAATTGAAAGGTTGATACTGTCAAGCACATAATCGCGATCGGCACCGTCGTAACTGAAATACAGATCGTTAATGCGTATGGTTTTGTCATGCGGCAGTTCTGTCAAACTCATGGTGCTTTGTTGGTCTTCGTCTTGCTTCAAGTGTACTTCGCCCAAACGTTCAAGACTGATTTTGGCATCTTGCCATGCACGGGCAAAATTTATGAATTGCTCAATGGGTGCGCTCACTTGGCCAACAATGTAAGTAAGTGCCATCATCATTCCAAGTGTCATCTGCCCATCAACAACTGCCTTTGCCGCAATGAACGAGATTAGAATACCCGTAGTCTGACTGAAAAATACCGAGCCTAATTGCTGATATTGTCCCAATGCCAATCCCTGAATGCTAATTTTAAACTGTTTCACTTGTATCCGTTCCCACTGCCAGCGTTTCTGTTTCTCGCAGTTGTTCAACTTGATTTCCTGCATTCCGGTTATCAACTGCACAATATTACTTTGGTTAGCTGAAGCCTGCGCAAAACGCTTGAAATCCAATTTGCGCCGCCACTTCATAAATGATAAAATCCAAATAATGTACAACGTATTTCCAATGAGGAATATCATAAGCACTGCGAGATTATAGTATGCCAGTATGGCGCCGAACATAACGAAATTGAACAATGAAAAAATTACGTTCAGCGATGAACCGGTAAGAAATGATTCGATACGACCGTGATCGCCGATACGTTGCATGATGTCGCCTACCATTTTAGTATCAAAATAGTTCATAGGCAGCCGCATCAACTTCGCTAAGAAGTCTGATATAAGCGAAATATTGATACGGGCGGTCACGTGGAGCATGATCCAACTTCGAATAAAATCGACAGAAAGGCGCGCTACAAACAATACCAATTGTGCAATAAGAATCAGGGTAATGAAACTCAGATTGTGATTACGGATACCAGTATCCACCAACGCTTGAGTAAGAAAAGGAAAGATCATCTGCAACAAACTACCGGTAAGCATCCCCAATACCAACTGTATCAACTGCGATTTATAAGGACGTAGATAACGGAAAAAAAATCCAATGTTCCTATCCTCAGCTTTTTTCTCATCTTCCACGTCGTAGAACTCCGGACTTGGCTGCAGAAATAGTAATGTGCCGCAATCCTTGCTTTCTACTTTAGTAGCTCCCCAGCAGCGCATAAATTCTTCTTCGTTGTACTGTACCAAACCTCGCGCAGGGTCGGCCACATAAATAGTGAATTTTCCGCCTTTATGTTTTTTGATTTTATAAATCACTACAAAATGTTTTTGGTTCCAGAGGGCAATACACGGCAATAGCACATTATTGCACAGCTGTTCAAAGTTGATTTTTACTCCCGTAGTACGAAAACCGATGCTTTCGGCAGCATCGCTGATACCCAGCATGCTCACTCCTTCGTGTGTTATAAAACACCGCTGTCGGAGGGTTTGTAATGTATAACTACGTCCATAATACTTGGCTACCATACAAAGGCAGGCAGGACCGCAGTCCATGGCATCTAATTGAAGGGTGAAAGGAAATTTACGTATCACGCTTCAATAATTTTTTCTTTAAATTGGTTTTTATCATGATATTTCGGCATTTAAAGTTCTTGCAATACCATATAAATCCTGATAGGAGTATAATTGTGATAATAACCGTCCATTGAGCATTATTGCAGGAGTATATTTAATTTTAGCCTGTTGGTCAAACTGATACAGTGCTTCTATTTCTGCATCGTCATTTTGAATAGTTAGGACAGGATATTTTTTTTGTAGTGCCTCCAAATTTTTATTCATTGCGGTGTACCAAACATCCAGCATATCAAAAAAATCATTTTTATTCATTGCCCTGTAAATGCTGATGAAATGACGGATAATGATATTTGATACATGTTCAAAATCATCTGTTTTAACAGAAAAAATCAGCCGATAACCAAAATCAGGATAAATTTCCGTCAGCCTTCTGAATTCTTTTAGCGCTTTTCCGCAATGCGAACAGGCAATACTTATATAAAGGATTATTTCTTGTGAAGACTGTGTGTTACCCCATACAAAACCAACATTCCCTGTTTCAAAGCATGATTCTGCAAGTTGACATTGTATGGTTTTGAAATCATATTTAATACGTGCCGTTTCTCTCTGTTCGTCATACTTTGCAAGCGACTCCTCTGTGTTACAGACATACATTATCGCTACAGTACAGACCAATATCAATAATGCCAATAATGCAGATTCAACAACGGGCAGGACACTGACGAATGGAGGCGAAAAGAAAAGAATACCGGCATTTGCCCACAATAAACATACAATGGTACAACAGAAAAGGCACCATTTGCGAATCAAAAATGCCTGAGTGAACAGCGACCAAAGGGTAAACGGCAATGGCACAAGAAAAAGCCAAAACAATGGCAACAATCGGTTGATACTTAACGGAGCGATTGTAAGCCACAACAGAACAGCAGAAAAATAGATCATCCCCACTTCTGCTAACGAAATCAGTCCAAACAGTTTCGAATAGCGCGATGCGGTTACCCGGTTACAGTCAACATGCGCTCCCGCTTTGCAAAACATTTTTCCCAACCTGTTTGATTGACGCTTTTCCTGCAGGATAAGCGTATAACTGATATAACATCCTGTTGCATTGACCACGAGCAGTAAAAGCTTCGGCAAAAGAGATAAATTCCGGTCGTCTATCCA
>Ga0082212_10010549_pt1 | contig 11811 bp, 6 predicted proteins | sample TergutNt197P3_FD_71548 | JGI IMG/M metagenome (GOLD analysis project Ga0082212, IMG submission 71548) | Neocapritermes taracua P3 segment gut microbial communities from Petit-Saut dam, French Guiana - Nt197 P3 | ecosystem: Host-associated > Arthropoda: Insects > Digestive system > Gut ... | reverse complement strand
ATGATCTTTTACCTGCAATCCAACAAAGAGTATCTCGCCCATCACGCTCGATTGAGGGGCCAACACGGGAGTTACCTCAGCAGGCAAAGATTCGGAAATGGATACCATTTTTTCGCTCACAATTTGCCGCGCCTTAAAAATATCTGTACCCCAATCAAACTCAACCCATACAAAGGAGAAACCCTGAGAAGAGTTGGATCGTACCCTGCGCACATCGGTAGCGCCATTCACCGCAGTTTCAATATGAAAAGTAATGAGTCGCTCCACCTCTTCGGCAGACATACCGTGCGCATCTGTCATCACCACCACAGTGGGGGCTGTGAGGTCAGGAAATACATCCACGTCCATTTTTTGGGCGGTGTATACACCTCCCACGGTTAACAATACAACGCACAACAATATGGATAACTTATTGTTGAGAGAAAAATGTATGATCTTATTCAGCATCAACCTCCAACTTAGTGTACATGACCGGCGTGGGGATCAAGCGATCCGGACGACTGTGAAAGTTTAACCATAACAGCCCCTTTGCTCACCACGCGCTCACCCAAGGCTACACCCTCCAAAATTTGGGTGCGAAGCCCATCAGTACCCCCCTTTTTTACCCATCGTTTTTCAAACAATTCGGGTGTAAGTTGTACAAACACAAAGAAATTTCCCATCTCTTCGGTCAACGCTCCATTGGGTATGGTAAGTGCATGTGTATGGGATATTGTTTTGATATAAAGTTCCACAAAACTTCCCGACAACAAACCTGCTTTATTATTCACCTGAAAAACAACCGGAATAAGTGGGTTTTGAAGGTCAATGGATTTTCCATACGAAAGAACACGCCCTTCAAGTTCTTCAAGGGTATAAATGCGGTTGCTGTTCATCACTCGAATATTCGCAGAAACAACATTTCCAAGTAATTCAAAATATTTTGGTTGCACCTCCGCTTTAATCAATAGATTGCGATTTTGAGACACCACCAATAGAGGCTGCCCTGCCTCGACATACTCCCCGTTTACTACCGATAATTTAGTTATAAAACCTGCTATGGGAGATGCTACGCTCTGATGGCCTGCTGAAAAATTTTGTTTTAAATTGTTGTAATTGGCCCGGGCCTGAGCAAAAATGGTTTGAACAACAATCATTTCTGCCTGAGAAACAATGCCTTCTGCTGCCAATTCGGATTTACGCTCAAGCTCTGCTTTGGCGCGAATATATTCACTTTCGGCTTCGGCATAACGTACCGCAAGGTTGTTGTCTGCCGTTAAACTGCCGTCAATCGTAAAAAGCGTTTGACCGGCAGCCACCCCTCTTCCTTCAACAACTTTCTCATTCGAAAAGATCACTAAGCCGGCCGCTTTTGCCGAAACAATCCGTTCATCTCCCTGTGTAGGAAGAATTTGCGCCGTAGTGTGTATCACCTGTCCAAAAGGCTCGTAACGAGCTTCATCTGTGGCAAATTCCACTTTCCAACTTTGTTCCTTAGTAAAGGTGATTGCATTTGTGCTCGTGATGGCAAGTTTGGCAGCCTCTTCGTGCGCACGATGAACACCGCTATACACAATGATATCGGGAAGAACTACCTGAGAGATGCCACTGGACGTTTTGATCTCAAAGATCAATTGTGCAGATCCTGCTTTTTGAGGTTTTATGGAAAAGTGATAAATCCCTCTTCGTTCTTGTTCTTCCAATGTTTGGGAAACAATCTCTCCACCTTCGCCAACCAATAAAGAAACCGTTACCACTCCATTTTCTAACGGTTTAAAGTTTTCAATGTGTGAAAAATGGGCAAGAATTTGGCAGGGCTGCCCCACAACAAAAGGTGATGATTCTGCAAAAACCTCAAAATTTTGGTTGGTTGCAAATAGCTGAAGTGTTTCATTATGAGAATGGCCATGATCTTCAACTTCTTGGTTATGATCCTGCCTGCACCCACATACCGTTGTGGTTATGAAAAGTATCAAAAAAAGGGGACTGACTTGGATGTTCATCTTGAATATTTATGGATGCAAATGTAAAAATAAAATGTTGATTTAAAGAATAAAACCGTTATATTTGCATATAAAAATCTTTAATAAATTTTGATATGCCTGATAATCAAAAACATCAATTAAGTAGGAGACGCTTTTTGGGTTCGTCTGCATTGGGAATCGCAGGGCTTACCTTTATTCCAAGTTTAACCATCGCCCCCCACCCGACCTTTCCCGCTCCTTTTCAAACTCCCCAAAAACTAAAAAAACTGTTGGAACAGAGTGCTTACGCACATCAAGAAATGGAGGATAATCTCTCATTATGTGCCGAAACACGATGGTTGCAAAAAAAGGTTGAAAAATACCTCACCATTTTTTCGGGGAATCATCAAAAAAAGGTAATCACCTCCGGACGGGCATCCCTTGAAGAGTCCGAAGAGATTAAATACGAAGGAAAAAATTGTCTCTGTTTGGTTACCAATACCCAAATTGAGAACATCTCGCCGCGCCCCGGATGCAGCCTCAATATATCTTTAGACAAAATTGATATTTCTGAATATAACCGAATTTCGGCATGGGTCTATCCACAAGCAACAGGTTACCAAAATTTCTATTTTCATTTTTCCATTGGAAACCCCGGAAGGAGTCAAAACCATGCCCCAAGTTTACTCCCCAATCAATGGAACCGAGTTACGTGGGAGATTTCAGATATCGAACGGAACGCCGTGGAGAACTTGGGTATCTCTCCCTATCTTGGTGGATGCCCACCCGAAGCGCTTCCTTTGTTAAAAGTGTTTATCGGCGAAATCAGGGCAGAAAAAGTGGAAGCAGATGACGACTATGGATGGGCATTAAAAGAACGTATTGCCTATTGTCATAGCGGTTATCTGCCCAACATGAAGAAGATAGCAATTGCCCAACACGTTCATGATAAATCATTTATGTTGTTCAACAGTTCTAACAAATTGGTTTATGAACATCCTGTACGCGAAGTGAATACGCCTCAAGGCATCTTTTATGAGCTCGATTTTTCGGAAGTTACACAACCCGGTGAATATTTCCTGAAAGTTGGTGATCGCCAAACTCCCTGTTTTTTGATTGATTCGCAAGCGCTTGATGAATCTATTTGGAAAAGCTTGAACTTTTTGCGCTCATTACGTTGTGGCGTGGAGGTAACCGATGTTCATAGCGCCTGCCATTTGAACTGCAAAACGCTTAACACCCAAACCCAAGACACAGTTCCCAATTTTGGCGGATGGCACGATGCCGGAGACCTCTCTCAGTTTGAGATTTGTACCGCAGAGATGGCCCAAGCGATTTTGGAGTTGGCACAAAGGGTCAAGAATAAAGATAAGGCGTTATATCATCGTCTTCTTGAAGAGGGAAAAGTGGGGATATCGTGGTTATTGAGAACTCGCTTTGGAGATGGGTCAAGGGCTTTGGCAGTGAGTTACGGAATGTGGCGAGACAACCTATTACATCCTGATAATGAAAGCATTAAACGAAGTGTTGCCGAAAATGGCCCCTTTGAAAACTTCCTTGCCTCCGCCGCCTGTGCTCTTGCAGCTGGGGTCTATCAAGAATCCGACCCCATTTTTGCCGATTGGTGCCTTCGAGTTGCCCAAGAGGACTTCCATTTTGCCAAAGAGGGGTATGAAAAGGGAATCTTTAGCGCTCGATGGGGAACAAACGTTGATTCACAGGTGTGCGGCGCAGCTGCTTTGGCAGCTGCAGAACTCTGTCTTCTCACCCAAAAAGAGGAGTATGCCCGCCATGGAGCCGAATACGCCAACACAATCTTGGCGTGCCAAAAGAGCGAAACGCCCAAGTGGAACATTCCCATTCGCGGCTTCTTTTACGAAGATCGCGCCCACACCAAAACGCTCACCTACGAACACCGTGGACACGAACAATCTCCCATTCACGGATTGGTTCGAATGGTTGAACTATTTCCCAACCACCCACACTGTTATAAATGGAAAAGGGGATTGGAACTCTATGCAGAATATGTATTAAAAACTTGTGAACTATCCTCATACTACCATTTGTTGCCTGCTCATGTGTATGAAGTGGATAAATTGAACTTGGAGCGTTTTACCACAGGCAGCGCTAACCGAGAACGAGCGCTTTCCGATTTAGTGGATCAGGTTAAAGCGGGGATTCCATTGAGCGATACAGCTTACCTGCGTATCCTTCCTGCCGCCGCCCGCCGAGGTTTTCATGCCACTCTGTTGAGTAAAGCCAAGGCAGTTTCCTTGATTGGCAGGGTGCTAAACAACAAGGAATTGCTTCAAATAGCCATGAATCAAATCGAATGGATTCTCGGAAAAAACCCCTTTGCCTCTTCTACCATGTACGGCTTGGGGCACAACTACCACCCTCTTTATGTGGCTTTTTCTAGACAAATGGTGGGTTCGTTGCCTGTGGGCATAAAGACCAAAGGGAATGCCGATCTCCCCTACTGGCCGGTGATCAATAACGCTGTGTATAAGGAGATTTGGGGGCACACCACCGGAAAATTCTTCTTTGTGCTGGCAGACTTGGTGTAGCAGGTATTCAATAAAATAATGATGAAGTTTTTTCACGACTATTATTTTGCAAAGGTAATACTTTCAAAATAATCACAATCAATCATGAACAACTTTATTGTGAAAATGAAGCGAATCGCCCCATTGATCCACTCCAATGGTATGGTGGATGTTGAGCACACTGTTTACAAGCGATTGATGGCTGCTCAACGAATCCTCTTTGATGCCCGGTTTATTGGCATACAAGAGATACTCTTCTCGGTATTTTTGGGGCGTTAGGTTGGGCATTAGGATGTTTGCTCCGCACAAAATGGCCTCTTCGCGCCCATGTGGGTTTATCGCCTGCATGGCGGTGGATGCAACCATATTGATATCGGGCATCACGATTCTCAAAATAGCAATCATTTTGAGTGTAAGATTAAACCGCTTATCCAAAGGCAGCAAATGATCTTTTATACTAAACAATGGAGTTTGGGCGTGTTCAATGTAAGGCCCCAACCCAATCATATCCACATCAAAATTTTTAAAAAAGAGAATGTCCTCTGACAGATGTTCCATACTTTGAAAAGGAAGCCCCACCATTACACCTGTTCCCACTTGATACCCAATTTTTCGCAAATTTTCTAAACAACCAATTCTGGCTTGGTAGTCGTGTTTTGGAGTTTGCGGATGCAGCTTGGCATACAATTCCGGATTGGATGCCTCAATCCGCAACAGGTAACGATGCGCTCCCGCTTCAAACCACTCCCGATACACCTCTTTGCTTTGCTCTCCACACGATAAGGTTATTCCAATACGGTTTTGAGAAATTCGTTTGATCTCTTTGAGTAGTTTAGTAATTTGCTTTGTAAAAGTTCTGCCACAACACTCTCCACTTTGGATGGCCATAGAACCATATCCAAAATCAAGAACCTGTTTGACCACTTCAATGACCTCTTCATTGGTAAGGATATAGCGGTGAACGGCTCGATTTCCGGATCGTATTCCACAATAGTGGCAACTCTTTGCGCATCGGTTGGAGTACTCCACCAATCCCCTCAAATGAACAACATTTCCAATGTAGCGCTCTTTTGCCTCTTTTGCTTTATCAAACAGCAACCTTTGATCATCCCCTTCACACGATAACAAAGTGGTAAACTCTTCCTTAGAAAAGTTTTGTGGCGCTTTTTCGTGTAAAAGAGAGGCAACTGAATAATCAATGGAATGAATCATATCTATTTCCAATGGAGAGACATATCAAAGAAGGTCGCAGGAAACTTCCGCGAACGATTACTCGTTGGGAATAATGCCGCGTAATAACTTTTCTGCCTCATCCACCTTTGTTTGGGTAGCAAAGTTGTTGGTATAGGTTTCCAAAGCAGATTCATAGATGGCAACAAAACGTTCCCGCTCTTCTTGAGAAAGCGCCAATGCTGTTTCGATGGCATCTCCCAAAGCGCTCTTCTCAGCCAAACCTGGGGGAATCCTATAGTGCGTTGCCTGCTCCACCACGTAAGCAAACTCAATCAGTTGCGCTTCGGAAAAAGCCGTTCCGGTAAAGGTGATATTTAGGGGATAGGTAGTTCCGCCCGGATTCGCAAGGGGAATAGACACTGTGGGGTAACACGCCTTGGCCGCAATCACCGTAGGGCTTAAAGGGCTGTTTACCGTGCTCACCCCAATCAATCCATCTAAGTGGTAGGTTTCTAACAAATAGTCAATTCCGTTTACCCTTGCATAGAGAATATCGCTTGCGCGGTCGGCTAAGTATTGCTCCCTTTTTTCCTCAATATCCAACACGGCGCATCGCTCCATAATGGCTTGCCCGTAAGCAAAGGCAGCGGAATCGGTTTTCATGTACTCATTATTAAAATCCACAATATCCTGAAGCGTTTTGATGGGATAATCTTTATCCAATGTGGATAGATAGGCAGGCAAATCCTTGGCAAAGTCGTAATCAAATACAATGGACCTTGGCGAGCGTGGATTGACATCAGGATTAGTTGGATTATAATAAGTTAACGCTTTTCCGTTTGGTTTGGTAACAATCTCTGCACCGGCCGCTTTCAATGCCTGAAGCGCCCGCTGAAACGGTTCAAAAGCAACATCATCTTGAGACGGAATTCCAATCAATCCAAGTTTCTTTCCTTTTAAATCATTCAATTTTAGACTTTTGGTATAATCAATAGAGGACACTCCCGCTTCTTCAATCCCCATTGTGGCAACATCTTGTGGATCGTAGCCTGCCAACACATTGAGCAGAATGGCCACATCAGTTACGTTGCGTCCCATAGGCCCACCCGTATCTTGAGTAGAAGAGATAGGGATAATTCCGTTCCTGCTCACCAAGCCCACCGTTGGTTTGATGCCCACTATGGAGTTGGCAAAGGAGGGGCTGAGGATAGATCCGGAAGTTTCCGTTCCAATGGTGATGGCGCTCAACGCCGCAGCGGAAGCCACTCCCGATCCTGCAGACGATCCGCTGGGGCGCACCGTTACCGTATCGCCCAACAAAGGAATTGGTCTGTAGGGATTACGCACCTGCCCTCCCAAAGAGGAAAATCCCGTGGGCATATTGTTGGCTATGTAGTTGGCAAACTCCGTAAGGTTAACTTTGCCCAAAATAACGGCACCCGCCTCCTTTAATTTGGTAACAATAAAAGCGTTATATGGAGGATAGTTGTCAGATAGAGCCACCGAACCCGCCGTGGTGGGCATTCCCATTACATTTACATTGTCTTTTATGAGGATGGGCATTCCAAAGATGCCTTTGGCCACTTGCGGATTTGCCTTAAACGCTCGATCACACGCCTCAGCATCGGCAAGCGCATTGGGGTTTAACACTCGAATCGAATTAAGTTTAACAGTGTTAAAATCATATAATTCGATTCTATTCAGGTACATTTGTGCAAGTTTTTTGTAGGTGAGCTTGCCCAACTTCACCATCTCTTGAAGATCGTTTACGGTGGCCGTTTGCAAATCCACAACCTGCAAATCTTTGGCCACCTGTTTTTGCAATTCATCAATGGTTAATTGTTTGTCAGCGGAAGTACAACCGCTCATTAAAAGCATTAGACTCAATGCAATAATTGTTTGAAGCGTTTTCATATTAGGGTTCGATTAGATAGTTCTTATTGTCAAAGATAGTAATTATATGTGTTTTGTTTTTTTATAGGCTAAATATTGTGTTACTTTTTTGCATTCCAACGCTTTCATATAGTTTTCCATATAGGCATAGTCGGGTTCCTCTTTCGTGTCTGTTGGAAGCAGGATTTTTTCCTTTTTTATTCTTGTATCGTTTATTTCTCTGTTGAAACTATATTTCTCACTTAAACGCGACACCATTGTTGCGATAAACAGATAAATATGTGTGTTGTAATTGTTATTTTCCAATTTTGTAATGTGGTCGCTTGCAACAAAAGAGAAAGGTTGATAAAAAGTTTCCCCAACACTTCCGCTATTGGCAAGAGTCAGGCAGTTGGAGAAAATGCGCACATTTTCTTTGTTGCCAATGAATCCATCCACACCGTTATTTACTCCTGTTGAAGAAACATAAGGCATAGCGCCATTTTTATGGTCGTCTTTTTTTAGACGTTTTCCTCGTTGTATGTTGTTAAAAATGTCTGTGATTTTAAAATCTTTCCACTTTTTTTCAGATAATGGAACAATGCTTTCAATCTCAGATAGTTGTTTTTCGTATTGCTTCAAAAAATCAGTTTCTTTTTTGTTTTCAAACAGATAGTTCCTCTTTTGCATAATCATCGAAAATTCAAAAGTCAAATAATTGGCTATTGTTTTTTCAAAAACGGCTTCCGCAGGAATTTCATCATTAAAGAAATAAAATGAGTGCAACCATTCGTCCTCCGAATCAATGGTGGTTTTTACACAAAATTTGCTTTCAGCTTCAATGCGATCAAACCAAACATCAAGCAAATGTTGTTTCTTGTCTCTTGCTTCAAGGGCTTCAATTAGCCCTTTGTGTTTTTGAACTTCAAAACCATCTTTTTCAAAGTTGATAAACTTCACTTCCTTCTCTTTATCATGCGGAATACCTGCGGTAAAAATTGCAATACATGGATTTGTTCCAATACCGTAAAATGTATTTTTGTTCAGGGTAATCACGCCTTCCAAAGTGTGATGCTTCAAAATATGATCCTTAATTGCCTGTTCTTCTTTGCTTTTTCCTGTCATTGTGGACTGAGGAACAATCACAATTACCTTCCCGTCTTGGGTGATGCTGTTAAGCAAATGCTCAGTAAAATTAATTTCGTATAGATTTATGTTGTTTTTACTTCCCATAGAATAGGGCGGATTCATCATTCCAACTGTACAACCTTTTTCCTGTAGTTGTGCAGGATTTTGCTTCAAAAAATCTTCCTGTTCTAAGTTGCTTTTGCCGTCTCCGCGCACAATCATATTGGTAGTGGCAATGGTAAACATATAAGGTTGTAACTCCAAACCATGTAATTGGTTTTTTCTGATTTTTCGCTGTTGTTCCGGTTTGTCCGTTTTTAGCAACATATTGTGCATCGCGGAAATTAAAAAACCTGCAGTTCCACAGCAAGGGTCAAAAACGCTGTCGGTCGGTTTAAGCTCTGCCAAATCGCAAAATAATTCGGTGATATGTTTTGGAGTAAGTACAATACCCAACGATTGGCCATCTCCACCCGAATAGGACATAAATTCGCCATAAAATCGGCCTATATAATCTTCTGGAGATTGTATGTATTTGATATTTTTATAGATATTCTCGTATAAAAACTCGGTGTAATGTTTCAGTGGTGTTTTCTTTAAAAATTCATTGACTTCATTTATCGCTTTGGTGTCTTTGATTACCAAAAACTGACTTAACAATTTGTCTTTCTTCACTTGCGGCGCAACATTGGATCTTCTTAAGTTCTTTTCAATTGCCTCAAAAATTTTTTCGCCATCAGTTGCAGTTTCATCGCCTGTCAAACTGTCAATGTTGAAATTTTTAAATTCCATTTCTCTCAAAGCCAGCAAAATACCAGAAACAATGAGCGGTTTGTCCTTATCTTGAATACTTCCGTAATTACGCAAGTCTTCGTGAAGGCTTTTTGCGTCTTTGAGAACTTCTTCGGTTGTTTTTTCCTCGGGCGTTTGTTCTTTGAGTATGTTTTTTGTGTAATACTCGTCAATATTCTTTTCGTTGAAAAGTGTAAATGTTTCTACCTCTTCCAACTCTTTGTAGTTTCCACGCTCATCAATAAAAAGAGGTGAAATAATATGTCTTTTTTCATTGCCCGAAATCCCAAACGTGATAATTTTTTTGTATAATGTATTTTTAGCCAAATGTTTACCATAAAACAATGCACCGTTCACAGCGTATTGTTTTACACTCGCAACATCTGAACAAATAACGCCTTTTTCATTTCGTTTGATATGTTGAGAAACATCGGCTTTATTTTCAATAATGAGCAAATAATCTTTGACCACTCCGCAATATTCAGGAAAACCAACATTGCCACTCCCAGCTTTTGAGGCAGATTGCAATGCTTTACTAATTTCCTTTATATTACTTCCTTGCGGATAAAGTTCTATTTTTGCTTCTTTGAGTATTTCATATACCCAAAGATCAGTTACTATTTCTTTTTTTGCCATAATTCTCTAATTTTCTCAATTTTACAAAGATACATTTTTTTACATTTCCAAGTTGCATTGCATCAACGGGTGGTGGATCATGGGCTTTTGCCCTATTGCCATCTAAACATCTTCATCCCTACCATCAAACACACAATGCCCAAGAGAGAGAGCAAGGCAGTGGGCGTCATAATGTGAATCCATCCTGCGCCTTCGTTAAAAATAGCACGCAATCCATCTGCAAGAGCGGTAAGAGGCAGGAGTTTAATCACAGGAATGCTCCAATCGGGAAAGTTATGATAGCTAAAAAAGATGCCCGACAACAACATCATGGGCATTTGCACCATATTGATTAACCCTGTGCCCACTTCGGTTTTGGAGGTGTGGCAAGAGAGCAGCACAGATACGCCCGTAAAAGCAATGTTGCCGGCAACAAAGAGCGCTGCCAACGCCCCAATAGATCCCTGAATCTTCATATCAAACAACAGCCAAGCAAAAAGAAAGAGAATCAGGGCTTCCACCACATTCATCACAGTTCTAACAAACATAATGGCAATCAAATAGTTTGACTTTTTCATGGGGGTAGCAATCATCCGCCTCAAGAGCCGCTGAGACCGACTTTCGATAATGGTGTAACTAATCCCCCATAAGAGCGAACTCATCAACCCAAAGGCCATCAATCCGGGTATAAAGAAATCGATGTAGCGCACTCCCTGCAAAGTCAGGGGAGAAATTTGGCGTTGAATGGGATTTTCGCTTAAAGGCGACTGCAGCAAAGCCAACAGTTTTAGATGCGCTAATTGAGCCTGCGCATTGGAAGGATCAAAATGGTAGCACACCGTTGCAAGGGAATCGGTAAGGATCATATCCGACTCTCCCCTCTTTAAAGCGATGATTGCCTCCTCCCATCCGGTGCGAATAAAAGTAAAGGTGGTATTGCCCAATGTGGTGTCTTTTACCGTCCAACTCCACACCGTTTTGCTATTTTTGATGCTTTTTTCTCCATATATGGATAAAAGGGAATCCAACTCAGTAATTTGCTCGCCAACCATCATGATGGTAAACTTTGATTCGTTCTTTTGGGCAAAAGCCAAACCCAAACCTATCGAAATCAGCACAGGAAAAATAATACCCCAAAAGAGCACCGAAGGCTCTCGAAGGGTTTCCCAAAAACGGCACACAATCAGTTGGAATAATTGATTCTTTTTTATCATTTTATACATGGCCATCCGTTTGGGTGAGTGATTTTCCGGTTAAGTTGATAAAGAGTTGATCAAGGTTGGGGGCATCTTTGTTGAGCAAATCTTGCAAAGTGCCCTCTTTGATAATCTTTCCTTGATCTATAATAATAATGTGGTTGCAAAGCAATTGGGCTTCTTCCATATAGTGGGTGGTAAGAAGCAGGGTGGTGTTTCCTTTCTGTTTGAGATCGAGCAAAATATTCCACACATCCTGTCGCGAGTGGGGGTCTAATCCTGTGGTAGGTTCATCAAGAAAGAGAATTTGGGGACGATTGAGCAGAGCCACCGCCAAAGCCACTCTTTGTCGCTGCCCTCCGGACAAATGTTTCATCAAGGCCAAACGTTTCTCTTCTAACCCCACTAATGAGATCACCTCAAAAACCCTGTCATCGCCCAGTTTGAAAAATGAGGCAAAGAGCCGCAGCACCTCCTCTACCTGTAACCTTTCGGGAAAACGGGTCTCTTGAAGCGACAATCCGATGATGTTTCGCAGCTCTTTTT
>Ga0082212_10010548_pt1 | contig 11811 bp, 9 predicted proteins | sample TergutNt197P3_FD_71548 | JGI IMG/M metagenome (GOLD analysis project Ga0082212, IMG submission 71548) | Neocapritermes taracua P3 segment gut microbial communities from Petit-Saut dam, French Guiana - Nt197 P3 | ecosystem: Host-associated > Arthropoda: Insects > Digestive system > Gut ... | reverse complement strand
GCGGAATGCGCCGTCGTCGAGTACAAACGCGCCGGTCAGCGGTCCGGCGGCGTTGAGCGCGAGTGTGCCGGCGCCGGATTTTACGAGCGCGCCGGGACCGGTAACGGGGGAGTTGCAGACGAGCGTCGCGCCGCCGGCGACTTCGATTGTGCCGCCGTTGTGGTTGATGTGCAGCGCGCGTTGTGTTGCGAAGCCGGCGGGGATTTCCAACGCGCCTCCGTTGAGTTCGACATTGCTGCGGTAAACCGTGCCGCCGCCGACATCGTCCGCGCCGAGGCAATCGTCGGCGGGAACGACGAGCGTTCCGCCGTTGATGTAGGTGCCGAACGGATAACCCGCGCGCGCGGAATACGAATTCGCGGGATTTGCGAGCACGACGCGCCCGGTGCCGCCGAGCACGAGGCGGACACCGTCCCATTCACTGCAAAGGGGAGTTGCCAGCGTGAGCGTGCCGGCGCCGAAATGGTGAATGAAAAGTTGCCCCGCCCAACCGCCGCTGCCGCGCATTTCCGTGCCGCCGGTGATGGTGTAATCGTTGTCGCCGACAACGAGCAGACCGCCCTGGCCGATGTGGAAATGCTCGTCCACGGTGAGTGTGCCGCCGCCGGCGGAGGTGTCGATTTTTAGATTGTTGACCCCGACGCCGCCGACGAGCGTCTCGTTGCCGGAGAGCAGAACTTGCCGGTTGTTGTCCCACATGTGGGCGAAATCGCGGTAGTTGGTGAACGCGCGTATCACGTTGGCGCCGTCGCGCATGGCGAAGTTGGAACTGTCGGTTGTGATGTACGGGATCACATCCCCGGGGTTTTCGGAAGTGATTGTTACGGCGCCGGGCTCGCAATCCAGCGTGCCGCCGCCGCCCCATGCGGTGATGTCCCCCAATTCGAGCACGGAGGATCCGCCGTCCCTGCGGATGCGGTTGGCGCCGGATTGGAAGCGCGTGCCTCCGTGCTCCACCCCTTCCAAGCCTTTGTTGAAGTCGATGCCCTGAACGAAATCGCCGCCTTTCAAAACGATGTCCGCGCCGCCGAGTTCAAAAGTCACCGTCGAAGTGCCGGCGACGAGTTTGTTGTCGTTGGCGGAGGCGTAGTCGAGGATGACTTTTCCGCCGATGAAACGCGTGGCGCCGGTGACGATGTCCGGGACGGTCGTGCCGGAATGAATAAACGTGCCGGAACCGTATTTCAAAAACTCCGGTCCGCCCCAACTGTTGTTTTTGATGAAGAGCGGCGTGCCGGGCGCGATATGCGTCGTGCCGGAACCGGTGAAGTTGAAATTCGCGTATTGGGTTTCGTTGGAGAGCGCGCCGCCGATGGTGAGCGTGGCGGTCGAAAGGTTGTCGATGCGCCCGCCGCCCTCATCGGTTCTCAACGCGACACCCGACGAGAGCGTGAGGTCGTTTTCGCCGGTGAATCCGACTAGGAAACAATATCCGCGCGTCGCAAGAATGCGGTTGGGGAGAATCAGGCCGTTTTTCAGCGCCTTGAAATAATACGTCTCGTTCGTTCTGCAATCGATGCGGATGTCGCCGGAGCCGAACGCGGTGGCGATGTCGTCGGCGCCGTCCAGCGAAACCGTGTTGAACCCCTGCGTCCCCTCGATGAAAAACGCGGCGGGCGCAACGCCGTGCGCGCTGTCGTGCACGCCGGAAAACGCGATGTCGGCGTTGAAGCCGGTGAAGACGACGCCTAATACGCCGTCGGATTCGTTGTAACCGGTTTCGTAAAGACCGCCGTTGACCGCGAGGCGCGTCCCCGCCCCCATGTCGATTCTGTAAGCCGCCGGTATGGGGTTGTTGTAGAGGATTCTTCCGTTGAGCGCGACCGGCGCCGTGTTGCGGATTTTGAGTATGTGGGTGTTCCACCAATTCCACGAGGCGAACTTGTACGCGTCGCCGCCGGCGGGTGTTATTGTAACGGGCGCGTCGCCCGTGAAACTCCAATCGTCCGCCTCGCGCAATTGCGCGAAACCGTTGGCGAACGCGCGCGGGAAATCCTCGACATGCAGCGCCGTCGCCCTCGCGATTTCCACCGTCCCGGTTCCGAGCGCCGCGTCGCGCCCCGCCGTGATGATCGTCGGATAATCGTCCCAAACGCCGGGAGCGTCGTCCCCGAAACGGATCGCGCCGTCGAAATCGACATTGCCCGCGAAATGGAAGCGGCCGCGAAAAGTCAGCCCCGGATAAGAGTCGTAGGGCCAGCCTGTTCCCTGTGCGCCCGAAATGAGATTGTGGAACACAACCGCGTTCGCGCTCTGATTGCAAATGTATTTGTTGGGAGAGACGAAAATATTGACGGCGTTGCCGGGTTTCGGCGAACCGATGACCAGCGGTCCCGCGCCCTCGTCCACAAACAAACCGGTCCCCCAGTTTATATTGCCGCCCAAATGCAGCGTCGCGTCCGCCGCGCCGCCGGACAACGTCACGCCTTCCGTCGCGGTTTCCCTCACGACCAACTGCATGATTCCCCGGTCGGCGTCCAGCGCGACGTCATTGCCTCCCGGCTTGTCGAAAACGGCGCCTTCGAAATAGCCGTGAATGCCCTCGTCCGGCACATCCCCCGACCACTTGCCGCCATTGCCCCAGGAACCCGAACCGCCCAGCCAAGTCGAATCCGCCAACCCGACCATCGCGGCCGCCAACATAACGCATGTCGCACACATTATTGTTTTCATAGCGCTTCCCCAACTGTTTTGTGATTTCGGCGTCGCGCCGCCCGACGCAACGTGTCAAACGACACATGTGCCAACCGACAGACCCACACGGAATTATACGCCTGTTTTTTTCCGATTGCAATACGAAAAGGCGGGATTGCGGAAAATAATTCGCGAAACGGGCGTTTGACAATTCCGCGCGGTTTCTGCGAAAATACCCGCATGGTCAAAACGCCGTATTTTCTCATCGACGAGGCGCGCCTCGTACGCAACCTCGAAATTTTGTCTTCCGTTTCCGAACGCGCCGGTTGCCGGATTCTGCTCGCGCAGAAGGCTTTTTCCGCGTGGGCGCTTTATCCGCTCATCGGAAAATATCTCGCCGGCACAACCGCCAGTTCGCTCTTCGAGGCGCGTCTTGGCAAAGAGGAGATGGGCGGCGAAACGCACATCTTCAACCCCGCGTACACCGACGAGGATTTCCCCGAAATTTTGAAAATCTGCGACCACATCGTATTCAACTCCGTGGCGCAGTGGCGCAAATTCAGGCCGTTGATTCAAAGACAAAAAAAGGGACAACTGTCCCTTGGAATCCGAGTGAATCACGGTTATTCCGAAGTCGAACGCGCGATATACAACCCATGTGCCCCAGGCTCGCGTCTGGGCTGTTCGCGCAAGTCGATGACCGACGCTGATTTGGACGGAATTTCCGGTTTGCATTTCCACACAATGTGCGAACAGGATGCCGGTGTCTTGGTCCGGACCCTGCCACATTTCATTGAGCAATTCGGGGAGTTTTTCCCGCGTTTGGAATGGGTGAATTTCGGCGGCGGACACCACATCACACGTCCCGATTACGACGTTGATTTGCTGTGCGAAACGATTTTGAAATTCCGCGCCGAATATCCGCACCTGCGCGTTTATTTGGAACCCGGCGAGGCGGTCGCGCTGAATGCCGGGACGCTTGTTACGAAAGTGTTGGATGTGATTGACGAGGATCCGCGCCGCGCGATTTTGGATTTCTCGCCCTCGTGTCATTGTCCCGACATAATCGAGATGCCGTTTCGCCCTGTGATTGAGGGCGCGGGCGAGCCGGGCGAAAAACGTTTCACATACATTCTCGGCGGCCCCACGTGTCTTGCCGGCGATGTCGCCGGGACGTATTCGTTTGATGAGGCGCTCACGCCGGGCAGGGAGTTGATCATCCGCGACATGGCGATTTATTCCATGGTAAAAAATAATACATTCAATGGCATGCCACTGCCGTCAATCGCAGTTTTACGGCAGAACAGCAAATTAGAAATAATTAAACAATTCGGGTATGAGGATTTTAAAAACCGGTTATCATAAAAATATCAAAAGTAAGGGTGCACATTATGCACCCTTGCATTTTTTATTAAAAAATAACAAATATTACTTGACTTAAAACATGATTTATAGTACAATTATAAAAATGAGGTAATTTAAATTTAAAATGGAAGGGGTGGTAAAAATAAAAAACATTTACACAAGATTAATGTATAAAATACACCTGAAACTTCCGCATCATAAAAACGCCGCCGAAGTTCGCACTAAAAAAATGGATTTACCTGCGCATGTGATTGTCGGCATGTCGCACGGTATCGGCGCGCCCTGCATTCCCGTTGTCAGCGTGGGCGACAGGGTCAAAACCGGTCAGCTCATTGCGGACAGCGACGCATTTGTTTCCGCACCGATTTATTCGGGCGTAACAGGTAAAGTAACCGCAGAAAAGGAAATCATGGGCTTAAACGGCAGATTAAATAAATCCCTTGTCATTGAAACGGAAAACAATCAGATTTTTGATGAAAATATAACCCCTCCTAAAGTTACAAACCGGGATGATTTCATTAAAGCAATCAGGAAAAGCGGGCTTGTGGGGCTTGGCGGCGCGGGCTTTCCGTCGCATGTGAAAATCGGTTACGACCCCGAAAAGTATAAAATAGACACCTTGATAATAAACGCCGCAGAGTGCGAACCGTACATAACCACCGATTACTGCGAAATGCTCGAAAAAGGCGACGATATTATAAAAGGCATAAAATTAATCATGCAGTACTGTGAAATTCCGAAAGCCGTAATCGCCATTGAAAAAAGCAACCCGAACGCCGTAAGACATATGAAAGAGCTTACAGAAACCGAAAAAGATATAAATGTTTGGAAACTCAAAACCGAATTCCCGCAGGGTGCGGAAAAAGTCTTGATTTACAGCATTACCGGCAGGGTTGTAGAAGAAGGCGAGCTTCCGCTTTCGGTCGGCTGTTTAATTGTGAACGTGTCAAGCGCGGCTTTTATATCGCGTTACATGGAAACAGGTATCCCTTTGATTTCCCGCCGGATTACCGTTGACGGTAATATTGTAAACAAACCCTCAAACATCATTGTACCGATTGGCACGCCTTTGAGCGAATTGATGAAAAAAATTGATTTACGGCTTCAGCCCGACCGGATTATTTTCGGCGGCCCTATGATGGGGCACAGCGTTTTTGACCCCGATACCCCCATTTCCAAAACCACGGGCGCGGTGCTGTTCTTCAAGGATATGCCGCGTCATAAAATGACCGCTTGTATACGCTGCGGAAAATGTATCAGGGTCTGCTCTATGAGATTGTTGCCGACAGAGCTTGAAAAAGCTTACGACATGCGGGATTTGAAACGGCTTGTCAGATTAAGCGTCAATTCATGCATGGAGTGCGGTTCATGTTCTTATATCTGCCCCGCGAAGCGGAATATGGCGGAAAAAAACAGGCTTTCAAAAGAATTGTTACGGGATAATCAAGAAATAAATAAGAAATAAATAAATAACAAAAAAGAAATATAAAAAGGAAAGAAATTATTTGAGAGAAAAGCTGATTGAAACAACCAAAGGCGCGTTAGTTTCCGTTCTGCCCATATCGGCGGTCGTGTATATCTTGAGTGTTACAATCGTACCGATTCCCATAGGAACATTGGCTTTATTTATATTCGGGGCGATTCTGCTGATTGTGGGAATGGGTTTATTTATCCTCGGCGTGGATATGTTTCTTGTAACGCTTGGAGAAGACTTCGGCGCGACCATGACGAAATCCAAAAAAGCTATTTTAGTTGTAATCGTAAGCTTAATCATGGGTTTCATCATAACCGTTGCCGAACCTGCTTTACAGGTACAGGCAAAGTTAGTGCCCGGGATTCCCGATATGACGCTTATTTTTACGGTTTCGGCGGGTGTGGGTATTTTTCTTCTGATTGGCGTGTTCAGGATTCTTCTGCGTATTCCGCTGTCGATTCTTTTAGCGGTGATGTACATAGGCGTTATGATTCTTTCTATTTTTGTTCCGGATAATTTCGCGGCGGTTGCTTTTGATTCAGGCGGCGTAACAACAGGACCTGTAACCGTTCCTTTTATTATGGCGATGGGGCTGGGTCTTGCGTCTGTCCGCGGCGACAAGGAAGCGCGGGAGGACAGCTTCGGGCTTGTCGCGCTCGGCAGTATCGGTCCGATTATATCCGTGATGATTTTAGGGTTGTTTTATAAACCGGACAGCGTGAATCCGGAATTAGCGGTGATTCCGGAAGTGCAGATGTCACAGGATGTGCTGATTAAATTTGCGGCGGAAATCCCGTCCAGCTTTTATAACGTAGCAATGGCGATGTGGCCGATTTTAGCTGCACTGATTGTATTTCAGGGTTTTACAAAGCGTTATCATAAACGGGATTTAGTGAGAATTTTTATCGGGTTTATTTATACCTTTGTCGGATTGGCATTATTTTTTGCGGGCGTGGACGTCGGTTTTATCCCTATCGGTCAGTTTGTAGGGAAATACTTGGCAGAATCAAGCATGAAGTGGCTCTTAATACCGCTCGGTGCGGTTATCGGCTATTTCATTGTGGCGGCTGAACCCGCCGTGCATGTTTTAAAAAAGCAGATTGAAGAGGTTTCGGGCGGGGGTATTCCGGGGAAAGCGGTTCTGCGCTATCTGTCAATCGGAACGGCGGGTGCTTTGGCAATATCCATGCTCCGCGCATTGACAGGGATTTCACTGTACTGGTTTCTGATTCCCGGGTATGCTGCGGCGATTATTATGACCTTTCATACACCGAAAATCTTCACCGGTATCGCTTTTGACTCCGGCGGTGTAATCACAGGACCTATGATTTCCACGTTTTTGCTTCCGTTTTCAATGGGCGTCTGCCTTGACCCGTCGAAAATTATGACCGACGCATTCGGCTTGGTGGCGATGATTGCGCTTACGCCGCTGATAACCCTGCAATTAATGGGAATGGTTTATAAAAAGCGGATTCAAGAAGCGAAGAATATAGACCTGCCGCAGGAAGAGTTTGTGGAATTTGAAGAATTCGATTTCGATTATGATATAAAAGATGACCCGCGCAGATAAATTTGTTAGAAAGAAAGGTATGTAACATGTCAGACAGTCAAGTGCGTCCTCCTGAATTAAAACTGCTGATGGTTGTAATCGAGCAAAGCGATACAAGCAAAATGGAGGATTTTCTTAAAGAAAAACAAATCCGCTTTCATTATATGATTAGCGCGAAAGGAACGGCGCGAGGTGATATTTTAAGTTCATTGGGATTGAATAAATCAGAAAAAACGATTTGCGCTTTTATGACCAGGGCGGAAACAACAAGCACGCTGGTTTCTTCTTTAACCGACCGCTTTTCTCTTTATAAACCGGGGAACGGGATTATCTACTCTCTTCCGGTTTCGGGCATCAGCGCGGTGGTATTGGAATTAATCAAAGGCGGCAATAACGAAAGGATGGAATCTTTAATGGAAGGCAACGTGAAAGAAAAGAAAGAAGAAACAACTTATTCCTTGATTATTTCGGTTATTAATCAAGGATACAGTGAAATATTAATGGACGCGGCGCGTTTCGCCGGCGCACGCGGGGGAACTGTAATAAACGCAAGGCATGTGGGCATAGAAGATTCGGTTAAATTTTTCGGCGTTACCTTACAGGCGGAAAAAGAAATCGTGGCAATTGTAACTTCAACAGAGCATAAAACCGAGCTGATGAAGGCAATCAGTCAGGAATGTGGGCTTAATACCGATGCACACGGGATTATTATTTCAGTACCGGTTGAGAACTGCGCAGGTTTTGAAATCCCTAAGTAGACAATTCAACCATTCAGGAGATAGCGGAAATGTCTAATAATAAATTAAGGAAACCGGAATATGAATAAACTCATCGTCGAAAACTCTCCGCATATAAGAAGTAAACACACCACAGATAAAATCATGGCGCGTGTGCTGATTGCGCTTTCGCCCGCTTTGATAATGTCTGTTTATCTGTTCGGGCTCAGAGCGTTCGCGCTGAGCGTGATTTGCGTGCTTTCCTGCATGGTTTTTGAAATCCTTTACAGGCGGTTCATTAAAAAAGACAAGGAAATTGACCTTTCTCCCGCCGTGACCGGTCTGCTTTTAGCTTTTTGCCTGCCGGTTACGTTTCCGTTTTATATGGCGGTTATCGGTTGTTTTATCGCAATCATTATCGTAAAGCAGTTCTTCGGGGGTTTGGGGCAGAACTTCGCTAACCCCGCCGTAACCGCCCGAATCGTATTATTTATTTCGTTTACCTCTGAAAGTACATACTATGTAAACGCATTCCATCATAAAGAAGCTGTAACAGATATTACAACGGGCGCAACCCCCTTAATATCAGGCGCAACGCCGTTAGCTCTTGAAGCGGGGGAAGAAATACCGGATTTAATTCAGCTGCTTCTCGGGCGGCACAGCGGTATGCTCGGCGAAACCTGCGCGCTGGCGTTAATTATAGGTTTTGTGTACATGGTGATGACAAGAGTAATCCGTCCGGTAATCCCATTGGCGTATGTAGGAACTGTCGCGCTCGGTGCTTTTTTGGCAGGCGAAAATGTTCTGCTTCATGTTTTAGGCGGCGGATTAATTCTCGGCGCGGTTTTCATGGCGACTGACTACGCCACCACGCCTGTTTCCATTCAAGGGAAGTTCGTTTTCGGGGTAGGATGCGGGCTGATTACGCTTGTAATCAGGTTTTATTCGGATATGCCGGAGGGGGTTTCCTTTGCAATTTTAATTATGAACATACTTACGTTTTACATAGACAGATTTACAACACCGCGTGCTTTCGGGTATAAAAAACCTGCTCCGAAGGAGGTAAAGCAGAATGGGAAAAGCTAAAAAAAAGCCGACTGTCAAAAAGCCCGCTTCCGCCGTAAAACATGAAACAAGTAAAAAGCCTGAGATAAAAATATCAAATAAAAAAGAAAAATCAATTACAAATTTCAATTTTAAACCGACTTTGATTTTAGCCGTAATCACTGCCGCTATTACTTTACTTTTGGTTTTAGCGCAGCATGTGGCAGAAATTTACGCGGAAGACGAAAACATTTTAACCGGAAAGCTGAAAGAAAAGTGCGCCGAGCTTATGGGCGAGGGTGAGTTTGAGGTAATCCTTGACTGGGAAGAAGCGGGGTATTCCGCCGCAAGACCCAAAGAAATACTGAAACTGATTATAAAAGACGAAAAAGATATTGCTTTTCAAGTTACGGCAAAAGGATTTAACGAAAACGGCTTAAATATACTTGTTGTTATGAATAATGACGGAAGCGTAAAAACCCTTGCGGTAATTGAAAATAAAGATACCAAAGGAATCGGCGATAAGGTAGAAAACGAAAGTTTTCTGAACAGTTTTATCGGTAAATCTGCGGAAGTGAGGATTATTAAAGGCACGCCGCGCAGCGACAGCGAAATCGCGGCGGTTACGACCGCGACAAAATCTTCAAAAGGCGTGGCGAACGCCGTGAACACGGCAATAGAAGCATATCAAATGATTTTCGGGGAATAGAAAGGGGATTGGGTTTGAAAATGAATTATCTTTCGGTTTTCACAAAAGGGATTATTAAGGAAAATCCGGTTTTCTTCATGCTGCTTGGCATGTGCCCGATTCTGGCATTGACCTCTGCGGCACAGAATGCGGTCGGAATGGGTATTGCGACCATGTTTGTGCTGACTTGTTCCAACATCATCATATCTTTATTAAAAAAAGTAATACCGGCGCAGGTAAGGCTTCCATGCTATATCGTGATTATCGCCGGCTTTGTTACGTTTGTAACTTTATTTTTGAAAGCGTTCATACCGCCGCTTTATAATGAACTGGGGATTTTTTTAAGCCTTATTACAGTCAACTGCATTATTCTCGGACGTGCGGAAGCTTTTGCCAGTAAAAACAATGTTTTCGCGTCCGCGCTTGACGGATTGGGAATGGGGTTGGGTTTTACGCTTGCTTTGTTTATAATCGGCTCAATCAGGGAAATTTTAGGTGCGGGAACATGGTTCGGAATCGTGCTGTTTCAAGAGCAGATTTCGCCGATGATGGTGTTTATCCTGCCGGCGGGGGGATTCTTCACGCTCGGCGTTGTTATTGCCGTGATTAACAGACTGCTTAAAAAACGCCCTCACAATATAAGCTGTGATAACTGCCCTGTAAAAGGTATGTGTAAAAGAGGGGAGTAGTTTGAAAGATAAATCTTTCAAAAAAATTCGCAGAAAGAAATGGGTATATAAACATGGAAATTACAAAAAGTCTGCTGATTATATTAATCACCTGTGTTCTGACGGAAAACTTCGTGCTTTCGCAGTTTCTTGGGATTTGCCCGTTTTTGGGCGTATCTAAGAAGGTTTCAAGTGCGGTCGGTATGGGTGCGGTTGTAATATTCGTCATGGTCTGCGCGACGGTTTTAACTTATCCGATTTATTTTTTAATTCTTGAGCCTTTGCACATTGAATATATGCACAATATTGCGTTTATCCTGATTATAGCGTTATTCGTTCAGCTTACGGAAATGATAATGAGAAAGCATTTCCCATCCCTGAATAAGTCGCTCGGAATTTTTTTGCCGCTTGTCACCACGAACTGCGCGATTTTAGCTGTTACCATACTGAATGTTACCAGCAATTACGGCTTTTTGGAAGCGGTATTCAACGCCTTTTGCGCGGGGTTGGGGTTTTTATTGGTTCTGCTTATATTCTCGGGTGTAAGAACGCGCATGGAGCGGTGCGATATTCCGGACGCGCTCCGCGGCATGCCGATAACGTTAATTGCGGCGTCGATTGTTTCGCTTTCGTTCATCGGGTTCGGGGGCATGGTTGAGGGGATTTTCGGCGGGTAGGGAACGGATTTATCCGTTCCGAAACGGTATGTCCGCAACGTTAATCACAGAACGCATAAATGCGTTCCCTACATTCGCATTTTTGTATTAATTAAAACGAGGGTTATATTATGGTAATCGAATATATCATACCTGTAATTATATTTTTAGCCGTCGGGGGAGCCGCCGGTGCCGCGCTTACGTTTGCTTCTAAAGCCTTTGAGGTTGAGCTTGATGAAACAGTTGACCGAATCCTTGAACAGCTTCCCGGGATTAACTGCGGAGCTTGCGGCATGGCAAGCTGCGAGGATTACGCGGAAGCCGTTAAAAGCGGAAACGCCGAGCCGAACCTGTGCAAACCGGGCGGACCTGACGCCGCGAAAGGAATCGGCATGGTTCTCGGAATAGAAGTAAAACCGCAGGAGCGCGAAACCGCGTTTGTACACTGCGCCGGTATTACAACGGAAGATAAATACCGATACAACGGCACGCAAACCTGCGCCGCCGCAAGACGTTATTACAAGGGTAGGATTAACTGTGAAAGCGGTTGCTTGGGTTACGGCGACTGCGCAAAGGTGTGCGGTTATGACGCTATCAGGATTGAGAATAATGTAGCCGTCGTTGACCCGCAGAAGTGCTGGGCTTGCGGTATGTGTGTCAGCGAGTGTCCGAATAAAATTATAACCCTCCGCAAACACAGCGAAAGGATAAAGGTTAAATGCTCGTCCAAAGACACCGCGCTTTTGACAAAAGCCAACTGCAAGCACGGGTGCATGGGGTGCGGGCTTTGCGCGAAAAAGTGCATGAAAGACGCAATAAAAGTAGTAGATAACTGCGCGGTGATTGATTATGATATTTGCACGTTCTGCGGGGTCTGCGCAATGGTTTGTCCGGCAAAGTGCATTACCGTGGAGGAGAGGAAGAGGAGGGCGGAGTGAAAAAAATAAAAGCAATTATTTTAACAGTTTTATTAATTTTAAGTATAACAGTTGGTTGTGATGTTAAAGATGAATCGGA
>Ga0082212_10010547_pt1 | contig 11812 bp, 3 predicted proteins | sample TergutNt197P3_FD_71548 | JGI IMG/M metagenome (GOLD analysis project Ga0082212, IMG submission 71548) | Neocapritermes taracua P3 segment gut microbial communities from Petit-Saut dam, French Guiana - Nt197 P3 | ecosystem: Host-associated > Arthropoda: Insects > Digestive system > Gut ... | reverse complement strand
AAGATCCGGGACATACCAATTGGATTAATGCCATGACGTCGGTAGGACACATTGAAGTAAGTCGCAATATTACCTTGCAGGCTCACGGCGCCAATACCGATACCATATATTTACATGTAGAAGACGACTATACCCAACGTCATTTCCGCGTAATGAACAACGCGAACGCCACCTTTGTCTGCGATGGCAGAGTGGTGATTGACGGTAGAGCGTATGATCCCGGTAACCTCGCTACACCGTACTCCGTGCCGCTTTCCGGCGGTATTGAAGTTCGGCCAGGTGCAACCGCTACTCTCTCCGATATACATGTTCAATATTGTACAGCCGGAGACGGCGCCGGTATTTATACTACAGGTAGTACTGTAACCATTAACGGCAATGCAAAGGTTGTAAACAATGAAGCTATTCGCGACGGCGCCGGTATTTATAGTGAAAAGGGTACTTTTACCATTAGCGGCAATGCAACGATTGCAGGCAATAAAGCTGCTGGCACCGGCGGCGGTATTCGTACCTCACAGAGTAATTATACCATAACCGGCAACGCAACGATTGCAAACAATGAAGCTACTGGCAACGGCGGCGGTATCTATAGTAATGCTGATTACACTTTGGTTGCTTATAAGATTGTCTTAAGCGACAATGCAAAGATTGTAAACAATAGCAGCTCCGGTGACGGCGGTGGTATCTACCTTAGTAATAGAGCATCCTGTAGCATATCGGACAATGTAGTGATTTCAGGCAACGAAGCTGCCGAAGACGGCGGTGGCATTCACTACAACCCCGGTAATAGTCGTCTAGATACTCTTCGTATTACCGGCGGAGCGATTACATACAATATTGCCAAAGGAACTACCCCTACTATTGGCCGCGGCGGCGGACTTGTTGCCAATGGTGGACATACTATCATATCGGACAGTGCGTTGATTGCAGACAACCAATCTAGACTCGGCGGCGGCGTTTATGTCTTTGACGGCGGCGCTAACCCTCCTACCATAAGCATGACCGGCGGTACTATTACAAGAAACATTGCTGCCGAATCCGGCGGCGGCGTTTATAACCAGGGCACAGCAATTTTCCCTATGTCCGGCGGAGCGATTACATACAATATTGCCAATGGAACTAACTCTGCCTACGGCGGCGGCGGTATTTATAACCAGAGTTCCGGCGCCATCAACATTAGCGGCGGTGTAATTTCCGACAATAGGGCTGCCTACGGCGGTGGCATTCATAATGCAGTAAATACAGCTTCCAACGGATCCGTTACCATTTCCGGCGGAACAATTACAAACAACACAGCTACCATAAGCGGCGGCGGTATTTATAACGGAACTCTCACAACTCGTACCGGAATCCTTACCATGAACAGCGGTGTAATTTCCTACAACAAGGCTTCCAACAGCGGCGGCGGTATTTATAATGCGAGTACCAGTCCCTTCATAATGAACGGCGGCGAAATTTCCGACAATACAGTTAACGCTACAGGTGTTACCAACAACTACGGTGGCGGCGGTATTTATAAAAATGGTACAGGATCCGTTACAATATCCGGCGGCAAAATTACCCGCAATAAAGTTACCGCCGGTAGCGGCAGCAACCACGGCGGCGGCGGCATTTATAATAATAATTCTTCCGGATCTGTTACAATATCCAACTGCGAAATTTCTCATAATGAAGTTAACGTTACCGGTAGCAGCACCACCGGCGGCGGCGGCGGTATTTACATCCGTACCGGCACCTGTATTATAAATAGTGGCTGCGAAATTGTTAGCAATACAGTCACCGGCGGCGCCAATAACAGTAACGGTGGCGGTGTTCATATCGATAACGGCACCTTTAACATGAGCAACGGCGCCAAAATTGACGGCAATACAGCTACCATTGGCGGCGGCGTGTATAGTTATTATGGTACTTCTACTATATACAACGGCGAAATCACCTACAATAAAGCCTCCAATTACGGTGGCGGCTTTTGTAACTTTGCCGGTACACTTACAATGAATGGTGGATTTATTACCGACAATAAAGCCAACGGCAACGGCGGCGGCGTTTACAGCGCTGGCTCAGGTAAATTTTATATGAACAGCGGCGAAATTGCCCGCGATACTGCCGGCACCAGCGGCGGCGGTATTTACGCTTCGGGTACTCTTGTGATGCGCAACAACGCGATGGTTACATACAATATTGCCAATGGAACTAACGCCGCCAACGGCGGCGGCGGTGTTTACAACGGCGTTGCATCAAGATTTGAGATGGAAAATGGTGAAATTTCCCGCAATAAATCCGCCAACGATGGCGGCGGCGTTTACAACCGTGGACATATCGAGATGACCGGCGGCGAGATTCTCTTCAATACAGGTTCCAACAACGGCGGCGGTATTTATAATGAGGCAGGCCGTACCGTTGACCTGATATTTGGGACGATTGAAGGAAATACGGCTTCCAACAACGGCGGCGGCATTTATAATGACGGTACCGTTAACGTTGAAGAGGGATATATCACATACAACACCTCCAACGGCGCAGCCTCTACCCTTACCAACGGCGGCGGCGGTATTTGGACAGCCGACCATGAAAAATTATATGTAAAAGATCTTGTTTCCTTTTACAACAACAAGGCACAACGCGCCGAACCATGGATGACCACCCACCTGCCACAATGGGCGTCTATTTACAACGTATATGATCCGCAAAATGATGATTGCCACGGCGCAACTTGTCTCATTTCCGCTATCTCCGGCTTGAATTTTGGAACGACATACGATAACCGCTATAATAATTATGATATAAATCTGGCAAAGAAATCAGTGATATACGATAACAACCGAACTACGACTGTGCGCGATACGTTTGTTCAATTTGATTATACCGAAGATCTACAGGTTCTTGCCTATACAGTGCTGTCGTTTGGGTCGGATCCCGGTACATTTACTAAATGGACTACCAATAAAGACGGCTCCGGCTCCGCATATCAACCCGGAAATACTCTGGATATTAGCGGCATATCCGCTAATGGCGTTATCACACTTTATGCACAGTGGGAAGATGAAGAACCATCAACACCTCCCGACTGGGTGCGTTTGAAAGCGGCAATAGAAAACAATACACCAAATTACCCTGACACTATTATTATACATCATGCCGACCCAATGAACATTGGAACAGAAGGTATTGATCCCTCGAACAGCAACATCTACAACCTCATCATCCAAGATGCGGGGCATACCAATTGGATTAATGCCATGATGGAATGGGAAGCAGCGCCGGTAGGACATATTGAAGTAAGCCGTGATATTACTCTCATGGCTTACGATGACGGCGCTGCTGACACCATTTATCTGTATGTAGAAGACGACTATACGGAACGCCATTTTTGGGTGATGAACAACGGTAGCATCACCTTTGCTTTCGACAGAGTGGTGATTGACGGTAGAATATACGATGAACAACTCGACACCTACTCCGATCCTTTCTCCGGCGGTATCGAAGTTCAGGCGAATGCAACTGCTACCATCTCCGATGCGATTATTCAATATTGTGCAGCCGAAGAAGGCGGCGGTATCGAAGTTAAGGCGAATGCAACTGCTACCATCTCCGATGCGATTATCCAATATTGTGTAGCCGATGACGGTGGCGGTGTGTATAGTAACGATAACACTACGCTTACCCTGACAGACTGCCGAATACTTCACAACGAGGCAATAATCTCTACCACCACTTACACCGGTGGCTTGGGCGGCGGTATCTACAACAATGGTAGATGTACCATAGACGGCGGAAAAATTGATTACAATGCCAGCCTATTCGACGACGGCGATGTGGGACACAATGGCGGCGGCATTTTTAACATGGATACCCTTTATGTAAAAGGCAATGCAAGCATTTCATACAATATCGCCGAAAGCGGCGCCGGCATACACAATCAGTCGGGTGCAGTTAGTTTGTCTAACACCGTAAGCATTGCATACAATAAATCAGAATCTAACGGCGCCGGTGTGTTCAACAATAATGGCGCTACCCTCAATATGTCCGGCAACGTAAGCATTGTAAGCAATATCACCACCGTTTCCGGTGGCGGCGTCTCCAACACCGGTACATTTAATATGTCCGGCGGCACAATCGCCAACCACGTAGGCTGTATTCGCGGAGCCGGTGTGCTTAACTTTGGCACTATGACTATGACTAATGGCGAAATTAGCAATAACAGGACTACAAGTATTACAAGTAATCCCGTCAGAACCGGTGGCGCCGGTGTGTATAATGAAGGCACGGTGACCATGAGTGGCGGTAAAATCTCTCAGAACGAATCTCACTATACTCAAGAAATTAACGGTGGTGGCGCCGGTGTGCGCAACGATGGTAACGGTATTTTTACCATGAACGGCGGCAGTATTGAAGATAACGAAACCAACCGTTTGGGCGGTGGCGTCTATAACTCCGGCATAAATGTAACCCTTACCATGAATGGCGGCAGCATTGAAGGCAACGAAGCCGCCAACGGCGGTGGCGTCCATAACGAAGGTACAGTTGATATGAAGAACAATGCAAGTATTAAAGAAAATACAGCATCTATCGGCGGCGGCGTCTATAACAAAGGTACGTTCAATATGTACAACACGGCAAGCATTACCGACAACACGACAACCACCGGCGACGGCGGCGGCGTGAACAACTCCGGCAATTTTACTATGTTTACTATGAACGACAGTACAACCATTGATAGCAACACAGCAGAACATCAGGGCGGCGGCGTTTGTAATGATGGCGGCACCCTTATCATGAAAAACCGTGCAAGTGTGAAAGACAATACCTCAAAAGCACCTTCAGTCTCCGGCGGCGGTGTGTGCAACAACACGGGAGGCTCATTTACTATGAGCGATAGCACAAGCGTTATAAACAACAACGCACCCCAAGGCGGCGGAGTAGTCAATAACACGAATTGCCAATTTAATATGAACGATTATGCCCGTATTGAAAGCAACACTGCCAACTCCACCGGCGGCGGTGTGTATAACAGGGGTGGCACGGTTACTATGAAAGATAGTGTAAGTATTACAAAAAACACCTCCCAAAACTCTAATGGCGGCGGCGTGTATAACACCGGTACTATAGAGATGGAAGATAAAGCAAGCATTACAAAAAACACCGCCGACGACAACGGCGGCGGAGTGTATCACTATGCCGGTAATATATACATGAATGACGAGGCAACCATTGCAGATAATACCGCCAACGGCAACGCCGGCGGCGGCGGCGGAGTGTATGCAAAAAGCGCCGCAATATTTATGATGAACGGCGGAACAATTACCGACAACAATGCGCCCAATGGACACGGCGGAGGTATCTACACAGAAGACTACGACTATGTGATAACACCCAGCGCAACCAAATACTCCAACATCGGCGGCGGCGCTATGATGAGTACTAACGTTTACGACAACACCGCAAAAACCTCCTACAGTTACCCCGCCAACTGGAGCGACTTCTCAAGCCGTCTCACAAGACCATTTGACGGAAAACTCCTCAACAACGACGACATCAACTACGAATTTGATGCCCCGGAGCCATGCGCAATGTATATCGGCACGATGTACGTTGTTACCCAACCTCTTTGCACCGAGGCAACGCCCTCGGGCAGCATCTATGTAGAGGTTTTGGGCGGCAGCGGCGATTATAACTACAGCCTCGAAAGAGACGGCACGCTCATCGCTATCGACCAGACTTTCCCCTCAAACGGTATTATCCCCGGCTTGTTGGCAGGCAACTATACCTTCTTCATCACCGACAACGAAACCGATTGCGAAACGGCAAGTCAAACGTTTGGCTTGGTCAGCAAGGATGTTGAAACGGTCATCGCCGACATCGTCGTTACTCCGGCAACGTCATGTACCGGCTCCGGCGCCAACGGCACGGTCACGGTAACAGTTATCGGCGCGATGAACTACCGTTACAGCATCGACGGCGGCGCACTTTCGTCGCCACAGACCACCAACACCTTCACCGTATCTGCCTCGGTAGGCGACCACGAACTCATCATCACCGACGCTGCGGGCTGCAAAGCGCCGGCAGGACGTTTCACCGTTGCCGTAGCCAAAAGCGTCTTCCCGTGGGATTTTACCATAACCCCCATTCCCGGAACATGTAACACCCCCGGCGTTGTCAAAATTTCCGTACCCGACTTCGACAACTTCACCTCAAGCGATGAAGTATCATATCGTATCGAAGGCAACAACGCATGGACGCTTATCACCGAAGAAGACACATACATAACGCTGCCCGTTGGTTTACACAACATAGAGTTGATGAACGACGGCGGCTGTATCACCGTTCCGCAACCGGTAATGATGACCCAAACCAATGATAAATCATTCATTGTCAGCGATATAAGTTCCACAGCAGCAGGCTGCGGACAAAACAACGGCACAATAAACTTCACAGTAACACCGTCCGGAACATACAACTACATCTACGACGCTACCCATAGCGGAATATTTATCACCGCCCTCGATGGCACAGCCCAAATCGAAGACCTCGCAGCGGGTATTTACCATGTTATCATCACCAACGAAGGACACGACGAAGGCGTCAATTGCCCGTATGAGTTCAGTTTCTACCAAGAAGTAGGGCAAGGCTTAAACATTGCGATAGCCGCCCCGTCGGCAAAATCGCCGCAGGTATTCTGTGATGATGCAACGGTAGAAGATTTGCAGGCAGACGGCATCAACCTTACATGGTATGACCCCTCCGGCACAGAACTCCTACCCGGAGCAACCGTAACCAACGGCATCTACACCGTAACCCAAAAAACCAACAGCGGTTGCGAAGGATACAGCACGCCGGTAACGGTCATCATCGACCCGTCCGTGTTTATTGAGGCGCCCAACATTCCGACAGAGGTAAATATGTGCGACCAATCAACCTTAGCCGACGTTCCTACCAACGGCAATACCAACATTAAATGGTATGCTGCTGCCACCGGCGGCGCTCCGCTTGATCCGGCAACCGTTATCTTAGACATTGCAGGCTCGCCCCATTCCTACTATGCAGGCTTTGTTACATCGGGCGGCAACTGCGAAAGCGTGCAACGCACCGAAGTACTTATCAACATCGTTGGAACCATTGGCGCGCCCACCGGCATAGCGCCGCAAACCTTCTGCGAAGGCGCATTAGTCGCCAACTTGGCAGCGCCCAACGACCAAATAGTATGGTACTTTAACAACACCGATACCACCCCGTTACCTCTCGACACCAAACTCATCACCCACACCTACTACGCAGCACAAAAAGCAGGCACGTGCGTAAGCACCGCCCGCACACCCGTGAACGTTACCGTTACCAAATACCCCGCACCGATAGTGCCGTCGGTATTTACCACCTGTCATAACACGGTATATGTATCCGAACTGCCTGTAATAGGCGCCGGTATCAAATGGTACGACGAAAACGACGTGCTGATAACATCACCCGGCACCACGCAAGCAATCCCCGGCAAAACCTATTATGCCCGTCAAACAGCAGGAGACTGCGAAAGCAACGCCGCAGCAATAGAGATAGTCGATGACTGCTACAGCCCCTTTGGAACGGTATTCCCATTCGTACACACCGGAAACCAAACCTATGACAATATGTTTGTAACGCTGGCAAAAATCTATGAAATGCCGCCGTCAAATGTTTTTGACAAAGTAGGTTATGTCCGCAGACAAAATCCGGTACAGACCGTTATCGTGGAATATTACGACTGCCACGTTGACTTTGTAGCCGGAACGCCAAAATATCCCGGATATATGGGCAGCACCAACAACCCCGGCTTGCCGATCAACTGGGCGGCGCTGAACTATGTCTCCGGAACGCCGAACGCGGATGTACTTACCGGACTGCATGACTGCCCCGCCTCCAATATCGGAAAATATACCTTTATCGATGTTGCCCCCGGCGACTACATATTGGAGATCTCACGTCAAGGTTTCCTCCCCCGTTACGGAAAAATCACCATATCAAGCACCGGTGATTTGTATCTGGGACACCGCGAAATCTTGGCAGGCGACGCCAACAACGACCTCATCATCAACGAGAAAGACCTCTCCGCCATCCGTCCTAAGTTAGTACCCTACGGACACATCCTTTACGATGCCAAATACGACCTCAACGGCGACTTGGATGTCAACGAGATCGACACCGACATCATCCGTGTCAATCTCGGCGCCACCGTTACCCTCTACCAAGAAACAGCAGACTTGTTCTAACCATCGCTTTTTCATTTTCTCTATATCCCCCCGCAGGAACGCTCTTGCGGGGGATTTTTTTTACCCCTCCCGCCCCCCAATTCAGAGCAACGCCGTAAAAAAAAACACCTTTTTTGAGCGGTTTTTTGCAAAATTATTTTTTGTATCAAAAAAAGTTGTACTTTTGCACCCGTTTTTTGACGGTTTTTTTAAAAAACAAAATAACATAAAATTGTACTTTTTATGGTAAAAACGCAGACATTTATAGAGAATACAACGAACCCAAAGGCAAACGCCTTTGGCGCCTATTCGTCTGCTTTTCCATATAGAATAAATGCTAATAAACTGTTAATCAATGAGTTGCTACCCCCCCAACCCCATACAATTCGCTGATAATCAATTAGTTGCATATCAATTTATTGATAATCAGCGCGTTATGAGTTTTGATAGTAGAGCCGTTGCGCGCAACCAATTTCCCCAGCCGGCGGGGGCTAGGGGGTGGACATCTCCCCCTCTTTCGGAGGGGGCAGGAGGGAGGTTCAAACAAAAAACATATAATTATTAATTAATAAAAAGATAAAAAAATGAACAAAATCTACAATTTTTCAAAAATCGCATCTGTAAAGACGCAAGGCATTGCGTCTCTACGGAAAACCATCATCACCACGATGATTATTGTATTCATCACCATCGCCGCCTCGGCGCAAACGCCGACGATGATGGTAGGGTCGAACCCTGCGCCGTTTGTACGGCTGCAAGACGCCACCTTTACGGTGAACCTAAACAACGCCGTAGCGCAACCCTTCAACGACCTGACGCTCGAAGCCGTTGCCTCCGACCCCAACTTCACCGTTACGCCTGCGGAGATCCCCGGCATCAACCTTGCCGCCAGCAACGGGACCTACAACGCCTCCTTCACCGTGAAGGCAAACTGCGACGCCCCGCAAAACGGCGCCACCATCGCCTACATCTTAAAAGACGACAACGGAGTTCGTCTTGGCGACACCCTCAGATCCTCCGAAATCACCATTGGCGAGCCGGAATTAATCTTCTCGCCCGCAAGCGATATTACCGTAAACTTTGCCAGCGCCACACAAACATACACCCGCATCTGGTCGATCCAGCAATCAACCGCCAACTCGGTAGAAAACCTGCAAATTATTGCAACAGCCAACAAATCCGCCCTCAATATCACCAAAATAGAATTAGTAGATGATATTTTAGCAACTACCGTCCTTGCCGACATCACCGCTACCGCCCTCGACAACACCAACCCCGCCGCCTACATCTACAACTTCGGCGCCGCCGTTTTCACCCAAATCGGCGACAACAACACCCTGTTCGACCTTGGCGAAATCATCTATATCCGCGAAACCTACCAAGTACTTACCTGCGGCGACGCCTCCGCCACCTACACCTACGGACACGGCGACGGTACCAACTTCTGCTTCTTCTCCGCCTACTATATCACACACGCGGCGGTAGCAAATCCCGGATACACGCCCGATATTATGACTACGAAAATAACCTATCCCCTTTCGGCTACCGATATTGCAAAGATGAGTTTTGCTTTAAGCAACAACAGTACCGATGCCCAAGCCATCTTTTTTGATACCAAAGTAGCGGTTTATTCAGGAGGTGGCAACACTACGGTAGTAGAACCGCAAACAACACATGCCTATACCCGCGCCTATTTAGTGGACGCCGCCGGTACGCCTATTCCCGGTTTCCCCGATTTGGTGATGACCAACAATACCGCCCTGCCCGGAGTACCTGCACACGACCGGCGCTGGGTAGTAAGTTTTGCAAACCTGAACAACCCCTTGCAAGCATCTGTGTATGAATCAATGGGATTTTCCGATATAACCGGCGATGGTATTTGGAATGACCTTATCCCCGGCAGCACAGTGTATATCGGTGTGGATTGGGAATATACACCGGATATGCCGCCAACGCCGCAGGAGTGTTTAGAAGAAGTTACTTTTCACTCCTCATACACCCGCCGAGCCGATCTGTTTTATAAAAACGGCTGCGGAGTATATCAAGAGGGGTTTTCCCGCCCATACACGACAACCCAGCCGTCGCCCTCTACCAATGTCTATATAGGAGCCTTGCGTTATGGATCTCCGACTAATGTTATCATAACCCCCGAAAATTTACGTCCGCTACAAACGGCGGAATTACGCATTAATGAACGAACCTATCCGGGAAGTAATAATACCGGATGGACTATAACCCAAAATTATGACCATTATATTATTGTTACTCTGCCCGAAGGATTTGATTATGACGATACACAGCAAGGGTTTAGAATAAATAGCTTGGCGCCTTGCGCGGTGGCAGATGTTATCCGTACGGTAGAAAACGGCAGAGTGGTATTAACCGCACATAATAAAGTAACTACAGCATCTAATGTTGATCAATATTACCGTATTACGATGTATGCCACCGCTACCATCGACCCGGACGCCGATAAATCCATTGATATTCAGCATGGCTGGAATTGGAAAGGAGATCCGGGTATGATTAAATATGGTTGCCATTTCGACCTGCCGGTAAATTATAAATTGATTATGCCTTATCAAAATATGACTTTGGCAAACTTTGAGGCGCAACGTATGACCTTTGGCTATGATACCCATTTGATGGGTACTCGAATTACCTTAGCAAATATTGCCTCTTATCCCGACGTAAACCGCGATGTGGCAGGTCCCTTTGATAATGTGGATATGACTGCCACCATTGAGATAGAATCGGGTTTTGGCGTAGCCACCGGCGACAGATGGCTAATAGATGTTAACTATAACTCCGGCGCCAACGCTTATTTTTTCTTTCCTAATCCGGCGCAGGCAGTAGAAGTTTCCCTTAACGGAACCCCCATCTTTGATATTCCCGAATCCGATTTAGAATTTATCACCACCAATCTTGGCGGCAGCAACCGCCAACGCCTCATTAGAATCGACCTCACCCCTTACACTACCGTCCCTACCGGTTCCCTATCGTCCCTCACCTCAGGCGACCTCCTCACCATCACCCTCAAAACCCAAACCATTGAACGACTACCGACAACCATCGATCTACTGCAAGATTTTACCATGCAAACCTACTTGGACAACGGCGCAGGCGCACCCGATAATAAAAATATCCTTACCAAAAACTTCTTTGTGGTGAATTATGCTCGACTGGGCGGTACTACCGCTCCCTATACTAACGGTGTTTTTTATGAAAATGATTCCGAAAATTTTTGGACAGCAGGAAGTCGAACTTGGACCAACGTTCCGGTATCTACTTCGGAAGTTTTCACCGGTGAGTTTCGTCCCAATCAAATGCTTACCTATGCCTCATGGGTTTACAATAATTTGATTGACATTACCGGGGTGTCATCAATAGAGAATTTCGTAGGAGTAGGAACCTATACAACAGTATTGACCCCGAGCGATTATACCGTAAGCCATAATGCCGGAAAAACCACCGTTACAGTAACAAAAGATTTATATACGGAAATGATAACAGGGGATGTATTGCGGGTGTACAGCAAAGGAAAATTTTATTGTGTAGATGATATCAGATTCACCAATGAAATGCACTTCACT
>Ga0082212_10010546_pt1 | contig 11812 bp, 10 predicted proteins | sample TergutNt197P3_FD_71548 | JGI IMG/M metagenome (GOLD analysis project Ga0082212, IMG submission 71548) | Neocapritermes taracua P3 segment gut microbial communities from Petit-Saut dam, French Guiana - Nt197 P3 | ecosystem: Host-associated > Arthropoda: Insects > Digestive system > Gut ... | reverse complement strand
GTCCAATGTCCCCTTGTACGACTCCAGGGTTTTTCCGACTTCATCAACCCTGTCCTTAAAGGGATCCCAAAATTCCTTGATCATGTCCGGCCAGCGGATATTGTTTTCTTCGACCTGGTCGAGCTTTGATTCCATGGCTGCGGTAAAACCAGCGTCTACCACATGGGGGAAATATTCGCCCAGCATATCGCTGATCATGCGGCCCAATAACGTTGGGACCAATTGTTTGTTGGATCGTGTTACATAGTACCTGTCCAAAAGGACGGAAATAATCGGCGCATAGGTAGAGGGCCGGCCGATGCCTTTTTCTTCCAGGATTTTTACAATGGAAGCGTCGGTATAGCGGGGAGAGCCTTGCGTAAAATGCTGTTCGGGATAAAACTTTTCCGCTTTTAACACATCACCCTTTTTTAGGGGCGGCACGGCGCTTCCTTTTTCCTCTTTGGAAGCAAGGAGCTTCATTATTTTATAAAAACTTTTTTCCAGGATCTTGGTGCCGGAAATACGGAAAATGCCTTCCCCTCCCCCTTCGGATTCTGCAATCGCAGCGGAAACATCAATGCTTATTGTTTTTGTCCTGGCATTTTTCATCTGGCAGGCAACAAAGCGTTCCCAGATAAGCGTATACAGTTTTTGCTGATCGCGGGTTAATGAATCCTTAAGTGATTCGGGAGTATAGCTAACGTATGTCGGCCTAATCGCCTCGTGTGCATCCTGAACTTTTTTTCCCGCTTCATAGACAACCGGCTCCGGCGGAAGGCAATCGGGATGGTTTTTCCCAATCCACTCCCGTACTTCGTTTAATGCAAGAGCGGAAATCCGCACCGAATCGGTACGCATATAGGTAATCAACCCTATGCGGCTTGAGCCAATATTAACTCCTTCATACAATTGCTGGGCAATCTGCATGGTTTTTTTACTGGTAAAGCCCAGTCTGTTTGCAGACATTTGCTGTAATTGAGAAGTTGTAAAAGGAGGTCTGGGACGAACTGTTTTTTCCGTTTCTCTGATTTCGGAAACAACACAGGGTAAATCCTTTACCGCATCAATAATACGGTGTACTTCAGTTTCATTTTTCAGTTCCGGTTTTTTCCCCTGCCATGACACAAGCTGAGCGGTAAACACCCCCTGTTTTCCGGTTTTAAAATCGGCATCTACAGTCCAGTATTCTTCCGGAATAAAAGATTCAACTTCTTTTTCCCGTTCGCATATAAGCCGCAGTGCTACCGATTGAACCCGTCCGGCAGAAAGTCCATTTTTAACTTTTTTCCAAAGCAATGGCGAAAGGTTATACCCGACAAGCCTGTCCAAAACCCGTCTGGCTTTCTGGGCATTTACCTTTGCTTCGTCAATCACCGAAGGATTATCTACCGCATCTTTAATTGCCTGAGGTGTAATTTCATTAAAAGAGATACGCTTAATCGGAACTTTTGCTGTTTTCGCAGTGATAGCATTACGTAAATGCCAGGCTATGGCTTCTCCTTCACGGTCATTATCACTGGCAAGCAATACTTCATCTGATTTTTTTGCATCTCCCTGAAGCTCTTTAAGGAGTTTAGCTCTTCCTCTGACGGTAATGTATTCGGGTTCAAAATCATGTTCCACGTCAACTGCTGTACGCGATTTAGGCAGATCGATTAAATGCCCCATGGAAGCTTTTACGGTATAGGAAGGGCCCAAATATTTTTCAATGGTTTTTGCCTTTGCAGGAGATTCGACAATTACAAGTATTTGTTTACCGGTTTTCTTTGCTGCCTTGTTTTTTACTTTTGTTGTTTTTGTATCCATTGAATTTACTTCCATAAATAGTTGACCCCTATAGATCCAGTTCTTGTTTTAATGAATCAGCCAGAGACAAGCTTCCGCCGTTCCGCCTGTTTTGTTCGTTCCATTTCAGCAATAATGCCGGATCTATGTTCCAGCCTGCCAATACATCAGAAGCACTGGAAACGACAGGGCATCCTTCGGCAGCCAGAGTTCTTGTGCCCTCTCCAATTGGAGAATCAACACCGGCAGAAGCGACAAAAAGATCTCTCCCCTGTTCCAGGGCAAATTTTCCTGTATAGAGAGCTCCGGAACCGGCGGGAGCTTCCACAATTACCGTAGCTCTGGCAAGGCCGGAAATGATCCTGTTTCGCTGAGGATAGAACCATTTCTTTGGCGTAGTACCAAGTTTATATTCACTTAAGAGGGAGCCTCCGTTTTTTATTATACGTCTTGCCAAGTCACGATTTGATGCCGGAAATATTTCGTCCACGGAAGAACCCAATACCGCCACAGTACAGCCGGCGCCTTCCAGAGCGCCTCTGTGAGCTAAAGCATCAATTCCAAGGGCAAGGCCGGAAATGACCGTAATGCCTGCAAGTGCAAAATCACGGCCCAGGGCAAGGGCCTGTCTGGATGCTGCAGCGCTGGGATGCCGGGTACCCACCAGGGCAACAGAAGGCTTTTCCGGATTGGGGAAACTGCCGCGGCAATAAAGAAATTCCGGGGGATCAAAAATTTCACGCAATAAAGGCGGATAGAGCGGAGAATCCATATCTATCCGGTATATACCCAAAAGCTTTTCTTTATCTATACCACGCATCCATAACCTTCTGTTTATTAAGTTCTGCCTGATCCTTTACTTTCTGATCCTTGGTAAGGCCGATAATACGGTCATACAGATCTGCTGCCCCTGCAAAGTCTCCTGTTAATGCCCGGGCGGAAGCCAGGACAAACATTCCGTCGGTGTCACGTTTATTAATATCCAAAAACAATTCCAGATAAGGAATTGCCTCTTCCGGACGATCCAGGTTAAAAACATAGAGCACGCCAAGACCATAAAGAGCTTTACCGTAACGGCCCTGCAAGTCAAGAGCCCGCAGATACGCCGCTTCTGCAATGCGGTAATGTTCTTCCTGTTCACCGGAAGAAAAGTATTCGGAACGGGCAAGACTCCCTGCAGATATCCCGATAAGATAATGAACCGTTTCGTCTTCCGGAAAGTAACGGGCAGCGTTTTGAAGCGCTTCCAAAGCCTCTCCATAAAGCGGCTGCCGGGCATCCATGAGCCTTGAACCAAGTATCTTCCAGTAGATCCCGGTTTGCGCCGCGTCTTTAACATGCTCGTCAATCTTTTTTTCATAAAGTGCAATAGCCTTACGCAGATCCTCTATAGATTGAGGCGGGGCTCCGCGAGGGCTTAACGCAGCTATTTGAGCAGCCAAAGAATTACGTGCGGCAATTTTTTTATATATAAAAACACCAGTAATACCGGTAGCCAATATAATGAGAATTAAAATTGATTTTCCTAATCCTTTCTGTGCCATTCTTTTACTCCACTGAGCCTGATCACCCGGAAGTGGTCAGACGAACACCTCTGTTTGGCTGTCCTAACAACGGCAAAAACTTTTTATGATTTTCCTTCAGCATAGAAACATCCACATGGGTATAAAGCTGGGTTGTAGCCAAATCCGAATGTCCCAGTAATTCCTGCACCTGCCTGAGATCCGCGCCTCCTGCCAATAACTCTGTGGCAAAACTGTGCCGCAGAGTATGAAGTTTTGAAGAAGTACCGGCGATTAATGCCAACAAGGCATAATTCTTCCAAATTCCCTTCCTCGACAAGCGTTTGCCTCCCCGTGCTAAAAAAAGCGCTTTTGGATGCTGCTGCTTTGCCAGAAGGGGACGTACTTCTGAAAGGTACCGTTTTAACCAAACAGCCGATTCGTCTCCAAAGATCGCCATTCTTTCCTTATTCCCTTTACCTCTTACCCTGACAATACGTTCATCAAGAAAAAGATCTGCGGTATTTAAATTAACTGCCTCGGAAACCCGAAGTCCTGCTGAATAGATCAATTCATAGATCGCCCTGTTTCGTAATCCCAAAGGCTTTGAGATGTCTGCCGCTTCTAACAGTACATCAATTTTTTGCCGGGAAAGAACTGCCGGAAGATGGAAGTTCCGCCGGGGCATTTCCAGAATTGCCGCCGGATTATCGTTCCGCAGACCTTCATCGCACAGATAACGGAAAAAGGAACGGAGCACCGAAACAGCTTTGGCTGCAGATCTTGAACTAATTTTTTTTCTTCGTTCTTCCAGGTATTCGGTAAGAAGTACTGCATCGGCATCTTGTAATATTCTTTCTTGACCTGGTCCTTTTTCCCGGAGCCAGGAAAGGAAAACCCGTATTTCTCTTATATAAGTTTCCGCCGTCAGAGGAGCCCGGCGTTCCAACGTCAGGAGAAAAGACCGGTAGCAGGCAAGAATATTTTTCATATCTTTACAATTGTACCTCTGCCTTCTCTTTTTCGGGAAACCGCATTATGGTAGGAACATCCAGATCTTCTTCTTTGTAATTACTCCGTTGAGCAAGAAAATCAGCCCTGCTTCTGGTAGAACGGGATGTAAAACTGTTCCATTCTTCAAGCCCGACGACATCACGGTTTTGATTTATTTCTACGCCGCCTTTGGATTCCATTTTTAAGGATTTCGGCGGGAATCCTGTAGCAATTACCGTTACCTGTAGTTTATCTCCCAGTTCGTTTTTTATTACCGCACCGGAAATGATTTGCACATTCTTATCGGCTTTTTCGGAAACAGTTTCCGCCACATCTTCCAATTCTGTAAGCGCTAAAGATTCTCCACCGGATACACAAACAAGAATACGCCGGGCGCCTTCAATGGTTGTGTCTTCAAGCAGGGGATTTTCAACTGCTTTTATTGCTGCTTCCTGAGCTCTGTTATCTCCGGATGCAATTCCCACTCCCATCAAGGCATCACCCTGACCGTACATGGTTTGTTTTACATCGGCAAAATCCACATTCATTTCACCTGTTTCAAGTATCAAATCGGAGATACCCTGAACTCCCTGACGGAGTATATCGTCCGCCATACGGAATGCTTCTTTGATCGGAGTACGTTTTTCAACAAGGGAAAGAAGGTGCTGATTTTGAATAACAATGAGAGTATCTACCGCTTCTCTCATCTTGGCAATTCCTTCTTCGGCAAGCTGCATTTTAAAGCGGCCTTCAAAATTAAAGGGTTTGGTGACTACACCTACAGTAAGAGCTCCGCATTCCCTGGCAACCTGGGCAATAACCGGAGCAGCTCCCGTACCTGTACCGCCGCCCATACCGGCGGTAACAAAAACCATATCCGCTCCCCTTAAATTATTGGCGATTAAGTCACGATCTTCCATAGCTGCCTTTTCGCCCACATCGGGTACACCGCCTGCACCCAATCCGGCCGTAAGCTTTGAGCCAATGGAAAGTTTAGTAACTGCCTTACTGTGATTCAACGCCTGAAGATCGGTATTGGCGGCGATAAATTCGACACCTTCGAGGCCGCATTCGATCATGCGATTAACCGCATTGGAGCCTCCTCCGCCGGCTCCAATTACCTTGATTATCGTGGAACGCGGTCCGGAATTTTCGCGTTCCTCCAAAAGCTGGATGTTCATGTCCCCTCCCCCAAAAATTTTTTTATACCTTGCAAAGCTCCAGCAATGCAAAAGTTATCGATCCAAAAAACCTAAAAAAATTCTCTTCGTAACCAGTCTGCAATCCTTCCAAAAAAGGATACTCCGTCGGATTTTTTATTTCCGCTTCTCTCAATTCCGTTTCGGAGTTCCCTGTCATTTCCCTCAAGTACCAATCCTACAGCAGTCGCATAGGCAGGATTCCTGTATTCTTCCACTAATCCGCCTACGGAAAGAGGAGAACCAATACGTGCAGGAAGCTTAAAAATATCCGAAGCCAGTTCCGCCGCTCCCGAAAGCTGTGAAGCTCCGCCCGTCAGAACTACTCCGCCCCCCAAAGGACGGGATAAAGTAAGTTTATCGAGCTTTTCCTTAACCATATAAAAAATCTCTTCCAGCCGTGGTCTTATAATTTCTTCAATTTCAAACCGTGGAATAACCAGCGGCGCCCTTCCGCCTACTCCGGGAACAATAATGTCATCTTCTCCCGCTCCTGTTCCTTCCCAACAGCTTCCTGCTTCGAGTTTTATCTTTTCTGCGGCTTCATACGAAATATTTTTGATTATCGAAATATCTCTGGTAACCAGAGTACCGCCTGCGGGAATTGTTGTGGTTGAGTAAGGCGCTCCTTCTGAATAGATCAAAACATCGGTGGTGCCGCCTCCCAAACCAATAAGAGCTGCTCCCAGTTCTTTTTCTTCTTCGGTTAATACCGCCCTTCCGGCAGCCAGCGATTGAAGCACGAGCCCGTCTACACGGAATCCTGCCCGGTTAACGCACTTAACAAGGTTTTGTGCACTGGTAACCGAACAGGTAATAATATGAACTTCCGCTTCCAGCCGGACTCCGATCATGTCCAGGGGATCCCGGACTCCCTTTTGATCATCCACAATGTAACTCTGAGGTATTAATTCCAGTACCTGTCTGTCCATGGGAATTGCAACGGCACGTGCTGCTTCCAGAACACGTAAAACATCATCGTCCCCGATTTCTCTTGTTTCCCGGTTTTTACCAGTTACCGCCACCACTCCCCGGGAATTGATCCCCTCAACATGGCTTCCCCCGATACCGGTCCAGGCGCCGCGCAGTTCCCTGCCACTCATCATTTCCGCCGCTTCAATGGCGGACTCCACAGAACGCAGCGTAGCTTCGATATTTACTACTACTCCTTTGCGCAATCCTGTAGACGGACTGGTACCTATGCCGGTTATTTCTATACCGCCATTTCCGGTTCGTTCACCAATTACAACACATACTTTGGCCGTTCCAATATCAAGTCCGGCCACTAAATCGCCGCTAGCCAGAATAGGCCTCCTTGTACGAAGCAGTACCGGTTCTAAAATCGATCTCCTCAATGTTTCCGGACTTTCCGGAAAGTACATCCAGCATGAGGAGCATATACCTGAGCGTTTCTTCTGTTATATCTTCGCTGACCCGTACCCGTACTCCTTTATGAGCAGGATACAACGTTAAATCATAACCATCATAGTTTCTGTGATTAATCCTGATTTCGGAAATCGTGGCCAAAAGCTCAGGAGCGGTCCGGCTTAGATCTTCAAGCCGGGCAAAGAGTGTATTGTACATACGGGGAAGCTTCATTCCCGGATATACTCCTTCCAGTACCAAACCTGATATAACCGGCAGTGTTTCATCACTTAAAAAGCCTTCCTTTCCGACATTAAAGATCATTCCTTCTCCGTCAATGAGGGCAGGAAAGATCCTCTCACCATGAGCCACAAAAGCCATGGCTGCGGCCCTCCGGCTCTCCAAATTAAGCTCCAGTCTGTTGGGAAAACGCTTAATCACCCGTGCAGACCGGACCATTGGCAGAGCAATGAGTGCTTCCTCTGCGGATTTGGTATTGATTGTCATAAAAGATGAATGCTTTCCGATTCCTGCCAAAGCGAGCACCGCTTTCTCATCAATTCCCGAAATACCCGAAATAGTTATTTTGGAAAGAGGCATACAGGGACTGATGCCGAAAAGCCAGACAAGCTCTACCCCCAGGATAATCGTAATTATCGCGAGGATATATTTTAGTTTTTTGTATTCCATTGAATGAAAGCGGGGTCCGGAACCAGCATCATCCACATACAAATAATCACTGGACATTATTAACCTCCCGTGAATTATTTATCAGCAATCCGCACATAACCAATGTTGTAGCCAGAGACGAACCGCCGGCAGAAAAGAACGGCAAAGGTATACCGGTGGCAGGAAGAGCTCCGGCAACCACCGCTACATTTAATAAAATTTGGGAAAGTATCATCGTTCCAAGACCAAATCCCAAAAGACGCCCAAAAAGCGTCTTGTTTTTCAGGGCACAGCGATATATGGCAAAAGCGAAAAGTGAAAAGAGAATAAAGATCAACGCCACAGCAAAAAAACCTCCCTCTTCAGCAAATGAAGCAAAAACAAAATCTGAATGGATTTCCGGTACACTGGCGATCTTTCTGGTTCCCTGTCCTATCCCTTTGCCCCAAAAACCTCCGGAACTGATTGTGGTGATACTGGCTTTTACCTGGTATCCTGCACCCTGCGGATCGTATTCAGGCCAAAGGAAACTGATAAAACGGCGCAGCCGGTGTTCTCTGGTCAGGACAAAAAACACGGATAGTGGTAAAAAGATCATCGCTGCAGCAAAGAAAAACCTCAGCTTTATCCCGGCCAGATAAAAAATCACCAGGGCATTAAAAAGAATAAAAAATGCCGTGGAAAAATTATTTTGCATATAAATCAAAGCAACGAAGATTACAGTTATCATTGTCGGAGGAAGTACGCCGGCAGAAAAAGAATCAAGTCTGTCTGCTTTTTTATCAAAGATATGCGCCAAATAAAACGGAAGAACGAGTTTAACCAATTCCGAAGGCTGATAGGTGGAAGAACCAAGCCGGATCCATCTGGTGGCACCGTTCTTCATAACTCCTATGCCGGGAATAAATGTCAGCACACAAAGGATCATTGAACCTATAACCAGGGGAAATATCCATTCCCGGACAAAATCCAGATTGGCCCGGGAAACGATAAAGCACAAAGCAAAACCAAAAGCCGCCAACACCACCTGGCGGGAAATAAAGTAAAGACTGTTTCCGAAGAAACGATCAGCAAAGGCATAAGAAGCGGAATATAATGTTACCAGCCCTATCCCGGTGAGGAGTAAAATACAGGCAACAAGAAGACGATCCGAACGGGTTTTTCTGCCTTGTTGCTCCATTGCCAACTGAAACTTCATTCAATTCCCTACTGTATCTTCTATTGAATTTTTAAGGTCGAAAGGGCCATAATTGCAAAAAGCCCGCCAAGTATCCAAAAACGGATAACAACTTTACTTTCCGTCCAGCCTGATAATTCAAAATGATGATGAAGCGGACTCATCTTGAATATCCGTTTCCTGAACAGCTTGAAAGACAATACCTGTAAAATTACCGATGCAACTTCCAGTACAAAAACGCCGCCAATGATAAGAATTAATATTTCCTTTTTTATAACAAGGGAAATTACAGCAATAATTCCGCCCAGAGAAAGACTTCCTACATCTCCCATGAATACTTCTGCAGGATGTGCATTAAACCAAAGAAATCCTATGCAGGCACCAACGGCAGCAAGGCAGAATATGGTCAGTTCCCCTGCCCCTTCAATAAACGGAATCCCCAGATATGCGGAAAAGTCTGCCCGGCCGGAAAGATAGGAAAGAATTCCCAGCGTAATAAACACCCAGAGCAAAAGGCCGGTTGCAAGTCCGTCCAAACCATCGGTGAGGTTTACCGCATTCGATTCACCGACCATAAGAAGAACGGCAAAAGGAATCCAGAACGGGCCCAAATCAAAAACAGGGTTTTTAAAGAAAGGAATATAAAGCTGTGTTACTTCTTTTTCCCCGGAAAAATACAGAACTAAAGCTAACGCCAAAGCTACTGTAACCTGCGCGCCAAATTTAACTTTGACAGAAAGACCGTCTGCATTCTTTTTTGTAACTTTTAAATAATCATCTGCATAACCGATAGCCCCGAATGCAATAAGGGCACCCAAACAAAGCCATACCTTAAAACTTGAAAAATCCTGCCAGAGAAGAACAGAAATAATTATCGAAACAATAATCATCACTCCGCCCATAGTCGGAGTTCCGCCTTTCACAAGATGCGTTTCAGGACCGTCGTTCCGTATGGCTTGACCAACTTTGAGTTTGCGCAGTGCTTCGATAATACGAGGACCCAATAGAAAACAAAGAAGCAGCGTGGTTAACGCAGCATAAGCACCTCTGAAAGTTAAATATTGAAATACATTTAAAGGTGTAAAATATTTAACAAGAGGATAGAGGAATTCAAGAAACATCAGAATCCTCCAAAAAAACAACATCGCTTAGTTTTTCCAGAGCGCAGCCCCGTGAACCTTTTAGCAAAACAAGATCCCCCATTCGGATTTCTTTTTTAAGTTCCGCCGACAACTGTTCCATGCTGCAGGAATGAAAATATTTTCGCCGGTTTTCATTCAGTACTTTTGCAGCGCTTTCCATTTCATTTCCGTAAAGATAAATTAAATCAGCCTTTGATTCGTTAAGGAGCCGGCCGATTTTCCGGTGTTCTTTTTCTTCATACTCTCCAAGCTCCAGCATGGAACCAAAAACGTAGATCCGTCGCCCGGGCCAATCGATACTGTTACAAAAACCAAGTACTTCTGCTGCCGAATCCGGGTTACTGTTGTAACAATCCCGGATTACCGTGGTTTTACCTTGTAGCACCTCGCTGCGGCCGAAAATGCCTTTAACACCGGCAAGACCATTCCGGATAGAAGAGGCACAAATGCCTGCTTCATTTGCCAGGGCTGCCGCAGCGAGGGCATTTTTTACATTGTGTTTTCCGGGAAGACCGAAGCTGACGGGGATTCCCTCCCAGTTTATCTCCGTTCCCGCCAGTCCCCGGTCCAGTAGAGCATTAAGCTTTCCCGATGCCTCAAGATTATTTTGTCCGTAAAATACTACTTTGCCCTTTACATCCCGGGCCAAATAATCCCTAAAGGGATCATCTTCCGGAATCAGGGCCGTTTCTTCTCCTGTAAACTGTGAAAAAATTTGCTTCTTTTCCTCGGCAATATTTTCCATGTTTCCCAAAACACCGATATGAGCGGGACCAATGTTTGTTATAAGGGCAATTTTTGGCCTAAGCACAGCAGCAAGTTCCGCAATTTCTCCCTTCCGGTTCATTCCCGCTTCAAAGATACCTGCCTCATGATGATCTCGTACATTGAACGCAGAAAGAGGAAGTCCTGTTTCGGAATTAAGGTTACCGCTGTTCATTACAACATTTTTTTCTTTGCCAATTATAGAACCGGCAATTTCCTTGGTGGTTGTTTTACCGGAAGAACCGGTAATGCCAATGCGCAGCAACCGGGGAAAAAGATTAAGGTAGGCGGCAGCCAGATCCTGCAGACCTTTGAGTGTATCTTCTACTACAAGCAAAGCGGCGCTTTTTTCGGCGGCCAAAGCAATCAATGTTTCTACACTTAAACCAGTTTTTTCCAGCCCTTGCCTGCTTACCAAAGCGCCGGCAGCTCCTGCATCCAAAGCTTCGCGAAGAAAACAGTGGCCGTCGGAACTAAGACCCCTAAGGGCGATAAAAAGTGACGCCTGACTTACTTTTCGCGAATCAATAGCTATCGAGGTAAAACCTCCCTCTGCTCCTTCAGGGAAAAGTTCCGCTCCAAGGGCTAAAGCGGCGCTTCTATGATCCATCAAAAAAGGTTTATTCATCCGCCGACTCAAACTCCTCAAAATATTCAGCAATGCTTCTGTAAACTGTATCTGATACGGCCACTGTTTCCGGAAGGCCAGTTGTGTCAGGAACGACAGTTGGGACTGTTATGGAAATTTGCAGTACTTCTTCGGGTTGTTTTTTTTGCAGTCCCAATTCGTCCCGGGCAATATGTTCTATTCTGTCAGGTGAAGAAAGAAACGTAATACCGGCAATGAGCCGTTTGTTGTTTTCTACCCATTCTTCCTGGGTTTTTTCCAGTTTTTTCAACTCCCGCTCCAAATCACCGTACCGGGAAGACTGCCAGGCAGTAAGTCCCAAAAAAACAGGAATACTTAAAACAAAACAATAAAAGAAAATACGCCGAATCATGATTCTACCCTGGTATCGATTTTTTCTGCCACCCGGAATTTTGCACTCCGGGAAGGAGGATTATTCCTGCATTCTTCTTTCCCGGCCGAAACAGGCTTGCGGGTAAGAATTTTTACAGAACAGATCCCTACAGATCTAGATATCGGCGTATCCGGCTGACTGGTACAGTCCCGGCTCTTTTCTCTGAAAAAATGCTTTACCTTTCTGTCCTCACCTGAATGAAAGCTTATTA
>Ga0082212_10010545_pt1 | contig 11812 bp, 11 predicted proteins | sample TergutNt197P3_FD_71548 | JGI IMG/M metagenome (GOLD analysis project Ga0082212, IMG submission 71548) | Neocapritermes taracua P3 segment gut microbial communities from Petit-Saut dam, French Guiana - Nt197 P3 | ecosystem: Host-associated > Arthropoda: Insects > Digestive system > Gut ... | reverse complement strand
ACCTTCTGCTTCAGCAGCTGCCAACACACTATTTATCGTAATATTCACCAAATCATCACCTGGTTGGATCATCGGCGTCCTGATGCCTCTGGCAATTGTTCCGATTGTTCTCATAATGATACCCCTTCCTGATTTCTAGCGAAATCATGAGCCTCCGTGCAGAAATCCCCCTCCTTCGGGGGGTGGCAATAAAACCGCGCCGATAATTATAATACCATAAATTTAGTAATAATCATAGATTAAAATCAAACAAACTCAGCTGCCCATCCCCATAATTTCCTTTATATGTATGGATGATATCTTTCATATCATATAAAACTTGATTCTTTTTACATTCACTGGTAAAACGGTCATAGATTTTACGTGAATTCGGAATATGACATGAGTAATTATTTCCATAGGTACGGCGGTAACGTGCGGCTAAATCTTGCCCCGGAAATAATTTTTCCAATTGCTCATAATAGTAAACGCGCTGATTCATCCGCAGGGTAACGCCAAATCCGGGATAGATAAAGCGGGCATCATTATCAATTGCCTGATCCAAAATCTGAAAGATATTTTCTTCATCATCATTGACAAAAGGCAAAAGCGGCATCAGTAAAATGCCGGCCATGATTCCGGCTTTCCCTAGTTCTTTAAGTAGGGCAAAGCGTTCTGATGAAGGAGGCGCTCCCGGCTCAATCTGTAGGGATTTGGCATCATTTGCATTCGTGATGGTGATTTTGACAAGGACTGGGGAATGCTCGCTGATCGACTTTAGAATATCAATATCTCGTGCCAATAATGTACCTTTCGTCGCAATCGAGATACCAAACTCAAAGGCATCGACTAGTTCCAAAGCGTGCCGGGTCAAGCAGAGGTCTTTTTCGAAAGGATTATAGGGATCACTCATTGAGCCGGTGCCAATAACCCCCCTTTTGACTTTTCGCCGCAAATCATTACGGATGATTTCCAGGGCATTCTCTTTTGCCCGGACGCGGTCGAAATCCGGGACACGATAACAGTCTGAACGACTGTCGCAATAGATGCAGCCATGGCAGCAACCTTTGTAGATATTCATATTGTAATCAGTGCCAAACCAAGCATTTGATTTATTTTTGGTGACAATGGTTTTGGCGTGGATGTATTCTATCATTTTATACCCGATGCATTATGAAATTTGAAAATCCTAGGCGGCTTCGAAAAAATACTCACGATAGTCATCTTCGCTGGCAAACAACATATAAATACTGCCAATTAGCCCCATATAACCTTCACTAACCGTATATCCCTTCATAAACATTACCTCCTATTATCCTAAAATGCTTTCGTTTCTGATAATAGCGTAACATTTATGTTGTCCGATAAAAAGGACTTTCAAACGTGTGTTCGTATGTTTTGTGGTTTGACTTCTCAAATCACATATATTATAATGATGGGGTCAAAATGCCTTTTGACCCCATCATTATAATATATATAAAAAATGGAAGCAAGGAGGATCTTTTATGTTATGGGAAGAACTGTCTGCCTTTAATTTTGAAGAATCAGTGAAGGAATGCGAAGGGGTCTGCATTTTACCAATTGGCTGTATTGAAAAACACGGAAATCATTTGCCGCTTGGCACTGACATGTATACCGCACAGGCGGTATGTAAGGCCGCCGCCGAGCGCGAACCGGCCATTGTTTTTCCCTACTATTTCATAGGCCAAATATCTGAGGCACGCCATTATCCGGGAACGGTGGCAGCTTCGCACAAGCTGTTAATGGAGAATTTGTTGGAAATGTGTGATGAAATTGCGCGAAATGGCTTAAAGAAGATCGTTATTATGAGCAGCCACGGCGGCAATGGAAGCTTTCTTCCATTCTTTGCCCAGGAAATGCCCCGGCTAAACCGTGATTATTGTGTTTATACGGGTTACATATCGACTTATTCAGATGAGCAGCAAAAAACCATTGCCGAATTATCCGGGACAACTGATTTCGGGCAGCATGCCGGCATGACAGAAACAGCGGTCATGATGCACCTGCGGCCTGACTTAATCCATATGGAATGGCAGGATCCTGCCGAAGGCACCAGCATGGAACGTTTGGCAGAAATAGAGGCGCAAAATCTATATAGCGGATTCAATTGGTATGCCAAATTTCCCGCGCATTTCGCCGGAAATCCAAGCCTGGCTTCCGCTGAGATTGGCGCGGCTATCTTTGACATGGTGGTAAACAACACCGCCGATGCAATAAAAGCTGTAAAAGCTGATACGATGTCTCCTGGATTTGTGAAAGAGTTTGCTAAATTCAGCCAAAATCCTTCAAGGAGCTTTGAGCATCCACATGAGGGAGATTGCTAGGTGTTCATGCCAATCATCTATTTTTTCATATTCTTGTTGTCTTGCACCCTTGGATCCATTATCGGCATCGGCGGCAGTTTGATCATTCGCCCCACCCTTGACTGGGTAGGCTACCACAGCGTCGGCAACATCGCCTTCCTAACGAGTGCTGCCAATATCTGCATGGCTTCTGTTTCGATTTATAAAAAGACCAAAGATGGCTCAAAAATCGAATTCATGAAGGTCGGGCTGGTTTGTATCGGCTCGCTTATCGGCGGAATGATTGGCGACCAACTGCTTCGGGTTCCCGCTGTGATCTTTGGCGATAATACGATGCAGATTGCCCAAACCACCGCAACCATCCTATTTCTTGGTTTAGGTATTTATTTTACCGAAAAATGCAAATTACGCTATGATGTTAAAAACAAACTCTTATATGTGCCATTGGGAATCATTTTAGGTTTAGTTGCCGTTTTCTTAGGCATCGGTGGCGGCCCTTTAAATGTGCCTGTATTTATGATATTATTCAGCCTTCCGGTTAAACAGGCCACAAATTATTCCTTGGCGATTATGATTTTTTCACATTCATCGCGGCTGATTACCATGTGTTTTACCGGCACCGCCTTCGGATTTATGGAATTTGACTTGATTTTTCTCCCGCTTATTATTCCGGCAGCAGTACTTGGCGGAATCATCGGCGCAAAGCTCAGTAAGAAAATGTCCGATCATTTTGTAAAAAGAACCTTTTCCATCGCGATGTGCATGATTATTGCCATTAATATAATTAATTTAATCCGCTTTTTATCTACTTGAGTTTTCCATGAAAATGTGCTAACATATTATTTGTTGAAATTTATATCATAATCACAAATATCATAATCACAAATTAGAAAGGATTAATTATGTGGACTAGAGCAGAGTTAAAAAGTAAGGCAAAAATCGTCATGAATCAAAACTACTGGAAGGCTGTCTTGGCGGCCATCGTAACGATGATTGCAACCGGCGGTTTCACAAGCAGCAGTGGGTACAATTTGGGCAGTGCCGGTACCGACGCTACTACTGGCAGCGGTTATGAACTGGCACGTCTAGGCATTATCATCGGCATTATAATTTCAGTCGTATTGGTTACTTTGGCCTTTGCGTTAGCAATTGCTATTTTTGTTTTATATCCACTTGAAGTCGGCTGCCGCCGTTACTTTATTTCTTCCCGTACGGCACCCGGTGATCTATCGCTTTTGGGATTTGGGTTCAAAAATTCATACATGAACCTTGTAAAAACTATGTTTTTGCGGAACCTATTTATCTTCCTTTGGAGTTTATTGTTGTTCATACCTGGCATCATCAAGTTTTATGAGTATCGAATGATTCCTTATCTGTTAGCCGAAAACCCCAGCCTTGATTCCAGTCAAGCCTTTGCCCGCTCAAAAGAAATGATGGCCGGGCAAAAATGGAACGTTTTTGTGCTTGATTTGTCATTTATCGGCTGGCATCTCTTAGGGTTATTTACTTGCTTTATTTTAAATATTTTCTATGTGAATCCATATCAGCAATCAACAAATGCTGAGCTTTATGAAGCTTTAAAATAGTTACTGTTCACGGCCAATGTCAGTAACTTAAAATAACATCTCTTTCATCTTCTCGAGCATTTCCTCTGTTGCTAATAAAAGTGCTGCCACGTCCCTTTCGGCGAGGCCGCACTTTTTATAGTGGATGGAAAAGTAGGGGGCGCCTTTATGATTAAAACGGATCGTTTGATAGCGTTGCAAGAATAGGGGGATATTTTCGGCTTTTATTTTGGCATCAGGTCTAAGATAAAAAATGATTTCTTCATTTTTGCTTTTGATTTCCGTAATAAAAATCATATGAGCCTCAATCCGGATTAAGGCAATGCGCAGCAAATTTTCAACGGACGTTGGAATGTTCCCGAAGCGATCAATTAGTTCTTCTTTCATATCATCACATTCTGTTTTGCTTTCAATTCCGGCGATGCGTTTATAAATGTCGAGTTTTTGAATCTCATTGACAATATAGCTAGGGGGAATGAATGCATCCACGTTAAGGTCAACCGTGGTCGAAAAATCATCATCGGTAGAAATCCCTTTTAAACTCTTAACCGCCTCATCCAGCATTTTGCAATACAAATCATAACCCACTGCTTCCATATGGCCATGCTGTTTTTGCCCAAGCAAGTTGCCTGCTCCACGAATTTCAAGGTCACGCATTGCGATTTTAAAGCCACTGCCTAAATCCGTAAACTCCTTAATCGCTGCGAGACGCTTTTCCGCGACTTCTTTTAGCATTTTATCGCGTTTATACATTAAGAAAGCATATGCGGTGCGGTTCGAGCGTCCGACGCGGCCGCGGAGCTGGTAGAGCTGCGCCAAACCCATATTGTCGGAATCATGGATGATCATGGTATTCACATTCGAAATATCAAGGCCGGTTTCGATGATGGTAGTGGCAACCAAAACATCGATTTCATGATTGATAAAGTCATACATGATTCGCTCTAGCTCACGCTCCTGCATCTGTCCGTGGGCAAAAGCGACTTGCGCTTCGGGCACAAGATTTTGAATCGCCGCGGCAACATCGGCAATATTGGCAACACGGTTATAAACATAATACACTTGGCCCTCGCGTGATAGTTCGCGGATAATTGCTTCGCGCACCATTTCGTCATTATACTCACAAACAAAGGTCTGGATCGGCATCCGGTCGTTTGGTGCTTCTTCAAGGACGCTCATATCACGGATTCCGACCAGGCTCATGTGAAGGGTCCGGGGAATCGGCGTTGCCGTCAGGGTCAAGACATCAACACTATCTTTGATGTGCTTTATTTTTTCTTTATGGGTTACGCCAAAACGCTGTTCTTCATCAATAATCAGAAGGCCGAGATCTTGATACTCTACATCTTTTGACAGAACACGGTGGGTGCCGATGACGATATCTACCTGGCCTTTCCGTAACTCGGCAATTGTTTTTTTCTGTTCGGCAGCGGTACGGAAGCGGGAAAGCAACTCAATCCGTACCGGAAAGTCCTTCATTCGCTGGATGAAGGTATTATAATGCTGCTGTGCCAGAATCGTTGTCGGCACAAGATAGACGACCTGCTTATTTTCCTGAACCGCTTTAAAGGCAGCACGGATGGCGATTTCGGTTTTGCCATAACCAACGTCGCCGCAGATTAAGCGATCCATGATTTTGGTGCTTTCCATGTCTTCCTTTGTTTCTTGGATGGCGGCCAATTGATCTTCGGTTTCCTCAAAGGGGAACAATTCTTCGAATTCACGTTGCCAAACGGTATCCACATCATATTTGAAACCACTTTTTTCCTGGCGGTGCGCATAAAGCAAAACCAGTTCATGGGCAACTTCTGAAACCGCCTCCTTTACCCTGCTCTTGGTACGTCCCCATTCAATCGAGCCAAGCTTATTGAGTTTTGGCTTTTTGGCATCGGCAGAGGCATATTTCTGGATGACATTGAAAGCAGTAGCAATAATATAAAGATTTCCGCCGTCGCGATATTCGATTTTCATGTAATCTTTCACGACTTTATCAACTTCGATTTTCTCAATTCCCCGGTAAATGCCCAAGCCGTGATTTTCATGGACGATATAGTCGCCAACTTTAAGCTCAGAAAAATCAGCAATTTTGCGGCCTTCATAACGCTTTCGTTTCTTCCGCCTTTTTTCCGCACCAAAAATGTCGCTTTCGGCAATAATGGCATATTTGATTAGCGGATATTCAAAGCCGCGGCGGACACGTCCATACCAAGTCATGATTTCGCCGGGGTTTATCCCACGCTCCGGATCTTCACTATAAAAAGCCGTCAAACCGTGGTCACGCAAATCCTCGGCCAAGCGGGCAGCCCGGGTACGCGAGCCGGATAAGAGGAGGATACGGTAGCCGTTTCTTTTAAGGCGCGTCAAATCCTTGACCAAAGCCTCAAAGCTATTGTTGTATGAGGAAACCGTTTTGACGGTCAAATCGATTTTGCGGACAGCAGGAAGAATCGGCGTTTTCATATCCATCACTGATAAGGTGACAACTCGTTTGCGGGATAAACGAGCCGCAACTTCTGTGACGCTGAATAAAAGCTCGGTTTGGCTGGGTAAAAGATAACCTTTTTCCAAGCGGTTACTCATGCTTTCGCGAAATTCCATTTCGACAGCGGCAGCATGGTCACGGACGCGGGTCGGTTCATCAATGAAAAAGATGGTTTCTTCCGCATCAAAAAGGTCAATGAAGGAAACGATTTGCTCATAAAAAAAGCGAATGTAGCTTTCAAGGTTGACCGTTGTTTCAAATTCGAAGAGCTGTTCTTTGATTTCTTTTATCGCCGCTTTCAAGCGATGGGCTTCGGCAGTAAAAAACCCGTCGCGAAGCTTTTTTACTTGCTTGTCACATTCGGCCTCGATTTTATCCATTCCGGCGCGCAACTGGTCTTTGGAAAGTACCATTTCGGTCGCGGGATAAATTGTAATCTGGTCAAGGGTTTCGACTGAACGTTGACTGAGCGAGTCAAAAGAACGGATCGACTCAACATCATCACCCCAAAGCTCAATCCGGTAGGGATTTTCCTCGGTCAAATCAAAAATATCGATGATGCCGCCGCGAATCGAAAACTGGCCGGGAGCTTCCACTTGATAATTCTTCTCATAGCCCAGTTTGACAAGGTTCCTTAAAAGCTTTTCTTTATCAATGGTAGCGGAAGTACCGATGAAGATAATGTTTTCCTTTAGGTAGTCCAAAGATAAAACCGGCGACATCAGGCTTGAGAAGGTGGTAACAATGGTATGAGGCCGGCCTTCGATTATATTACGCAGACAGTCAACGCGCTCTTTGGTGAGAAGATTACCGTGGACATCCGCTTGATAAAAGATCAAATCCTTGGCCGGGAACATCGATATGCTACGATCGTAAAATCGGTATTCATCGTATATTTCTTTCATTTTGAGGTCGGAAAACGTGACGATGATTTTATGGCGGTAATCATCGCTTAGGCCGGAGGTGATATGGAGTTTTTGGGAATCGGTGCAGCCGGAGAGGGCAAGGGGCTTACCTGGCTTCCGGAGCAGGGCTTTCATTTCATCGTATTCACCGAGTTCGTGGATGGGGGTCAAGAGGGCTTTCATGCTGACGGTCCTTTCATAAATGATGGAAAAAATTTTATAATAACTTCATGCCATTTCTTGATACATGGCAGCTTAAGTCATTGGTCATCATGGCAATATTTTGCTTTTTATTGATAAAAACGATTTTTTCTTTATTGATAAGATAGGAGCGATGGCATCGTATAAATCTTTCATCCAACTGCTCTTCTAAGCTTTTCAGTTCACCATTAATTTCATAAACATGGTCCTTTGTATGCAGCCTTAATTTGTGCCGGACATGGGTGGTTTCTACGCAGATGATTTCATCCATTTTAATTCGCATGATTCTTTCATCGACCGTTATTTTAAGCGGCTTTGCTTTGGCATCTGCTTCGGCATCTCTGCGTCTTTGTAATTGCTGATAGGATTCTTCCAATTCGCGGGTATATTCCTTTGAAGCCTCGGCGCAGAGTATTTCTTTTCGCATAGCGTTTTCGCGGGAAATATAACGCATTATTAAAAGAAACAAAAAGCCGCTGGTAATTAAGAACAGTACATATCCGATATCGGCTGGGTTTGCAAGCCAATTTCCAATTTGAATCAGCGTCCTTCCGGCGATGTGATTGATATAAATAAAAGCTAATAGGATGATCGAAATCAAAATCAATAGATGTATCATGCGATTATTGAAAATATTCATATCAATACGGTTTTTAATCAAGCGTTTAATCAAATGACATATCACGATGATTACCGCCGCAACCGCTGCATTCATACAGCCCCAATAATTTTCGGGAATAATTTCTGCCAACCGAAATAAGTCTAAAAATAGAACCGTTATGGCACTATAGCTGGATAATACGGCAATGCCATAAAAAGAAAATAAGCATGCTTTTCTAAAATTCTTGGAAAATGCCGCAATAATCAGCATTACGATCGAAGTAATGATAAGGAATTGAGTTATGCCAATCATATGATTTCGGCCAAAAATAAAAGAAAGAACAAAAGGAGGGATTAATGCGGCAATAAATAAAACTGTATCTCTTTTGCCTGTAATCTTTATTTGCAGCATCCGCATATTATCAGCACACAGAGTAGTAAAAACGCTAAAGCATATTGCCCCGATGAAGATGAATAAATCCATAATATCCTCTTGTCAAAATATTTTTATGGTCATTTGTCCTAAAAAACATCGATTCGTTCAAAATCAAAGATTTCGGCCGATGGGTATGATAAAATATAAAAAAATTTTTAGGAGGAATGACAAATGGAAAAAAAGCAATTTGTAATTACGGGAACAATGGTCTGCTGCGGCGCATCGTTAATCGGGATCATCGTCTCCCTCATTAGCGCGGTAATATATACGGTAAGGGGGAGCGGAACGTTTATTTCATTCTTTACAAGCAATCCAACGATGATTATCGGCTTTTTTATCTGTATAGACATGTTTTTCGTTACACTTTCAATGCTCTTAAAAAAGAAAGAGTAATATCATTCTAAGAGAATTGCGAAGCAATTCTCTTAGAACTGCCGCTGTGCGGCAGTTTTGTTATAGCGGTTCATGGCCATATCAAGCCCGTCCTCAATGATGGTTTCAATCGCGTTAACGGCATTTTCGCTACACTCGCACATGATTTTTTTGTCATCTCCCACGAAATGGCCAAGGACGTGACCGGCCAGGTCATGTCCGCTTGGCTTATCGCCAACACCGATTTTCATCCGGATGAATTCATTGTGCCCAAAGTTTTTTATAATACTTTTTAATCCGTTATGCCCGCCGTCACTGCCTTTTTTGCGCATGCGGATTTGACCGATTGGAAGGCTTACATCATCCGCGATGATAATCAGCTCACTTTTTTCATCGATATGGTAATAGTCTATGATGCGCTTTACTGATTCACCACTCAAATTCATATAGGTAAGCGGTTTTGCCAAGAACACTTTATGGCCATAAATAGAGCCTTTTCCCATGATGCTTTTGTGCTTTACGCTCTTAATTTTTATTCTATGCTTTTTGGCCAGACGGTCGATGATATCAAAGCCGATATTATGGCGGGTGCCGTCATATTTCGAGCCGGGGTTGCCAAGGCCTACGATGATAAACATGAAAGACTCCTTTATTTTTTCGTTATCACCCCATCCTCATCAATCACGATATTGGGGGAAAGGGTACGCATCGTATTCAGGATGCGGTCTTTCTCACTGCCGTGCTGGAGAGAGGTAAAGCAGCTTTGCTGGAGAGCGGGGATAAAGCGCAAACTTTTCAAACCATCGATGTCAAAAACCGCTTCCAGCAGACCGGTATCAACCGTACGGGAGCTAAACCAAAAATTGCCGAGGCTATAGGCAACAGGGGTATCGCCATGGTATGTAATGCTTTGCAGAACATGGGGGTGCGCGCCGACGATCAGATCGGCTCCGGCAGCGGCGATTTTTAGGCCCTGCTCCAATTGAAGCCAGTCCGGCTCATCGACATTTTCTGCCCCCCAATGGAGGAAAACGACGACAAAATCACTATTTTCTTTGGCATCCGCTACGGCGGCAAGGAGATTCTCCGGATCCCAGCAGCGGAATACTCCGGGCAGCTCGTTTGTCGCACCCCGGGTATCGGGAGGATTGAGACGCTCGATTTGGGTTGCGGCAATAATCGCAATTTTGATGTCACTGATAATAAAATAAACGGGAGCCGATGCTTCATCAATATTGCGTCCGGCACCGGCATAAGGAACACCATATGCGTTAAGGGCATCGAGGGTATCAAGCAGGCTGATCTCGCCATAGTCAAAAGTATGATTGTTGGCAAGTGAAACAAGGTTTACGCCCATATCAGTAAGCCAAGAGGCCGTTTCCGGCTTGGCGCGGAATGTATATAGTTTTTCAGGATATGGTGTGCCCCTGGTAGTATAAGTAAATTCATTATTCAGCATCATGATATCGGATTCCCGCATCATTTCCAGCAAATCAGCGGAAAATGCTACATCTACGGTACCGCCTTTTTGGATGGCAGTGGACATGACAGCATAGTGGGAATCGAAGAGGATATCTCCGGCAAAAAGCAGCCTGACTTCTCCCGGAATGAGCGGTTCATGGGTATAGATACGGTTTTCACGCATGTATTCGGGATCACTTAGGATATCAGCATAGCGAGAAGGTGGAGGATCATCTTCTGGTTCGTCATCAATTTCTTCATTGACTGTTTCAGTCAATTCGTTGATTTGCACCGGCTCGCCTTCTGCATTCATTTCCGCGATAAAATTGGTCAATTGACTGGGCTGATTTTGATCGGAATGCAAAAAAAGTTGATATAGAAAAAGAACTGACAAACCGATTAACAAAACGATTGACAGAGTTGCGGTAAAAATCAAAAGAATACGGACGCTTTTGTTCTTCTGAACTTTTTTTTTCTCCATTGACATGGGGATATTATAGCACAGCGAAACCCCAAGGGGCAACCCCTGGGGTTTATTTGTTTGGCTTAAAATTTAGAACCTTGTCGTATTCACCTTCACGCCGGGCCCCATGGTAGATGCTAAGGTAACACTACGCAGGAACTGTCCTTTTACGGCTGACGGGCGGGCTTTGACGATCGCTTCCATCAAAGTAGTGAAGTTTGCTTCCAATTTATCTTCAGTAAAAGAAGCTTTGCCGATCGGGACGTGAATGATGTTGGATTTGTCAAGACGGTATTCAATCTTACCGGCTTTGATATCTTCAATCGCTTTTTTGACATCCATGGTGACGGTACCGGCTTTGGGGTTTGGCATCAAGCCTTTTGGGCCTAATAACTTACCGAGACGGCCGACAACACCCATCATATCAGGGGTTGCAACGACGACATCAAAGTCGAGCCAACCTTCGTTTTGGATGCGGGGAATGAGCTCGTCACCACCAACATGGTCAGCGCCGGCGGCTTCTGCTTCCGCTACTTTTTCGCCTTTGGCAAAGACTAAAACTTTAACTGTTTTACCGGTACCATGCGGCAGGACAACCGCGCCACGGATCTGCTGTTCAGCATGACGTCCGTCACAACCGGTACGGATGTGAGCCTCGATTGTTTCGTCGAATTTGGCAACGGCGGTTTTCTTGGCTAAAGCAACCGCTTCAGCGGGTTCGTATAGGCTGAGACGGTCAACTAATTTGGCCGTTTCTTGATATTTTTTTCCACGTTTCATAATTTTTCCCTCCTAATCTTCGACGGTGATGCCCATGCTGCGCGCAGTGCCGGCCACCATCCGCATTGCGGCATCAATATCGGCGGCGTTTAAGTCGGGCATTTTAATCTCAGCGATTTCCTTTAATTTGTCTTTCGAGATGGATGCAACCTTCGTCTTGTTGGGAACGGCTGAGCCGGACTTTAGATTGCAAGCTTTTTTCAAAAGAACCGCTGCTGGGGGAGTTTTGGTAACGAAACTGAAA
>Ga0082212_10010544_pt1 | contig 11813 bp, 9 predicted proteins | sample TergutNt197P3_FD_71548 | JGI IMG/M metagenome (GOLD analysis project Ga0082212, IMG submission 71548) | Neocapritermes taracua P3 segment gut microbial communities from Petit-Saut dam, French Guiana - Nt197 P3 | ecosystem: Host-associated > Arthropoda: Insects > Digestive system > Gut ... | reverse complement strand
AGGGAAAATACATACAGGAAACCTGTTGCCAAAATAATCCATACAACTTTTTGTAAACATAAAATCGCCTGAAGGCGAGGGTTTTAAACCCAGAATTGGAAAATAACATTTTACCACAACGACCGCTTTTGAAACATAACACCCTATGAATTATCCGGGCTAACACTACAACTCCGGCTCCGGGGTCTGCGCCGGAGGTTGTCCCGTTTCCACAGGAGGTTCCGTCTCTTTGGACAATTGAATGACCATATCTCGCCGGGAACTATATTGAGAATTTCCGGGCTCAGAACTGAGTTGTCCCGGCAGGGGAACATGAGACGAGTCACGAAAACGTTCTTCCATGGGGGACACTAAATTCTGATCTCGAAGCAACGATGCAAATCGAATGGCACCGCCGTTTGCCGATAGAAAGTCCAAAGAGCGTACCATCATGTCCTGCGCAGGTAATGCTTTCTCACTCAACCATGCCAATTGCTTAAACCAATTCACATCATCGGCGAGCCATTTGTCAATTTCATCGAGTTGTTTTTTCTGTTCGACGACAGTACCGGCAGTATTTTTTAACGTGCCAAGTTGCTGTTTCAAAATTTTGATTTCATTTTCCAGTGCCATTCGGTTGTAAAAAACGTAACCAAAAAGCCCCATGACAACGAGAAACACCGCCGCAGCAATTCCGGTGAGTAAATTTCGCTTGCTAGTATCTTCCGCACGTTTTTTAGGATTACAGAAGTCAATTTGGAGCGGCTCTTTTCGGACAGCCTGCTGAATCGCCCCAAACAATGCCGCATACTGTTCGTTTACATCCTGGGTTTTCACCGTTAAACCCTTGAGCGGATCAAAGAGTCGGACAGGCATTTCGAGTCCCTGAGACAACTGTTCGGAAAGCGATTCAAACATGGTGCCGCTTCCGCAGAGAACCACCTCGTCCACGTCGATTCCGTGAATTTCATTTCGGACGGCAATTCGAGTTCGTTTCAGTTCGGCAATAATCCGGGCAGCAAAATCAGGAACGCTGACATCCTGCGGACGAGTGATTTTCGGCGACCGCATAAAAACCGGCTCTCCTTGAAGGACAACCGTCTGGGATGCTTCATTTTTGTCCAATTCTACGAGCAACGTGGATCGGGTCGGGATAGAATTTCCCGATTGCCGCCAAAGTGCCACCGCTGCGCACGGACGAAGAACAATATGCCGAAGCGTGAGGCTGTGTTCCTCGCAGAATGTTTTGATCTTTTGGAAAGTTTGAAGCCGCAACGTTGATGCCAACAGATGTTTAGGTGCATCATCGGGCATTGAGGTCGAATCAGACGTTTTTACAGCGGGAAAGAGGGCACTCCGGGAAACGTTTTCGAGTTTATTGGTAACATAGAAGTCAACCGGAGCGTTAGGATCGTAGTTGTTGAATTCTTTGCTTGCCTGAAATTTGACCAAGTCCGGCAGTTCGTTCAGTGGAACCGGCGGAAAGACCATTGGTCGCACTTCGACATCTGACCGGCTCAAAATGATGATTGTTTCCGCTTTGGCAAGCCGGTAATGTGAAATCAGTTCGCCAAGTTTTTTCGGGTCGTCAAGTGCGGCGGCTTGTTCAAATGTTACCGCTCTCCCAGAAGTGGAAGCCGACAGAAGAAGGAGTCTGCCATTTTCCCAAGTAATCGCTGCCCAGGTCGCCATATCCCTTATTTTAGCGAAATGTTGCGGGCAAGCAACAGGGGCAATGTCCTCGACCACCCTCCGTTTTTACACGCCTCCGAGCGGAGAGATCAGTTCGTCCAGTAGCCGCTTTGGGAATGTTAACGAAATATGTCTTCTATGCTGCCGACGAGCCGTTTCGCTATGCCGGTGCCGTCATGGCGGTAACGTTTATCTTCGGCATCATTTTCGCATGGATGGGACCGGAAACCAAAGGGAAACCGCTACCGGAAGAGTGAACGAGCATGGATACATTAGACTCCTTTGTGAACTTTGTGCCTTGGTGCGAAAAAAAATTATCTGTCATTGCGTCGCGCTCCATTCCGGTTTCCGTTACGTCGGACTTGTCAAAATACTGGATTGAAAATCATCAATTTGACATCGAACAGACTGGTGGGGCGAATTCGCTCCAATGAAAAACCGGCTGCACGTGTCAGTTCGAGCCACTCTTCCTTGGTTCTTGATTTTCCGTAGTGTATGAACATCACGTCAAGATCGAACAATTTTGCCAGACCGTCTGTGTCGTTGTCCGAGGAAAGGGAATTCTCGATGATCATCAATTTTGCATGCGGCGGCATCACCTTTCGGACGTTTTGCAGAATTTTCAAAGCGTTCGCATCGTCCCAGTCCCACAAAACATGTTTGATGGTATAAAGATCACCATCGGTCGGGAGAGTTGCCGCATCGAATATGTCGCCGGCAATCAATTCGCAACGACCAGAAACTCCACTGTCGGCAACGGTTTTTTGAGCCTGTTCAATGGAAAAAGGCTGATCAATCATCGCTCCTTTCAAATGGGGATGGGCTTGCAAGATTCGGGAAATCAAGAATCCATGTCCGCCAGCAACATCAACGATTTTATTAACCGATTTGAAATTGTACGACCGGGCAACAACCCGGCTTTGCCACTCAGTGAATTTTCCCATCCCCCGGACAAAGGCAAGCCGTATTTTTTCTCTACCAGGCTCTCCATAAACATCGTATGCACATTTGCCAAAAGCTATTTGATTTCCGCTTAGCCCTGTCCTGACCGTATCAAGAGATCGTTGAAATACTTGCATACTTTCATCACTGGTCGCATAAAGAATCCAGTCCTTCATTGAGCCTTCGGTATCGCTGCGCAGGAATTTGCTGGATTTTTTTGTGTTGACGAACACATGATTCTTTTCTTCACGAAAATAGCCAAACGCCGCCAATGCACGAAGAATACGGTAGAGAGGTTCGGCTAACACTCCTGTCTCCGCAGCGAGTTCTTCGGCACTCATTTTTTTCTTGTGGAGTCTATCGGCAATATCCAGTTCAGACGCTATGTTTAGCGCACGAACCAGTGGAACCATTTTGAGTACGCACCATGGATGCACTATACTGATGAAGTTATCGAAGATGGAAACTCGATTACACATGGCGTTCCACAAACGCCGAAGTATTGAAAACATTGAATATCTCCTTATAGTTTTACTCTTATTCTGTTCTGTACGGAAAGTTGCCGGGCAGGGACAATGTGATTGCTACCTGGACAAACTGTGCACTCGGGTATGCCGCTACGTCGCAGGTGTTCGAGAATTTCCGCCGATGAAGACCGTAATGTCAACGGTACATAGGACAGGGCGGCTTTCCAGTTGTCGGCATTTAATGCTCCCCCTGATACCAATCGGGAGACAGAACACAAGTAGCCGCACTTGTATAACTCGTCGCCGCGTATCGAAGGGCAGTAGCAAAAATTTCCAGGGTTAAAGAAAGCCTTCTTCGGATTACTATTGAACGGAACGATTTGCTCACGCTCTCCTTCTTCGGATTTGCCCATTTTATATCGGTATCTTTCTGCCCATATTTGACGGCTTGGACGCACAAAAAAGGGAATTTTCTCTCGTTTTAGTCGATTACAACCTGCCTCTAATTTTTTGTGGTGTTCCGGGTCAAAAGTATGCTCGGTAACAAATAAGGTGAAGCCGGTTTCCCGGAGTGCTTGTAAAATCTCCGGTTTGAGACGCTCCAGGAGTAAGCCGTTGGTTCCGAGCCACAACTTGGAATCGTTCCAGATTTTGGCACTTTCGCGAACGATGCGTTCCAGTTCGGGATGCAAAAGCGGTTCGCCACCGCTCAAAACAAAAAATTGGGGTTTAATTTTCTTGCGCCATTCCACATACGAGGCGATTAACTCGTCTGCCGAAAAAATTCCCTTCTGGTAGGCACTGAATGCCGCACAAAACTCACACCGCAGGTTGCATCCAGGAACAACATACGAATTGACCTGCATAATTCCGACTCGCCCATCGTTACCAATTCGCAGGTGGGGGAGCACGTACAAATAGTGGTAAGGGATGTAAAGAAATGAAAGATACATTCCAATGACGTTGAAACACCAGAAATGAATTTTTTTGATGATTTCGATTGGAACGTCAATGAAAATCTTTTTCAGCAAACCTGCCACGCCTGTCACTGTACCCATGCGATGTACCCTCCTATAGGGATTATCAAGCGAGTAACGGCAACAAGTCCGCTCAAGACAGGAGCGATGCGTTCATAAGATGGTTTCTTCCCGTGTTCCAATACGGTGCGTCAAGACATTACGTCTAACACTGAAGACTTTCCACTGGCAATGCGCAGACGCTCCCTCACCGGGAGTGCGTCACTTTCATTGCCAAAGGTCATCTTCACACGGCAAGCCGCTTGGAACGTGAAGTCAACCAATCCGTCTTACGACGGCTTATGAATTGTTGACGAACTCTAATTCGATTTGTTTCACATAGTGTAACACTTTTTTTGCCGAATGCAACTGGGGGCAGTGTGAATTTCTCGCTCGCCGTTTGATTGCGTTGCTACAATAGAGCCCTTTCACAACAAAAACGGACATTTTATGGCGTTGTTCGATGTATTCTGTTTCGCCTTCCCCAAAATCGGCAGGCGAACCATAGAAGTACCAATGTAAAAAAGAGGGCAAACGAGAATGTCGTAAACGATTCTGGTAGAGTACGTTTTTCCGGCAGTTTTGGATGCCAAACCAGTGAGCGTCCGACCAAAACCGGAGCGTAGTGTTGTCCCGAAGGTGCGTCGTAAATCCAAAGTTTATAATGCACCGCTGCCACCGTGATTTGTTCGGAAAAATTGTTACCATCGCCGATGGGCATTCCTTCCGGGAGTGAAGGGACACACACCACGATGGAATTTCCCTGCGACTGTTCCGTAAAGAGGTAAATCTGATAATAGTGGTCAATACCAAAAAGCGCATGTACTTCGCTGTCCGTTACCGGGGTTGATACAATGCGTTTTGCCGTGCCGTGCAAGAGTACCGGCTTGCCGCGAGTTTCGTGCGGACGATTGAATAAATCGGGAACGTTTACGGACTGTTTCTTTGCTTCTTTTTCCAACCAACCTTCGGAAGTTGCCGAAACAGCCTGAAGCAGACCATAAAAGGGTTCGCGATCCGACTCGGTGAATTTAAACGTCCGGCGATTCGTTTCCTCATTTTGGTGTTGCGCCTCCGTTACTCGACGGACGGGGACTTGATCGAACGAACCGACATCGAATCCGAGATTGCCGAGCCACGAATTGGGATACCATTGGATTGCCGGTGCCGCAAAGATCGGTATGTTTTCGTAAGATTTTATGTAAATGCCGAATGCGGCGACGCGTTCCTGCATGGGAGTGCCCGGTTTCCATGCTTGGGGAATCGAGGGAACAAAGACATCGGCAATGACATTGGTGTTTAATTCTATTCGACAGCGATAGACGGAATCATATTTCGTGACGAGAATTGCGTTACCTTCGAGTTGTACGGCTTCCCCTATCCGAGGCGAAGAGAACGTGTTGGCATGTTCTTTCAAAACACTTCGGGGAACCCATCGGGCAAGTTTGTCTGCCAGGTCAGAAAGGATTGCCAAATCTTGTTCTGGTGGGACCGAGTCATCAGTGAGGCTCTGCCATGCGGATTCGTCTTCATCGAAAATCGTTTTGATGAACTCGACGTCAAACAAGACTAATGAACAGAGAAATAAAATGCTGCACATGGAAATTTTGACATATCCTCTGTGTGGAATCATAAGTCATGGACTTCGGAACGTCAACCGTTTGGTTCGGGTCAGTTTGTGCCACGGGTGTGGCATAACGGGGTCTTGACATAATCGGTAGCATGTGAGAGAATGTATTGAGTTGATAAACGGGGCGATTAGCTCAGTTGGTTAGAGCACTAGCTCGACAAGCTAGGGGTCACAGGTTCGAGTCCCGTATCGCCCAGTTGGTTTTAGTCTAGGAATACAAGGGTTTAGCGGCTTTTGTAGTTTGATAATTTTGGTATTTGCTTGCCGGAAAAGAGTCACATGTGACTCTTTTTTACCGAGAGAGGAACGCAAAATGCCAAAATTGAACAACAGAAATCCCAAACTTGGGAAGAATGGAAACTATGCAGTTGTCCGCTACAAGGGCAAGACACACCGGCTAGGCAGGCACGGTTCGTCAGAAGCCCTGATTGCTTACAATCGGTTTTGTGCCGAACTCCAAAACAATCCCACCGGCTACATTCCGCCAATGGGCGAGCCGGACGTGTCCGTCGAGGAACTTGCCGTAGCATTCCTTGACCACTTGAAGGTTCGTGCCAACGAAATCGAGTACATCACATACCGAATCATCGTTGATGAATTCCTGTTGGAACTGTACTTGGACACACCGGCAGACGAGTTTTCTACCACCAACCTTGACCTTGTAAGGCAAGCAATGAAACAATCGAGGCGGTTTAATCGGAATGTCTTGAACCGGCACACCCGGCGGATCATTTCGATTTTCAAATGGGGAGTCTGGAAGGAACTTTGCAAGGAATCTACTTGGCAAAAGTTGACCGTCATTCCACCGTACAAAAAGGGGGAGCCGGGGACATTTGAGGGCAGGAAACGCAAGCCGGTTTCCGACGATGTTCTGATTCGGACGATAAAATACGCTGTCCCGACCGAATCGGCAATGATTAAGGTACACAGACTCACGGGAGCCAGACCGGGAGAAATCTGCAATCTGACAGTGGGAGCCGTTGACCTGAAAGAGGGGAAAATCCTACTGACAGAGCATAAAACGAAGGCACACGTCGGAGAGCGGACGATTGAACTGCGACCAGAAGCCCGTGAAATCATCGCACCTTATCTCATCGGCAAGAAGCCCGAAGATGCTGTTTTTAGCCCCCGACAAGTCATGGCGGAACGACTTGCCATAAAACGAGCGAATCGGAAAACGAAAATTTCGCCATCGCAGGCGGAGCAGTATCGGCAAAGAGCAGAAAAGCCCAAGAGCAGGGTCGGAGAATTCTACACTCCAAAATCCTATTACAGAATGGTGGAGCGTCTCATCGCAAGGGCAAACAAAGCGGGTGAAAATATCCCGGCTTGGTTTCCTTATATGATCCGCCATGCGACGGCAACGGCGGACGCAATGGATTCTATCCTGAAAATGGCAATGGAACGTCTCGGACACACCACGTCTAAAATGACGGAAAATTATGCACAGGTGAAAAACATCCTGGAAAACATGCTTGCTTTGACGCAGGATAATCCATTTGCGAAAACCGGTGGTTGAGGTATAATGACCACAATGGGTAGAGGATTGATCCCCTCGCCGTCTTGACCGTTCTTTGTCCTAGCAGAGAGCGGCAAGGCAGCCCGTCCAACGCTAGGAATCTTTGAAATGTCCTCAACCATTGCCACCGAGTATTTTGTTACCTATCTTGACTGTCCAACGTCTCCTCCCTATTGCTCCTCGTTTCTCGAAGGATGGCGTTGTTTACGTCCCGATTATTGTGATTGGTGGTGCCCACAGTATCGTTGCCATATCGGGAATTTGACCGAGAAAGAACTCGAATACTTCAAACAGAAAAGCGGCTTTGGCAACGATCCAGGCTATCTTTTAGAGAGTGTTAACGATCTTGCCCTTGATTCATTAGAAAAGAGAGAGGAACACATTCAGTTACGAAACAATTTTGAATGTCTCCTTAGATGGGCATGTGAGGAACGGGAATTACTACGCATCATACGTCGTATGAATCGCCTCGAATCTGCCGCAAAACAGACAAGGAAATTGCGGTACGGAGAAACACCCGCCCCACATTTTGTCGATAGTAAAATCGCCTGTGCCTTTTATAAGATGGAGATGGAAATTATTACAAAAGCAACACGTTTGAAAATAGGGCTGATTAGAGACTACATGGCAGAACCTAATGCAAGTGTTGGAGGACTGGAAATTGAAGAGACACAACTCAAAAATGACTTCAAAACAAAACTTCGAGAACTTCGGGAACTTCAAGAGATGGTACTTGCGCTGACTGCCCCACCGGATATTGTTGACAGAAATTTGACGGCACCCGCCCACGTCGACATCACTGGGACAGAATCCGAAAATGATGCAAAAAAACAGATGAAGATGCCGAAAGATAAAACTTTGAAACCCCCGAAACCAAAAATCAATCTTGAGACAGTTATTGCTGGCATCTACGAGACCCGTCCAGAAACAAAAACGTGGGATTCTGCCCGGTTACTTGCATATCTGAAAGATTGGGCAAGGGAACATGGAGTAACAATCAACGTGACGCACAGCCGCATTCGTCAACTAAAGATCTGGGAGTCCAACCGTATCCATCGGGAGAGCGGCAAAATCAGATATGGGTACAATTCGGAAGACATCGCAACGGTAGATGACCCGGACTTCGATGATTGACCGTTAATCGACTGCAAATTTTACTGTTAGTCCCCTGTTAATTTCTTGCGACTAACGGCGATTCACAGTTTTCTTATTTTTCTAAAAATTTTTCTACCCTACAAATTACGGGATTCCGTGTCTTGTTAGTGGGAATTCTGTGCAAAAAGATTCACGGGTTTGGGGTTTACGATGGCAAAGTGTGTTTTTTGCTATCGGCTGGCAATCGCCTTGATTGCTAACAAAACAACCGGCAATCACATGCCAAAGTTTTGAAACGACAAAAGCCGCTAACTTTTTGTACAGGAGATCATTATGCAAACAAAATACGAAATTTTACTACTGCCCGAAGTAGCCGAGCGACTACGGGTATCGACAGCAACCGTCAACCGGCTTTTAGCCCGACGGCGGAGAGGAGAGGATGACCGCTTTCCACTACCACTGTCGGCATTCAATGGTAAGGGGCGTTGGCTTGCCAGCGACGTGGACGCTTATATCGGGTCGCTATCAAACGTCAATGTTGCCGTACCCGTCCCCTCCAAACGGAAACAGGAACGGGATTACCAAAAACGGCAGGAATTGGCAAAAGTTGCGTTGGAACGACACGGAATCAAGAAGGGAGGGCAGGAGTCATGAGATCAAACATCACCAAAGGCAATATGAAAAATTATCAGGATTCTGTGCTTCTGGCTTACAGCGTTTCAGAAGTAGCAAAGATAACCGGCATTTCGTCGCAGAAGGTAGATGATTTGATCAAGAATGGCGATCTTGCTCATTTTCGAGCTGGAACACGGGTGCTGGTGTCCTACGAAGTGTTATTACGGTTTATCAAACAGCAAACCCAAAGACCCGCGATACAAAACTCATGGGTGGGTGAGCCATAAGGTGAACAAATGAAAAACCCGGTTCTGCTGTGGTCGGACAATGATATTTTCACAGCAAACTGCACGGGGACGGTTTCCCCGAACCGCTAATACAAGAACACCCACGCCGGTTTTCGGATTGTCCAGCGTGGAGTAGTTTTTTTCAAAACAATCCATAACTTTACGTGGTTATACCACAGAAGGAAATTATATTATGAGTTCGATGAATTCAATAATGAAAACGTATTTTGAGCAAGATTTCGAGGGCTTTGTAAGCGACTTCATAGAGAGTCATTTCGTCAAAGACGGCGACAAATTGCTGGCATTTTTGGATGGCAAACTGCACCTGTTTAACGGAACCTTTTACGATTCGTCAAATGATGCACTTCGATACTTCACTGCATTGGTGAGAGAATTCGTGCAAACGTTAGTCCTCACGGACAAGAGGGGAAAACCTGTCCAGACTGCAACGTCGCCGTCGTTCTACAAAAACTTTTTCAAGACAACGGAGGCTTTGTGTGTGCCGAGCGAAAGCGAACTACAATTGTTCAGGCAACTGGACAAAGACCTTGTATTTGGAAAGACCAAAGTCTTCCGAATATCAACGAGACAATTTGAACCACACAATCACCGAAACCGAAACAGGTTTGTTTTGAATTACGATGTTGCGGAAGATGACCACGAGCCGGAAGTCTGGCAAGAGTTTTTCGACGCTGCTCAAATGGATGAGAAGCAACAGCGTTCGTGGTGGCGACAACTTTCCGTGATCGTGATGCGAGACAATCAACACCATCGCATTTTTTACAATTTCGGCTCTCCGCGGTCGGGAAAGGGTACAACTACTGCGATTTGTTCGGCGTTTTTTGGCAAAAATGGTGCTGCGGCAATTCCACGAAGCATCAGTTCCGGCACTCATGTTGCAACTGTTATCGTCGGAAAAGCATTATTGACAATCAACGACATGAAGTTCGACAAACATGTCAACAATTGCTTCATTCAAATCCTTCTGAACCTCGTTGGCGAGGACGCAATTACGATCAACCCCAAGCACAAAGACATGTTCGATTATTACCCTGAAGCGAATATCATGATTACATCGAACGAAATACCAAACTTCAGAGGGAATCTGTCAGGTCTGGACGGTAAATTCGTTTTTACCGTCTTCCAACGTGGAGAGAAGCCGATTGATCTGACATTGAGACGACGCATGCTAGACACGATGCCTCACATTATTCGGAAGGCTATTACAATGTACGCTGAAACCGTCGAGTCTGGATATGACTTCGACACGGAGCGGGGAAAAATGGTTCGAGACCAATTCGCCGAATCTGCCTCCGTCTGCATACGATACGTTAACGAATACTGTACTCTTGGTGAAGGCTTTAATGACAGTTCGCAAGAAATTTTCAATTCGTTTCGTGAGTACGTAAAGGATCAAGGCGAACACGGTAAAACAAGTCAGCCGCAATTCCAAACCGAGATTATGACGCATTTCTTGGGAAGAATCGGCAGAGATCGCATTTACTCCAAGAGCGGTCAGCGAGTATCCGTACTGACTGGCATTCGTCGTAACTGGCGGGGCAATACGATTGATGACCCGACTCCTAGACCAGTGCCGCCCAGTCCTCCTCGTGATGAGGACGACATCGTGTCGTTTGCCGACGGAGATGTACCATTTTAATATCGGAGGTGAACGTTCGTAGAAATTCATCGCTAATATCGGCGATTACAGACGTTTTATTACCCGCTCGACTAGCCCCTACGCAAGTGGGGGCTTTGCGTTGGTGTGCGATGCTGCTAGGGGGCTTAAAACCGCTTCTAGGAATGAGGCATGGTCTCGGCAATTTTTAGTGTGGACAGCAACGGACAGGCTTTGGACAGGCAATCACAAACAAGCAGAATGACTGTAACCATTGTATTTGTAGCATGTTAGGGCAACATGCCCAACGAATGGACAAGTGGACAGGCAGTTCGTGCAAACTTTTTTTGGAAACTCACTTCGGCACTTCTCATGAACCACACCAATTCGTGAAAAATATATTACAAAATACTCCGAATATATTTACCGAAAAATACTCTGCATTTGCCGTAAAAATATAAATTCTATGCAAAATATCCCGAATAAAATACTGCGTATTACCGCCTTGTCCCTCGGAGTTTCTCACGTTCCGAGAGACGGATGTTTCTTGCTTCGCCTAGATTTCAAGGATCATTACAACGTTTCCGATAAATTTCTGTCGATAAAATACATCGGAAAAAATACTCGGAGATAAATATACATATTTTTAAGAAAAAAAATATACCCGCATCATAAAAATATATTTTGTATTTTGGCAGAATAATATATCGATATATTCCCCACGCTCACTCTCCAAGTTAGGATTATCGCTTGAATCAGCACGGCATTACAAAAGGTTCCACGTATTAACTGGTCAACACCCGCGTCAATCTGCCGGTGTGATCGTCCCGGTTACTCTACTAATTCTACTGTATGTATAGTCCCCTAACTTGTTTGTTTTCAACAGTTTGCGTTTTCATTTTCATTGAATTTTGCAATATTCGAGGGCTAATTTTATCCGATTGAGCCATTGC
>Ga0082212_10010543_pt1 | contig 11814 bp, 7 predicted proteins | sample TergutNt197P3_FD_71548 | JGI IMG/M metagenome (GOLD analysis project Ga0082212, IMG submission 71548) | Neocapritermes taracua P3 segment gut microbial communities from Petit-Saut dam, French Guiana - Nt197 P3 | ecosystem: Host-associated > Arthropoda: Insects > Digestive system > Gut ... | reverse complement strand
TACTCTTTTCCCCGACGAAACTGTGTAATCGTACCCCTATCCCCTCTGTTACTGACAAGAATAAAATTATCTTTGTCCATGGCCCAAATGGCGTTACGAACTCCATATCCATTGTCGTGAGTGGTTTTATGGTGTTCGTACCATCGACCGTTTTTGTATAGGACCATGCTTTTGTTTTCGGGATGAAACGCCAGTGCCTTGCCGTTTCCAAAGGAATGGTACAACTCCAAACCCGTTGCGTCAACGTCTTCTTTGTAAGTCTTAGCGTCTTGCCAAATCCGAATTTTATTCTCATCCTCCGATATATCAGAAAACGTGTTGTTGACAATTTCGTGCAAAAAGGTTTTACCATAAACAGACTGGCGTCCCCAAAATTGAAAATAATTCCGATCCAGTTGACAAAAGTTGTAACCAGCACTACACCGGTCGAAATCGCTGCCTTGTGGTTCATCGCCACTTAAAGCGTACCGCCAAAGTCGGGTCGGACGCTCGCTATTGAAAGCATAAAACGTTCTGGCATTCGTAAAATAGGGTTTGCTGAAACCGGCGTTTTGGACTTGCCAATGACCATCTCTCAGGACAACGCCGAAAGTACCGCCCACAGCGGCATTTTTTGCGTCCCAGCCCCCAATATCGCAGAGTTGAATATTATTCTCCGAACTCCACACTCTTTCCCACTTTGCCCGATCATAAGAACGATTGGCGTAACGAACGACATACGAACCGGTACCACGTTGAAAAAGTCCGGGCACCAAAATATACCACCCGACAAGCAGCAACATCAATGCGGCAAGAACTTTTAACACTGTTCGTCGGTCGGACTTATGCGACGGTTCCGGTTTCGTTTCTCCCGGATTTTTCCACATTTCAAACGAAGTCGGCCGACGTGTCGGTGTTTTCCGCAGGGCGGAATCAAGAATGGAATCCCAATTCTCTTTCAAGTCGGGTCGAATGTCACCCGGAAGTTCCGGTTTGCCGTGATCATATTCATTGCCCGTTAATGTACGAAAACAAAATGATGCGATGGCATAAATATCGCCGGGCTGGGACGGCAGCAGCAGAGAACGACCGACATATTCAGGCGGCAATCCCACATAAGGAGCGTTGATGACACCGAAAGCAGGAAGCCAAAAGGCAGGAATAAAAAGAAATTTTCCATCAATTTTCCAGAGTAACTGTCGGTCCAACAACCAAAACCCAAGTCCATGTTTATGAAAGATTTCGGCACATTCTATAAGCTGGTTGAGGCAGGATTCACATTCCGACGGATTTATGCGTGTTGAATCAACAACCAAAATGGGTTTGCTTGCAGAAGGACCAAACCGGAATTGAATTCTGCGACTCGTTTCTGAAATGTAAGCTGCGGGGCAATTTTCAAAACGGATTGTCGAGTAGGTCTTTACTAATTTTAGAATGACATTCCATTGAAAATCGTTGATATGAGCAAATTCAATATTTACTCCCCATTCGTTATCACTCAACTTTCCCGCTTTAACACTCCAAAATGGAAATTGATTCAATGGAAAAGTTTTTTCTGGTGTTCTCGGTTCAATACTCATCGTTAATAAAGAGAGCTAACATGAATGACTAAGAATATTAGTTTTCTTCATATTAGGATATTTTTAGCGGAATGAATTGTCAAGGAGTTTGTCATGGTTTTTGAAAAGTTTATTTGAATTCAACCTTAATCCGCAAATTTCATGTCACATTTTGGTAATTCCCGCCACTTGAAGGGGAAAACGAGTTACAATGAATCACGCCCCCTCGCAAATGAAAGTGATACGAAATGAGTGGCATGGCAACTCCTCTGGCGGCAAGTTTACGCGGCGACCGTGAAACGTTCGGCGGTCTTATCCGGCAGTATCAGAACACGGTTTACGCCGTCGTTTACAGCATCACGGGCAATCTGCAACAGAGCGAAGACCTGACGCAGGAAACTTTTGTCGCGGCGTGGTTGCAACTCAAGGAACTGCGGGACGAGGCCAAATTTCCGGCCTGGCTGTGCGGAATTGCGCGAAACCTTGCACAGAACTGGGTGCGAACGAATGCCCGGAGGAAAACGCCTGTTGCCCGGTCGGAGTTGGTGGAGCAACTTGCGGCGGAACCGGAACGTGGTCTGACCGGGATTCCGCCTGGCGAAACATCCGAAACACAGGATCGCCATGAGCAAGCAGCCCTGGTGTGGGAGATTTTGCAGGAATTGCCGGAGCAATATCGCGAGCCGCTCGTTTTGTTTTACCAGCAATCGCAATCCACGGCGGAAATCGCGGCGGCACTCGACTTGACCGAGGCCACTGTACGGCAGCGATTGAGCCGGGGACGTGCCCAAATTCGCGAGGAAGTGGCCGGACGGGTGGAACAGGCACTTGAGGGATTGCAACCGGACAAATTGCTCTACGTCACGATTTTGGCCGCCTTGCCCATCGCGACGATGAACACCGCCCAAGCGGTTGCCGCAACCTTCGCGACGGTCACCGGCGGAACGGTTGCAGGCGGCATGGCTTCGGGTAGCACCGGCGGCGGAACACTTGGCACGGCCACCGGTGCGACCACGCTTTGGGGCGTGATTCTCCACGTTTTGCTTGCCGCGTTTTACATTCTCTTTTTCCCGTTTCTCATCACGTTCAGCATGGTTGTGAATTACGCGGCATTCCGCGATCTTCCGACGATTCGCAGCCGGCGCGCCCATTTGAAATATCACCTGATGGTTTTCGGAATGATTCCTATCGTGACGTTTTCCGTTTTCTTTTCGGCAATCATGTTGAATTCATTAAACGCCAATCAAAATGCTTTTACTGCGTGGGTTTTTGGGATATTTTTTATGATATTTTTTGCCGGTGTAATAATGACTGGTTTATATATACGGATACGGATCAATCGAGTGCTTGAGGAAGACCTGGGCAAACGTCCCGCGCCGGATGTGCCGCTTGAAGAATCATCGCTGTCATTGCGTTCCGTCAAGCGGGCCGTGCGTTTTATGACGATTGTCGCGTCGATCAGGCATTATTTGGTTTGTGGGCTTTTTCGGTGGGCTATTGGTCGTTTCCAGCTTTCCCGTTTCGCCGTTGGCAGCCATCGCCGCCGGGATTGTCACGCCGGTCGTCATTGTAATTTTGATTTGGCTGGTCGTGCGGTTCCTGCAACTGCTGCTTGTCATGGCGACCGAAGAGGGGCTGTTGCGTTTCCCGCCGAAGGAAACCTACACGGTCTTGAAATTCCGTCCGCATGACCGGTGGTGGCGAAAGCCGGAACCCGAAAAACCGCTGGAACTCCGGGATTATGTCACCGCATCAATTCCCGGCGCGATTTTCACGATGCTGCTGTTGGCCGGTTGCCAGGGCACAACCGCAAGTACCGAAGCGTTCCTGCTCGCGATTCTCCCGATACTGGTTGCCGGTCCGCTGACCTTCTTTGCGTTTCGTGATATGAAAAACGCGAGGCTCAAAGCAAGCAGTATATCCGGATTTTTCGCTATGCTTTGGATGCTCTTTGTCATCGGCTGGCTGTTGTATGAACCCTTGACGGACAAATGGGGAAAGCCTTTCGTCCTTCAACAGATCGTCATGTTCTGTCTGATTATGATTGTGGTTCTGATCCAGCATCGAAAAAAGCTTTGGGGCGTTTGAGGTAAAACCCTTTTTTTACGGCGATCACGGTGTGACCGCCCTACAAAGCGCGTCGCAGGGCGACGCGGCTAACTTCGTGCTTTTCGTGAAGTTCGTGGAAGAAATGAACTTCAAACCCCGCAGGCAAAAACCTCAATGCCGAGTTCTTCGGCCATGGCAGCTTTGACGGCGAGCAGGCGTTCGGCGTCTTTGGCACTGTTGGCATAGACGATCTGGATGTGGTTCGCCGGGTGACGTCCCATAAACTGGTCGCGTGTCATGCCGTCGAGAATCGCGCTGACGACCGGCCATTCGGGATTCGCGAGCTGCGCCCGGCGATGGACTTCCTCTTCCGGTAGTTTCACGACGCGACCGCGTCCGATGTCAAGACGCAATTTATTGCCGACCACGCAAAGTCGCGACCAAACGATTTCGCCCGGTCGGCCTGTTCCTGCCAGAGTCGCGCCGCCTTTTTTGAAGAACACCGGCGATTGTCGATAAGCGTGCGAACCTGCCCAACCGTCTTCGAGGTGGGCCGGTGGCACCGCGCCGGAAATCATCAGCAACCACACGAAACCGTCCACCGTTCCGGTCGGGTCGGTCGCGCCCCAACGCACATCGTGAAGCGTCGTTTCGACCGGCTGACCAAGTGCATCCGCCACACGATTATTCAGCAGAGCATCCAACGCGGCACCTTCATCGACTTCGTTGAAGTGAACGACCGGCTGACCTTCAAAGAGAACGTTTCCGCAACAATCCCGAACCGGCGGACGGTCGGCGTTGTTGAGAATGCCTTCGACCAAATCACTGGCCGGCAGAACGTCCGTCAGGCCGAGCTGGTACTGAATGCCGATCAAGTCGCAACCGTACCTGGCCGCCGTCCGAACCGCCGCAACGTACATTTTGCACTGGATCAAAACGTGTTCCTCGGTCAGGTCTTTGGCGGGGTCGCTCCCGTAATGGAACGTCATTCCCCTGTTTTTGAGCCAATCGTAAACCTCTTGTGCTTCGGCGTCGGACACCTGCATCGTGTCGTGGAAAAGTGCCGACTGGCTGAGGCGTTCCTTGAAAATGCCAAGCGGGAAGAGCAATTCATCCTGGATGATGGCATTGTACATGCCCATGCAGCCTTCGTCGAAGATGCCCATGATCGGCTTGCTTTTTCGAAGTTCGGTCGCCAGTTTGCAACCGAGTTTTCGGTCTTTTTCCTTGATGTCGAGTTTCGCAATCGGGCGGACGTGCTTGTTTTCGTGCTTGACTTTGCCGGTTTCGAGCCATTTTTCGAGGCGGCTGAGGAACCAGTTGTCGGTGAAATCCTCACTCCAAAGCGTCGAAAATTCCCGCTTGGCCTTGAGGAGGCAACCGTTCAGATTGAGCAGACCGACAAGCCCCGGCCAGGTCGGCGACCAGTTGCCGACGGTGAGAATCGGCCCCTTGTGCAGGAGCAAACCGGGATACACGTGATGGGAATATTGCCAAACGGATTCGGCAACAACGATGGGAGCTTCCGTCGGAATTTTGGCAAGGACATCGAGTCCTTCACGCTGGGAGGCGAGAAAGCCGTGTTTTCGGACGGGATCGTATTCGTGGGCACGAACGACCTTCCGCCCGAATTTTTTGATGGCGGCAATGAGTTGCTCTTCCATCGCGGCTTGGGTCGGCCAGCAGGTTTCATTGGCGGCAGGACGAAAATCGCCGCTACATACAAGGTAAATTGGGGATTTTGGCATGGTAAAAATCCATTTTGAAGAGGTCAGTGTTTCTTTGACGTTTGTGAACGTCAACAGCTCATTTACAATTCTTACATTGTAGCCGAAACGCTTGAGAAAAACAATAGATCGTCCTCAAAAAGCCTTCATGGGTTGCGCTGCCTCGCTTTTTTATAATCGTAGTCATTGTCATACTCAACCGTGCCAAAAAGAGAGATGATTTCCGTCTGTTTTCGCCGCATGATGAATTCCTCCAGAGCAAGATTCACCGTATCCTTCTTGGTTTTCAACCCACCGATTTTCAGCGCATCATCAAGCAACTGAGAATCAATGGTCAAATTTGTAGCCATATTTCACCACCCTTTCTTTGCGTCATAGTTTACGCAAAGACTTGTGTGTAGTCAATGCCATACTGCCAAACGCCATTCATTTGGAGATTTTATCCAACAGAGTTTCATCATTGGTAACTGTTGTGGATTTGCAACGCCGGTCGGGAACAGAGCATAAAGAGACGGGGACGGATAGCAACAATGTTTTTTGAGGCCGCACAACCCCCGGTGTGAACGGATCGTCTCGCGCGTGAACCGGTCACTGCGCTACGCTCCGTTCCCGGCTGCCATTGGCACCTCACCACTGGTAAACAAGCCCGATGCCGGTTGTTCGTGGTTCAATGACTGGGAAGACGGTCAATCCGCGCGGGAGGCGGTGATATTCCGTTTTAGAGACCGCACGACACGCCAGGTACGCGAGATACCAACCTCCCAGACATTGGGAAAAATAATGTGCCCCATCATTGAACCGGCTCCAGGCGACGAAGGTGGAGCAGGTATAAAAACCCGCTTTCAGCCAGAAATTGTCGCTCATCTGGGCCAACGTAATGAATGGCATCGCACCGGCAAAGGCATGGCCGCTGACACCTTTATCATGCTTGAACGGTTGCCATTGTGAGGTCGGGTCATCAAAAATGGGACGTCCTGCCCCGATGAGTAATTGAGTACACAACATCGTTGGTGTACCGACCAGATAGGCTCTTGTTGTCCGGGAAGCGAATTCCCCCAGAAAAGAACCGCCCCGAGTCTCAAAAAAACGAACACGATCAGTAATTCTGTCGCAATAATACAAGGCACCTGCCACGGTGATCGGTGCAATCACCATTCCCGTACCTAAATCCCGAACACGGGCACTGAAACCGTCCGTTCCGCCGGAGCGAACGTTGTCTTGGTACCAGTTGATCAAATGTTGGTCCATCGCCGTGTTGGAAATGACCGCGTGAAGCCCATACATGACCAAAATATTCGCAAAATTTTCGCGGGAATAGAAATTCCGAAAATCCGAACGTATTTTACCCAGTTCGCCATTCGTCCGACGATAGCATCCGGTGAAATAGGATTCGGAAGGATTGGGCTTCACCCAAGTTGGATCGGTAACCTGCGGTTTGCTTCGATTGAAAGATTGACAACGTGGAAAGGAAAAATCCCATTTCGGCGGTTTTTGTGGCCATGGATCGCCCGGCAAGATCATTCGGGAATCCCGTGAAATCGTCAGATTTCGTGATGCAAGCAAAGGGAAATCCTCCGTGTCGCCGTCGAAAGTGCGACCAAAATCGGAGGATGGGAAAGGTGATGAAAATGAGTCCTCCTGTTCAGACTGTGGAATAACAAAATACGGCTGCTGTTGCGCGATGGGATAAGGAGAATAAGCAGAATACAGAGAATGGGAATATATCGTTTGCTGTTTCGGTTGGAAAACCGATGTTCCATTGGAAAAATTCGCCGGTTGTTCCATCGGGAAATATTGCCCAGACGCTTTGCCAGAAATAACGGCTGTCAATACTAACACAATCGCGACACAACGATAACGCCCCCTTCGTAAAAACGAGAGGAATTGCGCTACGACTTTCATGCAGATTGTCGCTTGTTTCATATTGACTTGACAGTGACTTGCGGAGAATGGACTGAAAGTTTGAAGCGAATGCTATGAAATTGCTCCCCCCAAGTCAATGTCAATATTAACTGCACTTTCCAAGAATGTACAATGAGGAAGTTACGTAAAATACGGGTAATTTCAATGGCGTTTTTTTAATGCTATTCTTTGCATTTGGGGCAAAACAACGATAAATATGCGATTCTATTGTGGAATTATGAAATTTGCGAGTTTTTTCGATATTCGTTCATTTAATTCTTGGAAAGTGCAGTTTTGTAATAAACATCGTTCGAAACTTTGGAGACAGGTTCGTTTCACGTACTGCGTTCACGGCTGCGGTTTCTTGAAAAACTCGTCTTGACAGCCAATCGATTAATTGTTATTCTTTCGCGTCAAATTTATTTTTGTCGGTCAAAGGAATGTCCCCTTTTCTTGGATAGGATAGCCCAAAATCATGGCACAAGTCATTCATATCAGACAAGCGCGATGGGAACCCGTTCAGCAGGTTTCTCTGCTTGATCTCAAACGTCAATATGTTGAAATTTGCGACGAAATGGATGCCGCCCTTCGCAGTGTAAGCGATTCCGGCATGTTCGTGCTCGGTCCTGAGGTCAAAAAACTGGAGCAAAGTCTCGCCACGTATTGCCAGGTCGAACACGCCGTCGGTTGTGCATCGGGCAGTGACGCTCTGTTGTTGGCACTCATGGCCTGCGACATCGGGCCGGGCGACGAAGTCATCGTTCCGAGTTTTACGTTTTTCGCAACGGCCAGCGCGGTCACGCGACTCGGTGCGGTGCCCATTTTCGCCGACATCGAACCTGCTTCGTTCAATATCGATCCGAAACACGTCGAGCAACTCATCACCGACAGAACCCGGGCAATTATTCCGGTTCACCTGTATGGCCAGATGGCGGAAATGAAAACCTTACACGAGCTCATCCGTGGCCGCAACATCGCGCTGATTGAAGATTCGGCCCAGGCCATTGGGGCGGAACTGGACAACCGTCGCACCGGCGGCTGGGGTGATATGTGTGCGTTGAGTTTTTATCCGACCAAGAATCTCGGCGGTGCGGGCGACGGCGGCATGGTTGTGACGAACAATGCGAAATACGCCGAAAAACTCCGGCTTCTGCGCGGGCACGGCATGGAACCGCGTTACTATCACAGTCTCATCGGCATCAACAGCCGGCTGGATTCCTACCAAGCGGCGGTGCTCAACGTCAAACTGCCGCGACTGGACGATTGGACGACGATGCGCAAGCAAAACGCCGACCGTTACACGGAATTGTTTCGTGATTCGGAACTTGATGAAATGATCGGTCTGCCTGTGACGTTGCCGGATCGTCGGCATGTGTGGAACCAGTACGTCATTCGCGTTCCCAACAGGTTGCGCGACCCAATGCGCAAAGAACTGGCTGACGCGAAAATCGGCACCGAAATTTATTACCCGCTCGGCCTGCACGAACAGGAATGTTTCCAGTATCTCGGCTACGCCCCGGAAAGCCTGCCGGAAACCCACCGCGCAACCCGCGAGGTCATGGCTTTGCCGATTTATCCCGAATTGACGGTCGGCGAGCAGATTTACGTCGTTGAAAGAATCAAGTCCTTCTGCGAAACCTACCGCGAACTGCTCGTCCCGATAAAACATCGCGCAGCATAGTAACCGCCGCAATACAAACCGGAATGAAGCGCAACGCAATGACGGAATTTTCCGATGAATGATCGGTTATCGCATCCCGTCATGGCGCAAACACTCCATTCCGGCTCTCATGCGCGGAATGCATGTGGCTTACAACAGTTGACAATCCTGCTCCGGGTGATAGAATGCGACAGGAAATTTTTATGGCAAGGATACCTTGTGATAGAAATGACTTGGAAAGGATGAGATAAAAATGCTGACGATACCGCCTGTGTTCTCCGGCTGTGGTGCCGCTTTCAACTGCCGGGAAAACAATACCTCGTGTTTCTTTCTCAATGCCTCCGACGGCAACATGCTTCTGATTGATTGCGGCAGTACGGTTTTCAAGGAGATGGCTTCAAAATCCGTCGTGCTGGATGAAAACGGGAATGTTACCGGCTTTGGCGATGATTCTCTCAAGCCGGGCGAGCAATTGCATTCGTTGTTTGACGTTGTTGACAAGCTGTTTGTTTACATGACGCATACGCACGGCGACCATGTCGGAAGTCTTGCCACGCTCATGGACTATTTTCAGTGGCGGAGGAGAAAACCGGTCATGCTTGTCGCGGCGGATGAAGATATGAAAAATTGTCTGTCCACACTGCTTGCGGCGCAGAATGCGATTGATGATAAAACGAGTGTTGCCTGGACGGATGCTGAAGATTTGCCGATGGCTTTTTCCGGCATTCAACGGGCTGAAACACTTCCGTTAAAACATACGGACGGCATGAATTCGCAAGCATTGATACTCGATTTAAGGCAGACGGAAAAGTTCCCGGGCGGCCTGTTTTTTTATACGGGCGACACATCCGACGGCGAGGCTGTCAGGGAATTTCTGGCAGAGAACCGTTCGCGGATTTACCGGGCGTATATTGATGTCTCGACGGTTGATTCCCCTGCTCACTTAAGTATGGCGGCTCTTGGCGGTATCGTGGCGGAAACCGCACCTGAAATTGCCCATAAAATCCACTGCATGCACATCAACGATGGTGTCACATACGATGAGTATCAATCCCTTGCCGGAAAATATGGTTTCAACGTCGTCAAAGCCTGGGACGTCTGACAGGTTTTGAACGGCAGTGCAACGATGTGGAATCACCTTGGTCTTTTTTGTTTTCGGGGAAGCAAAGCCATAGGGAAAGTGCAATAACATCACTTGCGGACCGACCGCGAATTGAAAGATCATGTCCTTGTCTTGCTTGGGGAGCGTCGCCCAAGTGCGATAGCAGAAACCTCATTGAAGCCTCATTTTCCAAAACAAAAACCGTCACAATCAGGTGGAAAATAAGAAATCATCCGAATTACCCGGGGGCTGCGCGGAGTACCGCCCCGTCCCCGGCTCATACGGCGTTCACGGCGTGATTGTCCAACCAATCGCGTCGCAAGGCGGCGCGGCTAACCCTTCGCCCAACAAGTAAAAACACCGGCATCCAAAATCGGACGCCGGTGCGGAAAGGAGTGATACCGGGCGGTGGGACAGGGATAACACCGCCGGAACGTCCTTGGGGTTAGCCGATGAGTTGCGCGGCGTATTGCGGCAACTGGTTCGAGATCGCGAGCACTCGCGAACCGGACTGTACCAGAATCTGGTACTTGGTCAGGCTTGAGCTTTCCTCCGCGAAGTCGGCGTCGAGGATACCCGACCGGGCCGCCGTCAACGCTTCGATGGAGTTTTGCAACGAGACGATGTTCGGTTCGATGGTCGCCTTTTGAATGGCACCCAATCGACCGCGGGTACTGGCCACGGCGGTGATCGCGTCCTTGACGATGCGGTCGGCGATTTTGACGCTTTGCTCTGTGGACAGGTCGGCTCTGCCGCCGCTGCGCAGGTCGCTCATCACGCCCATGCTTCCGCCGAGATCGCTGGTCATCACGCTGGGCAGTGCAAATCGCGTTTGCTGTGCCGAAACCACGTCCGGGCCGAGTTGGAACAACGCCCCGCCGCCGACAATATCAAACCAATAGTTGTCGCCCGCTTCGGCGTTCTCGTTGATCGTTGCGGTAAACGACAGGTTCGTCGAGTTCAGCGACACGTTGTTGCCGCTGGCCTGCAACATCTGTCCGTTGGCCGTTGCCACGATGTCCGTACCGTAAGACCGCGATTGCGGGATGCCGGTGTAGGAATCGACCGTGTTGAACGAACCGCTAAACACGTCGATTTGCACATACTGGTGCGAACCGGTTTCCGCCGATTCGAGGAACAATTCGTTCGAGCTGTCGTCGCGGTTCCACAACATTCTTGCACCGCCGATATAACCGGCCTGATAGGTGCTGTCGGTGAGTGCGACGGAGTCGTCCTGCACATTGACCACGCCCGAACCGTCCGTGCGGAGCTGGATTTCGAAGAGGTCTTTCGTTGCCGCGCTGGTGGCGATGATGTTCTTCACGTCATTGGCCGTCGTCGAACCTTCGCGGATGAAAACCGTGATCTCGTTGTTGGTCGTGGAGTATTCCGCGTAAGGCGTCAAACCGGCATCGGACAGGTTGACGTACTTCAGCGTCGTGCCTTCCAGTGCCCTGCCCGCCTGTTTGCCGAAGAGCGTGAAGCCCGCCGTGTTGCCGTTGATGGCCACGATTTCGGAAAGCGGTTTCTTGTCGCGGATGTCCGAACCGCAGGAACTGAAGACAATGTCGTTGTAAACCCTGCCGCAAAGATCGTCGTAGGACGTCGCTTGCAACAGTCCGTTGCCGCCGCTCAAATCGCAGGCATTCGGCGTGACGCCCGGCGGATAAACCAGGCTTGCACTGACGCCGCGCGTCTGTTCGGGGGTCAGTGTGTCCATGTAATTGACCAAGTCGGCGGCGGTCGTAATCGAATTGCCGTATTTGTCCGTAGCCAGGTTGACGATCATCTTGCCTGCTTCCTTGAGTCCGCCCGAGGTCACCATGCGATGAGCAT
>Ga0082212_10010542_pt1 | contig 11815 bp, 2 predicted proteins | sample TergutNt197P3_FD_71548 | JGI IMG/M metagenome (GOLD analysis project Ga0082212, IMG submission 71548) | Neocapritermes taracua P3 segment gut microbial communities from Petit-Saut dam, French Guiana - Nt197 P3 | ecosystem: Host-associated > Arthropoda: Insects > Digestive system > Gut ... | reverse complement strand
CGCATGCGCGGTGCTAAACCCGCCTATCGCGAATTTCGTAAAAGACGCGGGTTACGACACAATCGAAAAATTCACCGAATGGCTGCTTACTCCTCCCGCGGGACAAGAGCGGCATCACCTGCGTCCAGGCCAGGTTCATATTTTCGTCACCGGCGGATCCAGCAACAACTATTGGAGCATGGGAGCCTTGAATTACAACCGGAGCGTCGAAATCGACCCGTGGCGGTAGCTTTCAGCACGACAAGTCTGATAAATTTGGGTGATTCATTAATGACTCACCCAAATTTATCTGAACACAAACAACTACTTGAGGGCTTTTTTCAGCGGAGCGGCAAGATCTTCAGATACTGTGGCCGGAAGTTCTGTTGTCCTGTAACCGCTGATTGTCATATAGACCTTCCCCTTGGCGTCAACTATTGAGATGTCATGCGAATCGGCTGTGCCGTCCGATCCCGCGCCGACAATCGCGTAAACGGTGCCTTTGGGTTGAGCTAGAATTTTCATTTCACGCAGACCGCCTGGAAGTCCCAGCCGCGAATTTTCCGCAAGGCCTACGAGGCTCGACGCCTGGAAGCAGAGTTCCGTGAGACGCGGCGCGGTCAGAAGCGGCAGGTTTTCAGGTTCGTGATTCGGCGGCAGCTTCTCGGCAAAACGCGCGACTATCTGCTTGCCTGCGCGCCACGCGCCGTCAATAACCTGATAGGCAGGCCCGTGGAAATAAACCTTATAAATGTCGGAAGCCGCGGCCTTCTTTTTGGCGTCTGTAACCGGCGCGCTTCCCTTCCCGGCTTTTGGCGCTTTCGCGGTAAGCCGCACACGGCCGGTGAAATGCGTCGTCGTTTCGGCTTCGTCCTGTCCGTGCAGTTTGCGCGAACCGGTCAAACGGCAATCGGCAACTATGTCGTCGCCGTCCGCCGAGTAAACCGCATGAACCGTTACAACGCGCGGCTGGTTTTTGTAAAACTTGAACGGCGCGAGGAAATTTACGTCTTCAATAGCCGCGACATACAGGTCCGGGAAAAGCAGCCGCGCGGTTTCGGCCATGGCCTCAACGCCCATGACTCCGGGGAGCACCGGCACGCCGTCAATCTGGTGATCGTAAAGGAATGGCTGTTTCACGGGATCAAGCTCCGTTTCTACAGTCAGTCCGTCATAGAGGCTAAGTTTTGTTACTTTGCCGGTCATCACGCCTTCGGTTTGAAACGCATCGACTGACAGTCCGCCTTCGGCGTCGAAATCCTTCACCATGATTCCAAGTTTCCCGCCAATGACTAATTCCGTGTTTGTTCCGGCTAGAAGTTCGCGCCTTGTTATCGGTATGCCCGCTTCCGGCGCAAGCATGTCAATACCGGCCTGTTTCATGATCGCGGGAATAGATCCGCGTGCCGCCATGCCGATGCCGCTCCACGCCGTCCAATCAATGGCAATGCCGCGCGTTTCAGGCCTGGAAGACCGGAAATTTGAAACGCATTTGCACAAGAGGTCGTTAGCGGCGCTGTAGTCGGTTTGTCCGGCGTTGCCGAAACGTCCGGCCACCGAACTGAAAACCACCGCCGCGCCAATAGGCGTTTTGCCGAGACCGGACAGCATGTTGAACCAGCCATCGCTCTTTACATCAAAGACCAGGTCGAATTCGGACGGTTTCTTGTCGGGAACAATCCTGCTGATTTCAAGACCAGCCGCGTGAATAAGCGCGTCAACGCGCCCGTGCCGCTCGGCTGCGGTTTTCATCACTCCGGAGACGGCCGCGTTATCGAGCAGGTTGAGACTGTGGTAATGCGCCGTTCCGCCCGCGCCGCGTATAGCCTGAATTGCCGCAAGCGCCGCCTGCGCGCGTTCGAGCGCCGCGATTTCCTTATCGACAATAACCGGTGTCACTCGCGCTCCCTTCTGTTTGAGCCGTTCGAATATGTCGCGCTTCAGCCCTTCCATATCGGTACTAAGACGCGCGATGTCGGGATTCGCCGCGTCAGGCTCCGGCGCAAGGTCGAGCAGGTAGAAGGTTCCGCCTCTCACCGATGCCGCGATATCGGCGGTAATAGCTGAAACTATGCTTCCCGCCGCGCCCGTCACCACAAAAACGCTGTCTTTATCGAGTTTAACCGCGTCGGGCGTTGTAATCGCCTGTTCCTCAAAACCAACAGTCCAGCGGCCGCCTTTTTTATAGCCGATTTCAACCGCTCCAGGGTCACCGAGCGTTTCCGCAAGCAACAGACCGGCGATTTCGTCCGCTTTGCTGTCAGACTCAAAATCGACAGCTTTCACCGTCATATCGCTTTTCTCGCGCTTCATGGCTTTTGTCAGACCTGTTACCGCGCCTCCCAGAGGATTGGACGCGCCTTCTGCATCGTAGCCATGCTGGCCGCCAAGTCGCGTCGCTGAAACCAGGAAAGTTCCCGGCTGACCGAGTTGATCGTAAAGCGCCCGCATGGCGCTAAACAGCAGTTTCGCGCGGATGCGTAGAGCTTCGCGCCATTCGTCGCAGCTCATTTCTGAAAACGCTTTAGCCGTATCAAGCGCCGGAAGCCAGTAAACGCCCTGAATTGCGCCGGCAGACTTCCAATCCGCAATTGTCTTTTCAAACGCCTTAACGTCAGGCGCGCCTTCGACAACCAGCGCTTCGACACCGGCTTTTTTAAGCATACCGGTGAGCGCCTTTGCTGCTCCGCCATTGTCAGGCATAACCACAACGCGGCTTCCTTTGCCGAGTGATACGCCCGTAGGTTTACACAAATCCAGCGAAGGACGAAGCCGGGGAATCGGAACACGGCGCGGGACGGCGTTAGCCGCATCCATGCTTCCTTGCGACGCGACTACAGGCACTGCCGGCGTGCCGACCGGAGTTGCGTCGTTTTTCGCCGCAAGATCCGACCGGAGATCTTGCAATCCGGATGCGAGGTCGGGACGGTGGTCGTAAACAAACTGTATGACATGTGCCAGCGTCGGAAAATCGCGCATTTTCAGGTTTTCATCACGCGGGATATTATATTCTTCACGAATCGCCGCGAACATTTCCGCCTGCTTTACCGTATCAACGCCAAGATCGGCCTCAAGGTCAAGATCCAGATCAAGCATATCGGCAGGATATCCCGTCTTTTCCGCGATTATATGCACCACTTTTGCCTGTACTTCATTCGTTGACGAAATGGCGGGAGCAACATCCGCTGCAGAAATACTGACTCCGGACGGCGCGATAGCGGCGGTCGGAGTCGCTGTTGCCGTAACCGCAACAAGATCGGGACGGTGATCATAAACAAACTGGATTACATGTCCAAGCGTCGGGAAATCGCGCATTTTGAGGTTATCCTCGCGTGGAATATCGTAGCTTTCACGAATCGCCGCGAACATTTCCGCCTGCTTTACAGTATCGATGCCGAGATCGGCTTCAAGGTCAAGCTCAGGATCAAGCATATCCGTGGGGTATCCAGTCTTTTCAGCAATGATCTGCATCACTTTTGCCTGTACTTCATTCGTTGACGAAATAGCGGGAGCAACATCCGATGCAGAAGTACCGACTCCGGACGGCGCAATAGCGGCGGCCGGAGTCGCTGCCGCTGTAACCGCGACAAGATCCGGCCTTCGATCGAATACAAACTGTATGACATGTCCAAGCGTCGGAAAATCTCGCATTTTGAGGTTATCCTCGCGCGGAATATCGTAGCTTTCGCGAATCGCCGCGAACATTTCCGCCTGCTTTACAGTATCGATGCCGAGATCAGCTTCAAGGTCAAGCTCAGGATCAAGCATATCCGTTGGATAGCCCGTCTTTTCCGCGATAATCTGCATCACTTTCGCCTGTACTTCATTCGATGACGAAACGATGGAAGCAGCAGAGGTACTGACTCCGGACGGCGCGACAGCGGCGGTCGGAGTCATGACAGGAGCTACAGCGGCGCCTGTAGACACGCCTGTAGTCACGACAATAGAATCCGTCGCCCCCTGATCTTTGATGCGCAGCGTGCGCCGTTCGACTTCGATTTCAGGAGCGGCGTATCCCGTAGCGCGTTGCAGCCAGTCGTTCCACGCTCCCTGATCTTCAACGCGATAACCATAGCCAAGCGCGGACGGCGCGGGACGACGGCCGTCCGGCCCTGGCGTCCATTCAAACAGAGTTACACTTATCTGCGAACCAAATCCGGCCCCGAGACGCAGTGCGTAACGCACAGGATACGAACCGCCTTTAGAGAGATTCAGGTTTCCAAGTTCGGGATCGACTTCCCTGAAATTCGGTACAGGCGGTACAATGCCGGTTTCCAGAATTTTTACCAAAGCTACATCTTCAATGCCGACCGCCATCGGATGGCCGGTTGCGCCCTTGGTGTTTGCTATAACAATCTTGTCAGCAGACTCTCCGAAAACATGGCGCAGCGCGAAAACCTCGGCGGACGCGCTGCCGCCGCGCGCTGGCGTGTAGGTTTCATGCGAGACGAACACAGTCGCGGGCGCGATTTCGTAGCGATTGATTCCCCAATCTTTTTCAGCGCCGGAAATCAGCTTTTCCATGACATCGCAGATATGTGAAACATCGAGGCGAGTGCCGTGGAAAGCGCTGTTGGCGACCACCGAACCCAAAAGGCGGCAAATAGGGCGAATTCCGCGTTCACGCGCGGCTTCGGCGCTTTCAACGATAACCGAAGACGCGCCCATGCCTATAATTAAACCGTGGCGGCGGCGGTCAAACGGCGTCGCCTCTTCTTCAACGATTTCGCCCGTAGCGGCTGACCCGGAAGCCAGAAAACCCGATCCGAACCATCCAAAGAGGTTGTCGGAAGTGATATCGTCCGCCGAGATAACGATCACGCGACGGCAGCGTCCCGTGCGTATCCAGTCGCTTGCCAGCGCCACGGCCTGCGTGCCGCTCGAACAGGCGGCATTTGTTGCGGTGTTAGGCCCGCGAGCGCCGATATATTCGGCGAACTGGGAATGCCCCATGGACAGCACCTGGAAAAGGAATCGCCTGTCAAACTGATAGGCTTTTTCTTCAATCTCTCTTTTCAGCGCAATAATACGGCGGTCAAGCTCATCTGCGGCGGCGCCTGAAGCCAGAACGCGGAGGCTTTCAAATTCTTTCAGCCTTTCGCGACGAGCCTTGTCGTTATGGAAATCCGTCATGAACTGCGCGTAATAGTCGTATCCGGGAAACGCCGACGTAAAGAGAATGCCCGTATCGTCGCGCATTTCATCCGGCAACTGCCAGCGGTCCGGAAGGAGCGTTCCTTTTGTAGTCGTCTTGTAGCTCATAACCAGCGGAATGCCGGCGTCGCGCATGGCGTCTATTCCCGCGCCTATTGCGAGGCGCGTCACGCGGTCGAGCGCGGCCAGGCGTTCTTTCGGGAAACCGAAATCTCGCTCGATGTCAAATCCTTTCGCGCGCGCGGCCAGCTTGATAACGTCGGCGATATTTTCTATCGTCTCGAAACGTCCTTCGCCGCTTTCCGACTTCACAAGGCGGACGATGTTTTTATCAACCATCTCTTCGCGCAAATCGAGCGGCACGGGGTTAATAAAGCTGTCGCCTCGAAGCAGGCGTTCGACGTTTGAATCATGAAAAACGCCGTCTACGCCGGGCAACCCCAGGGACGCGCCTGTGACGCAGATATCCGCGGGCGCGGCAGCGCTGTCATATCCACGCGAAAATACCTGAAAGCTCTTGTCCATGAATTCAGTGAACAGCTTTCCAAGTTCTGCGTAACGGTCGCCCGTAATTTCTTTTGAAGTGGTGAGTGGTAAATGCCGAGCGTTGAGTGCTGCCGGAAGCGGGCTTTCAGTACGCCGCTCATTATTAAACGCAGGCGTCCCACCCGCGCCAATATCCAACCGGCTGCTGCCCACTGGCTTTTCGGGTGTCCCGCAGCCAAGTCCTGCGGCGTAGAGGCCGCAAAGAGCCAGGTTTACCGACGCGGCTTCGCCGATGCGTGGATGATTTGTAAATAACGCCGTCACCCCATCTCTCTTGCCAAGCACATCTTCGACAAATCCGTAAAGAATCCGCTTTGGCCCCATTTCAACAAAAACGCGCGCTCCGGCATCGTACAGCGTATTAAGGCCTTTTATGAACTGAACAGGCGAAGAAACCTGGCGGCTCAGAAGGCTGATCATTTCGGGAACAACTCCAGGCCCCATCGGATAAAATTCGCCGGTAACGTTAGTGATAATAGGAATAGCCGCCGGCTGTATTGCCATCTTTTCCAAAACCCCAATAAGGGCTTCGCCCGCCGGAGTCACAATTGAGGTGTGGAAAGCGTGGCTGACCGGCAACACCTGCGCACGGAACCCCGCTGCCTGCAAAGCCGCGACCGCTTTTTCAACACCCACGGTACTGCCGCCGATAACGGCTTCCTTCGTGCTGTTTATATTTGCGATAACGACATAGTCTGAAACTCCGTCGAGAACTTTCTGAACTTCATCAATCGGGCCAAAGGCGGCTGCCATAAGACCATTGTCTTCCATGGCGCATTTGGTCATTTCCTGGCCGCGCGCGCTGACGGCTTTCAGCGCGTTTTCAAACGTAATTGCGCCGGCCGCTACGAGGGCTCCGTATTCGCCCAGGCTGTGTCCCATTACCATGTCGGGTACGATGCCGTAAGCGCCGATAAGCCGTGCGAGCGCCGTTTCCGTGGCAAGCACCGCCGGTTGCGTGATGGCTGTTTGTTTGAGGCTGTCTTCCGCCTCGGCAAGCGCCGCTTCATTAGACTCGTCAAGATATATGCACTCAGTGAGAGGCTTTTCAATCAGCGGTTCCATGACGCGGTCGGCTTCATCAAAAACATCGGCTACAATCGATTCAGTCCGGCGCAGTTCATGCACCATATTGATGTACTGCGAGCCTTGACCGGTAAACAGAAACGCCACTTTGGGCGCGGGTCCCTTGCCGAAGAAAATCCCCTTGGGGCGAAGCGCTTTCCATCGCGCGGTCTGGTTTTCTTCAAGCGCCTTAATGGCGCGGGCAATTTTATCGGCAAGCTCGGCGGCGTCGCCGTAGTCTATAGCAACGCGCACATCGGCGCGAAGATCTGATTCAGCCGGGGCTGACGGAGCGGGAGCAATCCCCGCCTCGGCGTCTTTCCGCGCCGCTTCGAGCCGCGCCTTCAATTCCGCTTCCGAAGCCGCTCCAAATACAAGCGCTCCGCGCAGCGGAGCTTTAAGGTTTGCGGCTGGCGCGTTAATATATTTCATATCCGGAACGGTTATGGATGAACGTAATTCCGATACGATTCTGCCGGGAATGTATTCCTCAAGCACGATGTGGAAGTTCGTGCCGCCAAAACCGAATGCGCTTACAGCCGCGCGGCGCGCCTCGCCCGGCGCGATATCCCATGGCCGCAGCTCCGTATTGACATAAAAAGGTATGCGGGCGAAATCCACATTAGGATTTGGCGAATCGAAATTGAGACTTGGAGGCAGCAGTTTTTCATGCAGGGCAAAAGTCGCTTTCAAAATTCCAGCCGCGCCTGCGCCGCCCTTGAGATGCCCGATGTTGGATTTTACGGATCCAAGCGCTATTGAAGCCGCAGGCAGACCGAATTCCTGAAACGATTCGCTCAAAGCCTGAAGTTCCGCGGCGTCGCCGACGGGCGTGGATGTGCCGTGTCCTTCAATCAAAACTCCGGGCGTGGGGCGTACGCCGGCCTTTTCCCAGGCGCGGCGGACGCAAAATTTCTGTCCGGCAGGATTTGGCGCGGTAATTCCCTTCCCTTTTCCATCACTTGACCCGCCTATGCCGCGTATGACGGCGTAAATTTTATCTCCGTCGCGTTCGGCGTCGGCCAGACGCTTCAAAATGAAAGTCGCTCCGCCTTCGCCCATAATGAAACCGTCCGCTCCCGCCGCGTATGGGCGTGAACCTGTAGGCGACAGCGCCCCGATTTTACAGAATTTTACAAATGTCGATGGGCTCATATTGGCGTCAATGCCGCCGGTCAGAACCGCGTCGTAATCGCCGTCGATCAGCCCGCCTACAGCCGCCGTGATGCCCGCCATGGCGGACGCGCACGCCGCGTCGGTGACGTAATTTGGCCCGTTAAAGTTGTAAATCGCCGCGATGCGTCCCGCCAGGATGTTTGAAAGCTCTCCCGGCATGGTGTCTTCCGTAATTGGCGGCATCTTGCCATCAATACCTTCGTACATCTGTTCGATAATTGATTTACGTACTTCCGGAGGCAGCGCGGTAAAGCCTGAAGCCTTTTGAAGCTCTTCCGTAAATTCAGGGAAAAAGACTCGCGCGGCGGAATACAGGTGCATGTCGCCGCCCATCGCGTTTCCGTAAATTACCGCGGTGCGTTCCTGATTGAGCGGGCGAGCCGGCCAGCCGTAATCGGTCAGCGCCTCACGGGCTGTCGCTATTCCCCATTTCTGAGTGAGATCCATCAACTGGCTGACGCGCGGCGGAATCGGGAGTTTCCATTTCAGAGGATCCCATTCCCAATCGCAGACCCAGCCACCGATTTTACAATAGGTCTTGTCCGGGACTTTGGGATTGGCGTCGTAATAAAGGTCGGGATTCCAGCGACCGTCTGGAACCTCTTTTATACTGTAAACGCCTTCACGAATGTTTTGCCAGAATTTTTGCGCGTCAGGCGCGTCGGGCAGAATCGCTCCGACGCCGACAATCGCGACCGCTCTTTCCGCTGCCGATATCGATGATTTCATTATATTTATAACCCCTTCGTTATTAATTACGATTTCAAGAATAAATCGGAATATGTCATTCGCTGTGTCCCCTAAATGCTAAATATTCCGGCAATCCCAAAGGGATTGCCGGAATATTTAGCATTTACGCGAATCTAATTTCTTTCGTAAAGGACATCCGCCACATAATCCATATCCTCAAGCATGCCCGCCTGGGCGCGATGGATTTGCGGAATAAAGGATTTCTTTTCCAGATCGGACGCGATGTTTTCAGGAACCAGCGAACCTATCCAGCGGGCGCTTTCGCCCAGAACTTTCGCGGCGGCGTCTCTTGCCGCAATCCTTGCCATCGCGGCAAGGGCATCCGCGTTGAAACGGCCCTGGGATTTCGCGTTTAACGTTCCATCTTTGGCGCGAGCTGCTTTTTTTGTGAGGCTGGCCGCCCCTTCCGTGTGCGCGATAAGCTCGCCGAGTTTGAATAGAATGTGCTGATGCCGCGTCAAACGCTGCGTGCGGGCGGTTTCCAGCGTTTCCGCAAGGGCGCGCAACGCGTAAGCCGCCGTCTGCGCGCCGATTTGCCCGTTCTTTCCGTGCAGCTCTTCCATTTGCCGCGCCATATCATGATAGAACTGACCATGCGTTTTCAGATGAAACTGCCAGCGGTCGCGGGAGATCGTCATCTCCATAATTTCTGAAGTGCCTTCGTAAATGCGCGTAATGCGCGCGTCGCGTTTGTATTTTTCAACCATGTATTCGCGAGTGTAGCCGTAGCCGCCAAGCGCCTGAATGGCGGCATCCGCGGCTAGATTGCCAGCTTCCGTCGAAAGATATTTTGCGATTGCGCCCTCGGTGTTCCGGTTTCCGCCGTCGTCAACTCCGCTGTCGATGCGTTCGGCGGTCTCTTCTATGTATGCTCGCCCGGCTTCCAACAGCACGGCGTTGGGAACGATCAGCTTATGCGTATAACCCTGCTTTTCGGAAAGAGGCGCGCCTCCCTGAATCCTGTCTTTGGAATAAGGAATGGCGCGGTCAAGCGCCGCCCAGCCTGTTCCAAGCCCGAAAGCCGCCACCATCAGCCGCGTATAGCCGAAAACCAGCTGCGCCTGAAACAAACCCTGTCCTTCCACGCCGCCCAGCAGCCGGTCGGCGTCAACATAAACGTCTTCAAGAGAAACCGTGGAGGTATTGCTAGCGCGGATTCCATGCTTGTCTTCCGGTTTGCCGTGCCCGAGTCCGGGCGCGCCTTTTTCTACAACGAACCAACTTGGGCCGCCAGGGGCTTTGGCGAGAACTGAATAAAGATCGGCAAAGCCGCCGTTGCTTATCCATTGCTTATTGCCGGTGATTTTATACCCCTTGACGGCGCCGTTTTCCTCTACCGGGACGGCTACGGTGCGCAGCGCGCCGAGGTCGCTCCCCGCTGCGGGTTCAGTAGCGCCATAGGCCATAAGCAGGCCTTCCTGTCCTATTCGAGTCATCCAGAGCTTTTTCTGTTCGTAGGTGCCGCCGAAAATAATAGGATCGCTTCCAAGAAACGTTGCGAGAACTCCGGTAGCCACGCCAAGATCCACGCGCGCAAGTTCTTCGCAGACCCTGTATACATCAAAGGCGCCGCCACCCATTCCTTCGAATTCTTCTGGAATAAACAGCAGTTGGATTCCCAGTTCCGCCGGATTGCACATCTCACGGATGATTTCGACAGGAAATTCCTCAGTGGCGTCAAGCTCTAAAACTTTTGCATCAGGCAGATGCGCGGCTGTGAATCCCCGCAGCGTATCCAGCATCATATCCAGAGTTTCTTTATCAAATCCATTGCTCATAATTTCCGGCAGCCTCAAAAATGTTTGTAACTGAATAAACGAATAATGAAAATATAATTAGTATGATACTGTCAAGAGCATTGTTGGATTTTTGATTTTTGGATTTATTTCTTTTCAACTAGTTCCATTGTAAAAAGCGCAAACCGTAGAGGAGCGCACAGATGCACAATTATTATGCAAAGCGATAGGAATCTCCCTTGTTTCAATAATTTAATCCTGTTAAAAACCCGGCTTTCACACAGTTTTCCACAATATTTGTGGATAAATCACAGCATATATTTCAAATTGTTCACATATTTGTTACTATAATTATTTGAAACATTATTATTATTTTTCTCCAAACAATAACTGTCCATTAAACAATGACTTATAAAAGCTTTCTCATTATTTTTATCGCCGTGATATTACTATTGTCGCTGTCCGCGCAGACGCCGGAACGGGTATTGAATGGCATTGATGTGCTCAGGGAACAGAACTTCGCGCCGCTTGCCGGAAAACGCGTCGGTTTAATCACCAATCACACGGGTCTGGCTTTGGACGGCGCTTCCACCATAGACCTGTTATTCAAAATCGACATCTGCAAATTGACCGCTCTTTTCAGTCCAGAGCATGGCATACGCGGGACGGAAGACGAAAAGGTGGATTCGTCTGTGGACAAAATCACCGGACTTCCAATTTACAGCCTCTATGGCGAAACGCGGCGTCCTACGCCGGAAATGTTGCGCGGAATCGACGTTCTGGTATTTGACATCCAGGACATCGGCGCGCGGTTTTATACATATATCACCACAATGGCCTACGCCATGGAAGCGGCGGCGAAAGCGGATATTCCGTTTTATGTGCTTGACAGGCCTAACCCCATAGGTGGTCTTAAAATCGAAGGGCCGATGCTGGACGCGGACAAAACGTCTTTCACCGGCTATATGCCGATGCCGGTACGTCACGGAATGACGGTGGGGGAATTGGCCAGGTATTTCAACTCGGAAAACCGCATCGGAGCAAAACTTGAGGTAATAGCCATGAAAGGATGGCGGCGCGAGCATTTGTTCTGGGATACGGAACAGGTCTGGGTAAATCCTTCGCCGAACATGCGCAGCGTGACGGAAGCGATATTGTATCCAGGCGTATGCCTTTTGGAACCGGCCAACATATCGGTAGGACGTGGAACGGACACGCCGTTTGAAATCGTCGGCGCGCCGTGGATCCAGCCCGGCAGTTTTATTAAACTGTTGCGCGATGCCGGCATCCCCGGTGTGGAATTCGTCCCGACGTACTTCACACCGGACGCCAGCCGGCACAAAGGCGTCCGATGCGGCGGGGTAAACATAATTATCACCGACCACGAAAAATTGGACTCGGTATCCCTT
>Ga0082212_10010541_pt1 | contig 11815 bp, 13 predicted proteins | sample TergutNt197P3_FD_71548 | JGI IMG/M metagenome (GOLD analysis project Ga0082212, IMG submission 71548) | Neocapritermes taracua P3 segment gut microbial communities from Petit-Saut dam, French Guiana - Nt197 P3 | ecosystem: Host-associated > Arthropoda: Insects > Digestive system > Gut ... | reverse complement strand
AAATACAATCACCTTGCCCCGGTAGTCAAACTTCAGCTCTATGCTTTCCCTGGCCTTCAGACCATCGATGGAACTGTCGCACCTGAAACGCAGTTCCTTTTTCGCAGGCTCTCCAAGATAAAAAGAATAATCAATGCGATCCTTGTGGTAAATTACGGGAATCTGCTCATCGAACAGGACTTTGAGTAAAAATTCTTTTTCAATTAGTTTAACCGGTGTTGCCATAGTCTTTAGAAAAACCTCTCGTAGGGGGGGAAATCATAGCGATGACGGCTGTCTCTGTTCTCATCTTCACGGCTTCGTGCTTCCTCCAGAACCAGATCCTCAAAAACCCATATCCTTTCGACCCGGGAAGCCGCAGGCATGACCTGTACCTGCTGTTCCCCGTTCCCGCCCATTTCTGCCTGAGCGCCAGTTTCATCAGTTTCCTGCATATCGCCTTCTTCCGCAAGCTCAGAAACAGCCTCGCTTGTCTGAGGAGCGGCTGTGCTGCGGCGTTCCTCCAGCCGGATAAAAAGCTCGCCGGTAATGCCCTCTTCCCGGCCTGCGAATCGCACCATAAAGGAAACAGAACCGTCCGGCTCTTCCCGGCCTCCGCCCAGGCGGACATTCCGCGGATTTATGCTGTTTAGCGCACTCATGCAGTTTTCCAGGAATACCCGGTTAACCGCAGAGAGGACAGGCGCGTTCAATGACCCTGCCAGCAGCGCTTCGGCGGCTCTTTTTGCGGTTTCATAGGCTTCCCTGGATACCCTGCCCTGCCCCAGCGGCCCAATAACTGTATCCGCCGGATAGCGGGCAGCTTCATCCCTGCGGGGGCGCAGCAGTTCCTCGGGGATGGGGCCGCGATAAACCGGTTCTTCCTGCACTCCTTCTCCCATGCTCTGGGGGAAAACAGCACCCGCCGCGAGGAAAAACAGAATGAAAAAATCCACCTTTCCGGCTTTTCTCCTCACCTCCATAATTAAAAGATAGAACATTTAGGCAAAATATTCTATGATAATCAGCAATGGAATTGTCGATTCAGGCCCTATTATCCGAAAATTTTACCAGCCCTGTACGGGATGTCCTGTGGGGGCATACCTATTTTACAGCGGGCCTTGCCGAACTGATCGGTTCTTCCCCGTTTATGCGGCTAAACCGCATTTTGCAGCTTGGGCCGGTACACCGCCTCTATCCGGGGGCAACCCATACCCGGGCCAGCCATTCAATCGGGGTGTACCACCTGGGGCGGCGGCTGCTGCAAAATCTGGCGGAAGGCAGTACATTGGCCTGGATCAGCCGCGAGGGCGCTATGTCCTTCCTGTGCGCCTGCCTGCTCCATGATCTTGGCCATTTTCCCTACACCCATTCACTCAAGGAACTGCCGCTTTGTTCCCACGAATCCCTTACCGGCGGCTTAATCCTCAAAGATCCGATAAAAAGCCTGATCGGCAGGTGCGGAGCTGACCCTGAACTGACCGCAGCAATTATCGACCGGGAACTTCCCTGCAGCGGCAGTGCCGAGCTGTTGTTTTACCGGCGGCTGCTTTCCGGCTGCCTTGACCCCGACAAGCTTGACTATCTGAACCGGGATGCCCGTTACTGCGGGGTCCCCTACGGCGTACAGGACGTTGATTTTATCTTTTCACGGCTGGTTCCCAGCCTGGAAAGAGGCGTGGATATCGACTCCCGCCTTATCCCCAATGTTGAGGCCATACTTTTTGCCAAATATCTGATGTACCGGACGGTCTACTGGCACCGGCAGGTGCGCGCCGCTACGTCCATGATAAAAAAGGCCATGATAAAATGCCTTGATTCGGGAACAGTTGCAGGAGAAGAGTTGTACGGCCTTGACGACCAGAGCCTGTTCACCCTGTTAGGCGGCAAAACAGACAGCGCTCTTGCCGAGGCGGTATGGAACGGCAGGCTTTTCTCCACCGCTGCGGAAATCAGCTTTGACGAGGCAGATCATGCCTGTCTCAGGGATATAAGCGGCCGATCCCTCTACGAACAACGGCTTGCCGAAGAATTTCGCCGGGCGGGCATCCCCCTTGGCTGTGACGATCTGATTATTGATGTACCCGAACCTGTATCATTTGAAACAGGTCTTTTTGTAACCGATGAAAACTGCAGTTTTGCCGAAAGTTCCAGCGCCTTCAAGGCAAAAACACTGGATTCATTCGTAAAAACCCTGTATACTATAAGGATATTCGTGAACCCGGATTTATGTGAAAGAGTAGAGACACTGCCCGAATTATCTGATATACTGTATGTGAAGAAATTTTGGCTAAGGGAGACCTGATATGGAGATACACAATATTTCCGAAGATATCGTCATTAACTCAGTTGAGGAAATAATTGATTCAATAAAAGAGAAAAGCAATCCAGACAAGCTGTGTCTCTGTGATCAGTGCAAACTGGATACGGTATGCTACGCGCTTAACCGCGTCGAACCGCGTTATGTCGTCTCAAACAGGGGCATTACCCGCCTTGAACAGGACTGGGCAGGACGACAGCAAAACAAGGCCGACATTGCCACGCTGGTTTACAAGGGACTCAGGCTGGTAAATCACAATCAGCGCCCCACTGCCGATCACGGCACATCCATATCAGAAGACAAGACGCCAAACTTTCCTGCTTTTAGCATTCCTACCATTGTGGGGCGGCTGTTTAACGGTGAAACTTTCGCTCCTGTCACTGACGCGGTAGTAGAACTTTACTGTGGAAGCGAAATAGTTCCCATGCGAAACAGAAACTGGCAGAATCCCTTTGCTTTGGTTAAGAACACCCCTGGGACATTCACTTTCTGGCCTGCCTCGGTTCCCACTGATTTACTGGATACCCAGCGAACCTTTGAGTATTCATTGAAGATTAAATCCCCGCAGTACGAGACCATGACCCATTTTTTCAAAGTTTCCGTAGCCAGCAAAGTGCAGGCGCTGTATTCCCATTCGCCGGATAAAACCTTCAAACTTCCCGACCTTTATCTGTTTCCTCCGGGAGAAGCGGAACAGAACGGATAACAAAAAGCCGCTTACCTATTCCGAAAACGGGAAACACGGTACGAACTGGTATCCTGAATTCGGTACCTGGCAACCCTTTCTTCGGCGTTACCTATGCGGGCTGCGGGACTTGGATGAGTGGAAGCAAAACCACCCCTCTGGGAACCCTGAGCCTGCTGCAAAACCCGCAGAACTTCCAAAAGAGAACCTGGGTTGTAACCGGAAGCGGCAAGGAGCGTTACCGCCGCTGAGTCCGCCTCAAATTCCTGTGTCTGCGAATAGCCGCTTTTTACCATAGCATCTACCAGCTTTGTAACCGAATTACGGAATAACACCGCCCTGGCGGCGGACAGACTCTCGCGCGCGGCAAGCTGCCCGGCGCGGCTGGCCGTTTCCGTAAGCGCATCATTCAGCCGCATATCGGCGATAATGCTGACACCGTGCTTCAGCAGAATGTGTGCAAACTCATGGGCAATCACCGCAGCCAGCATATCCTCGGAAGCGGCTGCTTCCACAAGCCCTTTGGTAATAAGAATGTGCCCGCCCGGTGTGGCAAAGGCATTGTACTCGGGGCTGTCGAGAATGATTACATGATAGCCGTTAAATATTTCGGGCTGGGGAGAATTGATCGCGATGGTTTGGCATATCCGGTTAAGGTAAGCGGTTAACTCCGGGTTCCGGGAATACGGCCGGTAAATCGCCAGGATATTTGCCGCAACCGCCCGCCCCAGATAATACTCATCCATTAACGTGGGTTCTTCATTTGCCGCCAGCGCAGAATCCATAGCCGACAGGGCACCGGTCAAATCCCCGCCGCCAGCCGCTGTTCTGGCCGAACGGGTGTCGCCCTGGGTCTGGCCCTCGGAAAAAACCGGCAAAAGAATAAAAAGACAAAAAACAATATGCAATAAACATTTTTTTTTCATGGTTTATTCTCCCCTGGATAAACGGCCGTCATTGATAAATTTTAAAAGGTCACCTGGGGGGACATTCAAATTTTCCATTGCGTCTACTGCAGAATAATCCAGGCCGTTTGCCCTGTATTCCGCTTCAACTTCGGGAGAAAACCCCTTCCCTGCCAGGGCTATTTCACTTGCAGAAGCGGAACGCACCTCGCCGATGACGCGCTTAGAGGTGAGGCTCGCCGCAGCTATCCAGCCGGACTGCGAATGTGCTGTCCGAACTTCCATCCATTTGCCATCTTCCCGTATTACCGTAACAGGGTCTCCCAGTGCAAGGGCAGCAACGGTACTGCTGAAAAACCCGGTGGATGATTTTACTTCAGCAGAATTGACCGCAACATACATAGTCCTTCCTGACTGGGAAAAAACCATGCCTCCAAATGATAAAAAAATCAGTGCAAAAGAAAACAATCGTTTCATAATATTCCAATATACCCCTTTTTTCGAAAATTTCAAGGGTTATTCAGTTATATGGCTGCCGGCCTGTTCAGGAATATCAGATCGGAAAATCACGCAAATACTTGAAAAAAATTCCAGTCTGCGGTATATTTCCCCCATAAGGACGTATGTCTGCATAAACTTTCGAAGGAGTAATGATTATGAAAAAAGCTTGTTTGATTCTTTTGGCTTTGTCATTGGTTTTTATGGCAGCAGCCTGTGGATCTGCCCCTGCCGCCTCATCCGCCGGTTCCGGCCCGACCACTACCCCCCCCTGGCTGAATGATTTCCCCCCCGAAGATGTATTGTGGGGTATAGGAATAGCCAAACAGTCCTCCCCCTCCATGTCCATGACTACTGCAGAAGCCCGTGGAAGGGTTGCCATTGCCCGCCAGCTTGATACCAAGGTACAGGCCATGTTTACGGATTACAACCTCGATGCGGGAAATGTAAACAGCCAGGCAAATGCCTCCCTGCAGGAAGATGTCAGCCGGCAGATCACCAATATGAATGTTTCCGGTGCGCGGCCAATTCAGCGCTGGCAGGCCCCGGATGGCACATGGTGGTATCTGGTGGAATTCAAAAAATCCGACGCCAAAGCTTCGGTAGCCAGCATTCTGGGTAACCAGGAAGCAGCCTTTGCCCAGTTTAAGGCCCAGCAGGCGCTGGATATGCTGGACGCCCAGCTTGCCAAGAACGACAAACCGATGCAGGTTGACTACTAGGCAAGACTAAACCAGAAAGCCGGTTCCTGTCTGTTACGGAGCCGGCCTGGTTTATTCTCTGGTTGCAGCTACGGGGAAATAATGTTCAAGAGACTCTATCCGCTTTTCCTGTTGTGCCTGTTATGTACAGCCTGTGCAAGTAAACCGGGCGCTTCTTCCCGCAGCACCGTTCCCGCAGAGGCATCGGGGTCTTTTTTCCAGTCCATTCCCGGCGAAAACCGGCTTGTCTTTATTGGCGCCGCCGGAAAAAGATCGAACCCCAACGAAACATTACGGTTCGCCCTGGAAGACGCCGCCCGGCAAGTCGCTATTTTTCACAGGGTTTCCGGCGAATACGCTGTTGAAAACAACATTGGTTCAGGGGCTTTTGATTATTCCCATCATACCTATACCCAGTTGAATTATGACAGAGAGGGATCAATTCAGTATGTCGATGCCCTTCAATATAATGCAGATGCAGATTCAATTGAAATAGATAATGTTTTTTTTATCCGTGCTACTTATCCTTCCGCTTTGCCTGTTCCGGTAAGTTACCGGCCCCGGTACAGCGGAAAAAACAAAAAACCCGACTGGATAGATAATCTGTCTATTGAAATAGACGGCTATGACGCTGCTGTCAGCTATTCAGGCCGGCTTTCCTCTCTGGCTGATACCTATACCAATTCCTGCCATAATGCGATCTTTGCCCTGATTAAGAATATCAATACGGTTGCCCAGAGCAGCGGCTCGCTTTATCAGAATACCGGCAGTTTATTTGGCTATAAAACATCCAGTAATAATATCACCTATTCCTATGGTACATTGAGCGGGTTTTATGTATTGGATACATGGCTCGATCCAGATACCAGATGGGTTTGGACTTTGGCAATAGCCCCAAAAAACAGATAAATTTAATTCAAGGTGGGTCAAAATGAAATTGAGTGTTTCGTGCATTTGCTCGGGTTTGCTGTGTTGTTGTCTGCTTTCGGTATTTTCCGCCTGCGGAAGTTCGCCCTCATCGGCGAACAGCGGCGCTTCTGCCGGCGATGCTATGGCCTCCGCGCAGGCGGCGCTGGACAGGATGGACGGGCGGGCTCCTGCCCAAAGCGGCGGAGGTTCTTCCGCTTCGTCCGCTCCTGCAGCACGGCAGGAAGTTACCGTTAATACCAGCAGGACCAAGCCCGCCTGGGTTGATTCCGTTGATTCGGCATACAACAGGTCGCAATATGTTGCCGCTGTGGGCTATGCGTCCAATCGCACGATGGCGGAAAGAAACGCCCTTGCCAATCTTGTTGCTTTTTTTGGCCAATCAATACAGGCAGACATGACTACAACCAATACCTACAGGGAAGCTGTAAAAAACGGCGTTACCACCGGCTGGACCGATGATATGTCCATGGAAAATACCATTCAAACTTCAGCTTCGATGGACACTCTGGTAGGGGCGGAAATCAGGGAAGTCTGGTATGATTCAAATAGCACCTACTATGCGGCGGCTGTCATGGAAAAAACGAGAACCGCCCAGTTGTACTCCGACATGATACGGGCCAACCTGAACATGATTGGCAATCTTGTCACCATGAATCAGGCGGAAAAAAATTCCCTGGAAGGATTTTCCCGGTATCAATTCGCGGCGGCAGTTGCGGATATAAATATTTCCTATGGGAATTTATTGAAATTGATAGGCGCCGCGCCCCCCGACGGGATTAAGCCGGGTGATGATTACCGGCTTGAGGCGCAGGGCATAGCCAGGGCGATTCCAATCGGCGTAACAGTGAGAAATGACAAGTCCGGAAGGATCCAGGGCGCGTTTGCCAAAGCTCTTTCCGAACTGGGGTTCAGAAGCGGCGGAACCAATTCGCGCTATGTGCTTGATGTAGGCATTGTTACTTCACCGGTTGAATTCCCCAATAACCAGAATAAATTTACGCGGATTGAAGTAAACGCCGACCTTACCGATACCAGTACCAGATCGGTGCTTGTACCCTACAACTTCAACAACAGGGAAGGGCATACCAGCCAATCGGAAGCGGATAACCGCGCCTATGCCGCAGCGGAACGAAAAATTGGTGAAGAGTACCGGGATATGCTGTCCGAGTATCTCTCCCAGCTGCTGCCAAAAAGATAGGCCGACAGGGGAATGCCGGTTAGAGTTTCGCCTTTGGCCTGGTAATATACTTTTTAATCTCGCTATTATCGCCCATCCAAAGGCGGGAGTTGGTTTCAATATTGGTTAATTCCGCACTGACAAAATATGCGCGTACTGTTTGGTTTCCGGCCCTGTCCTCGATCAGGTTAACTGTGCCGGTCAGCATAAAATCCGCCCCGGTTTCGTATCCCAGCGCTGAGGCCGACTGCTCGCTGGCGTTCCCCTGCTGATCAAGCCGCTCGGCTCTTATCTCATCGCGGGTGTTACCTCCGGCAACAAACTCAAGTTTTCCGCTGTTTACAATGGCTATTTCCATTTGCTTCGCTATAATGGAAGTATCAATATGCTCACTGGAATTATTTCTAAAAGAACCGACAATAACCGTGGGCAATTTACCGCGGTTCCTTCTGGAATAATCCTGAATAAAATCCGCCACCCGCGGGCTGTCAAGGCAGTCTCTGACAAGGGTATTGCAGACCTGGCGTACATCGGAATCATTCCACCTGCCGCTTAAATCCATCTGGGCACCCGAATCAACACGGGTAACTTTTGGCGTCGAACTGCAGCCGGAAAGGATTACAGCCAGCACCAGTACAGCAGTAACAAAACTTGTTTTCATAAAAACCTCCCCATTTCTCTCCTGCGAAAGCATCCCCACTATTTAAGAACATCTTTCGCTGCGATAAAATTTTGCTCGGAGAGGGGGGATTCGAACCCCCGACAGCCAGTTCCCAAAACTGGCGGCTTAACCACTGGCCTACCCTCCGGAAAATTCTCCGGCTTCTACTATAGCGATTTTTTCGTTCCGGCTCAAGGTCTTCCGGAATGAAACTACCGCCAGGCCTTCACCGAATGCAGGTACTCAATCACCTTCAGCCCGCTGGCCGCACTCGAAAGGGGGCGGCGGCCTGTCTCGCATACGCAGGAAACGGCATCCTGTACCATGTTGGCAAAGTAGCCGGTGGGGCCGGAAAAAATTTCGCCAGTCCGCTTTAGTGACTGGAATTTTTCGGCATAGGGGCTGGAGGCGCTTTCCCATACCTCAAAGACTCCGTTGCCTATCCGCAGCCTGCCTTTTTCACAGGAAAATTCCATTTCAAAGACCAAATGATCCCTACCAGCACCTATTTCTATTATTACGGGAACAGGTGTGGTTTTTTTTCCGTACAGTTTTCCCTCCAGCCAGGCAGTCCCTTTTCTGGAAGTTAGCTGTGCGCCCCAACACCCGCGGTGCTTCAACTCTGCGCCAGAAAGGAACATAATCGCGTCAGCCAGATGAGTACCGTCGTGCCAGAATACATCCAGAAGCCGCCTGGTTTTACCCATATACAGAACCGCCCTTACACTTAACAGGCTGCCCAGGTCTTCCCCGTCCAAAATCGTTTTGGCACGGATGTAATCCTGCGAATAGCGCCGCTCATGGTTTGTGATAATGACAAGGCCGTTTTTTTCCAGCCGGGCAATTTTACGGGCTTCGCCGATGGTGTCTGCCAGCGGCTTCTCACAGATCACCGCCTGCACTCCGCAGGCAGCCGCGAGACGGCAGTAATGGTAATGGCTGTCGGGATGGGTGGCTATCACCAGAATCTGCGGCGCATGGGCGCGGAGCATTTCGGCGGCGTCCTCATACACCGGAACCTGCCATTTTTCCGCGAACAGGCGGCGGCGTTCAGCGTCAATATCGCAGCCTGCGGCAAGACGGCAGCCGGGATTGGCGGCAATTGCCCCCGCGTGCGTGCAGGGCTTTTCCCGCAGGCTGTCTTCCTCAAGCAGGCTGGCAATGCGTCCCAGCCCGACAATGGCGGCGCTGATTTTTTCCATACCAGGTAATTATAATAGAATTGTTAGGAAACCTCCAGTTTCCGAACAGTTTCCGCTTGAAAAGGCATTTTTGCAGGCTGAAAGCCGAAAAAATGCAAGACTTGTGAGGCAACTCGTTTGGGCTAAAAGCCCAAACAACGGGTTGTCGAACAAGTCCAATATCATATCCAAAAGGAGTTTGTCATGATAATATATTACCTTGCGGAAAGATAAATGAAAAAATTGCTAATGGTTTTTTGCCTTGTTTATTTCGCACAGGTAAACTGTTCTTCTCAAAGTGTCTACCGCCTTGACCTGACGAATGATGTAATTATTGGAACCCTGTCACTTGGATTTGGCATTACTCCGTTTTTTATGCATAATGAGCAGAAAAATATTCCTGATACATTAAACTCAGACAAAGTAAACAGTCTTGACAGGCTGTTAATGTTTTCATACAACAAACCGCTGGACCTGTTCAGTGACAATATCGCATATGCTCTGGCGCTGCTTCCTGTCATTTCACTCATACCGAATATACAGGATTCAAATGCGGTTTTTACCTACTGCGTTATGTACGGCGAATCATTGCTGCTGACATACGGGACAACTTTCTCATTGAAAAATGCCGTGATTCGTTACCGGCCATATATGTACGCCGATGGTGTTCCCGCCGGAAAAGAAAAAGATTTTTACAACAGTTTTCCGTCCGGCGCCGTATCGTTTGCTTTTTTAAGCGCGGCATTTTTGAGCACAACGTTTTCCCGTGAATTTCCCGAATCAAAATGGAAAGTCCCGGTAATAGCGGGAAGCCATACATTGGCAGCCGGAGTGGGGGCCATGCGTATTGTATCGGGAGCGCATTTTCTGACGGACGTCCTTACTTCGGCGGCGGTAAGTTCACTATACGGCTGGCTGATACCCCGTCTCCATCTAAGAAAAGACAATGAACGGCTTACCATAATTCCGGCGGGCAATGGTATGCTGGTTTCGTTGAAATTATAGCCAAACCCGTTACTACGGCATCCTGACAGGTATTTATCTTCCCTGTCAGAATAAAACAGTAAACCCAACTGTGCCGAATTTATCAAAATAACCAATGCGATCGTCTTTCACTCCGCTAGAATAGCTTTTTTCATAGAAAAAATAGTATCTGTCATACCCTGCTTCGAGATATAAGCCTATCCTTTCATTAAAGAAATAGCGGCAGCCTATATCTATGCCCAAAATATGTCCATATCCGTTTTTCATTTCAAAAAGGCCGTTGCTGCTTATTGTATTATTGCCTGACCAGAATGCAAGACCAAAACCGGCTTTCCCTACAATATAGGCATCAATGCCCTTAACCTGCAAATTTGGATGCCATGCAAGGTGGAGAACAAACGGTACATAACTTAAATAAACACCGTCATATTCATCGTACGAGTGCTTAATTGTGGTATTTGACCATAAATACCCTGTCTCAAAACCAATTATTAGAGGTAAACCAATCGGTAAAGCGTAATCCACTGAAACATTTCCGTTTAATGAAAGAAATCTTAAATCCGTTACAATGCTCCCGCCGGTAAGACAGGAACCGGGGCTAAATGACGGGCTTATCATAAAACTTCCTTTCTGAATTGGATCAGGAAATGATGTCCAGTCCAGTGATGCGGCTAATTGCAAAAAACAAACAGCAATAACACCTGCCATAATAACAGCTTTTTTCACAGCTTCCTCCTGGTTTTCAAAAATAATTAAGCCATTTTATAAATTAGATCACCTGCAGGAACTGCTACCAAAAACCCTGTTAGCGCGGCTGCCAGCACTCCCGCCAAGAACAAGACTTTCCTTTTCATGCAAGCTCTTCTTCCAGCTATTGTAACCGAAAAATTGAAAAATCTCAACCCAAATTAAAAACAGGGCTGGCAAAACTGAACCCCGCAGGCGGCGCTTAGTCGCCCCCGGAGCGTATACCGTTTGTATTCATTATACTCCTGCTGCTGCTCCGAAAAAATGCCACCACCAAAATGGATCAATGGGCAGCAGACTAACACCTAATGAAACATAATAATTATGTTTATTTTTATTATAGGCATAACCTGTTTCAAAATAGAACAAACTATAACCCCATGTATTTAATAATCCTAATCTTACGCCTGTTTGTATATCGAATCTATACCGGTAAAATTTATTTTCACTTATAATAAGATAATTAAATTCAAATTGTGGTGTGACTGAAATTTCCAGTTCGTTATACAAATAATAATATATTTTAAAGTTTAGAAATGAATATTCCGGATATTGCGGATTTTTTATTATTAATGGGGTTATTTTAAAATTAATATTTTGTCTTTTTTGAGGATAATTAGAAATAAAATTTACAAGACCAAAATCAATAATTAAAATATTAAATTTCCAATATTGATCTTCATCATTATCTGAAAAAAAGGTATTATACCCTATAGTTGCCAATTCAGGTCTAATAAAAAAATTTATTTCATTTCTGCCCTTCACATTCTCATCAGGGAATACCTTTATAGTGATCAAGAAAAAAAACAATATATGAAATATTTTTTTTCATATAAAACCTCCTTAATTATTGTTATATTATCTAATACCACCATATAAATCTATGAAAGAAATTATATTCATATTCATAGCATATTATTTTAGAAGGCGTTTTTTCAATGATTAATGGTCCATTATCAAATTTATATATCACTGTTACAATTACATCAATAGTATCATTTATTTTCATATTTTTAAAATATTTTTGATAATTATAATATTTTAATA
>Ga0082212_10010540_pt1 | contig 11816 bp, 8 predicted proteins | sample TergutNt197P3_FD_71548 | JGI IMG/M metagenome (GOLD analysis project Ga0082212, IMG submission 71548) | Neocapritermes taracua P3 segment gut microbial communities from Petit-Saut dam, French Guiana - Nt197 P3 | ecosystem: Host-associated > Arthropoda: Insects > Digestive system > Gut ... | reverse complement strand
TTTATTAACCAATATACCGGAAGAAAAATCATCGGGACGGTCGGTCAATTGCAGTTTGAGGTGATTCAGTATCGTTTACTGCACGAATACGGTGCTCAATGTCGTTGGGAGCCGCTTTCGCTGTATAAAGCCTGCTGGATTGAAAGTGATTCGCCGGAGGCTTTGGAAAATTTCAAAAAGCGAAAGTTCCAATACATTGCAATCGACAAGGAAGGTCGTGATGTGTTTCTTGCCGATTCCTCCTATGTGTTGCAAATGGCACAACAGGATTTCAAAGAAATTCGTTTCCATTTCCGTTCGGAGTTTTGAGGGACTTTAATCACTTTGAATATCTTTTTTTCGCTGTCAAACAATTTATTTGCTACTTCAAACAAACAGTCATTTCGCCAGCAATTGATGTCCAATCCGGCAATAGATACATTTTTTTCGTTCACAATACTCGCGTTTGAGTTGCATTAAGGCTTGAGAATCGCCGGCATTGTGGATTTGTATCCCTGCTCTTTCAAACAAAGTGATGATGGAATTGCTTTCCGGTTTCAAAGATTCCAAAAACCGCATGGCGAGTTCTGTACAGGTTTCCAAATTTTTCTTTTTACCATAAGCAAAAAATACCGGAACAATGGTATTGATTATCAGCAGTTTAATGGTTGATAATCCCAGATTTTTCGTTCTTTTGACCGAAATTTTCCCAAAATGGTAATGTGTCAACCAGTACTCTGCCGTCTCGGAAGTGAAAAGTGCATACAACTGTTCCAATTCTTGAATGGCTAATACATTGGAAAACAAGCCCTGTTTTTTTCGGACAATTCCTGCCAACTGCACGATTTTAATATGAGGAAAATTATTGGGACGTATTCGTAAACTCTTGAATATTTGGGAATCAAGAGGATTCAATTTGTATTTTTTCTGCAAGAAACCGTATTCTTTTTGAAGTTCCAAATAATATTCATCATCGGGATATTCATCGTTCAAAAGTCCGGCTTGTCCTAAGAATAAAGCCTCTGTTTGGGTTGTTGAATTTTGATGTTTCCGAATAATCTTTAAAGGCAGACTTTTAGCCAAGCGTTCAAAAGCATCGTTGTTGATTCCAAATCCGAAATTACGACTTAAAGCGATATAAAACACTTCATTCCAATCGTCTTTATACTCTTTGAGCAGTTGCAGCAAAGTGTCCGTTCTTCGTTCCAATCGTTCAATCATCAACGCATTTTTCCAGTCGCTCAGATAAACTTCCGGAATATTCTGAACCTTTCCCAAACAGGGAATAGAAGTATCATTGTTCAGAAGAAACGAAAAATTTTCCCGCACCTGCTTGGGAATTTTCATTTTCCATTGAGGAATGATTCGTCCGGTCATATCGAGTATCACGCCTGCATCGATGGTTTCGGCAATATGCAGAATGACTGAATTATACGCTTTATCCTTTTCGTGATGATGCTTGTACCAATCGGAGGAAGCGGTATGGATTTCGATATTTCCAGCCCATATCCTGCCATCTATCTTGATTTTTGCATTGAAAAAATCCGGACCGGCGTTTGGGTTATGTACACCCGTATCAATAACTTCAAAGGGGATACCGTCTTTCGTCAGCAGTTCTTCTGCGGAGTAGAGTTTGTGTTTCCACACATAATGCAATAGAATTTCCATAGTTACAATCCGTTTTTAGTTTTGGTTAAATTACACCTGCAAAGTTATGTGAAAGTTTTGATAATTCCAAATGGCATACAGGCATAAAAAAAGAGGCTGTCGCAAAACAGCCCCTTGTAACTTGTAACTCTTATTTATCACTAAACAGTCTGGACGATGGGAGTTTTATCAGTTTGCCAAATTTTGCCAACTCTTTTTCATCAATCATCTTCGGATTACCAATTACAGCAATGGCAATGGGTTTTCCCTGTATATGTTCATTATAGAATTTCACAACATCTTCGAACGTAAGATTTTCTATTGCCTCTTTGTGGGTTTCTGCCGGCGATTGGGTATATCCCCTCCTCTTCCATCTTTGGAAAAGTTCACTTGCACCTCTGAAATGCGGTTTCTCTACGCTTGCCGTTTCTTTCAAATATTCTTTGATATATTGGATACGATCGGGATATTGGGGCATATTGGTCAACAAGTCGTAAAATACTTCGATGGCATCTAAAGTCTTATCGGCTTGCGTACCAATTGTGCCGACAAAAGTAGCCTTTCTATTTTCGAGTGATGGAATCTCATAAGTAGCCCCTGCCGCATAAGCCATTGAACGGTACTCGCGAATCTCTTGCCATAGCAAACTACCCCAGTCATATCCGAAATATTGATTAAAAGCGTTTACATACGGAGTTTGTTCTTTGCTAAAGTTACTGCCTTGAATAAAGAAATAAATGGTGCTTTGTTTGGTATCGTTGTTCGGCACAAAGATAACCGTATTTTCCGTGTAAACCACCTTTTCTCTTGTTTCCGGAGAGGAAGAAACTTTCTCACCCTGCTTCAAGGGCAAGTTTCTACTGAGAATATCATATACTTCGTCCAAAGGACGGGAACCTGTATAGTGAATTTCCGCTTCGTAATCGGTAGCCCGTTGAAATTCGCCGGTAAGATCGCTGACTGTCAATTTCATAATTTCGTCCAATGGCAAACGGTCGATGAAAGACGATTGTTTGCCAAATACTAAATATTGCAATAAAGCGTTGTTTAGTCTTTGATTATCCGTTTTTTCCACTCTACGTCCTTGCATTTGGTTTCCTACCAAACGGTTCACCTGTTTTTCGTCTAACTTCGGCAAAAGAATCTGCTGAGTCATCAACAGGCAGGCTTCTTCCAAATTGGCTTCAAAACCTTCCATAGTAACATACAAGTAATCGTTGTCCACTCGATACCAGCAAGTAGCTCCCAAATTACTAAAAGCCTGTTTAACCTCCTGTGCACTCATACTTCCCATAATACCGGCATCGTTAAGTAAAGGAACAGCCAGTCCTAATTTGGGCATTTTCTCTGTTCCTACGCCATATTGCAATACAAGACTAAAAACGTCATTTTCCGAATTGTGTGTGTAGAATAATTTTGACCGGTCGTTCACCGGACGAGTAGTTACGCTGTTCATATCGGCAAAAACGTTTTGATGGCGAACAGGCAACAAATGAAACTCTTTGCTGTATTCAGTCGCAGACTCACGGGGCGGAATAACCGGATCGAATCCGGGCTTTTCCAATTCTTTGCCTTTGTCGGGTTTCCCTTCATTAAGCATAATGGCATAGAAATCGGAACCAAAATATTTTTTGGCAACAGTTTTGATTTGTTCGGTAGTGATCGATTCTACCAATTCTTTGTAATTCAGAAAATCGCCCATATCTTTTCCGGATATGAAAAATTCAGCGATTTTCCCTGCCTTAAAACTCGAAGATTCCATACCCAAATCGTACCCGCGAATCATTCTTGCTTTGATGGACTCTACCAACCAGTCGTCGAATTGACCGTCTTGGAGTTTTTTGATTTCTTTGAGTAATGTTTTTTCGGTTGATTTTGGAGATTCAAAGCGGCGTTGATTGACGTCGTAGTAAGGAATTGCCGACACAAGAATACTGCCTCTGTCCTTGAAAGTAACCGCATCGGCTGAAGAACTCAGCAGGTCGCCATCTAAAACCAATTTGTCCAACAGACCGGTTCTGCTGGAATTAGACAGAATGGAAGTGCTGATTTCCAACGCAATATCATCTTCGCTTGACGACGTAATGCCCGGAAATGCCAGCATCACTTGCGGGTAATTTGATAACTTTGCACTGACTTCTTTTCGACCCTTCAATGGAACTTCGGGATAGATTTTCCGTTCCGGAACGGGACGGTTTTCCAATCTTCCGAATTTATCTCGAATAATGGGCAGGATTTCGTTGGTCTTGATATTACCTACCAAAATCAAAGCCATATTTTCGGGTACGTACCAATTTTCATAAAAACGAACCAACTGGCTCAATTGCGGACTTTTTAAGTGTTCGGGCAAGCCAATAATGGGACGGCTGTATGGGTGTCCGGGAAAAACGGTATTCAAAACAAAAGATGATTCTTGACGGGATTGATTGTCTTGAAACCGGTTGTATTCTTCATACACCGTTTCCAATTCCGGTTGGAAATTCCGGAATACGGGATTGATTAGCCTTTCGGAGTACAGTTCGAGCCATTTGTAGATTTCACCTGGAGGAAATGAGTTGTAATAAAGCGTGTAATCGTAACCGGTTCCTGCATTCAAATCATCTGCTCCGCCGATGCCTTGTACCAACTTGGTAAAATCGGTAGAGACATAATACTGGGCGGATTCCCGCGTCAGTTGATCGATTTCTTTCAAAATGGCTTTCCGCTGATCGGGATCGGTCGCTTGGGCGTGTTCATCATATTTTGCGATGATTTGCTCATACAGGGGTTTTTCTTTTTCCCAATCCAAAGCGCCGATTTTTTCCGTTCCGTTAAACATCAGGTGTTCCAAATAGTGCGCCAAACCGGTATATTGTTCCGGGTCTTCCTTAGCGCCGGCATTGACGGCGACCATTCCATAAACATCGGCTACTGTTTCGTCTTCCCAAACAAAAACGCTTAAACCGTTGGGGAGTCTAAAGGCTTTCAAACCTTGAGCGTTTGCATTTATGCCGACAAAGGCATTGAATAATGCAAACAGAATAATAAATCTGATAGTTTTCATTTTTTAAGGTGTAATCATTTTGGGCGCAAAGTTAAGGTTTTTTGATGAGAAATGCAAACAAACCGGTCAAAGACAAAAGAAGACAGAAAATAGATGGTCTAATATCTATTTTCTGTCCTCTTTTATCTTCAAGTCAGGTAAGCCAATTTTTACCAGTGTTCAAAATCATCATCATCCGTGAATCCGGTACGACGATGCCCGACAATCCGGTAAATTTCACCGGGATCATCGTCAAATTCAATCTCTAAGTAAATACTGTCGGTTACATGACCGGCTACGGAGTGTGCAGCTCCCAATAAAACTTTACCGTTCATTACTTCAAACGGAATGTCTTCATCGTATAAATTTTCTACCTGCTTACCGCCTGTATTAAAAGTCATGTTAGCAACATCACAGGTTACTTTCCCTTTGAAAGGCCATAACTCATCACCATCATCTATAAACATTTCATTGTTGTTGGCGGCTGTATTGTAGGTAGTCATCTTGAAATAATCATAACCATACAATGACAACAGATTAATCCACTCGCCATCGTCTTCGAATTGAAGTTCACAATACCAATCTCCTGCCATTTTCTCCACCAACGTACCTCCCGGATCAAATTCTTTTTCACACGACTGTAAAGCAAAGACAAATACGGCAATAAATAATATATACTTTTTCATAAATTTCTAAATTTTATTTAATTCAATATAACATTAAACGAATAAGAATCAACATAGACTGCACCCCATTGAATTGTGCCGGTTTCCGGATCATACTCAGCATCCTCCAAATCATCCAATCCATCTCCCCATCCATTGACGCGACTTGACAACAAATCTATTGAGTTATCTTCGTTTAAAGAAATGTATCCGGTCATAGCATAACTTGCCCCATAGCCTGCACGTTTATCATAATAGCCTCCGAAAAGGTCGCTTACATAAAAAATTCCCGGAGCTACATAAGAGATGTTTACAGGGTAGCCATCGTAAGGAACTACTGCGCCATTGGCAAAAGCATAACGATGACTGCCGCTTGCTACGGTGTAAGCGCCGGAAAAATCAGATGTAATGGCAGGATTATATACAGCTACGGTTCTCGTAGCAGAAGCGGAGAAACCATCTACATTAAGAGCAGAATAAGTAATATAATATACGCCGATTTTGTTGGCATTAACGGAACCGGACACTTTCACATTACCGGTAACATCCTGATCCCCTTCTGTTGCTATGACGCCGGGGTCAGTAAACGTATCACCCACTTTGACCAAAAAGGTCTGACCGCCTAAAATTTCAAAATTGACAAAGTAGGTGATTTTAGAAGGATCTTCCGTTGTGATATTTTTGCAGCTTATGAAAACAACCATACTGCAAAACAAAAATAAACTATAAATAATTTTTTTCATATTTGTAAATTTTTAATTATTTTTTATCCCACCACATTTTATCTGTTAATTTCTTTTGAGTAGGAGTATTCAAGTTGTACTTCATTGCCGATTCGGGATATAAAACCCGTTGCGGAAAATTACCTGCGCCTAAAGCATTTCTCATAGGAGAAATCAATTGTCCCGGGGTATATACCGTTGGATCAGAATCAACTCGTTCACCTGTATAAGGAGAAATAGTTGGTACGCCTAATCTACGAACCTCAGCCCATCCTTCCACGTTATTTAACATGGCAGAACCTACCCATTTTTGCATGCCTATCAATTCCAATTTTTGATCCCTGCTACCTTGCCATTTGGTGAGATTACCATTGATAATCGCATTGGCGCCGGATAACTCACGAGTAGCAAAATTAGCGGTAATTCCGGCTTCGTATGCGGCTTGAGCTCTCGCATCATCATTATAGAAACGTAAATAAGCTTCTGCAAGAAAGAATTGAAGTTCGCTTTGCATGAAGAAGTATACCGGTTGAGTTGGAGATACATTGGGTTCGCTAAAATTGGCTTTTCTTAGGGATGTATTTCCTACGCGTCCACCCGGAACAATACCGGTATATTCACCTGATCCGGAAGCTTTTTTAAACATCTCAATACGCGCATCCTCTGTTACTTTCAGATAGGACACTAAGGGATGACTTGCCGACAAATTTTGGGTATTTAGAGAAACGACATTGGTTTGATACCATGGATTTCGTTTGTTATTATCATTGGCAAATGCTGCAAATTTCACATCGCCTGTAAAGAATCCGCCTGCATCAATTAATGATCTTATTTGCGCACTATTATCCTGGGCATACGAAGCACGCATCAACAATTTCAACTTAAGCGCCTTGGCATAAGCAACCCATTGTGATAAATCGTTGTTGAAAATGAGATCACCCGAAATAGGATAAGAAGGAGGATTTGCCAATGCATCATCCAATTCAGTCAGAATACCGGCATAAATATCGTCTCCATTATCCCATTTGGGCATGGGAAGGGCTGCTCCTTGTAACGCTTCCGAATAAGGCGCTTGATCCATTTGGTCAACAATAACCTGGAAAATGGTTACTCGTAGAACCGTTGCTACAAATTTTTCCGATTCGGAAGCATTTTCACTGCTGATAATTGCGTGAAGATCTTCCAAAGAACCGGCATAAAGACCTGAATAACAACGATCGAACAGTTGGTATGACGGAGTCAGGTTGTATATGGTTATATCATTATACTGCATACACTCCGGAAGTTGATCGATGTATTGTGCAAATATTCCGCTGTAATTATACATGATGCCTCCAATTTGTGCGGCTGCAAAACCTTCGGCTGCCGGAAGCGCAAGGAATGCGTCGACATCGGCAGGATTGTTCGGATCGACATTCACATCCAACCAATTGTTACAACCGGAAAAGCTTATTGCTAAAACTAAAAATAATGCTATTTTTTTCATTGTTACAAACATTTTTAAAATTTAACCATCAAGTTAAAACCATATTTACGAGTACCGGGGTTAGCGGTAAATTCTCCAAATTTACCTTCCAAGTCGGTTCCATAAGTAGAAAGTTCAGGATCAATAAACGTATTATCCTGAGGAGTCCAAAGCAACAGATTTGTGCCGAAAAGAGAAAGTTTAACTCCTTCAAATGGAGTATCTTTTATCCAATTTTTTGGTAAATCCCAGCCCAAAGTGACTGACCGTAACTTGATATACGAACGGTCAATCAGAGCGTATCTGCCCATATCGGTTGCACCTTTATTCCAATAACTGTAAATTTGGTCGGAGGCAACAGGAGTAGTGTTCTCTGCCCATGCATTTGCTTTACCTTCACTGTCATAACCGGTTACAACTACGGAATTGGGAACGATAAATGTATTACGGCTGTTATATATGGTTTGAATGGCATTTCCTACAAAATAATTAATGTCTTTTGTGCGGGAATACATTAATCCACCCTGACGAATATCCAAATTGGCTCCCAAAGATACACTTTTATAGCGGAATACGGTAGAAAATCCCATCTCATAATCATGATTAATACTACCTACATATTCGTATTCGGATTTGGCCACAGGAAACCCGTTACGATCAACTACGATACGGCCTTGAGGGTCGGTTTCAACTACTTCTGCCTTAAACATTCCCAAAGGTTTACCTTCTACTGCATCCATCGATACACCGGCAGTAAATCCCCAAAGAGAACTAACACCACCCAATTCCGGAGCCAGCTGAATAACCTTACTGTTATTTTTCGTGTAATTCCAACCGATGTCCCAACTAAAGTCGCGAGTCTCAATTGGTCTAACATTTATCAAAAGTTCCACTCCTTTGTTTCCAATCTTGCCCAAGTTCATAACCTGAGAGGTGTAGCCTGTTGCAGCATCCATATTGACCGCTACTATTTGTTTGTCTGATACCCTGTCGTAATAGGCTGCATCTATAGAAAAACGTCCCTTGAAAAATTGCAAATTAGTACCAACTTCCCACTCCGTCGTAATTTCAGGGGTGAGATTAGGATTAGACAATTGATTTCCTTTCGTAAAGGCGTTTACTCCATTTAATGGGAAAGTCAGCGATCCGAAACCAAGCCCGGCTGAAGCCAAAGTATAATAGGGATAAACCGAGTATATAGGAGCGTCATTACCGGTTTGTCCCCAGGCTAAACGAATTTTACCAAACGATAAAATATCCTTGATTTCTTTCATATATTCGGTAAATACAAAACTACCGGTAATACCGGGGTAAAAGAATGTGTTATTCTCACTGGGTAAGGTGGAAGACCAGTCGTTTCTTGCAGTTAGCGTTAGATAATAAGCATTATCGTAGCTTAGTTCTGCTTGGGCAAATATACCGAACAAACGACGGGTACTTTCATATTCCGATACAACAGGGGTTGAAGATGAGTTAGAGACATTATACCAGGTAGGAATATCTAATTCGGTAACATTTGTAATCATTCTTGAATAGGTGCGTTCCAAAGAGTTAAAACCTCCAACAACATTAATATTAAAGTCAGAGACGGCTTTGTTGTAAGTAATAAATGCTTCATGGTTTAATTCTTTATTACGTATCATTCGTTTTTGAACGAATCCCGGTGGAACCGTTTCTCCGTAATTAGGCGTACCCTCGGCATATATGATTTCCGGACGCCCGACTTTATCTTCACTGTTAACGGCATCCAAACCTATGCGGTAAGTAAAACGAAAATCTCTCAAAAAATCATAATCAACCTGCAATTTCCCTATTATATTATCGCTTTTTGATTCACTTTTGAAATGTTCCAATACATAATAAGGATTTGTCACCCCATAAGGTGTGTAATAGTAATCCGGTGTATTGAAAGGGTCGTTCAAATCTCTCAGACCTATGATACTAATATCACGCGGCATCTGATACAAGGAGTTAATCATGGAAAATCCCTGTCCCGTAGGTACAAAATTATTTACCTGCGAAGAATAGTTGACGGAAGTTGAAAATTTGAGATTCCCCTGAGTATGGCTGCCGCGGGTAGAAACAGTATATCGTTTATAAGTGTCGGCATTCGTAGGCAGGATACCATCTGCCTTCACCTGGGAAAAAGAAACAAAATAGTCACTTTTATCAGTTGCTCCATTGTATGAAAGACTGTTGTTGTAGCGCAAACCTATATCAAAAAAATCTTTGATATTATTTGGCATGGGTGAAAACGGTTTCAATTTTTGAGAATTATTATAAACCGATCCCCACAATTGCATAGAGCCGTCGAGGCGCGGTCCCCAGCTTCCATTTTCGATCATTGTATAATCGCCACTCCATCCAATCCCAAATTCATTTTGCATTTGAGGGTAACGGAGAATGTCTTCAAACTGAACGCCACCGTTATATTCCAAACCCAATCCTTTTTGCTTGGAACCGCTTTTAGTAGTAATTAAAATCACACCATTGGCAGCACGGCTACCGTAGAGAGCGGTTGCTGCTGCGCCTTTCAAAATAGAAATGTTGTCGATATCTTCCGGATTGATTGCATTTGCGCCATTGCCATAGTCATACGAATAATTCAAATGGTCGCCCGAAACAGTTGCAGTGTTTTGAATAGGAACACCATCTACTAAGAATAAAGGTTGATTGGAACGATTTAAGGACGAAAATCCCCGTATAACAATAGATGTTGATGCGCCGGGGTCGGAAGAGGAGGTGCTGATTTGTACTCCGGCAATTTTTCCGGCTAATCCCGATACGATGTCAGTAGACCGTGCTGCCACGATTTCTTCGGAATTCAATGAAGCAGTAGAAAACCCAACTGCTTTTTCCGACCGTTTAATCCCCAAAGCCGTTACCACCACTTCTCCCAACATTTTCGTATTAGGAACAAGCGCCACTCGTACATTTGCCGATGCTGCCACTTCCGTTTCTACATAGCCAATGTATCTAACAATCAACGTACTTACTGATTCAGGAATTGAAAATGAAAAATTTCCATTACCGTCTGTAGCCGTACCGATTGCTGTTGCACCTTTCGCAATAATCGAAGCGCCGATGACAGGGTCGCCATTCTCGTCGACAACTGTTCCGGTTACTTGCTTATTTTGTGCAACTGATAGTCCCATACTTAACAAAAAGCATGTCCACAATAAAGCTAATTTTTTCATAAAACTTTTTAAATTTAACATAAATATTATTTGTAATTTTTTGTATAAAATAATAGACCGTTTAAAATAGACATTATTCAATCGTATAGAATAATTGTCCTCTTTTTAAAAAATAATTACAAAAGTAAGGTTTTTTCTTGAAATATGCAAATTTAAGCATAAAAATAGAGGCAATTTTTTTTTGAAACGGTTATTGGTAGTCTAAATCTATATTATCATTTCTTTAATAAATTCGACCAAGGTAAACCGATGTACGCCAAGTATTCGGGCGATGTCGCTTTTTGATTTTTTTTTATTTAACAAGGCTTTGATTTCAGATTCTCTGCCGGAAAGTTTTTTTACTTTCGACTTGCTTCCTTTCGGACGACCCAACACGATGCCTTCAGCCCGTTTGCGTGCCAAGGCTTCTTTTGTTCGTTGAGAAATCAAATTCCGTTCTATTTCGGAAGAAAGTCCAAAAGCAAAAGCAAGAACTTTGGAACTTATATCGTTCCCCAGACGGTAATTATCTTTGATTGTCCAAACTTGAATTTCACGATTCATACATTCGTTCAAAATACCCATAATCATCAACAGATTTCTACCCAGTCGGGACAATTCCGAACAGATGAGAATATCATCTTTTCTCATTCTTTTAATGAGTTTTCCCAATTTTCTTTCATTTATTTTTTTTGTGCCGGATATGACTTCTTCGATCCATTTATTTACGGTTAAAAGGTTTTTTTCACAGAATTGATTGATTTCATATCGCTGATTTTTAACCGTTTGTTTATCTGTACTCACTCTAATATATCCATAAATCATAAGAATTAAATTTAATGTTAAACAATTATTTTATATGTCAGCAATTTACGAACATAAATATAACATGCTGATGTTTTTAGATGTTTTCATAGTACAAAATAAACGGTCAATTATTTTTTATACAATTACTAATACGCATTGATGAAATAAAAAGATAAAAATGTACTCATTTAAGAGAAATTTTCATTTTTTTTACTTAAATTTGCATATTTTAAGAAAACTGTTTACCTTTGTGGTTATTTTCTGAAAAAAAGTAGTTGTCTTTGAGTTGTTGTGAGGTGTTAATTTTAAACGGTCTAATAATTTATATACAAA
>Ga0082212_10010539_pt1 | contig 11817 bp, 9 predicted proteins | sample TergutNt197P3_FD_71548 | JGI IMG/M metagenome (GOLD analysis project Ga0082212, IMG submission 71548) | Neocapritermes taracua P3 segment gut microbial communities from Petit-Saut dam, French Guiana - Nt197 P3 | ecosystem: Host-associated > Arthropoda: Insects > Digestive system > Gut ... | reverse complement strand
CGCTTGACTGTAGAATTATTATCCGCTATCCTGTCCGCAGAGCGATTCGGGGGGGGGGGTGATCCTTTGAAGCTCCTTGCTGGCAGGGTGGCGGACTTCATTGTCCGGCACGGCGGCGCTGCTGAAGATATGCATGACATCTGCCTCTACGGTATCGAGGCTGCGATGTCGTACGCAAAGGTGAGCTGCAAAATAGCGCAAGTTGATTTCCAATAATAAACAAATTTCAGAGGTGTCAGTCGGCAATGTCAAACGATATTATCTTCAAAACATTCAGGACATACAGGCATCCTTATGTATATGACCGCCACACCAACGCCATCGTCATGCTAACGGAGGACGAGTTTCAGGAGTTGTCGCGTGTCGAGTGCGGCGAGCTTCCCGCAAATCAAAGCATTGTAATAGCTAATCACCAAGAGCAGGGGCTGTTCGCCCCGAACGTGGTGGAGAGCATAGATCACTACGGGGCGGTGCTGGTCAAGCAGCATATGAACACAAGGCTGAAGCAGCTCATACTCCAAGTCACGCAACAGTGTAACCTGCGCTGCAGCTATTGCGCGTATTCCGGCAGCTATGACAGCCAGAGGACCCATTCAAACCAAAGGATGCAGCTTGAAACGGCGAAGAAAGCTATTGATTTTTTCCTTGGACGCAACAATGAGCTGGCGGATGTGATCATAGGTTTTTACGGCGGGGAGCCGCTGCTTGAGTTCGATTTGATCCGGCATTGCGTTGAATATGCAAAGGGGCAGGTAGAGGGCAAACGGCTCCGCTTCAACATGACGACGAACGGGACTCTGCTGTCCGGCGACATTGCCGAGTACCTTGTCAAAAATGGATTTGGGCTCAGCATCAGCCTTGACGGATCGAAAGATGAGCATGACGCGAACCGCAAGTTCGCCAACGGGGAGGGCTCTTTCGACACAATAATGAAAAACGTGAGGGAACTGCGCGACAGATACCCTAAATATGACGGGCATATATCGTTTATGGCGACGATCAACCCGCATATTGATTTAGAGTGCGTAATGGAGTACTTCAGCGCGGAGGAAGTCTTCAGCGACACAAGCATCGTATTTAACAACGTTAATGAAGCGCACTTAAAGGGGGACCTTGTCTACGGCCAGAACTACTACGGGGTCAGGAATTACGAGTACATGAAGATGCTCTTCGCAATGGTCGGCAAGCTTGACGACAAATATGTCAGCCCGTTGGTCGGCAGGGCCAAAAGCGCTATCGAGCAAAAACAGAGAGCGGTTACTAGCCGCATGGTTCTGCCGTCAGCAACTCATCATGGCGGTCCGTGTCTGCCCGGCGTCCAGCGCCTTTTTGTCCGCACTGACGGGGCGCTGTTCCCATGCGAGCGAGTGGGCGAGATGCTGGATTTCTTCGTTATCGGCAACCTTGAAGACGGGTTCGACATCGAAAAGATGAAGCGCGTCCTCAACATCGGCAAGCTTACGGAAGATGAGTGCAAGAGATGCTGGGGGCTGAGGAATTGCACAATCTGCGCATCACAGGTGGAGTTCACGGGGGATATGTCAAAAGATGAGAAGATAAAGGAATGCCCCACAAGCCTTAACAGGGCGATATCGGAATTGCGCGAACTGTGCGTACTTAACGAGTTTGGCTTGGACGTCGAGGGGCTAATGGTGCAATAGATGAAAAAGCTGGTATTTTTTCCATACCATCCTGACCTATTGACGTTAATGGGGCGTCTTGAAAAGCTAGAGGGCTACCAAATATGCGGGTTTATCTCATATAAAGAAGATGCCGGGAGGATTCAAGCACTGAATGAGTCCCTTGAGATACAAGACTCCTCATATGATAGCCTGCTCCAAAGCTGCGACGCCGTCATCCTTCTCGATAATTACCGGGATTTCGTGCCGGACAAGTATTACCAGGTCATAGAGGACGCGCGCCGCTTTGGGAAGGAAGTCATTATCACGCCGCACGCGCTGACCCAAATTGATATTGGAGGCTATCAAGGCCAATTCGCCCCGTTGGAGCTTTTGCCGGAAGGTATGCCCTCTATTGATGAGGAATACGAGCTCAACACTGAAATAAATATTTACAGCATCAACACCCCGATAATCGGAGTGCTTGGGTATGGCAAACATTGCGGGAAGTTCCATAACCAACTGCTTTTGAAAGATATCCTCGAAACAGATTACAGGACTGTCACTGTGGCTTCAAATGCACTGGGCGCGCTTTTCGGGTGCTATACGTTGCCGTCGTTTTTCTATGAGGGGCGCCCATTCCAAGAAAAAATCGTCAAGTTCAATTACTACATCCGGTCGTTGGTAAAAACGCATGACCCAGAGGTAATAGTGCTTGGCGTTCCGGAGGGGATAGCCCCGTTCGCGAAGAGGGAGTTCCATCATTTTGCAGAGTACCCGCTAGTGATATCCAGCGCGGTTCCGATCGACACAGCGGTTTTGTGCACGTATTTCATGTCCGGCAAGATACGGGAGCCCGGGCTGAGAAAGATGGTCGACTTTTGCATGAACAGGTACTCCGTGCCGGTCGGGGCGGTGGCAATATCCGGGACCATATACGATATCCCGCAGTTGGAATACGAAAAAGTCATGTATGAGTTTCTGAGCGATGCTTTTCTGAATGAGTATTGCCCGGACATCGGGGACATCGGGTTCCCGGTGGCACGCCCGGCTAGGCAAGATGAAGCGGCTGGGGCGATAAGGGCGTGCATAAGTCAGCTCGAAAACAATGTGAAAGGCATATAGGGGGCGCATACTATGAATTCGCGTGAATATGTTGAAACAGCGGTCAGGGAGGCGGTCGAAGATGTGATGGGCACGCCGGGAATTGATAAAGATGCCTGTTTGGTATATCGGGAAAGCGGCATCGCCCCGGTCAGTTTCCTATATATCTTCGACAAGCTCGAGGAGAAGCTCGGCCCAGTCGTATATGACATTTTGAAGACTCATACATACCAAGTGATGACCATAGAAAACTTGGCCGACGCCATATTCGGCCTGTGTAATGAAGATCAGCGAACAGCAAGATAGCCTGCAGCGTTGCGGCAAGGCTGCTCAATGATTTGTTGATGAAGGTCCGTGATACCACTATCCCCCGCCTATGCCATTATGCCACACGAGTACGGCATGTACAAGAAAAAGCAACCAAGGGCCGGCGCCCACGCCGACCCACTACAGGAAGAATCAACCGGCCGCAAAAGCTTAGGCGATGTGGGCGTCGCACTAGCCTATGCGGAATAACACGAAAGGTAAAACAATATTATGAAGAAACTTAACAAGAACTTTCGCATACTGAAAGCAACCGTCGAGTCCATGGAAGATGAGGCCTGCCCGTCTTGCAATACTGGCTGTGGCATCAACACGTGCCCTGGCGACCCCAATGCCAAATCGTTTGCGGGTGGTTGGATTCAGCTCGAAATCGTGGCGAATGGCTAAATCCCTTTAGTCATAAAAAAACATCACGGTATCTTTTTCATTATGACTTATTCTTGCATCGACCACATAGATATGGCAAATGGCATCAGCACGGGGGTGGCAACCTGCCACCTCCGTGTTCAAGGGGACGTATGAAAACAACGCTAGCTATGAAAATCTTGCTCCGTGCTCAGGTCAGGACGGCGTTGTCCGTGGCGTTGCTCGCTGTAGCGGTGTTTGCGCTTCTCTCGCAAGTCTCAGAGTATGCTGTCACGCAAAGGGAGCTAAGAAAAGCTGCGGCGCAGTATTATGGACTCGGTACAGTGGAGGTTAAGCCGCCTGCTACACCTCCGTTTGTAAGTGCCGGCCACCCAGTCCTGACACTTGAAAACACATCTACAGACCACTATATGCTACTGACCCGAGAGCAGATCGAGTGGGTTTCATCACTGCCATATGTGACATCAACTGACACGCGGTATATGACGGCGGGCGTGTCAGACGGATACTACCGCATGGACGATGGTGACTATTTTTACGGTTTCTCAATGCGCTGTGTAGTTGAGGCAACGGTAATGACAGAGAATGCGATAATATACATTGCGTTGGGAGATAAATATGTTTCTTTATATATCAACAACGTTGAGATGCTCGCCGGGCGCGCACCACAGGTCGGAGACGCGGAAACAATACAGACGGGAAACTCACAGGATGCATACCTAATACATGGTTATGAGCGAGCTGGCGTCGAAGGCGTCGGTACATCGGGTTGGGCTCACATCAATACTAACAGAAACGCACATATTATGATAGCCCATGAAGGGCACAATCCTGACCGCAGTTATGGTGCTGAGCATATACGAGAACTGGAGGTCGGAAGCCGCTATGTTTTTGTGTTACGGCTGGCCCCGTACCCGCCGCCCGGTGGGTACTATTATACCATAGGCGACCATTTATCTGAGCCGTGGTGCGATGCGGTGTGGGCGCTTGATGGGGAGCCGGAAAACTATCTGGAACTTGAAAAATACAAGCCGCTAAGCGACCTCATTGAAATAACGGAACAGGACAGCCGCACGTTCGACATGGTGTACACGGAGGACATGGGCTCCATCATGCGCTTCGCCGACGGCAGGATGGAGATAGTTGACGGTCGAATGCTCGTCAGGGGCGACAGTGCGGACAGTCATGAAGACGCCGCTGCCCCATGTGTGGTGAGCCGCGAGTTCGCAACGGAGTACGGACTCGGCATAGGCGACAAGCTCATGATGGGACTCGGCACGAAACTCTTTGAGCAATACGTGAGTCTAGGCGCCGTCGCTGGAACCCCGCCCAGGTTCGCCCCGCCGGAAAAAACTGTGGAGCTTGAGATAGTCGGCATATACACAAACACCGACAGCCCAAGGGCGCGCAGCCAAGACCCCCACTGGAGCTATTCGATAAACACGATATTCGTCCCGAAGTCGCTGCATCCTATAGACATCGCTACGATGCCCGTCAACGAGTACGAACCAGTACTTAATTACAGAGTAAGCGAGGTGTACAGTTATCGAGAGTATATAGATTCGTTTCGCGTCGACAACTCCATGCTCAAGGGTCACGGGTATGCGCCGAGCGAGTTCAGCTTCGTGGTGGGCGACGCGCGCGACATCCGGGCGTTCCTGGACGAGGCAGAGCCGCTGATTTGGGACATGGGGCTGAACCTCATCTTCAACGACGGGGGTTGGAGCATAGTCGAGCAGGGGTTCAACGACGTAGCCCGGCTCTCTGTCATTAAACTAGCGCTGTTCACAGCGGCGGTGATTGCCGCGACGGGGCTTGCAGTGTACCTGTTCATCGGGCGCAGGAAAAAGGACTACGCAATTATGCGGGCGTTGGGTACTCCTAAGCGAAGGGCGGGTCAAGCGCTGACCATTCCGCTTATGATGACGGCAGCCACATCCGTTCTGCTAGGCGGCGCCGCAGCCTGCCTCTACACAGTGCGCACAATCGAGAGGAACAACGCCTTCGTGGCGCTGGACAAGTATGCTGTGGACACGTCCATACCAGTGGCGGTGGTCGTAACCTGCGCCATCGGCCAGCTCCTGCTGACCCTGATCATAGCCATAGCCATGCTGAGGCGCATAGGCGCCCTCCAGCCCCTGGCGCTGCTGCAGGGCGGCACTACCGGCGCACGTGCGTCACGAGTAGGGCGCGGCGTCAAAGAGAAAAGATTCAAGGGCAAAGCGCCGTCTGTGAATACAAGCCATAATCCCGACGACAGCCCCCTCCACGTTCCGTACTCGGCGGGCGCAGCAAGCGGCGCGCATACCTTGGCCGTTCACCCTAAACTCCACGCTTCACACTCCACGCTCAGAACTTCAAAAAGCCGCGCTATTGGCTTTTTAGGCGGCTATATTCTGAAGCATATTCGCCGTTCATCCGTGAAATCCTCGCTCGCCGCCATGCTCGCGGCGCTGCTGTTCTTCGCTGTTGGGTGGATCTCCGAACTGCGGACCTCGTATGCCGACCTGCTGGCAAAAACTGCGAACATCGTTTATTTCACCGGGGAGATACCGCCCCTGCTGACTTATCAGCTCTCCCTCCCGGGGTATGTCTCAGGTAAATTTTACGAAGGCGTCAGCAAACCCGTCAATATCAGGTTTAACGGGTTGGAGTCGGGCACTCTCACAATGGCCGTGACCAACGACGTCGCCCGCTGCAGTGGCGGCGCCGCTGAGGTCACATACGACGGGCTGCACGACGACACGACCATGGACCAGGTCGGCAGGGTGCTCGTAGTGGGCAGGGGCTTTGCCGACATGCTTGGGGTAAACCCCGGCGACACAGTCGCCATAGCGCCCGTAGCGGCGTCCGACCGCCTGTTCCCGTACATGGTGATAGGCATAGTCGAGGACAAGTCCGATATGCGAGTATACACCCCCGGGCTCAGGGACGAACCCGCCCTTTTCGGCCCCGTCGGGGCACTGGAGGTCACTTTGGAAAGCGACAGCAGGGTGGCAGAGTACCGCGCATACGCGCGCGCGGAGATAGTGGAGAGCGGAGAAGCCGTGACCCTGGTCACTAACACGGCGAGCCTGGACAACCTAAAGAACGCGAGCAGGCTCACGGAGATGCTCTACCCGATGGCGGTGGCGGCGGCGCTGATGATTGGCGGTTTTATGTGCTGCTTAGTTATTTTGCAGTCGTCGAAAGAAGCGGCGATAATGAGGGTGCTGGGCACGACCAAGGGGAAGACGCGCACGATGCTCGCAGCGGAGCAGGCTCTGCTGGGGGCATCGGGGCTATCAGCGGGTGCGTTTGCCATGCTCGCCTACAAAGGGTTCGCGGCCGGGGCCATGCCTAACCATCTGGGTCTCTTCGCGGCGCTCTACATCATAATGATACTTGCCTGCGGAGTAACCTGCTCCACGCTCGCCACCCGCCGCCCGCCTCTCGACCTGCTCCAAGTCAAAGAATAGCGGTTCCTGTGTCCTGTATTTGATATGTAGCGGTTGCACGAAAAATACGCCGTTCAGTGAAAAATGTTTGTCATGAGTAGTATGTATAACCGTCTACTCATCGCTAACAGAGAACTTTTCCTGTTGGTAACTAAAGAGTTCAGCATATCTCTGCTTGTTCCCAAGAAGCTCTTCTTGTGAACCATCTTCAACAACGCGCCCCTGCTCAAGGACAATGATCCTATCTGCGAGATTCACATTTGAAAGCCTGTGCGATGTAAAAATAGTCATTTTGCCTTCTGTTATTGTCCGGAGCGCATTGAATACTTCATGTTCTGCTTTTGGGTCAAGGCTCGATGATGGCTCGTCAAGGATCAGGGCTGAGCGTTTTCTGAACAACGCCCTTGCCAGCGCGAGCTTCTGATTCTGCCCTACGGAAAGCTCAATACCTTCTGGGTCGAACCGCTTAGACATATTTGTGTAAAACCCTTTTGCTGCTTTTTCCAAGATATCACCACAATAAGCGGCTTGCAGCGCAGCGTGTGCCGCCGCTTCATCATTTTCAAGTTTTTCGTCGGCAATATCTAGATTCTCCATAAGGGTGAAGCTGTAATTTCGCATCTCTTGGAAGTACACACTATAGTTTTCTCTAACCTCAGACAACCGGTACTCCTTTATGTCCTTGTCATTTATCCGGATTGAACCACTATCGGGGTCGTACATCCTAAGTAACAACTTTATCAATGTCGACTTGCCCGACCCATTTAGCCCTACTAGCGCGACTTTTTCTTCACGTTTTAATGTGAAACTTACCTCGCTTATAACTCGCTCTTTGGACCCTGGGTATGAGAAGCATACTTCATCAAACTCAATAGAGTCCACACAGCCTAGACTCTCCTTCCCGTTATCAAGGACATGGGGCAGGAAGTTGTCGAGTTTCTTTATATTCTCGATTTTAAGCTTGTTGTCGTAAATTTGCATGATGTACAGTGAAAGGCTGGCAATAGCCATATTGAGTTGCAGTGTAAGCCCTGTGTATAGGGAATAGTCGCCGACAGTCGCTGCGCCTCCGAGTGCCCGGAAAGCAATGTCAATGCCAATAAACGCCACTGCTATCTCTGGCAGGCATTCCAACAGACCTGTCAGGATTGCCCGCTTTCTTGTCATGCCTTTCCTTTTCGTGAACAAGTTGCCCCATATCCGCCTGTACCGATCCTTAATCCTTTTCCCAGAGTTGAATAAACGTATGTCCTGCGCATACTCCCGGTTTGTTGCGACAGATTGATAATAACTCATATTACGGTGCTCTTTTATCTGGTCAAGATTCAGCATATACAGTAGCTTCGTGTACCTTGCCGTAGCTGCCGATGCAGGGATAGCCGCGGCAACGATTGCCACACCATACAATGCGTTTTCCCCACAGAGGATAATTAACGTCGAAAGGAAGGTTATGACTGCCCTTATGCACGATAGCACATTCCAGAGGATGTGCGCGACAGCGAAGGAATCCTGGTTTGCTGATTGTAGCTTGTCGAAGTATTCAGGGTTGTCGAAATACTCAAGGTCCACTGAGAGCGACCTGTCCATAATCATAATGGCTAGCTTTCTGCTGATCATGTCCCCGTGCATTGCCTGCGTGTATTGAGACACTTTCTGTATTCCCGCCCGGAGCAGCGCGATTGCTAGCAGTATTATAAGCAATGACAGCAGATATGAGCCAGACGCTGCATTGGCATCTGCCCCCGATAGCAGGTCGATAACATATTTACCGAGAAAAGACGCTGCAATGACAAGCACTGGCGCAACAGCCTCGCATAGCAACCTTGATATTGTGTATAGTTTTGACGCGCCCCACGAGAGTGCCAGACACCATTTAAAAGCAGAGAAGAACCCTAGCAGTTCCTTTATCCGTTTTCTCAGGTTGTCCATGTTTCGTATCTCCACAATAGGTACTGCAAATCATACAGAATGCTAGGTAGCAAGTATGTCATGCAGCCTGTCAGGTACCATATGTAAAGGCACGGTTTCCTGCATACACTCATAGCGTATAGATGATTGACCGTTACCATGGTACATTATTTCAACATCGACTTCGATTCTTTTTGCAAAATCCCCGGCAAGCGACTGATTGCACAAAATAAATATAACGTCAGCCTTATAATGGCGCTCCATAAAGAGCAAATCACCCTGGATGTTTTCTGGGTTGGTTTGTTCCCTTATGCGCACATCATAATACCCTGCTTCCATTGACAGAGTGGCTGACTGCACTTCGTGATTCGCGAAAAGGTCGTCCATCATTGCGCAGCACATTTCGTTTGAGTAAGCAGTTAAGAGGACAGCCGGTACATCCCTGCCTTGGGAAACATATTTATTGGGTGCGTTCTGCACCTCAGCAGCATTGTATGGCCTTAAGTTTTGAATCATTGACTTAGGGCTTTTCTTGTTGTGCCCTTTATTAAGAAGGACATTGACATACGCGGCAACTACAGGTACAGCGTAGCTGTTGGAGGGCTTGATCTGGTACTCCTGTAAATAGTCGAAGTTGCAGTTAGCAAACACATCCGCATAATATGGATCGCCTGCGCAGTACGCGATCTCCCCGGGTGACAGCAATCCCGCAAAATCGCACCTGACACCGAGTACATGGGGGTAGCTTGTTGGCACTGTCACGAACAGGTTGTTATCCAAAGCGCTGATTATTATGCTGCGTTTAGCTAGTTCGTGTGTAACACTGTAAAGATATCTGGAATCGGACAGGAGTGAGGAGACCGCGCTCAAACTTATGATATCAACATTATTATCAAGGCAGCATTCCAGGGCTTTCACAAGCAGACCGACCTCTGTAAACACCTTTCTGCCATTGCCTTTAAAAACTTGAATATTGAGCAACTCAAAATCACAAGCGCAACGATCCAATACTATTGCGCATGCAGTTCCATGGTTGATTCGATGGCTGTCTGCAACGCTGCTTTCGGGGCATAGTTTTATTTTCTCAACGCTCGTGTTGCTGAGAAATGCCGTGTCTACATTTGTGTCGATCAATGCTATCCTCGCCATGCCTACTGGTCTCTCCCCTGCTTGTACTTCTGAGTTTTCAAGAGGAAATGGCGCCGTCGGTCATCCTGTATATCTCATCTGCCGAGTTTGCAATATCCAGATCATGTGTGACGACAATCACGCAATAACCCTCATCATGAGCTAAACGGCGTAGTATTCCGATGACAGCTTCCCCGTTTTCCACGTCGAGGTTTCCGGTCGGCTCGTCTGCGAGGATCACCTTCGCTCCTGTGGATAGCGATCTGGCTATCGCTACGCGCTGCTGTTCACCGCCCGATAGGTTCGATGGATAGCGCTTATGCTTTTCAACGCTTATACCGACACTAGCGAGCAGTTCAGTTGCACTCTTCTCTGCATCCTTTTTCTGCGCGCCACTGAGAAGCATAGGATAGCATACATTTTCCATGACGGTCAGCAACGGGAACAACTGGAACGCCTGAAAAATCATCGAGACGCGCTCGCGCCGGTACTGGTCGAGGTCGAGCTCTGAGAGGTCCACATTATCAATAGTAACCACCCCCGACTTTGGCATATCGAGTCCCGCCATAATTGATAAAAGCGTTGTCTTACCGCTGCCAGAGGGCCCAACAACCGCATGAAGACAACCACCATCAAATCTCACCGAGATGTCTTTCAAAACGTCCTTTCTGCTGTTGGGGTATGAGTAGCTAATGTTTTCGATGTTAAGCATAATGTCGCTCCTCTTATTGATAATCAGGTATTTACCACAAGTCCGCTAGTTTTTTCATGCAACCGCTGCATATCAAATATAGGATACAGGAACCGCTATTCTTACAGGTGAGCGAAAAAGGGTTTTAGTGACGAGCGTTGTTTTCATACATCCCCCAAAACGATGTGTCGTCTCCACGTCCGCAGCCCTCACGTTAAAACATATCGCAAAACTCAATAAGCCTGATGTTCTCACCCGCACTTTTGTCAGATGGAACCTTTATTTCCCCGTCCTGCACATCTTGATATGAGCATTAATCTTCTTCATAGCCCAGTCATAATGGCTTGCTGTCGCGGATATGCAGTAACTGCCTAACGAAGAAGTGCCTGTCCACGGATAATACTTTTTTGTAAATAATTCTTCATCAGAAAAACTTTCTATTAGAGCTATAGCGTTTTTGTGACTGGCGTTCAGCATTTTTACAGCTTCATCATATGATGTGTTTTGGTGTTTCTTCCAAAACTCCACATTCATATCGCCATATGTTTTCCATGTGTACGGTTCGGGCAGAAAAGGCTTGTTAGCCCCGTTACTGTTCGGAATCGCACAATCTAATAATAGCTGATGCCATTCATACAAATGCGTCAGCACATCACGCAGGGTCTTGTCCCGGCTCCAATGCGCTTCCTTGCCCTTTTCAGCCATTTCGGGGCTGAATTCAGCGTTTAATTCATCAGTAGACATTGAATTGATAAGCTGCCACAGTTTCTTGTATTGGTCTTGTGCGCTTGTAATCAAATCCGCTTTCGTCGTTGGTCTCGGCATAGTTCACACACTTCCTCGTATTTTTTGTGCGGCGTTAATCAGCTCGCTAATCAATACCATTAATATTTCTTAAACATAGTTCCTCCCAAACCGCAAGGTAGTTAAAGCGCGCGGATTGGCCTACAGTCGATTACTCGAAGGGGGCCGCTGCCGATGTTTGAGGCTTATTATGGTCTATCGAAAAACCCATTCGACAAGCATGGCCTTTCGGCAAAGGACGGCATCTGTTCTTTATATACAAAACGCCGCATATAACGGTACGGACTTTATCCCATTTTCAAACCCGAAATTCTTGCCGGAAATCCTAATCGAATAAAGCGAGTTATATCTCTTGACGAATACGCTAAGACTGCGCGACGCTACCCGTTCGCCCGCTTTAACCTCAACGGGAATAACATCCGCGCCCTCTTGCAAC
>Ga0082212_10010538_pt1 | contig 11817 bp, 9 predicted proteins | sample TergutNt197P3_FD_71548 | JGI IMG/M metagenome (GOLD analysis project Ga0082212, IMG submission 71548) | Neocapritermes taracua P3 segment gut microbial communities from Petit-Saut dam, French Guiana - Nt197 P3 | ecosystem: Host-associated > Arthropoda: Insects > Digestive system > Gut ... | reverse complement strand
TTTCATCTTCCCTCCCACCCGTCCCAACTGAAAACACCCCCGCCGGACAAATATCGCAAAAGCCTGTCCGTATACACCCGGACATAATTCTGCTTCAACCCGATGTTCGCGCCTAGGCTGGCAAACGGCTCCCTGCCATTTGCAATCAGCGCGGCCAGTTGGCGCGGCGACACGCCTAATAAGGGTGCGGCCTCCTTGAGCGGTATCCAGTGTGGGTAGCGTTCTGTAAGCGTTTGCAGAGATTGAGCGTGCATGGGTTGTCCTCCTTGTTTTAAGTAGTGTTGGTATTAGTATAATACTATGAATATTACTTGTCAATACATAAAATGAAATTTTCGCTTGACATTCTGTGAAACCTGTGATATCCTATCCTCAAGTCCAGTATTTGAAAGGCTGTGATCCGAATTGATGAACAACATCAAGGCGCTCCGCATGGAGCATGGACTGTCTCAAAGGGAACTCGCTGAGAAGGTGGGCGTCAACCAGACTGCCGTGAGCAAGTGGGAGTTGGGCCACGCGTTGCCGGATATGAAGTCTACAAAGAAACTGGCGCAACTGTTCCAAGTCTCGGTGGACTATATCCATGGGCTGGTCGAAGATGACCGCTCCCGGAAGATCGACCGCACAAAGCGCGTCACGGAGATGGCGGCTGATTTCAAGGAGAATGTCAAAATAACCGGCCTGCCGAAAGAGTTCCTATACCAGTTCGCGTCCTCAGCACTGCCGGATGTGTACTATCAGGTTGTGGAGCAGTACCGCAGGGATGAGGTGTTCAAGCAGGTCTTTTCGCTGTGGAGCCAGCTACTGCCCGCGCAAAAGCCGCAGGTCGTTGAATATCTGAACGAGCTGATCGCCAATACCGACATTCTCGTTATAGAAGGTAAGCACACAGATGATCCCGGGTATCTCCCTCCCGATGAAGACGGAGAGGGTTGATATACACTATCTAAGGAGGACTGCCAATGGGCAAACGCGGCAACAACGAAGGGGCCATCTACAAACGAAAGGATGGACGCTGGGAGGTCAAGATCACGACCGGCTACAGCGAAGATGGGGCCCCAATCCGCAAATCCACATACCACAAGACGAGAAAGGAGGCGCAGGCACAACTCAAACAGTACGAGGTCAGACGGGCACAAGGGCTACCGATCATTGAGGATCAGAAGACGCTATCAGAATGGTCGGAGATATGGCAGAAAGCCACGAAGAGCCAGCTGACCAAAGCCACATGGGAGAATTACGACCATATGCTCAAGTCCATTCTCCCGGCACTTGGTTCTTTGAAACTGAGGGACATCAAGCATATCCAGCTTCAGCAGTTCCTGAACGACGTGCGGGGACGGAAGGGGCAACTTCTCAGCCAAAGCACGCTAGAAAAGATGCGGTGCGTATTGTACTTACTGTTCAAGGAAGCTGAGAAGAATGAACTGGTCTTCAAGAACGTCGCCGCGGGCTTGAAAATCCCCAAGCAGGTTTCGGCAAAAAAGGAAAAGGAAGCGTTTACTGATGATGAGGTCAACCTCATTTTCAGCAAAGCTTCCGAGATTCATTTCCTAGACGCCGCAGCTGTATTATTAGCAACCGGACTGCGGGAAGGCGAACTGCTGGCCTTGCTACCCAAGAACATCGACACAGAAACCAGCAGTATCCACATCACCCACGCCATGACCCGCGACAAGGGCAAGCCGCTGCTGGGGACGACCAAGACGCCGGAGAGCGTACGCACCATCCCGGTCAGTCCAGACATCCTGCAAACGCTCCAAGCTAGGTTCAGAGGAGATGGCGAGTATCTATTCTCAAACCGAATAGGCCATCTGATGAATCCCAAGACGTTCACGAACCACTACAAGCGAGCATTAGAAACCGCTGGCGTACGCTACCTTTCCCCGCACTGCTGCCGGCATACCTTCGCTTCCCGGCTGTTCGCGGCAGGGGTCAACCCGAAGATTATCCAATCCCTGATGGGGCATACCGATTACGCGCTGACCGCGAACATCTACACACATGTCAGACAGGATGACCTGCGAAGCGCGATACTCGCATTACAGCCAAGCGCAATCTAACACAGCATATCTCAGCATATCGTGTATACTGTATCTGGTTGTCGTCAAATTGTCGTCAAAATGGTGTTGTTTAGGAGATTTCAAGGTCGGAGAACAAGCTCGTCACGACCTTGAGAACATAACAAAAAGCCTTGCACCACAAGCGGTACAAGACTTTCTGGAAGCTGGTCCGAGCGACAGGAATTGAACCTGCGGCCTCTTGAACCCCATTCAAGCGCGCTACCAAGCTGCGCCACGCCCGGACATCTGCCGAGAACGATTATAGCATAACGCACGGCTCTTTTCAAGCCCTTGATTTCAAAAATTGCCCCACAGTTGAATTCACTTGCTCATTTCGCGCCTGCCATGATATAATACCGTCAAAACTTAGGCTGGCAAAGGCGGTGCGGCAGATGGCACACGACATCGCGCGGGCAATCCTTGAGGGGCGGACGTTCCTCGGCATCGAGCTGGGTTCCACCCGGATCAAAGCGGTGCTGATCGACCAAACCTTCCACCCGGTCGCGTCCGGGGCGCACGATTGGGAAAACCGGCTGGAAAACGGTGTCTGGACCTATCCTTTGGATGATGTATGGGCGGGGCTGCGGGAGAGCTACGCGCGCCTGTGCGGCGATGTGAACGCAAGATATGGCGTGCGCCTCACCACCACCGGCGGCATCGGCATTTCCGCGATGATGCACGGCTATCTGGCATTCGACCGGAGCGGCGGCCAACTCGCGCCGTTCCGCACATGGCGCAACACGATGACCAAGCAAGCCGCCGAAACACTGACGCAGACATTCGGCTTCAGCATCCCCCAGCGTTGGAGCGTCGCGCATCTGTATCAGGCGATCCTGAACGGCGAAAGCCATGTCCGGGATATCGCGCACTTGACCACGCTGGCGGGGTACGTCCACTGGAAGCTGACAGGCCAAACCGTACTCGGCTTGGGCGACGCCTCGGGCATGTTCCCGCTGGACGTGGCGATGAGCGCCTATGATCCGCGCATGGCCGACGCGTTCGGGGCGCTGACCGCCGGCGCGCACCTGGGCTGGCACATCACGGAACTCCTGCCGCGCATATTGAAAGCGGGCGAACACGCCGGGACGCTTACCGAGCAGGGCGCGAAGCTGCTCGACCCCACGGGCGCGCTCCAAGCCGGGATCCCGCTATGCCCACCGGAGGGCGACGCGGGCACGGGGCTGGTCGCCACCAACAGCGTGTCGGAGCGTACGGGCAGCGTGTCGGCGGGCACGTCGGTCTTTGCGATGGCCGTGCTGGAAAAACCGCTGTCCAAGCTCTACCCGGAGATCGACATCGCCGTAACGCCGTCGGGCAAGCCCGTTGCGATGGTGCATTGCAACAACTGCACGTCCGATCTGGACGCGTGGTTTGGTGTTTTGCGCCAGGCCAATGAACTGATGGGGAACCGCGTTGAAAAGCCCGCGCTGTACGACGCGCTGTATCACAAGGCGCTCGAGGGAGACGCCGACTGCGGCGGGCTGCTGGCCTACAACTACCTGTCCGGCGAGCATCTGACGGGCTTTGAGCATGGCCGCCCGCTGTTCACGCGCCTGCCCGGCAGCCGCTTCACGCTGGCCAACTTCGCGCGTGCCCTGCTGTTTTCCGCGATGGGCACGCTGCGGTTCGGCATGGATATCCTGACGGAAAAAGAACATGTCCGGCTCGACCGCCTGCTGGGGCACGGCGGGCTGTTCAAGACCAAGGGCGCGGGGCAGAAGCTGATGGCGGCGGCGCTGAATGTGCCCGTCACCGTGATGGAGACGGCGGGGGAGGGCGGCGCGTGGGGCGCGGCCTTGCTGGCGGCCTACAGCGCGCGGCGGGATCAAGCCGAAACGCTGGAAGCGTTCCTCGCGCAGAAGGTGTTCGCGGGCCAAACAGGCGTAAGCGCGGAGCCGGACCCGAAGGACGCCGCGGGCTTTGCCGCGTTTATGAAGCGTTACGCCGCGGGGCTTGCCATTGAGCGGGCCGCCGTGGAGTACCTGAAATCATAGGGAAGGGTGGGCCATATCATGCTGGAACAGTTGAAAGAGCAGGTTTTGCAGGCCAATATGAGCCTGCCCGCGCATGGGCTGGTCACGTTCACATGGGGCAACGCGTCGGGCGTCGACCGCGAGAAGGGCCTGGTCGTCATCAAGCCCTCCGGCGTAGAATACGCCACAATGCGGCGCGAGGATATGGCCGTCGTCAGCCTTGACGGCAAACTTGTCGAGGGCGCGTTGAACCCCTCGTCCGATACGCCAACGCATTTGGAGCTGTATAAGGCCTTCCCCGTGCTGGGCGGGATCGTCCATACGCACAGCCGCTGGGCGACCATTTTCGCGCAAATGGGCCGGGGCGTCCCGGCGTTGGGCACGACGCACGCCGATTACTTTTACGGCGAAGTCCCATGTACGCGCGCCATGACGGCCTCTGAAATCGGCGGCGACTATGAGAAGGAGACGGGCAAGGTCATCATCGAACGCTTTGACGGCCTTGACCCCATGCAAATCCCCGCCGCGCTCGTACACAGCCACGGCCCCTTCACATGGGGCAAAGACCCTGCCGCCGCCGTCCACCATGCCGTGGTGCTGGAAGAGACGGCGATGATGGCGTGGCACAGCCTGTCGGCCTGCCCGTCCCTCCCGCCGATGCAGCGGGAGCTTTTAGACAGGCATTATCTCAGGAAACACGGCCCTGCCGCGTATTACGGGCAGAAATAACACAGACAAACGCCGCCCCGGCAAGGCCGAATGTACGCGGTAAACGCGGTGCGCGCTCGCTGGTGTGGCGGGCGTTGCGCCGCGTTTGGCCGCCGCGCCTTGTGGCGCGGTTTGGATCGCGGCTGTGCCGCGTGTCAGAAGCCGCTCCCTGCGGTCGCGGCTGGGTCGTTGTCGGGGGCTGGCTTGCATAGCTCGTAGACGAGCCGCCTAACAGGATCACGGGAGATGGCGCGGTGTTCGCGTCTGACTTTAGCCCGTAAATCCATCATATCTTCCAGAAAAGCGGCGTGATCCAGGTCTAGCTTTTCGAGGTTTACGCCGTTTCTGCAATTCTTATTGCGCATTTATGTTCTCCTTTAAGGAAGGGAAGGGCTTTCCTGTATTCCGGTATGCTCGTTCCGCTGTAAGCGTAAAATAAACCCGCCTCTGTACAGACGCGGGTTTATTTGACGCTTACGCTGATAGTGCTGATCCCCCGATTGGATGAGCTGATCGGGGGATCAAATTTGAAATAGTTTTCCTATTTGACAAGGGGATTTATGGAATATTTTAGGGTTATAATAAATTTTGAATTGTAAAAAATACAAAATATTGAATGAGTATTAATTATTCGATAAAATCAGTGGCAATGCAACAATACGGAAATTATTTGACATTACATATATAAGAGGGTGGACTTTGTAAAAACAATACTCTCCTTTGTCAGCAATTGATAGCTATTGACTATGAGGTTCTTGCAAAATGAAGATTATTTATAAGATTTCCAGCATTTTGAGAAATCCGTCGAATTATGCAGTATAATCTGAGGGGTGGATGATTTTTTGATTGGTGACAGACTGGCTGAGTTGAGAAAGGACAAAAATCTGTATCAGCAAGAGTTGGCGGAAGAGCTAGGGCTAGCATCAAGCACGATTTCGTCCTAATGAAATCGGAAACAGTTCACCCGACGATGAAACAATGGGGGTTGTAGCCCAAAATCCTGACCCCCAAATTGACCCCGAAAGCAGTCAAAAACAGGCCGTTAAAAAACATGTGTTTCAGTATTTCGAGATATGAAAAAACCTCGCAACCATTGAGATTACAAGGTTTCTCTGGTCGAGGCGACAGGATTTGAACCTGCGGCCTCTGCGTCCCGAACGCAGCGCTCTACCAAGCTGAGCCACGCCTCGACAAACGTGCTTTTGCATTATACCGCACAGCTTGGCGGCTGTCAAGATGTATTTCGCAAGTCCCTACTACGCGTCATCCATCGTCTTCAGCGTGTTGTTCAGACTTTGGTCGATCACGGAAATGCTGATGTACGCCTTGTCGATATTGTTCATGATGGTTTCGACCATTTGGGTCACGGTGTCGATGGAAGCCACCGCCAAGCGTGAAATATCCTCAGACTCCGAAACCGTGGTTTTTGTTTTGTGCGCCAGATTTCTGATTTCCTGCGCGACCACGGCGAAGGTTTTCCCGTGTTCGCCCGCCCGGGCCGCCTCGACCGACGCGTTCAGCGAAATCAGATTGATATACGTCGAAATCGACATGATGTCCGAAGATATGGCCTGATATCTCTCGATCACACTGTTCAGGGTGCTGATCGCGCTGTTGATCTCATCCGATCTGTTTTTGATGTCGGACATGTCCGTGGTCAGCAGGTCGATGCTGTTCATGTTCGACGACGCGATCTGTAAGATGGCTTCCTTCTTCTCGCCGACCTCATCACGCAGCATTTTCAGGCAGTTGGCCGGGGTATCGAACCCCAGCGCGATCCTCTTGGCCATATCGGAACAGGAATCGGACCCGCACGCGCCGCAGTCGAATGTCCGCTTCATTTCCGAGTCTTTGTTCATCGCCATAAACGCGTTTTCGATCGCTTCATTCGTAACGGCAAGCGGCCGGGTGGCTTTCGGCGGATACTTCCTCATGAAATCGTTCAGTTTCAGCTTTTGGTCGTATTCCCGGAAGAGCTGCGCATACTGTTCGCGGTCGCATTCGCCGATCATGCCTTGCCGGTGTTTGTCCATGACCGCATGGGCTTGGAACCGCGTGCGGCCAGGCTCGACGCCGGTCCCGATATTACAGCCCTCCGCGCAGTTCAGCACATCGAACACCGTGGGAAGATGGCTGATGTTTGCCTTGGAGAACTCTTTCAGCGCATGGTATACGACTTGCGGGCCTTCCGCCTGATCGATGCGCAGTTTTTTGCCGAAATAGTACTCAAGGTTCTCTTTCAGCCCGCCCGGCATGGGGAACAGGCGTCCCAGCGACGACTCGTAATGGTCAAACCCCGACGCTTGCGCCGGGAGCCGGATGTCATGGTCCTGTATGTACTGGTACAGCTTATTCAGCGTCACGTTGTATTTCACATACCCGGTATCTTCAAACTCGTGGGTCTTAGCGATACACGGGGAAAGGGCCGCGAGGCTGTCTGTGATGTGTTCATACCGGTGCATGTAAATGGCCGTGCAGAGCATCGGGCTTTGCACCGGCGACAGATAGCGCAGCAAGCCGGGCTCATGGTACTGGATATAACTCACAACGGCAGGGCAGGGCTGGGTAATGACGGATTTCGGTTTTTGCTGTTCGATCAGGCGGATGTGGCCCCATATGCAGATGTCCGCGCCAAGCGACACGTCATATATCTTTCGTACGCCAAGCTCCCTCAGCCAAGTCAAAAGCCGTCCGCCTTCGCCGCCGGCGCGGTTGGCGGGCGCGACGATCATGGAAATGGCCGCCCCCCGCTTCAGGTCGCTGATAAACAGTTCCGTATCGTCCACATAGTCCCTTACTTTATGCCGGCAAGCCTCTATACAAGACCCGCACGCGATGCACCTGTCATGGTTGATCATGACCTTCAGCTGCCCGTCCACCGCGGTAACATAGGACGCCCCCTCAATTGGGCACGCGCGAATGCAGCGGTTGCACCCCACACACTTTTCCATTTCGTTGGCAATCAGTTTTCGCACGCGTATCTCCCCCTGTTCAAAGCATTGCGGTGTCGGACGCTTACTCGTTGTTTACGGGTTTTTAAGGTGCTGGCCGATTTTCTGGCGCAGCAGGTTAAAGTCGATCGGCTTGCAAATGTAAGCGTTCGCGCCCCGTTCCAGCATTTCCTGTTCCATGCGCTGATTTGTGACGCCGGTCAGGAAGATGACGGGCACATCGGCGGTATTCTTGTTTCCCCGTATCTCCATCAACGCCTCGTAACCCGTCATGACGGGCATATCGTAGTCGAGCAGTACCAGATCGGCATGGTTTCCCTGCAAGTGACGGAGCGCGTCCTTGCCTTCGGTAAATGTCAGCACTTCATATGTATCCTTCAACATAGACGAAACCAAATTGCAGACGATTTTCTGGTCGTCGACCATCAGGATAATGGGTTTGCTCATGAATGATGCCCCCTTACATAGTTGCTTGTCATGTCAAGCGCGGACGGCACAAGTGAATTGCGCCTTGCCGCGCTCTTCGCCTATTATAACCCACACCGGCTTTGTTTGCAATACCCTAAGACTTCCAGGCCCGTTCAGTTCTCCCCCGCCGCGTCCCCGTCCGGGAAAAGGTCCGATAACCGCCCGTTCAGCGCGAGCAGCTGATCGCAGAAATCCGGGAAACGCTCCTTGCAGAAGCCCATGTCCTCGCCTTTCGCCGCCATTTCCAGCTCCAGCGCCGCCGCAGACAGCCCCATCGCGCCGATGGTAGCCAGCGTGGACTTCATCCCATGCACAATGATGGCAAAGCCGCGGATATCCCCGCTGTCAATGCAGGCGGCCATACGGATGCACTCCTGTTGAAGCTGGTCATAGAAATCCTTCATGAATTCAAGGTAGATGCTCTCCTGATCCAGCACGTGCCCCAGCCCGACCGAGACGTCGATCTCCCCGATCTTTCCGATGGCCTCCAAAAGACCGCCGCTTCCTTCCGCGCCCGCCGTCTCCCCGGGTCCCGGTTCTTGCGCCTGTGCGGGTTCCGGCTCCGGTCCCGTGTCATATTTGACCTTTTCGGGCGGGAGCCATTCCTGTAAGATGTCAAACAACTCCCGCTGTTCAATGGGTTTTGCGACAAAGCCGTTAAAACCGTTGGCCAGGAACATCTCTTTCGCGCCCCGGACGGCGTTGGCCGTCAGCGCGATGATCGGCAGGCTCTCGTATTTCCCGCCCATCGCGCGGATCGCGGCGGTGGCTTCCACCCCGTCCATTTCCGGCATCATATGATCCATAAACACGATGTCATAATCCTTCTGCCGCACCATTTGCAAGGCTTCCTTGCCGCCGGACGCCTTCCGCGCGTTTATTTTGAACAAACCGAGCAAGCCGCTTGCGACCTTCAGGTTGAATTCGTTGTCGTCAACGACCAGGATGTCGGCGTCCGGGGCGACGATGTTATGTTCCTCGCGCTTATCGACGGCGGCGACGCCTTCCTCGCTGCCCAAAACCAGCGGAACGGCGACGACGAAAAGGCTCCCCTCGCCGTATTCGCTGGAAACGATGATCTTGCCGCCCATCATCTCGACAAACGATTTGCTGATGGCAAGCCCCAGCCCGGTCCCGACGATCCCCCTGTTTTTCACGGTGTCGCTTTGCCGGAACGCCGTGAACAGGCTTGGGATATCGTCCTTTTGGATGCCCCGGCCGGTGTCTTCGATCTCGAAGATCAGCAGGTCGCCCGCGTTGACCACTTTCATCTGGACAAACCCTTTATCGGTAAACTTTACGGCGTTCCCGCAGATGTTGACGAGGACCTGTTTCAGGCGCACGTCGTCCCCAAACAGGTAATGGGGCATCTCCCCTTCTTTTTCAAGCTTGAATAAAAGCCCTTTCTTGTCCGCCACATACGCAAACATGGACTTGATATTGTCCAGCAGCGCGAGGAAGTCATAATTAACGGGCGTCAGTTCCAATTTGCCGGACTCTATTTTGGACATGTCCAAAATATCGTTGATGATCGACAGCAGTGCGTGGGAGGACTTGCTGATGTCGCTGACGTAGCCTCTCTGGCGTTCGCTCATCTGCTCTTGCAGCAGAAGGTCGGACATGCCGATGATGGCGTTCATCGGCGTGCGTATCTCGTGGGACATATTGGCCAGAAAGGCGGATTTTGTGCGGTTGGCGGTTTCGGCGGTCTGGACCGCTTTTTTCAGCGCCCTTTGGGATAGGGCGAGCCTGCCTTGATAAAAGACAAACAGGATGACCAGGAAAACCAGCAGCGCGATCGCGCCCATCAGCCACGGAAGCCGCGCCTCGGTCAGCTTGGCCCGGTAGTCATAGGTCCTGCGGAACCATTGCCTTGTGAACTCTTCCGTGTCGACATGGGCGATGGCCTTATCCACAATGGAGCATAACACAGTTTCGTTGACATTAAAGCCAAACGTGGATTTGAAGGTGGTGTCAAATAAGATATTCACCTTAAACCCCGGGTCTTCGCGGTAATGGAGCAGGTTCAAAAGCTGTGTCTCGCTGGCCATGAACATGTCGATCTCGTCTTGCTCCAGCGCGTTCAGGGCCGCTTCCACGGACTTGTATTCCGCCGTATTGTCATGCAGCGGGAACCATTGCCGGAACATCTCGCTGTATGCCTCTTCCTCAAGCAGGCCCACTTTGACCCGGTGGACCTCGCTGCGCTTGATATCCCGGTGTTCCGTTTTGGAGATCAGGGCGTAATGGTCGGTCATGTTCTCATTTTCTGGCCACAGGAACTGCCCCTCCCGGTGCGCGGTGCGGATCAGCTCCGAGAAAATGGCGGCCTGGCCGCTTTCCAGCATATCCAGCAGATCGGACAGGACGATCCCGTCGCTGTTGTTGACCACCTCAAAGGTCAGCCCGGTAAGAAGCTCCACCTGTTTCAAAATGTCAAAGGTCAGCCCCTGCCATTCTTTGTCGTAGGTATTGTAGAAGCTGATCGGGTAATTGTCATATTCCGCCGCGTAGGGGATAGCGGACGCGCTGGCCAGATAGTCCAGCTCCTCTTCCGTAAACTCCAATAACATCGCGTGTTTGTTATAGGCATTATGCCCGTCCGTATACAGTTTGTCCAGATAGTCGTATACCCCGTCGGCCTCCAGCGCCTTCTGGATGACCGTGATGATGGGCTCGAGCTTCGGGTTTTGCGTCGCCAGCGACACCGGGCTGTTGATCATCGGCAAAAAATCCTCGGCGATGATGTCGGGGTATTCAAAAAAGTGCGCTTCGGCGGTGTTGCTGTGGAAGTAGGCGTCGATCTCCCCGTTCATCAGCAAATCGGGGACCATATCTATGCTTTCGACATATTTCATTTCATATGTACCGGGCGTGAGGTAATTCAGGATCGTACGGGCCGAACTCTCCAGCAGCGCGTAGCGGGGCAGTTGCGTCTCTTGAAGGTCGGAGGGATGCGTGCCGGTCTTGAGCCGGTACATCTTCATGACCCTCATGCCAATGGGGTCCGTCGTCATATAATAGGTACGCAGGCGTTCTTCGGTGGCCCTCAGTTCTCCCGTAAAATCGACCTCGCCGCTCTCAAGACCCGCAAGCAGGTCGAGCCATTCATAGTGGCTGGGCTGAAACCGTATGCTGAACAGCCCGGTCAGCCAATCGCAGAACAGCGCGGAAAAGCCCTCGATCTTATTGGTATTGATCTTGAATGCCTCAATGCTGCTGGGCATCCCGTAAACGAAGGCAGTATGCTCGCGCTGGAGTGCTTCGATGGCCCGGATGTCGTCATCCGTCACGCCGGGTATATCCTTATACGAAGAAAACTCCGGCCATGCGGCGGCCGGCGGCGCGGCGGCCCGCTCGCAGCCCGAAAGCGGACAAAGCAAAAAAATGGCTGTCAGCAGTGCCGCTATGGTTTGTCTGACGCTTGACATAAACATACCCCCGCTACGATATCTGGACGCTTTTCCGGCCTGTTTCAGGGCATCGCTCTATACACCAGTATAGCACACGCCGCCTTAGACTACAACCGCGCGTTTCAATCCTCAGCCGCCTGCGGGCGACAGCTCCTTTGGAGTGGTAAACGCGGTGCGCGCTCGCTGGTGTGGCGGGCGTTGCGCCGCGTTTGGCCGCCGCGCCTTGTGGCGCGGTTTGGAT
>Ga0082212_10010537_pt1 | contig 11817 bp, 13 predicted proteins | sample TergutNt197P3_FD_71548 | JGI IMG/M metagenome (GOLD analysis project Ga0082212, IMG submission 71548) | Neocapritermes taracua P3 segment gut microbial communities from Petit-Saut dam, French Guiana - Nt197 P3 | ecosystem: Host-associated > Arthropoda: Insects > Digestive system > Gut ... | reverse complement strand
ATATGCCTGCATGGCTTCGTCCGCTTTTTGGGCCGAAGCGTTGCATCCCGCGAATGTCAGGAGCATCAGCATACCCCATATCGCGCCGTAAACGGTTGCTTTTCTTACATTTTTCATCTTTTTATTTTTTTTACATTTTTATAAAAACAGTATAATATTTACCGCCGGAGGCTTTTATCCATATTTTACGCTGCAAAGATACGGCATAAAAATAATGTTGATACCAGTAAAATTACCGGTTTTTATGGGTGTTTTACTTATCGTGTTTTTAGATTTGAAAAACTGTTTTTATCTTTGCGGTCGAGTTTTCATGCTCAATCCTCAATTAATTTATGGCAGAGAAAAACGAAACAGGCAAACAGGGTGAATCTATTGCACGTCAATACCTTGAAGATAATGGATATAAGGTGCTTGAAACGAATTGGCGCTTTCACCGTTTCGAATTGGATATTATCGCTACCAACCACAAAGAGCTTGTTGTTGTTGAAGTGAAGACGCGTTCCGATAAATATCTAATGGCGCCCGAGACGGCTGTTGACGGGAAAAAAATTCGCCGGATCGTTACAGCCACCGATGCCTATGCCCGTCAACATGGCATAAGCCTGCCTGTCCGTTTCGATATCCTTTGCCTGATTAAAAAAGGACAGTCGTTTGAAATAGAGCATATTGAAGATGCTTTTTATGCTCCGTTGCGATGATTGAAAAAATTCCGGAGGTGGATTCCACAAACAGATACCTGGCTGAAGAAACAGGCAAAAGAAAACTCCCTTCAGGATTTGTGGTATATGCTGAAAAACAGACCCATGGGCGTGGACAGGCAGGTAACCGCTGGGAGGCGGAAAAAGGAAAAAATCTTACATTCAGCGTTTTTTTTCAACCGGAGAATATACAGGGTAGCCTGGTGTTTGCAATTGCTGAAATCACATCGCTAAGTGTTAAGTATACGCTTGACAGGTACATACCGGATGTTTCAGTCAAATGGCCGAACGATGTGTATTACAGGGATAAAAAAATAGCAGGTATCCTGATTGAAAACGTCATCATGAATGGAAAAATTGAATATTCCATTATAGGAACAGGCATTAACATTAATCAAATGCAATTTTTCAGTGATGCACCCAATCCGGTATCCCTGTCGCAGATAACAGGGATAGTGCATGATAAAATGGAAATTTTGTCTGAATATCAGGAGATATTTATGGAACAGGGCGGACGACTGAACAAACACTGTTTCGGTGAAATTCATAAAGACTACCTTGATGCGATCTATCGCAAGGAAGGGTATCACAGATATCGCGATTCCGGTGGCGTCTTCGAAGCAAAAATTCACACGATCGAACCTGCAGGACATCTGGTTCTTGAACGTATAGATGGCAGCCTTTCAAGATACGCTTTCAAAGAAATTGTATGGCTGTATTAACGGATTGTAAATCAGAATTGACGAAAACTGAAAACTTCAGTATGCCTCGCGATACTTGCCTTCGTCTTTGTCTTCGAGTATGTTAAGGTAACTTTTATAACGTGATTCGCTGATGTATTGATCATTTAGCGCTTGAATAACAGCGCATCCCGGTTCGTTCCTGTGGGTGCAGTTATTGAAACGGCAGCCGGATGAAAACCGGAATATCTCCGGAAAATAATGCGCTACCTCCGCGCCTTCCATCTCAATAGTCCCAAAACCCTTGATGCCGGGCGTATCAATCACATAGCCACCGTTGGGTAGCGGTATCATTTCAGAGAAAGTAGTCGTGTGCATTCCTTTCTTATGATATTCGGAAATGACGCCTGTTTTAAGATTGACGTCTGGAAGCAACTGGTTGATAATGGTTGATTTGCCCACCCCCGAATGACCGGAGAACAGGGATATTTTACCATCAAGCAGGCGTTTAAACGCATCGACTCCTTCGCCTGTCACGGCGCACATCTTCAAACACGGGTAGCCGATTGATGTATACAAGCGGATTAGCGCATCAAGGTATTCCAGTTCGTCCGCATCGTAGCGGTCAGTCTTGTTAAACACAAATTGCACGGGGATACTATAGGCTTCGGCAGTAGCCAGGAAACGGTCTATGAAAACAGTCGTTGTCTGCGGGTAATTAACGGTGATGACAAGGATAGCCAGGTCGATGTTCGCTGCGAGAATATGCGATTGTCTGGACAGGTTCGACGACCGGCGGATCATGTAATTCTTACGGTCATGTATCTCCGTGATGAACGCCGTACCTTCGGGATTGATTTCAATCTCGACCCTGTCGCCAATAACGACGGGGTTTGTACTCCGGATACCTTTCAGGCGAAAAGTACCTTTTACCTTACATTCGACCGCACGCCGGTCACCGGTATGAACGGTATACCAGCTTCCTGTGTTTTTAACGACTAAACCGTACATCAGACCGTCATGATTTCCTTTTCTTTTGCAGCGAAAAGTTCGTCTATCCGTTTGATAAACTTATCATGAATTTTCTGTACTTTTTCTTCCGCATCTTTCTCCACATCTTCGGGTACGCCGTCCTTAATAGATTTTTTTAACAATTCATTCACCTCACGACGGGTGTTACGAATGCTAATTTTCGCATTTTCAGCCTCAGATTTTGCCTGTTTAGCCAGTTGGCGGCGGCGTTCCTCCGTCACCGGAGGAATACCGAGACGAATGACCTCTCCGTTATTTTCCGGTGTGATACCCACATCGGAGTGAAGGATTGCCTTTTCAATTTCTTTAATGAGCGATCGCTCCCACGGGGTAATCAGGATGGTTTTTGCATCGGGTGTAACGATGGAAGCAACGTTCGAAAGCGCTGTCATCGAACCGTAATACGACACCCGCACATTATCCAGAATCCTCGGATTCGCCTTTCCGGCACGGATACGCGCCAGTTCGTCATCTAAATAAGTAATGGCAGTTTCCATCTTTGCTTCTGCCCCTTTAATGATTTGATTTGTGTCTGTTGCCATAAATTTAATGTTAAATAAAGTGCAAATATAGCGAAGGTTGAGCGAAATACAAAAAACTTGTTTTTTTATTTCCGAAACGAAGCTATATTCTGTTTCTGACAAAATATAGCGAAGGTTGAGCGAAATACAAAATATGTCTGCATATTATTAAATCAGGATATTTCTCATAAACTGAACACAGGTTTTTGTTTCTTTCACCTGATTGGACCACGGTTTGATTTCGTATTCCAGTTCAATATCGCAATAGATAGGCCAGCCTTCCTTTTTAATTAATAGCAACATTTCGGCCAGATCCATTTCACCCTGACCAAATACCTGGTTTGCATCGGGCAGCACTGAATTCAGACCCGTTTTATCTTTGATATGAAGACTGAAAATTCGATCATGGTATTTCCTGATGAAGTCGCAGGGATTCAGACCGGTTGAACCAAAATAGTGACCGGGATCGAAATTCAGCATCACAGCAGGTGAAACTTTCAGGAACTGGTCTGCAGTGAAACCTTCCTGTGCATACTGGGCATGGTTGTGGAAGATGGCATACATACCATGTTTTTCAGCATAGGGAGCCATTCTCCTGACGGCCTCTTCGCCGATCTCTTCGGTAACACCTTTAGCGCCCATTGCTTTGGCTGCACGGAAAGCATAGTCAATCTCTTCGTCCGACCACCGGCCTGGCGTGAACTTCACAATGTGGATATCAATCCCTGCGTCATCAAACAATTTTTTGGCAGTAGCCACTTTTTCCGGGGTGACGGCTATGCGCCATGCTTTCAGGTCGGCATTGTATTTGTCCCGTATGGCTTGCTGTTCGGGATCCAACCGACGATTCCCGCCGGACAGTACGCCTGGCATTTGAGGTGCGCCAAGGAATGCTTCGAGGTCGGGTCCCGATCTGAACTCAATTGAATTGATACCTGTTTCCCGACAGTATTTAATGCAATTTTGAATACCGCCCGGCATATCGCGAAAACTATAGGTTGAACAGCCGGTTTGTACGCCGCCGAACTTCGAACCAAAATCATAAATGCCGGGGAATGACTGTGCTGCCGGAGCGGTTTGGCAGGATGTGGCTAACGGAGAAAGCGATACAGCGGCAAGCGCTGTAGCTGAACCACTTAAAAAACTACGTCTTGATAAATTGTTGCTCATTTGAATAAAAATTATAGGTTAATAAATATATTAATTTTTTACGATTGTACCGATTTTTTCACCATTTACCACTTTTTTCAGGTTACCGGGGGTATCCATGTCGAAAACGATCAATGGCAGGTTGTTCTCTTTGCACAGGGTCGTTGCCGTCAGGTCCATTACTTTGAGATTGCGCTGGTAAATCCCGTCGAAAGTGATTTCGTCAAATTTTTGTGCAGTTGGGTCTTTTTCGGGGTCGGCGGTATATATGCCATCCACGCGCGTACCTTTTAATAAAATATTGGCTTCGATTTCGATTCCACGTAAAGATGATGCGGTATCGGTTGTGAAGAACGGATTCCCTGTTCCGCCGGCAATAATCACTACATAACCTTGTTGTAGCAACTCTATCGCACGGTTTTTGCTGTAATATTCGCCAACAGGTTCCATCCTTATTGCGGTGAGTACGGATGCTTTTACGCCGATCGCCTGAAGCGCGGAGCTTAGTGCAAGACTGTTAATGACCGTAGCCAGCATACCCATCTGATCGCCTTTCACGCGGTCGAGGCCCCTGGAGGTACCGCTTAAGCCGCGAAAGATATTTCCGCCGCCGATCACGATTCCGATCTGAACGCCCATTTCTGCAATTTCCTTAACCTGTAAGGCATATTCGTTCAGTCGATCTTCATCAATTCCATACATTTTCTTCCCCATAAGCGATTCGCCGCTTAACTTCAATAAAATTCTATCCCATTTTTTTTCCATTTCTTTATTCATAAATAATAATTAATTTAAACTGCCGGCAAGCTCTGCCCTGTAATTTTTCGATACAGATCAAGCGCATATACATCCGTCATCCCTGATATGTAATCAAGTGCGCATTGAATTTTCCCATAGACGGTCGGCGCATGAACATCATATTGTTCAGGGACGCGGTTCAGTAATAATTTACTGTATGAATGTTCGGGATTCATCATCGCATCCATCATCGTTTCCAGAAGATACCCGAAAATATGATAACCGGCTAATTCGACATCGACTACATCGCGTGATATGTATATTTTCTCATACGCTGCTTCGGAACATATTTTATAGGCTTTTACTACGATATCACTTACATCTTCGATGAGGGTTCGGCCGTACGTTCCTTTGAGCAAAGATTCTTCATTATCCATGAATACCTGCGTACATTCGTCTACTAATAAGCCGATGATACTTGAACGGAGGTAGGCAATCTGCTCGTTGGTATCATTGACCATGCTGATTGTTTTCTCAATTTCACCCAGCCTCTTTTTGTTGAAGAATCTCAAAAACAGATCGAAAACATCGTCTTTTGTCAGTAGCCGCAGTTTATGCGCGTCTTCGATATCCATGATCTGATAGCATATGTCGTCGGCGGCTTCCACTAAATAAACAAGCGGATAGCGGGCGTATATTTCTTTCTTAGGGTCGATTTTCGGGATACCCAATTCTTCTGCAATGCGAAGCCAAGTCGCCTCTTCGGTCTGAAAGAAGCCGAATTTCCTTTTTGGCATGGCATTTATGGAGGAATAAGGATATTTTACAACAGAAGCTAATGTGCTGTATGTCAACGCAAAGCCTCCATCCCGACGTCCTTTGAAGCGGTGTGTCAGGAGGCGCATGGCATTGGCATTGCCTTCAAAATAGAGAAAATCTTCCCAGCGGCCTCCCTCGTCGCGTATTTGCTGTTCGAATTGCTTTCCTTTGCCGTCGGCGAAATAGGCTGATAGGGCACGTTCACCCGAATGGCCGAACGGCGGGTTGCCCATATCGTGCGCCAGACAGGCAGCCGACACGATTGAATCAATCTCTGAAAAGTTGGCCCCGTCAGCGCCAGGATATCGCTGTATCAGATAAGTAGAAACATTTTTACCGAGCGAGCGGCCTACGCATGATACCTCAAGGCTGTGCGTCAGTCGGTTATGCACAAATATACTGCCCGGTAAAGGGAATACCTGCGTTTTGTTCTGTAAACGGCGAAACGGCGACGAGAAGATGAGCCGGTCATAATCTCGCTGAAAATTAGTCCGTTCATGTTTTCGTTCATGATAATGCTCCACGCCGAGCCGTTTGCCGGATAATAATTGATGCCATTCCATTTTTTACAATTTTCGGGTGAGACGTGGCACGCCATGTCTCTACTTGTTAATTATTCAATTTGTAATACTAACCCTTTCAGGTATTCGCCTTCGGGGTGATAAATATTTATCGGATGATCAGCCGGTTGCGCCAACTGGTGAAGGATACGGACAGCGCGGCCCGTTTGGGCGGCAGCGCTGAAAACGGTTAACCTGAAATCATTTTTGCTGACAATCTGTGAACAGGAAAAAGTAAACAGGATTCCTCCAGGCCTGATCTTTTTCAACGCGATGGCGTTCAGTTTACGATATCCCAGCAAAGCGTTCCTCAGTACATTTTTATGCTTTGCAAAAGCAGGGGGATCCAGTATGATTAAATCATATTTATCATCCATATTTTCCATATAGGCAAATGCATCTTCAGTAAAAGCCTGATGGCGTGTATCTTCCGGAAAATTTAAAGATACGTTCTCATTTGTTAATGCAATCGCTTTGGCAGAACTGTCGACGGAGTGAACAAGCGAAGCGCCTCCGAGCAATGCGTAAACGGAAAAACTGCCCGTATAGCAAAACATATTTAATACCGCCCGGTCTTTTGCATATTGTCGTAGCAGGACGCGATTATCGCGCTGGTCTATAAAAAAGCCGGTCTTCTGTCCTTTTAGCCAGTCTATATGAAACTTCATGCCATTTTCAGTAGCCACAGGCGGTTCATTATAATCACCGCCAAACAGATATTCGTTTTCCCCACCCAGATCAGCCTTATACGGCAATGTTCCTTCGGATTTGTAGTAAATGCGATGGATATGACTGCCGAATATTTCGCATAGCGCTTTTGCAATATCCCTGCGCGCATGATGCATTCCGGCAGTATGCGCCTGAACGACAGCGGTATGTGCATACATATCAATGATTAATCCCGGCAGACAATCGCCTTCGCCGTGAATCAGGCGGAAAGTATCGTTTTCGGCGGATGAAATCAAGCCAGGCGCCTGCCGGAGTACAAGCGCCTTTCGGATGCGTTCCGTCCAGAAAGCGATGTCTATATCGACGGGAGTAAACGAAAGGATACGCACCATGATACTGCCAATCTGATAATGACCGACTCCCAGAAACTGATGATTCGAACTGAACACATCGACCGGATCACCTTCTGCCGGATTCCCTTCAATGGAAGCGATTGCTCCGGAGAATATCCAGGGGTGGAAGCGTAGAAGCGACTCCTCTTTTTTCGGTTTGAGATATATTTTGCAGTTGTTCATTTCGATTGTTCCAGATATTGATAAATACGCAGACAGGACCACGCATCAAGCGCGGCATAATGCATTTGCGGTTTTGTCAGAAACGTTGCATCCCAGTTGCTCTTCTGTTTGCTTTTTGATATTTTTTTATTAAACAGTATCGCGTAAATCTTTTGAAGACCTAATTCCTCAATACCAAACTGACCTACATAATTTTGCAGGTCGACGAAACTATCCGGGGGAATCTTTATCAGGGCGCGTAATCCATTAAAATCGTCGCGCAACGAAAGTCCGATTTTTTTTATTTTTTTATTTTTCAGGAATGATTCCAATTTGCGTGGAAACATGCTGAATTTATTCAGCCGGATCAAAAAACAGGTATCATTACCGGAAAGTTGTATGAGCGACATTTTATGATATGTATCTTTAGTAAAGCACGGTCGGGTTTCGGTATCAAATCCTATTTCCGTATAGGAGGATAAATACGAGAGCGCTTCTAATAATTCTGCCTTGGTATTCACAACAATAATCTTACCGGTAAAAACTTCTCTCGGCATCTTAGCTATATCTTCTTTTGAAATGGTTTTTTGAAAAATCATACTGTTTTTTATTCATTAATTAAATTGTCGTTCTCATTAAAACGCACGGAATGAAGCGCTTTTAATACATTAAGCAGTTTTTGTCCCCAATATAGGCGAAAATTATCTTTGCAGGCAATCAAAGCCTGCTCCATCACAAGTTCATTTTCCTGACGGAAAAGCGCCGCAAAATTACCTATATCCTGATAAATATCGGCTAAGTTTTCCGAAATCGTCGCTGCAACAGGCGTATCGCTATACTGCATGTCCGGATGAAATGTTTCCAGGAAAGAGTCATATTCACCCAGCAGATTAGCGATATGATAACGAATGGCTTCATATGTATTCTCGGTAATAAACTGTTCCGGTTCGCCGTCCTCCTCCCACTCATCTGTGACCGGTAGCAAAGTCGCCTTCAGGTAAAGCAACGGGAGAATTTTTACAGCTTTATCCGTAAACGAAAATACAGTATGTTTAGCAGCTGTTTCCATCAGCGCACAAAATTCGAGTGCGACGGTCACAAATTCCAGTGTATTTTTATCGTATATCATTAATCACTCGTAATTTTGTCCTGATAGCTTTCGGCGGTAACCGAATTATCAATTTTCAGAATAAGGCCCTGCAGCACTGTGCCGGGACCCAGTTCGACGAAATGATCGGCGCCGTCGGTTATCATATTCCGGATTGTCTGCGTCCACCTGACCGGCGCCGTAAGCTGCGCTATCAGATTCTCTTTGATGGTTACCGCATCTGTTGAAGGAAGGGCGGTATAATTCTGGTAGATCGGGCAGACAGGTTTCATAAAAGCAGTCGAGTCAATAGCTTCTGCAAGTTCTGTTCGTGCTGATTCCATTAAGGGCGAATGAAAGGCGCCGCCAACCCTGAGTTTCAATGCACGTTTGGCGCCCGCTTCGGTGAATAGCGTACAGGCTTTATCAATACCGGCTATGGATCCTGAAATAACAATCTGTCCCGGACAGTTATAATTGGCGCAAACGACAATTTCATCTTTGATGTCGGCACAAATTGATTCAACGGTCCCGTCCGGCAGGCCGATTATAGCCGCCATAGTCGAAGGATTTGATTCACAGGCTTTCTGCATGGCTTCGGCACGATGCGATACAAGTAATAATCCGTCTTCGAACGAAAGCGCGCTGGCAGCCGTCAGGGCAGAAAATTCACCAAGCGAATGGCCGGCCATCATGCCGGGCGTAAACAGCTTGCCCCATATCTTTGAAAGAATGACGGAGTGTAAAAACAAAGCCGGCTGCGTCACTTTGGTTTGTTTCAACTCATCGTCAGTACCCGAAAACATAATGTCAGTAATACGGAAACCAAGTATTTCATTTGCTTGCTCAAATAGCTCTTTTGCACGTGGAAATTCATCATACATCGACTTTCCCATGCCAACGAACTGGGCGCCCTGACCCGGATAAACGAAAACTTTCATACATAACAATATTATAAATCAAGATGCAAATGTAGTGCAAGTTGAGAGTAATACAAAATAAATTCATTTATTTTTATTACCGAACGCCGCCTACATTCTATTTTTTATAATAAAATGTAGTGCAAGTTGAGAGTAATTCAAAATAAAAAACGAAAAAAGAACGATAATATCAATTTATATCGTACCTTTGCAGTTTGAATTCTATTTACAAATAAAAATTATAGGAGAATTTATTATGAACACTTTTTTATTTTTATCATTACCGCAAGGCGGTGAACTTATTATTATCTTAATTGTTGTATTGCTGCTTTTCGGGGGAAAGAAAATTCCGGAGCTGATGAAAGGCCTCGGCAAAGGTATCAGTCAATTCAAAAGAGGAATTAAGGAAGTTGAGGAAGAGATCAAAATAGACGACAAGTAAGAACCGGACTGCAATCCAGCGTGTATGGCAAATCAGAATCGGGAAGCGGAAATGTCCTTTTGGGACCATTTGGAGGATTTGCGATGGACATTGTTCCGTTGCATAATAGCGCTTGTTGTTTTTACCATTGGAGGTTTTATATGCATGCGTTTCATTTTTAATGAAATTATATTATGGCCTACCCAACCAGATTTTCTTTTATATCAAGCGCTTAATAAACTATCTCAAATACTTCCCTTTTTCCCGGATTTTTTTTCTGAATGGAAAGAAGTAGAAATAGTTAATATTAAACTTATCACACAATTCCTTTTACACTTAACCACCTCGTTTTGGGTGGCGCTACTTTTGACGTTTCCTTTTCTTATGTATGAAGTATGGAAATTTGTTAGTCCTGCCTTATATGAACATGAAAAGAAAAACTTCCGTGTTGTTTTTTTCTTTGGCACGATCATGTTTTTTGTTGGATGTGCGGTAGGTTATTTTTTGGTTTTTCCAATGGCTTTTCGTTTTCTTGGCGGGTATTCATTAGCCAATGTAATCCACCAGCAAGTTTCAATAGAATCTTATATGGAAAATTTTCTGCAACTTATTTTCGTCATGGGAATTGTTTTTGAAATGCCTTTGATATGTATGTTACTATCGAAACTTGGATTGTTAAAACGTTCGTTTTTCAACAAATACCGTCGTCATGCTATCGTCGGGTTATTAGTTGTTGCTGCAGTTATTACGCCAGGCGGCGATCCTTTTACATTGTCTGTCGTTTTTTTCCCGTTATACGGCCTTTATGAACTCAGCGCATTTTTTGTTAAAAAAGCTCCGAAAGAAGATGAGGACGAAAGTACAGATGTCGTAAAATATGGTGCGGAATAAGAAAAAAAAGATTACTACGACAGCCAAAGTCCGTAAATGGATAAATTTAGCTCTTTGGACTTGCTTCCTGTTTTTTTTACTGCTGGTAGCCGGTATTTTCGTCGCTATTGCTAACGGACATATCGGATATATGCCCCCCATCGAACAATTGGAGAACCCGATTGAACGTTATGCATCGCAACTCATCTCGGCGGACGGCGTAATGCTCGGCAGGTATTCGTACAGCAAGGATAATCGTATATACGTGAAATACAGCGATTTGTCAACCGAACTTGTGACTGCTTTAATCGCTACCGAAGACAACCGGTATGTAAAACATAGCGGCATTGACATCAGAGGTTTGATACGCGCGATTATCAAACGGGGTATACTGATGCAAAAAACCGGCGGTGGCGGCAGCACAATTACGCAACAGTTAGCAAAACAGTTGTTTTCTCCGCGCGCAGATAACATTATGGAACGCGTACTTCAAAAGCCTATCGAATGGGTTATTGCCATTCGTCTTGAGAAATATTATACGAAAGAGGAAATAATCAATCTGTACCTGAATAAATTTGATTTTCTTTATAATGCAGTTGGTATTGAATCCGCTTCGCGTACCTATTTTAATACAACGCCCAAGAATTTAAAGATTGAGGAAGCTGCCGCATTAATCGGCATGTGTAAAAACCCTTCCTACTATAACCCCAGAAGATATAACGAGCGCGCACAGGGTCGCCGTAATACGGTGCTTAAACAAATGACTAAATACGGCTATCTGGAAAAAGCAGTCTGCGATTCGCTGGTTCAGTTGCCGCTAACGCTCAATTATTCCCCCATCGACCATAAAGAAGGATTGGCGCCGTATTTTCGCGAATACCTGCGAACAACGCTTGGCGCAACTAAACCGGATCGACGGAATTACAGTCAATGGCAACAGCAAAAGTTTGAAGAAGATTCCATAGCCTGGGAGACGAATCCTATGTACGGATGGAGTAATAAAAATTTTAAAGCGGACGGTACGCCTTATAACATTTATACCGACGGATTGAAAATTCATACGACCCTGGATTCGCGTATGCAGGAATATGCAGAGGAG
>Ga0082212_10010536_pt1 | contig 11817 bp, 13 predicted proteins | sample TergutNt197P3_FD_71548 | JGI IMG/M metagenome (GOLD analysis project Ga0082212, IMG submission 71548) | Neocapritermes taracua P3 segment gut microbial communities from Petit-Saut dam, French Guiana - Nt197 P3 | ecosystem: Host-associated > Arthropoda: Insects > Digestive system > Gut ... | reverse complement strand
CTGATGGATCAGCAAAACCAAGAAATCCAAATGTTTTCAACGTAAAAACACGAGAACAAGAGCCTAACCCAAGACAGCCAGACCAAGCAGAGCCGAAAGAATTTTTTGGAATATTAGATTTTTCTAATAGTTATTTGTGGTTGAGTAATACGCAGAAAAAAAATATGATAACAGATTATTTCAAAACCACTTTTCAAACACCAAAAATAATTCTTAAAGATGTTTACGACGAAAAAAAATTTATAGAAACATTAAAGGCTTTAGATGCTGTAAAAATTTCAGCAGCACCTAACTTATTTAGTGAAACAAGCACTCTTTCAAAAGTATTGAGTGAAGAAATGTATGGTGCTTATGAAGCTACGTTAAATCTGAAATACAACAATGTTCAAATAAAAGGCAATATTCTTACTTGGCTAAAATCAATTATCGATAACAAAAGCAGTTTCAAAAAAATCGTTATTGCCGGTAGAGATGAAAAAAATCTAGGAATGTTGTTTAATAATAATTTGTTTTCCAGAAAAATTGACATTAAAGCAGAAGTAGATGAGAATGAAATGTTCAATCCTGATGATGTATTTACTAAATTAATTGCGAAAATTAAAGAAGAAATAAATGAAGAAAAGTAAAAAGATATTTTTTGTAATTATTTCGGTGTTGGTAGTAATTGTTTTTGCTACTTTTTTAGATTTTGATAATTCAAAAGCATTTGAAAGTATTATTACATTTCTTTCAATTACAACGGGCTTTACAATTACCGCTCTGTCAATCATGGCAAATTCAATATTTTCCAAGCAATTATATCAAATAGAGGAAGATAAAGACAACTCAAAGACATTATTGCACACGTTAGTTTACCAATTCAAAAATTCCACATTGTTATTTGTGGCAACAATCGCATTGATACTTTTATACTATTTTATTGACGATAAAGAAATAATATGGAAAACTGTTGCTATTTTGAATTATAATTTTAGTTTTCCTATTATCTTAAAATCCATAATTTGGTATTTGACAATTTTGTCGTTTTTGAATTTTATCAAGTTGCTACTGTTATTCTCAAAATTTGTGATTAAAAACGCAACCAAGTGATAGATTATGACAATAAAAAATACAGTTCAAATAAGCCTGCGTGCAACATGCGGTTTTGCAAGATGGCGGCAGTAACCCCGCAGAAAACAGCAGTGCGAATTTGGAAGTTACTACCCCGCGGGAAGTTCAGTGAAGCCGCCACCTCGCCAAGCCGCTGGGACGTAAAGATCAAATGTAAAAAAAATACTCACTATGCATACACTGTTTGACACTTCAAAAAAAAATTTGCATGCCTTTTTCAAATCGCTTTCATCTGACGATATTCGCGATTGCTGTTCACTTTCAGTATTTCGTCGCGGAGAGGATTATTTCGAATCAGACGCCGTATATCAGGCGACATACAACAAAGAAAAAACCCTGTTAAAAGCCATCGTAAACGGTAACGAGGATTATACGGTAACCATCATGCTTACTGAGGGCGCTATTTCGGGCTCATGCACCTGCCCGTATGGCGACGTATGCAAACATCTGGTAGCTACTATGTTGTATGTGGTTGACGATGATTCGGATGTTGAAATGGATAATAACGTCGAAGAAGATAGTGGAAACCTTTTTCAACAATACCTGCAAACTCTTTCAAAAGAAGAGCTTGTGGATTTAGTTGAAAAGTTCGCTCCCGACCGGTTTCGTACCGAAGTAAAAAACAAATTCGCCAACGCCGGTTCCGCACATAATACTTTCCGAAAGGTAGAACAAAAGATAGGAAAATTGCTGGAAAACGAATACCTGATGCACAACTTCTACGATTTCAACCATGCGCTCGACAGCGAACTGTCCAAATTAGCAGGGCTTGAAAAACCACTGCAAAAGGAAATCGAAAACTTACTGTTTCATATCTTGAAAAAGATTGAAAACGCTATAGATGACGGCGAACTGTACGAATATGATAACGATTACGGGTATGAACCGTCCAAGTTTTTCAATGATTTTTTCACAGGATTTGTGGCAAGTCTTGGTAAAGAACAAAAAACAACTTTTCTTGCAAAACTCGATAAAGTCATTAAAGAACATTCCTACAGTACCTTTGAAGATTTAAGAGATGCCGCAAGTATGGTGTTTGTCGACGACGAGATGCCGCATTTGAAAAAAACGCTAATGGCAGGATACCATACATTTTCGCAGAATTTGACCAAAAAATACTACGATCGCGTACATCATCTGCTTTCATATGATGAGAAAACCACCATTTTAAATGTACTTTCTGAACGGGATAGCGATAGGATTGTGGAATTGGCCATATTGCACGACACTCATGGAAAACTTCCAAAAGCCATTGAAACATTGAGTGTATGGCTGTCTGGGAATCGTGATTCATACTATTTTCGCAACGAAAAAGTTCATGCTTTATATTTAGATTTGTTGAAAAAAGAGAACCGCGACCTTTCTGATATTGCTGCGGATATCATATCCAACTGTCCCACACATACAATGCTGGCCAAAGTTTTTTCGGTAACCGATCACGATCATGACCGTTATGAATTACTGCTGGAACAGAAAAACGCAGGAGAAATGCTTCTCTACCTGCAAAAGAATGATCGTTTGCCCGAAGCGCTGGCACTGATTAAACGCAAACCCGATATTTACGACAGTTTGATCAACGATTTTTTCAGGGCGCACAAAACGCTTTTCCCTGATGATGCCACAGCTTATTTCAGCAAACTAATCGACAAAAACCTGAAAAGCACAGGCGACCGATATTACGAAGTAATAACCGAAGCGATCAGGCAAATCATGAAAGTAGATTTAACCAAAGCAAACGAACACATCAACTATATCAGGGCAAATTATAAACGCCGAAGTAACCTGATGGCCATGTTGAACAAATTGTAATTCAACACTCATGCTTCGTATCCTCCTTTTCCCGTTTTCGCTTCTTTTCGGACTCATCACTTTTGTAAGGAACAAACTGTACGATTGGAAATATCTCCCTTCAGTACACTATGATGATATTTTTGTGATTTCAGCAGGTAATATCACTGTGGGAGGAACGGGCAAAACGCCGTTTGTGGAATATCTGTCGCAGTTGCTTTCGCAGAATTATCGTGTGGCAGTATTGAGCCGTGGCTACAAGCGCGCAACGAGAGGTTTCCGGTTTGTAAACGGTAATGTTACCCCTGCTGAAGCAGGCGACGAACCGTACCAAATAAAACGAAAATTTCCCGACATTGTGGTGGCTGTGGATACCGACCGCGTGAACGGAATTACCCAAATACGAAAAACTTACCCCGACATACAGATTATTTTGCTGGACGACGCTTTTCAATACCGAAAGATACGACCCAATTTCACTATTCTTTTGGTAGATTACAACCGCCCATTGTATTGTGACGGCATGTTACCCGGCGGCCGCTTGCGCGAATGGTCATGTTTCGCCAAACGTGCAGATATCATGGTGGTTACCAAGTCGCCTGCCGAAATAACGCTTAACGAACAGCAAGAAATTAAACAGCATTATGTCCGCATTTTTCCGCACGACATACTTTTCACAACCATCGGCTATGGCGAACCGTTGCGTATATTTTCCTCTGGCAAACCATTACCAACTAATGACCTCAAACAATATGACGTGCTGCTGATCACCGGAATAGCCAACCCCCAACCGTTTGAGACCTACATACGACAACACGCTGCATCGGTGCAAATCATGACTTTCCCTGACCATCACGCCTTTTCGAAAAAAGATACAGCCAAAATTTCGGAAAAATGGAATGCAATTCCATCTGTCAACAAAATATTGCTGACTACCGAAAAAGACGCCGTTCGTCTGCAACAAATGAAAATTCCCGAAGCGATAGCAAAATTGAGTTATTATGTGCCTGTTGAAGTGTGCTTTATGGATGATGGGAAAGAGACTTTTGAACAAAATCTACAAAATATGTCAATCAAAGTTTGAAATGATTTTTTATTTACTGATAATCAAATGACCGTATTTTATTGATATTTAAACCCTAACGGGGTATTTCAACTCTTGATTGGCATAGAATACGAATAAAAAAACTACAATGTGAGTTATACCATCAAAATCTGATCAATTCTTCTTACCACTTCATCTTTTCCCAGCATGGTGGCAATCGCCTGTAAATCGGGGCCGAAAGTGCCGCCAACCAAGGCTATACGCAAAGGTATCATTACCTGACCCATTTTTAAGTTTTTTTCTACTGAATAACCATGCAGCTTATCGTGGATATTTTGTTCCGTAAAATCAGGCAATCCTGAAAGAATTGTTTTTATGTCCCGCATAATCGCAGGGGTGTTTTCTTTCCAGTGTTTTTTCATTGCCGCTTCGTCGTAGTTCTTCGGCGCTATGAAAAAGAATGACGCCTGCTCCCACATTTCAAACACAAAATTAACGCGGTCTTTTACCAAACTGCAAACCTTCATTATATAAGCAGATTCTGCTTCAATTCCTTTTTCGTTCAATATTTTGGTGAACAACACGGCAAGTTCTTCATTCGATTTAGAAATAAGATACTCATGGTTGAACCAGTGCGCTTTCCTGATGTCGAATTTAGCGCCCGATTTGCTGATGTGTTCCAACGAAAATAAATTTATCAACTCTTCCATGCTGAAAAGTTCCTGTTCTGTGCCGGGGTTCCATCCCAGCAAAGCCAGCATGTTCATCACTGCTTCGGGAAAGTAGCCGTTTTCGCGATAACCGGACGATAATTCTTTCGTCTGCGGGTCAGTCCATTGCAAAGGGAAAACCGGAAATCCGAGCCTGTCGCCGTCGCGTTTGCTGAGTTTGCCGTTGCCGTCGGGTTTGAGAAGCAGGGGCAGGTGCGCAAAAGCCGGCATGGTGTCCTCCCAGCCGAAAGCCCTGTATAGCATCACATGCAGCGGCGCTGACGGCAACCATTCTTCGCCGCGGATCACATGGCTGATGTTCATCAGATGGTCGTCCACGATGTTGGCTAAATGATAGGTGGGCATCCCGTCAGATTTGAAAAGCACTTTATCATCCAACAGGTTGGAATTAACGATGACTTTTCCGCGAATCAGGTCATTAACAACCACTTCCGTATCTGCAGGAAACTTGAAACGCACCACGTATGGCATACCGCCGGATATCCGTTGTTGAACCTCGTTTTCGGAAAGCTTGAGCGAATTGCACATTGTTCCGCGCGTGGAAGCGTCATATTGGAAGGTTTTCTTTTCTGCTTCATATTCCTTGCGTTTGGCGTCGAGGTCTTCAGGTGCGTCGAAAGCGTAATACGCCCAACCGTTGGCGAGCAGCCTGTCGGCATATTCGCGGTACATCGGTTTGCGGTCTGATTGACGGTAGGGTGCGCAGGGGCCTCCTACATGCACGCCTTCGTCAAAACGGATACCCAGCCAGGTCAGCGCCTCGATGATGTATTCCTCGGCGCCCGGCACAAAACGCCCCTGGTCGGTGTCCTCGATGCGGAGGATCATATCGCCGCCATGCTTGCGGGCAAACAGGTAATTGTACAATGCTGTGCGCACACCGCCGATATGCAACGGCCCCGTTGGGCTGGGCGCAAAACGAACACGTATTTTATTCATTTTTTATTTTTGATTTATTCGCTAACGATGTTAAAAGGTTACAAAGATAGTAATTCCATCCACACAATCATCATTTTTTCATTCAAAAGATATGCCGCCGAACGCAGGTGGTGTGACACAATTTTTATTCGTCTGCAGGTAAGTCAAAAATTTCATCTATATTTGCAAGATAAAATTTTAATCTTTAGGATATGCCAACGCTTTCTATGTTTTTCGGATTAATTATTGAAATGTATTATGCGCCAAAAGAGCATAATCCTCCTCATATTCATGTACGTTATCAGGGTAATAAAGCCTCTGTGAATATCAATACTTGCGAACTTATTGAAGGAAATCTGTCTGCTCGTCATTTGCGTTTTGTGCAGGCTTGGATAGAAATTCACAAGGATGAACTGCTGGCTAATTGGGATTTGTGCATGAGCGGTAAGGAGCCTTTTAAAATACAACCTTTAAGTTAAAATGTTATGTATCTTGGAGTGAAAGCGGTAAAACCGCAAGATGACTACTTGTTACTGCTTACGTTTGAAAACGATGAGCAAGGTTTGTTTGACATGAAACCCTATTTGGATTTTGGTCCTGTATTCCGTGCATTGAAAGAACCATCCATGTTCAACTCTGTACGGGTTTATTTTGATACCATTTCGTGGGCAAACGAAGCAGACCTTGACCCTGAAATATTATATCCAAACAGTGTTTTGGTTTAAACTCCACTCCCAAACAATTTCATTTCAAACTTACCGATAACGCCCATTTTATCATCTTTCACCAGCAGGGCGGAAAGAATGTTTTTTTCGTTGGCAATCATATGCAGCACAGGATTAATATCTTCGGCGGTTTGTATGCGGTTGGCAAAAGCGGTGGCGTAACAGTCGGCAAGCAGAGCGTCTTTGCAAACCATCATCACGGCGTCGGCTTTTCCGAAACTCAACGAAGGGCCTACCGTTCCCGATGAGGTGCAAATGCCCAGGGGCGATTCTTTAGCTTCAATGTGCAATCCGATTTTTTCCGAAAGCGGCGATTCTCCTGCAAAAATAGATACATCTATATCATCCTTTATATCTGCATAAATATCCCCGCCGTTTTCAACTAAAATTTCGTTTATTTCGAATCGTTTTTTCAGTTCCTGTGCGATGTGCGTAGCAAATGCTCCGGCAACGGCTGCCATAGGTCCAACGCCGGCCTGGCGGGAAATTTTCGACATCTGTTGCGCCATCTGCGGCGCCTGGGCATGAGCGTTGCAGGGAGCCATAGCCAAGGCAAAATGCTGGTTTTGATTCAGATAGGCATCCAACTCATCTCTCAACGACCGAATGGTTTGTATTGTAAATTCGATCATTTCGGGGCGGAACGAATTTTTATCCACTCCCACCCAAACATCTGTTTCCTTATACTGTGCCACAAAACTTCGCCACCGATCGTGACAAAACCGGCGTCTGTAAGTTCTGTCTTTGTATTCTTTCACGGCTATTCCGAAAATTCAATTTTGAACAATTGCAACGGACATGTTTTCAAACAAAGTTTGCAAAGCACGCATTTTTCGGGATCAAATTTGAGTTTCCAATCGGGCTTTGCTATGGTAAGCGCTTGCGTTACGCAGGCTGATGCACAATTTCCGCAATCAATACATTTCTTGTCGTCGTATGAAATTCTGCTCACGATAGGGCTAATCGTTATGCCGTTTTCTTCGAGCCAGGCAAACGCTTCTTGCAGTTTGTCGTTATCCGCTTTAAGTTCCAAAAACAGAGTACCCGAGCTCCCTGCTTCAATTGACGCTTTAAGTATATTGATTTGTACGTCAAATTGTTTCACTAAAACATAGGTTAATGGCAATTCCGCAGTTTCAGCCGGAAACGATAATATAACTTTTTTGATCATTTTTTTCTTTTTTTTATTTAGAGATTAATCCTTTTAAACTCGTTCCTGTGGGCATTTGCGCAACAGGTTCCGTGAGTATAAATGCGCCGGTTTGTATCCATTTTTTCACTGTTTCTGCAATTTCCCGCGCTTTCGACAAACTCGCCACAGGCGCTGTTCTAACATTTTTCCCATTCAAAAGAATAGTTCCGCTTTGTAATTCCGCATAATTGGTTTTTCCTAAAACAGCGTTATTATTGCCGTAGTCTACAATCGTCGTTTCAATTTGTTCGTTCCTGACAGACACTCTTCGCGCCAAATCCTCATCCAATATCGGAATCGGAATACCTATGCCAACAAACAGACTGTTACCGTATTTTTCGTAATATGCCGCACGAAGAAAATCCGCGCTCATATCCTTCAAATTACCAATGACGGCAAGGGTTCTTGCGTTACTGGTCGGAATGTCAAACGCATTCGTTTCTTTGGTGGAATGGAATTGCGTACCGTTCCAACTCACATAACCCTGTGTTCCGCAAAGGAAAATGCGCGTACCCACGCCAATGGTGCGACATTCGGGGTCGTTCAGCAAAGGCGATAATTCGCCGGCTGTACTGTACGACGCATTGCCAAAACAGGGCAACAAAGTTCCCATGTAGGTATGTTTAATTTGCTTGGTGCTGTTTGTCGCCACACAATAATTTTGATAGGCATTTCGTGGATTATACAAAATTGCCTCATTAATTGTATGTTTACTGATTTGGGTTTGAATATGTTTTCGCGGGTAACAGTCCGTGCCTTTTCCCCATGCCTCCAGCGTAATTTCTTCTCCTCTGACCAGCGCCTCTATCAAATGCGCGCCGCCGTAAGATTCATTTTCGGGATGCGTTTCTGTGGCGCCAATGTATGTGTCCACCGCAGCCAAACCGCCACAGACCTGAATGCCGTTCAAGGTTATTTTTTCCATGCGGATAGGCGGACTGGAATGTCCGAAGTTAAGAAATGCGCCCGAAGAACACATGGCGCCGAAAGTTCCTGTGGTAACTACATCCACTTTTTGGGCGATTTCTTTCGGACTTGCGGTTCTGGATAATTCCGAAACTTCCTCCGCTGTGAGTACAACGGCTTTTCCGCTTTTTATTTTTTCGTTGATTTCCTGATAAGTTTTTGACATTACATTTTTCGATTTTGAGTTTATTGATTGATGAGAATAGCGTGTTGCCACGCTTCATAAAAAGCCTCGTATTTTTCAGATTTGTACCTGAAAATCCCCTCGATCCGGGCAGTTCTTTTTGCAATTGATTGGATAATAATCTCTTTTACTATGTTTACCGGATGGGCGTTGCATTTGGACGCCCCGTCAAATTTGAAAAATTTCATAACGATTCTACTTCCGCGCTTATTGCATTCACATCCGCATTGGTTTTCTTCACTAATCCCTGTAGCACTTTGCCATGGCCAAATTCAATGAAGTCGGTGGCGCCGTCGGCTATCATGTTGATCACCGATTGCGTCCAACAGACAGGCGCTGTAAGTTGGGCTACCAGATTGGCCTTTATCTGTATGGGATCAGTAACGGCTTGTGCGGTAACATTCTGATATATAGGACGGACAGGTTGTACAAATACCGTTTCGTTGATGGCTTGTTTCAAAGCGACATGAGCCGTCTTCATCAAGGGCGAGTGAAAAGCGCCGCCTATCGGTAATTTTAAGACGCGCTTGGCGTCGGCTGCTTTTAGTTTTTCACAGGCTTCGTCAACTGCATCGATGGCTCCGGAAATGATAAATTGACCGAGGCAATTGTAATTAGCAGTCACTACTACGCCGTTTACCGACTTGCAGATTTTTTTTACCACGGCATCCTCCAGACCCATAACAGCCGCCATAGTCGATGGTGCTGAAAACTCGCCCAGTGAATGCCCGACTACCATATCGGAACAGAGTTTATCGCTCAACATCGTAGCCATGATGACCGACTGGATAAAAATGGCCGACTGCGTTACCTTGGTTTGTTTCAATTCATTCTCCGTACCGACAAACATAATGTCGGTAATGCAAAATCCAAGAATATCGTTGGCTTTGCCGAACCTGGCACGTGCCTGTTCCGATTGGTCATACATTTCCTTCCCCATGCCCGGGTATTGAGATCCATGACCAAGGAATAAGTATGCGACTTTCATACACAAAAATACGTAAATAAAAATTAATTTCAGACCACAAAGGTATCATTTCTTGTCGGAAAAGAAAAACAACTTTTAAAAGACAGCCTGAATTATTCAAAAAAAATGCAGGATGTAAAACTTAGTATTCCCGTATTGGAGTAACTATGTCCGTGCCAAAATCAAATGAATGAATTATATTGACATTTTTCGGTTGAGAAAGCGAATGAGTTGAAGGAACGGTTCCGAAAAACGATCGTTTTCATTGGAACGTATGGAAATGTATTTGGTTTTTTTACCTTCTGTACAGATCAATTGATATAGCACGTCATCATATGGATTGTCAGGATTGGATTCCTTATCAAATCCATAAGTATCTTTCATTTTGAACAGACGGCTACTGGCGACGAGTTTCGATAATTCGGCATATTCTTCTTCGGTTAATGTGCCTTCAGATGTATTGATCCGCTCTCTCCCTGCATGGATATCGAAAAATATATTTTGCTGCCTGATTTGGTATGTTTTGTCTTTCATTATTTCAATCATAATTTTATAGTTGCTAACACTTTCCACAGTAAACACAAGCGTAAAATCTTTCGGTTTCGTATGGCATCCGGCAAGAAGAAGTATCAGAAATATTGATGTGTATTTCATTTTGAGGATATAATAAAAAGAAAGGGTATCTCACTGTAGACACCCTCTCAAATTAAAATGTATCATTTGGGTTGCTGTGAAACCCAAGGACCTTGTTGTTGAAGATACCACTGTCCATTCTCATCTTTACCTGTTATGGCAATCTGTTCATTTGGTACAGGAAAGAAAGTTTTTTCAGGCGCTAATGTAGGAACATTAAGAAACTTACCGTTAGGGATTTTTAAACTTTCGTAATCTAAGTATTCACGAATTGCCTGAGACATATAGGTGCCTCCCCAGCGAGCGAGGTCAAACCAGCGCTGTCCCTCCATGGCAAGCTCTAATTTACGCTCCATGCGAACTGCAGCAATACATGTTGCTTTATCACTAAATGCAACATGAGAATTAGGATATTGGGCTACCAAATAGTTTGCCGCAGGGGTACCGTCTTCATGCTTGATAATATTAACTGGATTGGCAGCACGCGTACGAATCTTGTTCACTAAATCCATGGCGGCGGGATAATCTCCATCGTTAGCCAAACATTCTGCGTAAAGCAACATAGCATCACGAACACTTAGATACTGGAGGTTCATGGTTGAACCGGGTGCCCAGTTATCGTGCATGCCCATACTCCCCCTTCCTGATTGTTGGTCGGCTTTTGTGTACACATGCTTTTTGGGCATGAATGCTCCACCGTTTTCCATATCGCGAATCCATACGCCACCTTTGCCAGGGCCCCAGTCTTTATAGGGTATTCCGTGACGGCCAACTGTAAAGTCCAAACGAGGATCTACTGCCATACCGGCTTCGTGGACAAATACATGATCCCATCTGTCTCCTCCCGCATCTTCAATTGCCTTAATCTGTGCATCTGTAAGATATTCTATTCTGGTAATACTCGGATTATTTCTGTATGAATTGTCGAGGAAAGGCAGTCCTTCAGTATCCACCTGAAATGAATTAGCCAATTCAAAAGATGGTTGATAGAAACCGCAGCAACCACCTCCTTCTTCGCCGCCATACAGGTAACAGAGTGACATACCCGGGTTGCCATTGTTGGTGCCATCGTTGGAAAATTGTATCTCGAAAATGGATTCAGAACTTTTGTTTTCCATGAGACAGTCCCAGTTATCGTTCAGGTTGTCAGTCAGCGCATATTTCAAACCGGTTGCCGTAACGCCATTGTCCAACAAATCTTTCAGAAGAGGTTTGGCATCTGACATTCTGTCTAACTGCATTAGTATTTTAGCCTTCAAAGCTACAGCCGCCCAATAATAAGCACGTCCCGGCTCGGACGCCTTTTCTTTTGGAAAATTGGCGATGGCTATGTCTATATCAGCAAGAATATTGGGATAAATATCTTGGTCGTTGTGCCGTTTCGGGTTGCTTTCAGCATTTGTTTCATCTAAGTATGGCATATAAGGACCAAACACTTTAACACCTTCAAAATAAAACAATGCACGAAGAAAATGTAGTTCAGCATTTCGGTATGCTAATTTACTTGCCGACATATCTGTTACTTTCTCCATAACCTGCAAAGCAATTTCTACACGTT